>NPIG01001639.1_pt1 | contig 10780 bp, 8 predicted proteins | sample 8637441 | NCBI WGS metagenome assembly NPIG01 (sample SAMN07420675, study PRJNA396082) | bioreactor metagenome | isolation source: sample BR6 brine-fed electro-methanogenic bioreactor BR | place: Japan: Kochi | collected 2016-06-14
AAGAAAGCAGAAGAAAAAACCAAGCTAGCTGCAACCATTGATCAAGTGGCCGTTGCTACTGCTGAGCTAACAGAAGAAGAGCTTAAAAATCAGTTAGCACTACAACAAGCAGAAAATAACGTGCAAGCCAAAGCTAAAGCCCTGCAGGAAGTAAAACAAGGAACAGCTGAATACACTACGGCCATGCTTGAGTTGCAAGTTGCGCTGAAAGAGCAAGATCGAACCGTTCACGATTACAAACTGAGCCTACATGAGGTAAAGAATGGTCTAGACGAAATGACACAGACTGATGTCGACGCATACATTAAAACGCTAACAAAAGGCATTGCAGACCTTGATAAAGAGTATGCAAAAGGAGCTTTAACCGTTGGCCAGTATCGTAATGCAAAAGAGCACCTGCAGTCTGAGTTGAAGAAAGCTGAAGGTTATGCAACCAAAGAAAAAGATCAGCTCCAAGAAAGCCAAAAAGCGACCGAAGACTACAGCAAAGCCATTGATCGCTTAAGCAAAGCGAAAGAAGCAGCTGGCGAAGACTCTGCGCGCTATGCAAATGCTCAGAGTGAAGTAATGAAAGCGATGGAATCTATCGCTGAACAGATTGCTAAAAATGAAGAGTTAATGGAGCGTTTAGGTCAACAGTTCAGTAATGGACTCATTAGCCAGGACGAATATGTTAATAAAACCTCGCAATTAAAAGAGGAAATTCTGGGGCTTTCTGATAGCTATGACGCACTGTCAGATGCTATGAGAAATGCGGGTAATCAGCAGCAAGAGCTAGCCGATCGTGAAGCACGTATGGAGCAAGAAGCGGAAAGCCGTGAAGTCAAACGTGAAGCACGTCGAGAAAAATCACGCCGAAGCCACACCATTTATAAGCAAGAGTTGGATTATACGAGTGAAGCGCTCAGCAGAATGGCTGAGCGTGAAGACTATCTAAACCGCTTGATCGATCGCGCGGGTAAAGCTCGCACAAAGTTAGGCCGCATTATTGCTACCAATATTAAGAGCATGGCGCAGCATGAGCGTCAGGTTATTAGTGAAGAACGTATCTTTCGAAAATACGAGTCAGCGATTAATCGTGGAACGATGAGTCTAGACGAAATGAACAAGGCGTTAGCCTGGGCGCAAAGTTCTACCCGAGTACTGGACGCGACTCGACTCACCTCCTTAATTAATTCCGTGAAGCAAGCTAAGGCTGAAATTAAAGGCTTGGCAGATGAAGCAGAAGACGCAGCGCGTTCGGTAAAAGAGGAGCTGGCCAGCGCTTTGGGGGATTATAAGCAGTCTACCAAGCTTCAATTTGAAGGCCGTCTCCAAGATCTAGAAGACAAGCGAAATGAAGCTAAAGACAGCGGCAATGATGAGGCCGTTCGCTACTGGAACGAGGCCATTCGAGACCTAAAAAGGCTGATGGATATACAAATCAGTAAGGCTGAAGAACAGAGCCGTTCAGAGTATCAGCCCAATAACTCAAACCGCACTGAAAATGTTTACCGTCTAGAGCTGGGCACAAGTTCAGCAAATTTTGATAGTGCTGAACAGCGCCAGAGCTTTTTAGATGAACTCGCTCAAGCACGGGTAAATGCATCATGAACAGTCTAGACACAATACAGCTATCTGACGACTTCTTTTGGCCTGATGAATTCAACTATACAACCGTTCGCCAGATAGCAGGCCGCGCCGTCACTGGAAATATGAATCTGCAGCTGGCTGACAAAGTGGGTGGTCGTCCGATCGTTTTAAAAGACGGTTCTTTTACGAGAGCTGTTTTAAAACAGATAAAAGCAATGGAGCTTCAAAAGTCGCAGCATGTTTTGACCTGGAACGGTGAAACCTATCAAGTGCGCTTCGATTACGAGAAAGGCCCAATTGTGGCTAAGCCTTGGTATGAAGCTACGGATCCAGATGACGGCTTTCGTTATATCGTTGATTTGTATTTATTGGAGGTTTAAGTGCCAATTCTAGACCAAGATGTTGGTATCTATACCAGCGAAAGATTGACCGATTTCCCCGATGGCGGTGGTCGTATTACCGCTAAACCAATGGTGGACGGCCAGAGTAATAACCTATTCCCTGATCAGTCAGATCTAGATGAAACGACCGGACGTTTAAAGCTGCGCAAATTTGGCGTAGCGGTCAGAACAGACGACACAGAGCCATATTTAGGCGCGTTAGTATTCGTATCAAAGCCGCCATTTAATAAAAAAGTCAGTGCAACGTTGTTCCAAACCGGAGCCGAGCGTCATTTCGATGAACGTATCGACGCCCAGCGTCGGTTGGAATCCTACTTAACGCCGGGCAGCGAATCCCGCTACACGTTATTGAATGACCAACTCGAAGGTCAGCGTATGCTATTCGCGTTTGGCCGTGAGGATGTTCCAGCACCTGATATTGGTACCAGTTTCTGCCTAGACGATACCGTAACCGGTGATCAGCAGTTCGTGCGTATTACAGACGTTAGTTCAGAAGTGCGTACCTATGAGGACGCTAGTTCAAATGGTTCTGGTGTCTACAAAAAACGCGTGTTCATTATGAGCATATCAACGCGGCTAAAGCGTAACTTCATCGGCTCTGAAGTAGATCGACTAGACGCTAACATTAGACCGCAGACCATACTGCGTGTCACTCAAGTCGCTGACGCGGCTCAATACGCGGGGGTTCAAGAGATTGTTGAGCCAGTAGGTATGGGTGATATGAGCGTTAAAGCAGAGTCGCTATTCAGCCAGCTTGTTCCATCATCCACAATTGAGACCAATATACCTGACGAGTCAGCGGGTTCGACGCTGGCGACGCTTATCCAGGCAGGTAACCGGTTTGAGATTACGGTTTCGATTATTGATGGCGTAGCGCGCTTCGGTCGCCCAATTACTCCCGGTTCACTTTATTGTGTACTGGGTGTTGATGATGGCAAAGGCGGCGTGTTTAACAACGGTGTTCAGACGGGTGATGTTGACTATAACTCTGGTGATATAACGTTTTATAGCAATACGGGTAATGTGACGCTAATGGCTGCCCCAGCTCTGCAGGTTACCCCAAACGCGCATACCGAAAGCATCAAGATAGAAGCTGCAAACCGTGGCTATAACTACATTAGAACACTGCGTCCGATCCCTGATTCACGAGGTATCGCCATTGATTATATGTCTCAGGGTAAGTGGTACCGGCTGCTGCCTGATGTAAACGGTGGGTTACGCGATGAGGTGGGCTCAGTCGCCCAGATCGACCGGTTAACGGGAACGGTGATTATTACATTAGCTGCGCTGCCCGACGTTGGTACCTACATCATCATTACCTGGGCGGGTGCGATTCATTACGAGAGCAATGCCGGTTTTGAGCAGTCATTCACCCCATTCTATGAAGGCCAAGTGACAGAAGCCGCCATCACACCTAACTCGCTCAGTATTGAGTGGCTCTCTGGCGGGGTTACGAAGACGGCCACGGATGACGGCTACGGCAATATCACAGGCGATGCGAATGGGCGCGTCATCTACTCAGAAGGTAAGTGGGGCTTCTCTCCGAACGATAACTGCTACCCCGACGCAGGGGCTAATCTGCAGTTGGCATATGACAGCGCCACTATCGTAACGGAAGTGCTTGATGCCATCGATCGCACAGGAGACATGGCTTCGTTTCAGCTAACACAGGGGCCTGTTAAGCAAGGTTCATTAGTGGCCCGTTGGACGCGTGCTATTGATAAAGAGGGTAGTACTGAAAACTCGCGCTCTGGTTCCTACCGATCGGCACCACCGACAACCGATAGCCTAGGTAGCCCTAAATCGCCGTTTGTTCCACCGGTCTCTATTACGGTTGGCTCAGGTTCCACGTCTGGCCCTAGTTGGTCGTCTCCAAGTACTAACAGCGGTGGGTCTAGCCGTTTAACGCTTTACAGCTCTTGAGGTCATAATCATGGCGGGATATTCAAGCAGTACAACAGAGTACAATAAATCCACCCGAACGCTGCATGAAGCGGCGTTTGATGATGGTCAGGGTAATGTCGGTTTCTTTGGTGCGATTGACTATGCAACGGGTGATGTAGCAATTGAACAAGTCGCTACGGCCAACACGGCCAAATACTCATCGACTCGGGCAAGTAGCACTAGCTCCAATAGTGGTTCGGGCACGGAAAGCAGCGCAAGCTGGGATCGCTCAGATAACGAAACAAACACTCCCTCCCCGACGGTGTTCACGTACATTCAAGACACGGCACCCGTAACAGCCAGAACCGCTATTGTCACCGTGCCTGATGTGCAATTTTACATTACACCCGCTGAGTCAGATTCCATTATGCCGGGATCGTTAGTATTCGAGTGGGGCGGAAAATTATATCAAGACTTTGAAGGAACAATCCTTCGAGACGTTGAGCCAGGAACAAACAGCGGTATCAACGCAGGCGCTATCAACTACGAAACCGGACTGGTCATCATCACCGATTGGGGAGATGGATCAACACTGAGCGCTAACATAAATATTTTATCGCTCGTAACAACGCTGGGCGACTGGACAGCGATGGGGATCACATTCCGCACCGCTGGCGCTCCAATCCGGCCCGGCGGTATATCTATTCGTGCAACCACCGCTGCCGGTGAGTTTATCTCAGCTGTTGCAACAACGGGTGGTCAGTTCACGTCACCAAAAATTAACGGCGAGATTAACCAAGAAACCGGTGTTGCCAATGTCGAATTTACGGAGCCGGTAGACCCTTCATCTATTCGTTACAACGCCACGATACAGACAACACTGCCATTATCAGAGGATCTGCTGGGCATTGATCCGGTTCGTCTCCCTATAGATGGCCGAGTCGCTATTTTTAATCGTGCAGATATTGCCATTGTTCATCATACAAAGACTGAAAGTCTGGGGGTGGTAGCGGCTGATCAAACAATCAATCTGGCAGAAACACGACTAACGTGGGTGAAAGTCAAAGACGCGGACGGCCAAATCGTGCCGAATGACCGATACACCGTTGATCTGGACGCAGGAACGATCACGTTCCCAAGCTCGTTAAACCTCTCCGGCTATACGCAGCCGCTGGAGGCTGAATGGCGTATCCATGACCAGCGCTTGGTGGTTGATATAGAGATCGATGGTCGTGTTCATCTTGCAGGCCAGCTAACACACAACTATCCAGCGAACGAGAGCTATATCAGCTCATGCGTTGTGATCGGTGATATGCAAGCCCGTGTTACAGATATTTTTGATCAGATGAACTGGACAGGCCAATGGGCTGATCAGCTAATCGGGGATGAAACTGCTGCTCAGTTCAACGATAAAAACTACCCCATTATAGTGACCAATCGCGGTGCTATATCAGAGCGTTGGTTCATTGAATTTACGAACTCAAATTCTTTCCGGTGTATTGGCGAAACAGTAGGCCAAATATCGCTAGGCACAACAACCGAAGTATTCGCGCCACTCAACCCAGAAACGCAAGTACCGTACTTCGTTATTGACCCACTGGCGTGGGGATCAGGCTGGCCGAATGGTTCCATTCTGAGGTTTAACACGGTCGCAGCTATCGATCCTGTGTGGTGCGGTTTAACAACACAAACAGGCGCAAGCATGACCGGCAGTGACGGTTTCACGATTGAAGCCATCGGTAACGCTAATAAGGATTAATGGAGAAAATATGTCAGCTTATGATGTGAAATGGTTTAAACACGATATGCCGGGCGCGCCTGTGTTGACGGGTGAGCCGGGTATGTTAATCGGACTGTTAGATGCGTGTCTATTAAACGGTTGGGGATTGGTTTCAGTTGATACTCTAACGTTTGACTCAAATACAGGTGAAGCAACACTCACTGTTACTGGCGGACACGGTTTTATCGTCGATCAAGTCATCCTAATCTCGGGTGCGAATGAAGCAGAGTTTAACGGCGAGCAGCGGGTAATATGGGCTGATTCAACGACTATTAAATTTAACCCAGTTCACATACCACAAGTTGCTACGGCCAGCGGGTCGATCACGGCTAAAGTGGCACCACAGGGGAGCTGGGGGAAGCCATTTAGTAGTGGGGATAATCTTAAAGCCGTCTACCAGAGCATATCCCCTGCGCGCATGTCGACGGTGGCTATTCGAATAGATGACTCCAATACACAAACTGCAGATCCTGATTGGGACTATAACGGCGCGCACTCTATAGCGCAGGCATATGAAGTCGTAAATGATCTGGATAGCGTCACAGGGCTCATTAATACAGAGCCATATCGGCAAGTTATCAGAAAAAGTTCTGATACATCATCTAATTACATAGCAAACCCGGTAAAGTGGACAATTGTTGCAGATGGTCGGATGGTCTATTTATTTATCAATCATTATTCGCGGGTTGTTGATAATTTTTACAACCCCTATTGTTTTGGAGAGTTTGTCAGCTATAAAGCTGCTGATGAATTCGCCTGGATGTTTTCAACCGTAAGGCAAACCTCGCAATCATATCAAGGCGTTTCTGACTTTTGCGTGCTAGGTAACAATAATGATGGCAATCGCAGTTTCTATTTTCAGCGCTCATACAACGGAGTGGCGGGTAGTGTGAAAGGCACTCCGGTAGGGTTATTTTTAGATCAACCATATATGGGTAAGCAGAGCAGTGTATTTCCATTCGCAGCTGATAATGGTCTGCATTATGCAGATCGAGTGCATCTAGCTGAGGGGGTATCATCAAGCACGCAGATGCGAGGTGAACTCCCAGGCATTGGTTATCCACTCCATACGGTGCCACTCCTATCAGAAAGTATTGAGACGCTAAATTGGAAAGGAAAGAACAGCAAAGTCATAGCACTAACATGCTGTCGTGTGTCGAATGTAAGCAGCAATGATATAGCCCAAGTACTGGTTGATATTGAAGGCCCTTGGAGGGCGTAGCCATGAGCCATACTACTTCTCGCTCTATAGGGAGTCTTGCCCGTAAAGTGCTGTTTCCTAAACCGCAGTATCGAGCCTACAACGGCGATGAAGCCCACCGCTTTGGCGGGCCACTAGCTTACTTTGGCCCAGGGTATTTCGAAGGCACTACCACGGTAACAGGAAATCCAAATCTACCTAAATCGTGCCCTGTGCGTATCTATGCTCGTGAAACGGGTCAATTCGTGCGTGAAGTACGTTCATCTGAAACAGGCATCTATCGGTTCGATAAGCTCAAACTGGGTATCGACTACACGATCGTTGCTATCGATGAGAGCGGGCAGCACAACGCTGTTGTTGCTGACAAGCAGAGGGCCAAGCCGTGATCGTTGTCGCTAACGTGCTAGTTGAGTCAGCTATGCAAGCAATGGCGAGTCATTTCTCAGGTTCTAAATTGCTTGTGATGGCGGGTGAACGCCCAACGGAGCCGGGAGCTGAAACCACTGAAACGCAGCTCGCAACGGTTGAGCTTCAGCCGTCTGTTAATGGCCGTGCTGTGCAGCTTGATCCTATCGGTGAACCGCTTGCATCTTCGCAAGGTGTAGCGACGTGGGGGCGTATTGTTGCTGCAGATGATACATGGCTATTGGATGCCGATCTGGGTGCTGAGCTGTTCAATATTCGTATTGATAACACGCAGTTTTACCCCGGCTCATCTGTTGTCCTGCAGCAGTTCTCGCTAGTCGGTGCCTAACCGTGGCAGATCTGATTTTTGGTAATAAAAATAACTCTGCTGATCTTGCCTTTGGTGAGAGTGAAAACACTGAAAATCAGATACCAGCCAACCCTGAAGATTTAGTATTTAACCAGCGGGTTCCCGCTAATGGCGAGCTGGTATTTGGACAAGCTCAAAGTGCACAGGCTTCTAACCCAGAAGATCTAGTCTTTGCTGACCCAATCCCAACCAATGGCGATTTGGTATTTGGTGAACAAGATGACAATACCGGCACTCAGCCAAACCAAAGCACAATTACCGGCACGCTGCAGATCCTCTCGCTACAGTTCGGTGGCTCAATTACTAATGATGTGAATGTAAGCAGAGGTGTTAAAACTTCTTCCACAGCTCATTACAACAAAGCTGATGACGTGAAACAGAGCGTTAGAGGTACGTTCCTAAAAGCCAAAAGTGCCAAAACAACTGCAACAGAATTGGTACAGAAAGCAGAAGCCGTTAAACATCAAAACAAAGCTCTATTTGAGCAATCGCCAAGAATAAAAAGCTCAACCAGTGAAGCATTTGAAAAAGCCGATCGCATTTCAAATTCAGCAAAAACTAGCTGGAAAAAGCCAGGGCGAATTCGTACAGATACAGCAGCTGTTTACGAGAAGGGAATTCAGCGAGCGATTACACGCAGTGAGCTATTTAAATACCCTCCAGTTGCTCGCGCAAAAGTATCAGATGCTTGGAGTAAGGCGGCTGATTTAAACGTCCAGATTGCAGAGCATTACTCAGCTGGCCGCAAGCTTTTAATAGATAGAAGAGCGGTGTGGGAAAAGGCTGGTTTTCCAGCTGCTGGTAAATCAGTTACGCCTGATCCGGTTGAGCCTGAGTTGCCCAAATTGCCACCTGGTGAGCCTGTTGATTTGGTTTTCTCTGAGCTCTGGGATCCGTTGGCATATCGCGTTCTGGTCTTCGGTAAACAACCAGATAAACCCGTTAATCTTTTTGATAAGGTCGTTGTAATCATGACAACTGCAACACTGCAAACAGTGCCTAGCGGTGATGAAATCCAAGCGACAAATGTTACTTGGAGTACTGATATAGATAGCTGGACGTGGGGCTTTACAGCAACGCTTCAGAAAGAATCAGATATAGAGCTTTTAAAACCAGATTCGAATGGTATGAAAGAAGTAAGCTGCGAGATTAATGGTCATACTTTTACAGGTCTGGTTGAGCGCTTCAGTAGTTCCAGGAACTTTGAATCAGGCATTACTTGGAAGATTGCAGGACGTAGCTTATCTGCTAAATTTTCGGATCCGTTCACGCCAAAATCTACAGGCAGTATTAGCACTAACATGAGTGCTCGTCAGGTTGTCGAGTCTCTCATTCAAAACAGCGGTTGGACATTAGATTGGCAGGTGCCTGACTGGATCATTCCAGCCAATACATTGAACTGGTCAGCAGCTGATAAAGTAGAAGTAATCAATAAGATCGTTAGTGCGATCGGTGCTCGTTTACAGAGCCATCAAAGCGACAAAAAATTGATTGTTAAATCCCGCTATCCTGTTAGTCCACATAAGTGGGCCGACCCTAATACGGCCATTAAAACAACCTTGCCAGCAAACCTGATTGAATCCCATTCTGCAGAGTTTATACAACGCCCAAATTATAACGGCGCGATCGTTGTGGGTAGCAGCTCAATCTATAAAGCAAAACTCGATGGAACACAGGGTGAAATTACCCCAAATATAGTAGTAGAGCCTCTGCTGTCAGATGCAAATTCAGGACGTGAACGTGCTCGTGTTGAGATAGCTAAAGGTGGGCAGTGGGAAGCTCTATCAACAACAACGTGGCTAACTAATCCTGGCCAAGGCCCTGCGCTTATTTTGCCAGGCGATTTAATAGAAATTGTAGATTTGCAGAGTACTTACAGAACGCAAGTAGATGCCATTTCTGTCGCTGTAAAATCGACGAATAATGGCTTAGATGTTAAGCAAACAATTACAGCGGAAAAACTCTATGGCTAACCTTTGGACAAAGTTTAAAGAGCTGATTCCCAGTGACACATTACAGGTGGGAGAAGTGGTTCAAATTATTGGTGATAAATCAGAAATACGACTGCCATCTAACGAGGTTGTTTGGGTTTCTGGTAGCAGCGTAGCAATAGGTAAAAACGCATACTTTAAAGGCGGCGAAATAACACAAGAAGCACCGAATTTGACGGTTGAAAATATAACCGTTTATTAGAAAGAAAAAGAGTGGCGATATAGTAATAATCACCACCCCTTTTCAGTGATATTTGCAAGAGAAGGAAGCGACTGAAATAGGTGCTGCAACACCCAAATCAGTCATCAGATCACAGTGGCAAAAGCACTGTGAACCGACCAAGGCTCCCTACCATGTCGACATGGTTTGCGTAGCCTATCAGATGTTGTAGGTAGGTTCACATGTTAGAAGTGAGATGTACTAAATGCGCCAAGTTATTGGCCAAAGCAGACTACATAAAAATTCAGATTAAATGCCCCAGATGTGGGCACATCAACGAGAGAGCCAAGAGCTCCGAAACACAGAAGGAACTATGCAATGGCGAAGCCCATTATTCCGTGGATCGGCGGCAAGCGAAAACTGGCTGAACATATTATCCCAATCATTCCTGAACACTCATGCTATGTAGAGCCGTTTGCTGGTGCAGCGGCGATCTACTTCTTAAAGCCTCAATCAGAAACAGAGATAATTAACGATGTAAATGGAGAGCTAATCAATCTATATCGCATTGTTAAACATCACCTGGAAGAGCTGCACAGACAGTTTAAATGGCTGCTGTCGAGCCGTTCAGAATGGGACAGGATGATAGCCACGCCACCTGAAACCCTGACTGATATTCAACGTGCGGCACGTTTCCTATATCTTCAGAAGCAAGCGTTTGGTGGCAAAGTTGAAGGGCAGACGTTCGGCACGTCGACGACCAGTCGGCCAAGATTCAACATCTATTCCCTAGAACAAGACTTGGCTGACGCTCACTTTAGGCTATCCAATACGACTATAGAGAATATGGACTGGAAAGCACTAGTGAGGAAATATGATCGTCCTCACACGGTCTTCTATTGCGATCCACCTTACTGGGAAACAGAGGGCTATGGTGTGCCGTTCCCCTTCGAGGAATATAAAGCGATGGCCGATCTGGCGAAGTCGATACAAGGACACATGATCATCAGCATCAA
>NPIG01000974.1_pt1 | contig 10771 bp, 8 predicted proteins | sample 8637441 | NCBI WGS metagenome assembly NPIG01 (sample SAMN07420675, study PRJNA396082) | bioreactor metagenome | isolation source: sample BR6 brine-fed electro-methanogenic bioreactor BR | place: Japan: Kochi | collected 2016-06-14
GTCACCCAGCGCGCCGCTCGCGCCCTGCCCGCCCCAAACCAGGAGCTCACTCCCGGTCCAAACGGCGAGTGCCCCGCGCCGCGGGGCCGGAGCGCCGTCGATGGCCATCGGCGTCCAAGCCCCGGCAGCCGGATCGAAACGGGCGCCGCTCGAGAGCAGGCCACTCGCCCCCTCGCCTCCCCAGACGAGCATCAGCGAGCCGGTCCACACGGCGACGTGCCCCGCGCGTGCTTCGGGCGCGCCCACACTGGGCAGCGCGCTCCACTGCTCGCTCTCCGCGGTGTAGCTCGCACCATCCCCGAGCACACCGCTCGCACCCTGGCCGCCCCACACGAGCCACGCGTCCCCGGCGAAGACGAGGCTGTGCTCCGCGCGCGCGCCGGGCGCCGCACCTCCGGCGGCGCTCCACGAGTCGACGCCGCAGCTCTCGCTGGCGAGTGCTGCCGGGAGTGCGATGAGTGCGATCAACGAGGCGAGGAGCAGGAGGTGCGAGACGAAGGGCACAGAGCGATCGCGTCGAGGCATCGGATCTTCCACTGGAAAGACTGCGGGGGCACTTTCGCGGATTTTCGATCTCGTTGCTGAAACTGTAGGTCCGGCGGCACACAGCGGACAAGAGCCACACACGTGTTGACTTCTATTAATCTCTCGATCGAACAGCTACGAACGAAGAGATTTGGTTAGCCGCCCCTTTACCCGGAACCACTCCGCGCCAGGGTATGATGCGCGCTCGCACTCTTAGGGAGGTGACGATGCCCGAGCTCGTGTTGACGATCGGCAACTGCAACTACTCCTCGTGGTCCCTGCGCGCGTGGCTCGCCATCGAACGGACCGGCGCGCCGTACCGCGAGGACCAGCTCTGGCTCGACGAGGACGCCGAGCGCCAGCATCGCCTCGCCCGCAGCCCGGTCGGCAAGGTCCCGGTCTTGCGCCACGGGGAGCTCGTGGTCTGGGACAGCCTCGCGATCGCCGAGTACCTCGCCGAGCTCTACCCCGAAGCCGGGCTCTGGCCCGCGGAGACCGGCGCGCGAGCCCGCGCTCGCTCCCTCTGCGCCGAGATGCACGCCGGCTTCGGCACGATTCGCTCCCGGATGCCGATGAACTGCCGCGTCCGAAAACCACACGTCGACCGCGGCGCGGAGCTCGACGCCGAGGTCGCGCGTGTCATCGAGATCTGGCGGGAGACGCGCGCGAGTCACGGCACCGGGGGCACGTTCCTCTTCGGGGAGTGGTGCCTCGCCGACGCGTTCTTCGCGCCGGTCGTCAGCCGCTTCGCGACCTACGGGATCCCGCTCGAGGGTGAAGCCGCCGAGTACGCGGCGCAGGTCCTCGCCTGGCCGGCGATGGCCAAGTGGATGGAGCGCGCTGCCGCGGAGAAGCACACGCTCCCGGACTACGACGCGCTCGACTGACTCACCGAACTCCAAGCGCCGCTTTCTTGCGCGCCGGGCCCGAGCGGCGTACTTCCCGTGTGACCCGTCGGCTGACACGTGTTCAGGGAGGTCCCATGTCGCGCCTCGCCCTCGTCCTGATCGGCCTCGTTTCCTCCGCGCTCGCCTTTACCAGTGAAGCGTCCGCCGACGATCTCCGCATCGTGCTGCACTACGACCACGGCACCGTGAAGCTGGTGCGCGCCGAACGCATCCCCGAGGCGCCGCGGCGGTTCGCGCGGGAGGCCGAAGGATGGCGCGTGCTCGTCCGCGGCGAGAACGGCGCCTTGCTCGACGAGCGGCGCATCGGCGACCCGCGCAGGCTCCATGTCGAGTGGCTCCGCGGCGGCGCGGGCTCCGAGCTCGTCGGGGGCGAGGCGTTGCTCGAGAGCGCGCGCTTCGCGATCGAGCTGCCGGTGCCGCCCGAGAGCGCGAAGCAGCTCGAGGTGTTCGACGCGGGGGGCACGCTCCTCGCCACGCTGCGCCTGCCGGTGGAGATTCCCGCGCGCCGCGTGCCCGATGCACCGCCCACGGGTACCGACGCCTGCCCCGGCTGGAGCACCGCGCTCGTCCGCGATGCGGGCGACCCGGCGAACCGGCTGAACATCACCTTCGTCGGGGACGGCTATCGTACGGACGAGCTCGGCTCCTACGCGCTCGACGTCGAGAACACGATCGACTACCTGCTGTCGAAAGAGCCCTACCGGGAGTACGCCGGCTTCGTCAACTTCCATCGTGTCGACGTGATTAGCAACGAGTCCGGAGCGGACGAGCCGGACAACGGCATCTACAAGGACACCGCGCTCGACTGCTCGTTCAACTGGGGCGGCACCCCGCGATGCCTCTACTGCCCAGGGACGCCGGTCTACGACGCCGCCGACTGCGTGCCGGAGACCGACGAGATCCTCGTCGTCGTCAACACGACGCGCTACGGCGGCTGTGGCGGCGGCTACTCCGTCTACGCGGGCAAGAACGCGAGCGCGACGGACATCGCGCTCCACGAGCTCGGCCACTCCTTCGCCAGCCTCGCCGACGAGTACAGCGGCGGCGGCGTGTGGACCGGCGGCGAATACTACCGGCCGAACTGCTCGATCCGCGACGAAGCGACGATGCAGGCGGACGAGGCGAAGTGGTGGTACTGGCTCGATCTGCCGGAGGTCGGCACCCTCCAGAGCTGCGGCGGCTACGGCACGGGACTGAACCGCCCGGTCCACGATTGCGAGATGCGCTCGCTACACCGCGAGTTCTGCCCCGTGTGCCGCGAAGAGCACATCCTCGACTTCCACCGCCGGGTCGACCCGATCGACGCGGCGTTGCCTGCGAGCGACCCGACGATCCTCCAGGAGGAGAGTGCGGAGTTCTCGATCACCCGCGTCTCCCCGGCCACGCACGAGCACGACGTGCAGTGGTTCCTGAACGACGCGCCGGTCGCGGGAGCGACGACCGACAGCTTCGCCGTCGCGGGCGACAGCGTAGCGCTCGGGAGCCACGCCGTGCGCGTCGAGGTCGAAGACCCGACCCCCGACGTCCGCCACGACCCCGGCGGCGTGACGGACAGCAACAGGAGCTGGACCCTCGAGGTCACGTGCACCGGCGAGCCTGCCAGCTACGACACCGACGGCGACGGGATCTGCGAGATCGGCCTAGGGGGCAGCGACTGCAACGACGAGAGCGGCGACGCGTGGGCCACCCCCGGTGAAGCCCGCACGCTGAGCTTCGACGCCGACGGCGAGACGTTGCGCTGGCTCTCGCCGCAAGAGCCCGGAGGCGTCGAGGCGAGCCTCGTCTACGACGTGTTGAGGGCCGACGACGCACGCGGCTTCGACGCGCCGCACTGCGTCGAGACGGCGAGTCCAGGACTTTCGGCACGGGACGCCGAGCGCCCGCTCGCGGGTTCCGCGTTCCACTACCTGGTTCGTGCGCAGAACGACTGCCCCACACCGGGCACGACGGGGACGGCGAGCGATGGCTCGACGCGCAGCGCGGGGAGCTGCCCCTAGGAGTCGGTTGCGCTTGATCGCAGACGGTTCGTGAGCTTGCCCCCCGCGCTCGGGCGGGGCCGTTCACGCACGAGCCGGAGCAGGCCTGAGCTCCGCCAGAGCTCGGCGGCGAGCGGTGCGGCGGGGCCGAGTCTTGCCAAGCTGTCGAGCAAGGCCGAGCGGAAGCGCTCCTCGTCGAGAGTCACGCGTGGATGCACGATGACAAGTACTCGGGCGAGCCTCCCCTCATGAGCCTCTTCGACGAGCTGCAAGTCGTTCGGTGATCCGCCGGCTTCCTGCACGAGACGCAGCGCGCACGCTTCGACATCGGCGACGAGGAACGCGCTCCCCTCGCCCGTGAATCGCGCGCTCGAACGCACGCCGCTGAGCTGCTGATCGAGCCCGGCCTCGGCGAGTGCGCAGCCGCAGGCTCTCCTCTCGAGTCGGCCGTGATCGCCGAGGTCGACGTTGATCAGGAGCTTGCCGCCGTGCGGGCAGAGCGACGTGGCGAGCAGGGGCGTCGTCCCGTCCTCCGCACGAGTTCCGCCAGGGATCAACGCGACGCGGTCGGTGTAGACGTGCATGGCGTCGGCAACGTCCCCCGCTGCGCAGGCTCCCGCGATGATGCCCAGCTCCGCCGCGGAGTAACGCGCACCCGCCTCTAGCCCTGCTTCGGCGAGGTAGCTCCGCCGCGCGGCGGTCAACGGCTCCCCGCCCGTGAAGACGTGCTGCCCCTCGAGGTCGACACCGTAGGAGAGCGCATGCTCCGCCACGCGGATCGCGGAGCTCGCGAAGGTGCGAAGGACGGCCTTCTCCCCACGAGCCTTCTTCGCCGCGAGCCACTCCACGACCTCCTCAACGCGCTCGAACGGCGTCACGCGAGGGTACGGAGCCGCGACGGACCAGACGCGGCTCCCCAGCGCCAGCCCATACACGAGCGCACGCTGCGCGAAGCTGGCACCCGCGGCGCGGGGGCTGATCTGCGAGAACCAGCGCTCGGGCGCCTGGCCTCGCCGCAGGGAGAGGAGCAGGTTTCTCAGCCCGGCCACTCCGGGGGGCGCAGGCAACCAGAGTGCGAGCGGCGCGCCCAGCACTCCGTGCGCGCGGTAGAGCAGCAGCTCGAGCTCCGCCTCCTCCGCGAGCCCAGCCCAGTCGTACAGCACGCGCGTCCCGCGAGAACGGCTGCCACTCGTGCGCCCCGTGAGAGCGCGAGCGGTCGCGAGGGGGTTGTCGAAGTCCCGCTCGCTGGGAACGAGCGCCACTCCAGCGCGCTCGATCGGCACCCGTCCCTTGAACTCGTCGAGGCGGAGCGCCACGCCGTCGTCTCTCAAGTGCGCGAGCGTGGCCTCGACCCCGCTCTTCCGTACGGAGTCCGTCACCCGGGAGAGATCCCAACCCGCCGCGTCGAACAGCTTCCGGTAGACGCTGCCGGTGCTTCGGAACACCGCAGCCTCGAGAAGGGCCACGAAGCGCCCGCCACGCCGGGCGAGCCGATCGGCCAGCCCGCGTTCAGCGGCTTCGGAGCTCACGCGCTCTCGAAGAAAGCGCCGCATTCCCGGAGCGAGCGCGGCGTATTGCAGCCACCGCGGACGCGCCATCGTCAGCTCTCCGTCCCGCGCGAAGCCGCGAGCGGGCCCCTCAGGACGGTCTGCACACGCGTGTAGAACTCCCGGTCGGAGTCGCCGTGTTCGGCGGGACCCACACCGGACGCTCCCCACCCACCGAACGCGCGATCTGGCGCAGCTCCCGCCGTGCCGGCTCCGAGTTTGAGGATGCCCGCCGCGGCGCGTTCGAGGAACTCCGCCTCGCGCTTGGGGCTGGCGGTGATCAGCGAAGCGACGAGCCCATGCGGGACACCGTTGAGGAGCGCGAGGGCCTCCTCCCAGCTCCGCGCCCGCTGAACCACCACGACGGGACCAAAGGTCTCGTTCTGAACGAGCTCGTCGTCCGCCATGAGGCCGAGGACGATAGTCGGCGGGTAGTACGGGCCCTGCTCCCTCAACGCGCTGCGCTGGGGCTCGGGATGTGGCGTGACGATCGCCGCGCCCCGGTTCCGCGCCCGCTCGACCGCCGCGGCGACCCGCGCGCACGCCGCCTCGGAGACCAACGGGCCAACTTGCGTCGCCTCGTCCCGAGGGTCGCCCCAGACGAGAGCGCCGGTCGCTTCCACGAGTCTCGCGACGAATGCGTCCACGACCTCCTCCGCCACGATGAGCCGCCGCCCCGCCGTACAGCGCTGCCCGGCGGAGCCGAACGCGTCGGCGGCGAGCAGCGGCGCTGCGGCGTCCAGATCGGCGTCGGACCAGACGATCGTCGCGTTGTTGCCGCCGAGCTCGCCCTGGAAGGGTCGGCTCCGGCGCGCGCAGATCGCCTGGCCGGCGAGCCCCGCGGCCATCGACCCCGTGAGGGTCACCGCGTCGACCGCGCCGCACTCCATGACGGCCTCGGCCATCTCGCGTCCTCCCTTCGCGAGGCTGACGAGTCCCGCCGGCAGACCGGCGGCCTCGAAGAGGCCACACACACGCTCGGCGGCTCTCTCGGCGAGAGGCGAGGGCTTCCAGACGACGCCGTTGCCGTAGAGCAGCGCGGGCACGAGCTTGCCGATCGGAACGGCGACGGGGTTGTTGTACGGCGAGACCAGCGCAACGATGCCCAGCGCACGGAGCCGGGCGCCATCGAGCCTGTCCGGCAGCTTCCTCGCGGTGTGGAGCGCGGCGCGTACCAGCCCGCCGGCGAAGATGAGCTCGCCGCGCGCGTCCGAGAGCGGCTTACCGATCTCTTCGACCATCAGCCGCGCGATCGGTTCGCTCTGCTCCTCGAGGCACCGGGCCAAGGCCTCGATGCACGTGGCGCGCTCTTCCAAGGTCCGCGTCACCCAGTCGGCGCGGGCCGCCCGCACGCGCTCCACGGCTGCAGCGGCCGCGGATTCGCACGCCTCAGGCGTCGCGGGAGACGCGCCGTCCGCGAACGAATCCATCACGACGGAGAGCGGCAGCGAGCGGGCTCCACGCTCGTCGAGATAACACCGGGTGAGCTCGGCGTGCAGCGCGTCGTAGCTCCCGACAGCACTCTCGACGAGCTCGACCTCGAATCCGCGCTCGATCGCCTCGAGCGCCGTCGCCCGGACGCAACCGTGCAGGTGCACGCCGCCGAGGATCAGCCCTTCGATCCCCTCCGACTCGAGCCAGGCGCAAAAGCCCTCGCCCCGGAACGCGGAGTACCCCGTCTTGTGGAAGACGGGTTCGCCCGGCCGCTCCGCGAGCGCGGGGGGCGTCGCGTGCGCCGGGTCGCCAGGTGTGCAGCGCGCGGTTCTAGTGTCATCCCAGTGAGGTAACGGGCGATCCACGCCGGGCCGGACGCTGAGCCGTACGTGGGCGATGGACACGCCTCGGCTCCGGGCCCGATCGAGCAGCGCCGCGGCGTGCGCGAGCAGCTCTTCACGCGGTGGCACCAAGCCGGGCGCCCCCAGAAACGCCTCCTGCAAGTCGACGAGAACGAGAGCTCGCTTCACGGGCGCGCCTCGCGGGCTACCGCGCGGGACTCCAGCGCGGCGACGACCCGCTCGGTGAAACTCCGCGTGCCGAGAGCCGCCGAGCCGCCACCGAGGTCGTCGGTCCGCCCTCCCCCACGCCACACCTCCTCGAGCGCGAGGACGATGAGCCGCGCCGACTCGGAGAGGCCGAAGCTCTCGTGCAGGAGCATCGCCAGCGAGAGGATATGCCCGGCCGGGTTCGCGCGATCGCTTCCCGCGAGGTCGTAGGCCGCGCCGTGGTTGGTCTGGTAGACGGCCGCGCCCTCCGCCGAGTAACTGGCGGAGTAGCCCAGCCCGCGCGAGCCGGCGAACAGCGCGCCGAGATCGCAGAGGATGTCGCCGAAGAGGTTGCTGGCCACGACGACGTCGAGCTCGCGCGCCTTCTGCACGAAGCGATACGCCGCGTAGTCCACGTCCAAGAACTCCACGTCCACGCCATGGCTCGTAGCCGCCTCCGCGCCGAGGTCCTGCCACAGCTCGCTGAACGCCGGCATCCCGTGGTTCTTGAGGATCACCGACAGCCGGCCCCGACGCTGCGCTGCGGCGCGTGCCGCGACGTCGACGAGCCGACGCACCGTGCGCTCCGTGTACTCGAAGCTGTGCCGCGCGCAGCGATTGCCGAGCGCGTCGGTCTCGATACGGGACTCGCCCTGGTAGACCCCGCCGACGTTGTCCCGGAACACCAGGACATCGACACCCTCGACGTGCGCGGCGCGCAGCGCCCCGAGCTCGACGAGAGGCGCGGCGACGAAAACCGGGCTGAGCTTGCAGTAGAGATCGAAGCGTTGTCTCAGCTCGTAGACGAATCTCCCGCCGCCCGGGCCAGCGAGGATCGCACCCCGGCGATCGAAGACCTCCGCGCAGAAGCGCGTCGCAGCCTCGTCGAGGTCGTGTCCCGAGGAGCGCCGCGACGCGAGGCCGATCGCTCCCCCGACGACGACCTCGAAGCGCTGCCCCGTGCGTTCCGCGAGCGCGTCGAGCACGGTGCGCGCCGCCACCGTCACCTCGGGGCCGATCCCCTCTCCGGGGAACACTCCGATCAGACCCACCTCATCGGCCCGAAGCGGCGGTGCGGACCGCTCCCGGACGAGCTCACTGAAACGTTGATTCCACGTGCTGCCAGGTCCACCAACCATGCCTACCATCCCTTGCCGTACTCGCCTCTCCCGAATGGGACGGCCGCTGGCGTTTTCACGCGGCCGCCGCGAGCTGCTCCCGAACGGGGGCTCAGGATCTCACAGCCGAAGCCGCTCGCCACCCTGGCGAAACTGGAACGTTTCGCGCTCCAGGCGAAGCGCTGCTATGCTCCGCTCCATGTTGCGTGCTGCCATCATCTTGCTGGCCGCGTTGGTCGCCGTCGTACCGGCGATCGCGCAGCCGCACGTCCACACGGGCGAACTCGCGCCTGGGGCGCATCGCGTGCATCTGCACGTCATGCCCCACGGGGACGGGCACGAGCACGGCGGCCACGCGCACGGGCACGTCCACGATCACGAAGCGACGCCGGGCGCTCCCACGGGAGACGGCACCGGCGATCACGCCCCCGACGACTCCGAGCACTGGACCGCGCGCGACCTCACGCCGCAAGCCCCGGGCAAGACAGTCTTCCACGCACCGGCTCCGATCTGGGTCGTCCTCGGCACCGTCCTCGCTCCGCCGGAGCCCGAACGGGAGATCACCTGGCCCCTCTGGGGCGCGCCCTCCCGGGCCTCCCCACCACCGCGGACACTCTCTCCGCGCGCTCCTCCTCTCGCGAGCTGAGTCGATCTCGGCCGGTCGCCCCGTGCGCACCGGCCCGCTCTGCACTCTCTCTCGCGAGAGGTACCCATGTGGAAAACCGATGAACGACGGGCCCGAAGGGCCCTGCTCCTGCTGCTCATCCCGCTCGTCCCGCTGACGGCGGCTCCGGCCTTCGGTCTCAGCGAAGACGAGGTGCTCGCCGCGCTCGATGCGCGTCTGCCCGACCTGGCCGCACTCGAGGCCCGCGCCGACGAGGCCCAGAAGGCCGCGGCGCTCGCGGGCACCCTCGCCCCGCCCGCGCTCTCGCTGAGCCGGGAAGACGCCGCCGACGCCACCGACACCTTCCTCACTCTCTCCCAGAAGCTCCCGCTCTGGGGCCAGCGCCGCCTGCGCCGCGAAGCCGCGACCGAGGAGGCGAGCGCCGTCTCGCACGAGGTGGCGCGGCAGCGCACCTTGCTGCGCGGCTCCGCCCGCCAGCTCTTCGCCGCGCTGCTCGCCGCCCAGGAGCGTTGCGCCGCGCTCGAGCGCGCCCTCGCTGTAGCACGCGAGATCGAGCGCGTGCTCGACGAGCGGGTGGCCGCCGGGGACGCGGCCCACTTCGAGCTCGCGCGCGCCCGCGCGGCGATCGCCACCCTCGAACGCAGCCACGCGCTTCGCGACGCCGAGCGCGCCGAGAGCGCCGCGCGTCTCGTCCGCCTGCTCCAGCCCGCGGCGGACGCCGCCTCTCTCGTCGCCGAAGGGACGCTGGCGCCAGCCGCCAGTCTCCCGCCCCTCGGGCCGACCCTCGAGCGCGCGCTCGCCGAACGGAGCGACGGCCTAGCGGCCCGCGCCCGCCGTGCAGCGGCCGGGACCCGGCACCGCGAGGCGCGGCGCGCCTTCCTCCCTCAGCCCGAGTTCGAGCTCGGCTGGAAGCGCGCCGAGAGCGCTGCGTTCGAAGACGACGGCTACGTCCTCGGCGTCAACCTCGCGCTCCCGATCGGCGGACGGCACCGCGCGAGCCTTGCCCTCGCCGAGAGCCGGAAGACTCGGCTGTCGCTCGCGGAGCAAGCTCTCGAGCGACGCATCGCCGCCGAAGTCGAGGCGGCCCACGCCGCCCTGTCGAGCCTGCACGCGAGCTGGTCGAGGCGCGCCGAGAGTGACGCCCTGACCCCCACCGCGCGCGTGCTCTACGACGAAGGCGAGACGCCGATCCTCACCCTCTTCGACGCGATCGACACCGACCTCGCGCAAGACCTCGACGACATCGAGCTCCGCCACGCCCTGCGCGTCGCGGAGATTCGTCTCGCCCTGGCCGCCGGCAAGGAGCGACTGCCATGACGCTAACCCATTCGATCACCAAGACTCTGGCCACTCCCCTCCTCTTCGCGGCAGTTGCCGCGTTCTCCGTGGGCTGCGCGAAGCCCGTCGCGGACGACCACGGGCACGCCCACACCGAAGACGGTGGGCACAGCCACGCGGCCCCCGAAGCGATCGCAATCACCGACTGGAGCGGAGGCTCCGAGCTCTTCATGGAACACCCGCCCCTCGTCGCCGGGACTCCGGCGCGCTTCGCGATCCACGTCACCGAGCTCGACGGCTTTGAACCCCTCTCCGAGGGCCGGGTCACCGTCGTCATCGAGCGGCCCGGCGCCACACCGCTCGAGTTCCCCTCCGAGCTCCGGATGCCGGGCATCTTCGGTGCCGAGGTCTCCCTCGAGCGCGCCGAGACCGTGATCATGAGCGTGCGCGTCGAGAGCGAACGACTCCACGTGGTGCACGAGCTCGGCACGGTCACGGTCTTCGACAGCGAGCACGACGCCATCCACGCGCTCGAGTCCCAGGCCGGTGCAGACGACGAAGGCATCACCTTCCTCAAGGAACAGCAGTGGACGCTGGACTTCGGGACGGCTCCCGCCGAGCTTCGTCCGCTCCAAGCGACGCTCGAGGTGCCAGGGACGATCGCGCCCGCGCCCGGCGCGACCACGCGCCTCGGCGCACCCGCCCGGAGCCGCGTGATGAGCGGCACGAGCTTGCCGGCACCCGGCCAGCGCGTGCGCGCGGGTGAGGCGCTCGCCACCCTGGTCGCCCAACCCTCGGAGGGCGAGCCCGAG
>NPIG01001243.1_pt3 | contig 10764 bp, 7 predicted proteins | sample 8637441 | NCBI WGS metagenome assembly NPIG01 (sample SAMN07420675, study PRJNA396082) | bioreactor metagenome | isolation source: sample BR6 brine-fed electro-methanogenic bioreactor BR | place: Japan: Kochi | collected 2016-06-14
GCGCTCGGTGATGTCGATGGCGGTGCCCCAGATGTCCCAATCGGGAATGGTGCAGTAGCAGGAGCCGTTGCCCCACAGGATGGTTTTGCGGCTGCCGTCGCGGCAGCGGATTTCGAGTTCCAGATCCTGATAGGCATCGGACACACCGTGGCAGACCTCCATCCAGGCTCGCCGCTGCTCTGCATCGATAAACAGACGGTCGGCAATGAGGGAGTTGCCCACCACCTCTTCAGCCTGGTAGCCGGTGACCCTTTCGCATTCCTTGTTCCAGAACNNGCCCGAGCGCCACCCGCGCCGCCCCGGTCAGCGTCGCCATGCAGATCATCAGGTCGGGCCTGGCCTCATCGGCGAGAGATTCCTTGTTCCAGAACACCAGCCGCCCTTCGGCATCGGCAGCGAACACCATGGCCGGCATGTTGGCGATGACCACCTTGAGGCGCTGTTCGCTCTGCTGCAATTCAATTTTCTGGCGGCGCTCCGTGGTGACGTCACTCCAGGCCACGACCGCGCCGGTGATTTCTCCCTCCCGCGTCCGGATCGGCGCGGCGTGGATGGATGCCACGATCTTGCGTCCCTGGGGGCTGGTCAGCAGCAATTTCTCGCCGATGGTGATTTCGCCATGCTGCAGGGCGCGAATCAGGGGAAGTTCTTGCATCTGCGGTGGCTGATTGTCCTGCGGGCGGCGCATGTCCCAGAGTTTCGGGTAATCGCTGACGGCCGTCTGATGAACCTGCTCGGGGCGCAACCCGCCCAGCTCCAAGCCGTAGCGGCTGATCGTGAGCAGCTTGCCGTCCCGGTCCGCGACACCCAGACCGAGGGGGATATGGTCGGTGATGGCCTGCAGGATGCGTCGGGATTCCTCGGCCTCCCGGGCGCGGCTTTCAGCCCGCTGTCGCTGATAATCACGCTCGATCTCGGCTTCTTTGCGCGCCGTGATGTCTAAGAATGAAATGACCACTCCCTCGATGACATCCGCGGGGGTTCGATAAGGGGAGATCTGCAGGACAAAGCAGCGCCCGTCATCAGCCGTCATCTCCTGCTCCTGCCCGTGGAGGTTTGTAAGCACCTGCCGGGCCGCGTCAAGGATTGTTTCGGTGGCGAGATGTCCGGAGATATGATGGAAGGGGCGGCCGAGGTCGCTCTCAATGAGGTGGAACAGTTGCGTTACCGCAGGGGTAAAACGGCGCAACCTGAGTTCCCGGTCGAGAAAAATAGTGGAAATGCCCGCGCTCTTGATCAGGTTGGTCATGTCGCTGGTGGTGCGGGCCAGCTCATCATTCTTGCTCTGCAGTTCCGTATTGACTGTCACCAGCTCTTCATTGAGGGCCTGCAGTTCNNTTTCCAGCTCCTCGTTGGCCGAGTGCATCTCCTCGTTGATGGACATGAGTTCCTCGTTGGAGGACTCGTATTCGCGCAGGACCTGCGCGAGCTGGTCGCTTTTCTCCCGCAATTCCTCTTCGAGGTAGCGGATCATGAGATCCTTGTCGCCGCTTTCGATCGGCGTGAGGGACTGGGCAGATTCCAGCGCACGACCGGAGCAGGATGCGGACTCCTCGATGACGACCATCACCAGAAGTTCCTGATCCGTGTTTGAGAAGGTGTCCAGGAAAGGGTCCGCGGTGATCTTCAGCGGTTGAGAGGGGTCGTTGTCGAGAGTAATTTCTTCAAAGCAGATTCGTTTTTTCTGCTCAAAGGCCTGGTGAATTGCCGAACGCAATGCCGGGCGAAGTTCCTTGCGCGCCATCTTCAGAAGGTTGAGAGACGCCTCGCCTACGGGGGGCGTCAGGAAGTTGCCGGTATGGCTGGGGAAATGCAGGACCTCGTATTCGCGGTTGACGACGGCTGCAGCCGGTGCATGTTCTTTGAGCAGTTTCTTTTCGGCCAGCGTACCCAGTGAGAGGGCGCAGGCGGCAGAGCGGGGTGCGGCCGGGAGCAGGATTCCCGGTGAGGAGAATCGCCCGAGGTGGGAAAATCTCTGCGCCGTAGGGAGACTTGAATTGCCGCGTTGAAACAGTCGCCATTTTTTGTCCACGGCTGTAAAGTGCTCTGCCGCTTCCCCCAGGTGTTCAGATGCGCCCAGGAAGAGATACCCCCCTGGAATCAGGGCCTGATGAAAGTAAAACAGCAATTTCTGCTGAGCCTGGGGTTGAAGATAGATGAGCAGGTTGCGGCAGGAGACCAGGTTCAGCCGGGAAAAGGGCGGGTCTTTGAGCAGATTGTGCTGCGCAAACAGAATCTTTTCCCGCAGGGATTTGCAGACCTGGTAGTGATGGTCCTTCTCCGTGAAAAAACGCTGCAGGCGCATGGGCGTCAGGTCTCGCGCAATGCCGGCGGGATAGATGCCGCGACGGGCAAAGGAGATGGCCTCTGCGTCCAGGTCGCTGGCGAATATCTGAAAGTCGACCATTCGGGGCTGTGATTCGAGAAATTCAGTCAGCAGGATGGCCAGGGTATAGGCTTCCTCGCCGGTGGAGCAGCCGGCGACCCAGATGCGTAGAGGCTCGTCGGCCTGGGTCGGAAGCTGCGGCAGGGCCTTGGAGACCAGTGCGTCGAGAGCCTCTTCGTCACGGAAAAAGCGGGTCACGCCAATGAGCAGGTCCTGGGTGAGAGACTGGACCTCCCGGGGATCCTCGTGGACCAGTTGGAGGTAATCCGTATACTGGTCCTGGCCGCGTATCATCATGCGGCGTTGGATCCGCCGGACCAGCGTGTTCGGCTTATAGCAGAGAAAATCATGCCCACTGTGGCGGTTTATGATCTGCAGCAGTTCATCGTATCTTTTATCATCCTGCGTTGGTTCCGCACAGCTCAGCGATTTACTCAGTCGCTGCCCCATGTCAGACAGGCGTTCGACCAACTCTGATGTCGGCAGGCTCCAGTCTGCAAGACCGAGACTGCGCACGGTGTCGATAACCTCCCCTGCCGGATCGCCTTCATCGCTTTTGACCAGAACCGTGCCTGCGGCGTTTTTGATGGCACGGACGCCGAGAACTCCGTCGCGATCCAGCTGGGGCAGAATCACCGCAACCGCGTGCTCTCCGCATTGTTCGGCAACCGAGCGCAGGAATGTATCAAGAGGGGCACTGGGGCGTGCTGCCTGCCGAGGTTCGCACAGCCTGATCGTATCTCCGTGCAGGCGGATTTCACGACCGGCTGGGGGGATGAAGATGCTGCCGGCAGCCAGAGACGTGCCGTCCTGGGCCAGGTGGACCGGCATAGAGGCCTTTTGTTCAAGCCTGTCCGCCAGCCTCCAGTTGTCGTTTTCGTCTTGCTGCAGCATCAAGACGAATGTCATCTCATTGTCGGGGGGCAGAGCGGACAGGATCTGTTCCAGGTCCCGGTGCCCCTGCAGTGAAGCACCGATGGTGATGATGGGGCAGGGGGGCAGGGCCTTGGGCGGTGAACTCTGTGGCGGGCGCTTGGGTGGCGACATGTTTTCTCATTTTTGTCCGGGGTCGCTTTCAGCGAACGTTTTGCCAATGAAGCCGCGGGATGAATCGCAGGAATTTCACCCCTTTATAGCAACTCAGAGTGAATGGGGCAATGCTGTCGTGCTGTTTTTTTTGTGGTGATGCTTCATTTCTGCATGGGGAGAGTGAAATGGAAGGCGGCGCCCTGTCCCTTGTCGCTTTCCACCCAGATCCGTCCCCCTTGAGCTTCCACAAGGCGGCGGGCGACGTAAAGTCCGATGCCGAGACTGTCATCGCGCACTTTGTTGGGCAGGCGCCCGAAGCAGCGAAACAGCTGGGTGTGCCCTTGAATGACCGTCAGGGGGTTGCGGAGATCATGGGTCAGCATCAGCAAGCCGCGAATGCGCTCTTCGTCCGCCCGGTGCAGGGCCGTGACATCCGTTGCGGTTCCGACCGCGGCGATGACCTCCCTTCGGGGCGAAAAGACCGGCGCCGCACTCAGTTGCAGCCAGGTATCTTCCCCGCAAGCTCGTTTCAGGACGCCCAGTATCCCGTGAAATGATTCGCCCTTTAAAACCCTTGTGAGATACGGCGCCAAAGGAAGTGGCGAGCCATCAGGCCTTTCCACTCTTAGATTCTCAAGCCTTTCCTGCAGGGGTTTGCGCTCTGTGGTCTCATCATAGTTCAGAAGACGGCGCGCCACCGGATTCATCCGCACGATGTCTCCGCTGGGTTTGTAAAGAATGACTGCGTCGTTAATGGCGTTGATGGTTGCATCGAGTTCAGCCAACAGGCGCTCACGTTCGTCATGAACCTTTTTGGGAGAGGTGCGGTCACGCAGGTCGACAACCCCTCCCTCGATGCGTTCCAGTGCCAGGTTGAGTCCGAAAATTCCCTTGATATCCTGATCTTTTATGTCTGTCGATTCGTTTCTCATGATCATTGCCTTCAGCCTTTTTCGGACCCGACATGGAATGCCTGTGCAAACTTCTGTTTCTCCTCGAAAGTTAGCAGAAATGGTGGAGGTTGCAATGAGGCGCCGCGCGGACAGACGATGTCCGTCCACCCCTGGGCAGCGTTACCTGTGGATGGAGAGTTGGATGAACGTCCGAAAGGACGGGGGCTTGTAGCAGCAGATAGGGCGCGGTGGAGAAAAATCAGATTCGGGAGGCTGGACGCTCCTCTTGGCCCGAATCCTGCTCGATTATGATCTGCTGCAAGGTCACCTGCGCCCGATAAGGGCGATTCGGGTCAATTCCCTTGCTGCGGAACAGTTGGCTGACTTCGCGAGGGTTGCGTCCGAGAACCTGGTCCAGGTTGAGATTTAAACGCATATGCAATGCTCCTTGTGTGCCACACTGTACGAAATTGCACTGACTTTGTGGATGCGGCAGTCGCTGGAGAATTCAGATGCAAAAAACGAACCAGGTTTAGAGATTCCTTTTGTTTATTCAACGGTCATGTGTCCTTTCCGAGGCGTTGCACCTCTTCGGCGATTTTTTCCGCATCGCCGGTGTTGAGTTCCATCAGGCGAAGAAGGTGGGAAAAGCTCTCGGGGTCCGCTTCGATGAACTTCAGTCCCAGGTGATCGTCTGCGATGTGGACTGCTTCACAACGAAATTCCAATGTAACCTCTTCGCCAAGAGGCAGCACCAAGCAACATTGCGCGCCGAGTTGCAGGGGCGGTAGGGCATCGGTTTGGACTTTGGCTCCTTTGAGTGAGAGATCGCTCAGGCGGCCGACCAGATTTTTGCCTTCGGTCTTCAATGTCACGGCATGGCCAAAGGGAATGCGGCCGAAACGCCTTTTTTCTTCCATAGTGCAATACTCCTTTATAGGTTCGATGTCATGTTGACGGGGTATCAAGGGGCGCGGACTCTTCCATACTTCGCCGGGCCTCGGCGATAAATCTTTCAAATTCCAAAGAAAGTTCACCCAGCAGATTCTTTATTCTTTTATCGTCCCGTTCCGCTACGGCCCGTTCAATTCTTTGGGTCGTGAGCTGGATGCGGCCGGCTTCCAGGTTGGCGGCCGCTCCTTTGAGGGCGTGGGCGATATGTCCAACATTGCTGAGATCCTCACCGCTGAGGGCCTCCTGTATGCCAGCGAACTTGGCGGGAAAATCGCGCTCGAAAAGAGTGATCATCTCCTGGTAGAACGAAAGATCTTCATTCAGACGGTTGTGCAAATGCGCTAGGTCGAAAACCTGCCTTGCCTCAGAGGGAGCCCCCTTTTTCCGCTGCTCTTCCTGTGCCGGCAGGTGTTGTGCGATCAGTCCTGCAAGCTGGTCTGGGTGAATCGGCTTGGCGATGTAGTCATCCATCCCGGCGGCGAGGCAGCGCTCTTTGTCGCCCTCCAGCGCGTGGGCGGTCATGGCGATAATGGGAATCCGTCTCCTGTTGTTTTTTTCAGATGCGCGGATTCGGGCGGTTGCTTCGATGCCGTCCATGACCGGCATCTGAATATCCATCAGAATCAGATCGTAGGGCCGCTGCTCTATTGCTGCCAGGGTTTCACGACCATCGGCGACCGCGTCGACGTGATGCCCGAGTTTTTCGATGATGCGTCGGGCCACTTTCTGATTGATGGCATTGTCTTCGGCAAGAAGAATGCGTGAGTGATGACAGTCGGGGGAGCTCTCGCCTCTGATCTCTTCCGTCGAGCAATCCGGTGTTGCCGTACCCCGCAGCAGATCACGCAGGCGTGAAAAGATCAGATCTCTGCGCACCTCAAGATCGAAAACCTGCTCTTTTGAGTCAGAAAGCTTCGGGCTTGGATTTTCCGTTAGCAGCACTATCCGGGTGGCCTGCAGGTCCTTCTGGCGGCGCACTGCCCGGGCCAATTGTTCAGCCTGACAGTCATCCCTTTTGAGATCGACAATCAGAAAATCGTAGGGGTCGCCGGCATCCGCGGCGCGTAACAGGTGACCTAGAACGCTTTCCGGATCTTCGCATTTACTGCACCGACTGCCCCACTGACGAATATGTTCGCGCAATTTACGGCATGAGAGCGGATCTGGGTCCAGGATCAGAAAGCGCTTTTCGCTGAGAAGATCCGTTGCGCCAGGGTTCAGGCAGGGGCCGTGCTGCAGCATGAGTTCAGCAGTAAACCAAAAAGTCGCTCCTTGCTCCGGCCGGCTTTCAACCCCGATTTCGCCTCCCATCATTTCAGCCAACTGGCGGCTGATGGCCAACCCGAGACCGGCTCCTCCATGACGCCTCGTGCTGGAGGCGTCGCCCTGGCTGAATGCAGTGAAGAGCCTGCTTTGAATTTCAGGCGCGATGCCGGGGCCGGTGTCGGTCACGGTGAAGAGAAGGGTCATGTGCTCATCGGTCTCGCTTTGGGGAATGGCGCGGATGACCACGGAGCCTTCAGTGGTAAACTTGATGGCGTTGTCTGCCAGGTTGACCAGGATCTGGCGCAGGCGGCCGGCGTCTCCCCGCAGGGCATGGGAAACATCGTGGTGGACGTAACTCGTGAATTCGATACTTTTTTCGGTTGCGCTCATAGACAGCATGTCCATGACCTCTTCCACTGTCTGGCGCGGATCGAAGCAGTTTTCCTCCAACTCCAGTTTGCCTGTTTCACTCCTGGAAAAATCGAGGACCGAATTGACTACGCTGAGCAGTGCGTCGCTTGCAACGCGAATGGTCTTGGTGAAATCCTCCTGGTCAGCGCTGAGTTCCGTGTCGAGGAGCAGCCCCGTCATGCCGATGATGGCGTTGAGGGGGGTGCGCAGCTCATGACTCATATTGGCGAGAAATTGGCTTTTGACGCTCAATGCCGCATCGGCGTCCTCCTTGGATCGGCGCAGTTGCTCTTCGGCCTGCTTGCGCTGGGTAATTTCCCGCGCCACCCAGACGAGGGTCGTCGGTGCGTTGCGGTAATTGTGCAGCACGGATGCGCACCCCTCGTACCAGGGTGAATCCGGATCGCGACTCAGGGGGTATTCAAAGGTCTGGATCTCCCCCGTGGAGAGCGCGCGGGAGATTGTCTCATGATAGACGGCAGAGGCGACATCGGGAAGAGCCGCCTTGGGGCCTTGCCCCTGAATCTGCAGGCCGTTTTGCTGGGAGGTGAGAACTTCGAGGCAGACGCCCTTGTCATCGATGATGTGAATCACGTCGGGAAGCGCCTCAACCACCGCCCGCAATCGCCGGTCACGTTCCCGCAGGCGAGCTTCGACCTGGTTCAGGCGATACTCCAAGGCGACCCGGCGGCAGGCGTGAGCGACCACCATCGGCAGCAGATCCAGAAAGCGGCCGTCTTTGACCAGGTAGTCAAGGGCCCCCAGTTTCATCATGTCAACAGCAGTTTTCTCATCGCCGGCGCCGGTCATGATGATGAAGGCGGGAGTGCGCCCCTGGCGCCTGATCTCCGCGATGATTTGCCGCGCGTCCATGTCCGGCAGCCAGAAATCCAGCAGCAGGAGGCCTTCCGGATGCGCCGCGTTCCAACGCAGAGCGTCGCCGCCACACCCCACCGCCTCCACGGCATAGCCAGAACGAGGCAGCCGTTGGGCAATGTCCTCGGACACGCTTCCGCTATCCTCTACAATCAGGACAGGTGGCCGGCGAGGCGTGCATTGGTCATTGTCAGCAAAGACTTCCATCGGAATTGGTCTGTCCTTAACGCATGTTTAGGTTAATTATATTAATTTAACTGTAGCCCTGGCATGGGTCAAGTGGAAATCCGTGGAGCACAGTTTAAGTGGAAGATTGGAGCCGGTTATATGGGGAAGCAATCGTCTTTAATGCGTAAAGGGGGGTGCTTCGGATACAGGATTGAGAGGAGCAAAGAGGAAAAAGTGCATGTGGAAATTATGGCGGGAGCAGATGGGAATCGAACCCACCGGGGACGGGATACGCCCCCCACCGGTTTTGAAGACCGGGCGCGTCACCAGACTACGAACTACTCCCGAAGTGAAAACGCCAACATCCTAGCGGAAGGGGCTTTGTGCGACAAGGGAAAAATGATAGCTGTCTTGCGGGATCGCCTTTGCGCCCCTGGCAAAGGGGTTTTGACGCTCCGCACTGCTACAGATGTTGAGATGGCTGTGCAGCAGTTTGCGCAGGGTAGACCGTCTGGACAATCTGGCGGCGTTCCTTTCGGACAGGGGAACGATTTGCAGGACTGCTCTCACGTATGGGATCGATGCCGATGGTGACCCAGCCGGTTGAGCGCTTGAATTTAAGGATCTCACCTCTGCGGATAAATCCCTCCAGGCGATCGGCCTTGATCATGTCGAAACGATGGTCAGTGTACATAACATTGATGAGCATGGCGGATTCCTTTGCGATAGAAGAGTATTGCCAACGATACTAAAAGCTACCATATGTTATTAAGATTGCGAGGAAATTTTTAGGGTTTACCCTTTTTCTGCAAAGTTGTTTCGTTATTTGGCGTATGGGGTTGCGCTAAAACGCTGAGGACCCAAGCAGGCACTTTGGTCGAGATTTAAATGATATTAAGTCGCCTTTAACGTCTGCAAAGGCTCTTTGGGGAAAATTCCCGGTTGAATAAGCTTTATCTTGATTGGGGTGGTAGAGAATGGGGGGGTGTTCTTATGATCTTGTGCTTGAGCTATTAGTTTTGCTTTTGACAAAATTTATTTTCTTCCATCTTTCGCTTTATGGCTCATCCGTGGTCTGCCCCTTGCACAATCCTTCATCTCATAACGAGCAGATTTTTTTTGTTTTTTATGTACGGGCATTTTCGTTGCGAGATTGGAGGATGCCTATGGGTTCGTTCAAGCGTGGAGGCGGAGGTTGCAACTTATGAATCACGAACGTGTTCTGGTCGTGGACGATGAAAAGTTGATCGGGTGGTCTCTAGCGCAGATGCTTACCGGCGCCGGTTACGAGGTCGAAGTGGCTGCGTCCGGCAACGAGGCGCTGGATAAGTTTGAGAGCTTCCGCCCTCACATGGCTCTACTTGATATCTTTCTGCCGGATATGGACGGCATCGAGCTTCTAAAGCGTTTCAAGGCGGCTGACCCTGAAGTGATGGTGCTGATGATTACCGCCAACGCGCAGGCGGATTTTGCCGTGAGCGCTTTCAAGCTCGGCGCGCTGGATTATATCGGGAAGCCTTTCCGCATGGAGGACGTTCGCCAGATGGTTCGCCAGGCTTTTGACAAAAAGCGCCTGGAGGCACAGGTTGATTCTTCCTCACGCGGCGCGCGGCGGCAATTCGGTCGCGATCAGCTGGTGGGCAATTCGTCGCAGATGATTGAAGTGTTCAGGATGATCAACATCTGCGCCGAGAGCGATGTCAAAAGCGTTCTGATCCTGGGAGAGAGCGGCACGGGTAAGGAACTGGTGGCGCAGGCGATTCACCATCACAGTGCCCGCAAGCAGGAGCCTTTCATTGAAGTCAACTGTGCGGCCATCCCTGAGAACCTGCTGGAAAATGAACTGTTCGGTCATGAGCGTGGGGCTTTCACCGATGCCCATCGCGAGGAGAAGGGGACCTTCGAGCTTGCCGACGGCGGGACTGTTTTTCTAGATGAGATCGGCGACATGCCCTTGCCCATGCAGGCTAAGATCCTCAAGGTCATCGAATCCAAGCGCTTTCGCCGTCTGGGCGGTAAAGAGGATATTGATGTCGATGTTCGCATCATTGCAGCAACCCATCAGGATCTTCCCAGGCTGGTCGAGAAGGAAAAGTTTCGAGCAGATCTTTTTTATCGTCTCAATGTTATGACAATTCATCTGCCGGCGCTGCGTTCCCGTCGGGACGATATCCCCAAGCTGGTTGACTATTTTATTGACCGTCTGAACGACGAGTATGGTCGGCGCCTGGAAGGGATTGCGCCCGACGCGCTGCAACTGCTCATGCGCTATGACTGGCCCGGTAATGTGCGTGAACTGCGCAACACTATTGAGCGGGCCATGATGCTTGAGCAGGGGCGGGTTCTGTCTGTTGCCAGCCTTCCTGCGGCCGTACGTGCAGAGCAGAGTGCGGAAAAAGCGGATCGCCCGGGACAGGATGCCGGGCCGGGCGGAGTCTCTTTTGACCTGCTTCTGGAAGATATGTCGTTGGAAGAGATGGAAAAGCATGCGTTGCAGCAGGCGATGGCGCGTGCCGGGGGGAACCAGACCCGGGCAGCACGCCTGCTCAAAATGAGTCGCGATACCCTGCGCTATCGGTTGAAGAAATTCGGCCTGCACGAAACCTCCAATTAGTTTTTGCCGCGAAATGATTTCACGGGTGGGGCATATGCCCCGATGGTGGGCCGAAATATAGGTTATTTGCCCCGCAGTGCAAGCGGACATGAGCCCTCGGCGCATCTCCCTTTTTGACTCAGATGCGCTGTAACTCCCTTCTGCAAATAGCTTTTAGACTTTTTTTG
>NPIG01000671.1_pt2 | contig 10762 bp, 4 predicted proteins | sample 8637441 | NCBI WGS metagenome assembly NPIG01 (sample SAMN07420675, study PRJNA396082) | bioreactor metagenome | isolation source: sample BR6 brine-fed electro-methanogenic bioreactor BR | place: Japan: Kochi | collected 2016-06-14
CCTTCACCCTCGCCTTCGCCGGTGCCCTGGCACCCGATGCACTCGCGCACGGTAATGTAGTCGACCAACTGGCAGACCCGGGTAATGGTCTCTTCGGTGGTCGGGTTCTGGAAGGTGACTTCGAGCGTGACGGTGTAGAAGCCCTCCTCCGTGTAGCGGTGCACCAGCGGATTTTCCTCGGTGGGCGCGGTGGTCACGGTGGAGGTGTTCCCGTCACCGAAATTCCAGAACCACCGGATCGGATTCCAGGTGTCGGTGCCGACGCTGAGGTCGACAAAAGAGACGTCCAATCCGGGCGGACGGCCCTGTCCGGTGCCGTCCGGCGTGATATGCCCGTCCGTCGGGTCGCCGAAGAAATCGGCCAACGGCGGGTCGAGGATTTCGATGAAGTCGATCTTCGTCACCGTTTCCTCGACGCCGAATCGGGTGGTCACCGTGACGCTGACGGTGTAAATTCCGGGCGATTCGTACTGGTGCGTCGGGTCGCGTTCGGTCGAGGTGTTGCCGTCGCCGAAACGCCACAGGACGGAACTGACCGTGCCGGGCGCAATGAGCGTGAAGTTCACGTCGCCGCCGGGCACCTGGCGGTGCCGGTCGGCGGTGAAATCGATCTCGGGCGCTTCGGTGGCCACGATGACATTGCTGGCGCCGGAGCGCGCGGGGTTCGAGCGGACCCAGTACTTGATCTCGTGGTCGTCCTGGCTGTGGTCGACCTCGGAGAAGGCCGCCACTTTGCGGTAACGCTTGTCCACGTTCCAGTAGTAATAGGGCGGCGGGTCCTGGAAGAACGTGATGAAGCCGAGTCCGCGGCTGCCCCACGGATATTCGCTGAAGATGTCGAACTCCGTCGGGCGCTGTCCGGGCCGGTCGGTGCTCTCGATGGAGGCGCTGAAGTTGTCGGGGTCAACCTCCGAGGGCGTATCGGGGCCCCACGACACGATGGCGGCAGCGAAATCGTCGTTCTCGGTCATGTGCCGCGAAGTGCGCACGACCACGAAGAAATCGGGGCCGAAATTCTCGTCGCTGATGGAGAGGCCGAAGGTCTGCGGGATAATCTGGCGCAGGTTCGGCTGCTCTTCATAGGGAATCTCCTGCAGGCCCTTGAGGTCGTCGGTGCCGGGGGAGGAGAAGACGAATTTGACCTGGGTCTGGGGCTCGCCGCCGGTGGTGCCGATCATCACGGGCGGGTCGTCGAGCATGACGGGCAGGTCGACATATTCGACGAAATTGCCCAATTCGTCATAGACCGGCGGGTCGTATTCGCCGTTGGTGTTGTCGGGGTGCCAGTCGTTATCGCGATAGAGTGCGACGCCGCTGATCTCGCCGGCGGCCGGGTCTTCGAAATTGAGCGGCAGGAAGTCGTTCTGCAGGTCGAATCTGCCGTCGTTGCCCACGTCATAGAACTCGACGATGACTTGCTCGAGGAAGGTCGGGTCCTTGACGACCATCCAGGGGCTGCCGTTTCGGGGCGCGCCGGCGCGCAGGGTGAGGCTGTTGTCCGCGTTGACCGACAAGACCTCCCACGCCGCGACGCGGGCGTTTTCTTCATCGCCCTTGGTGAGACCGACGACCCAGAGACCGACCGCCTGCGGGCTCCAGCCCTGCGCGGTGTAGTAGACACTGCCGGCCGGCACCTGGATGTCGCTGCCGGCGGCCTTGAAGACATTGCCGCTGGTGTCCGCCTGGGAGCCCTCGGCGATGAGATAGTCAGCGCGGTTGGCCGAAGCGTCAATGCCCAGCACCGCCGCTCCCGGGCTGCCCGGCTCGATGCGCGGGATGGGGAAGCCGGTGGGCGGAAGCAGGTCGGAGGTCATGTCGGTAATGCGGACCGGCACGCTCACCTCGAGCATGTCGTGACCGTAGAAGTCCTGGACCACGCCTTCTTCCGGGCTGAGTTTCACGAATGCACCGCGCTGCGGATAGGCGATGGGCGCCAGTTCGACCCCGCCGATCGCCTCCGAGGCCGGGGTACGGCTGGGCAAACGCGAGGGCACCACGCAGCGGAACTGCTCGAAGGCGCCGATGGTCTGCGACGTGCGCACGACCACGAACAGGTCGTCACCGCCGTTGTCCGGGATGAGGCCGCTCTGTTCCTCGGGCCGGCGCTCGTCGGTGTGCGGCAGGTTCCAGGCGGTTTCCGGCACGAGGCGCACGACCCAGGCGCGGTCGTCGAGCCCGTCCCAGGCCGCCTGTTCTTCCTGGGTGAGGTCCGCGATGCTGCCGAGGTACACCACGCCGTCGCCGCTCATGTCATCCGGCTCGAAATCGCCGTCGATGTCGATCGGTTCGGGTCCCGTGGCGGGCCACTGCAGCTTGTTCTGGTTGATGGGCACAATCTGGTCGGCGCCGCTGTAGGTGATGGTCCCGGTCGGGCTGGTGAATACCGCGGGGCCTTCAAATACGCCGGAGCCGTTCGTGTCCTGATAGAGCTGTATGCCTGAGCTGATGCCCGCGCTGGCGTCAAGCTTGGCCAAATCCGTGCGGTCGAATTCCGGCCCCCAGAACGCCACCGTGACGCTCTTGAGGCTGATGGGGGATTCCGAATTGACGTAGGGGTCATCGGTTCCTGCGAGATTGATGCCGAGCATGGCGGTGGGCTGCGAGTCGAATTCGACATGCTGCTTGAGCCAGCGCGCGGCGCGGGTGCCGCCGTCCGGGCCCGGGGTGTTGTCCGGGTTGCCCAGGCCGGCGGGCCAGTCGCTGACCTGCGGGTAGACATTGCGCGGCAGGGTGTCGTTGACGATCATCCAGCGTCCGCGCACCGCCGCGTTCGCGGGGCCTTCCTGGATGCCGAAGGGATAGCGTTCCACGTCAAAAGGCAGCCCGCTGGCGAGGAACTTGCCGGTGTAGGCGGCATGGCCGTGCTCGAGGGTGAGCCGGTTGCCGGCGTTGTCGAGGATGTAGAAGCGCGCACCGAGTTCATCGACCAGCCAGTTGCCGGCCACATCGCCGATGCTGCCCAACTGCGGGTCCTGAGCCTCGAAGACATAGACATCGTCCTCGTAAGTCGCTTCGGGATTCTCGTTGCCCGCGTGATAGTCGGCATTGTTGCCCTGGTCGTCTGCCAGATAGCACTGGCTCTGGTATCCGTAGTTGATCGGCAGGTCAAAGGGCGGCCAGTTGGTGTAGCGCGGGAGGGTGGGCTGTTCGAAAGGTTCGCGGAAGTACTCTGAGCGCGGGTAGACGAACTGCGCATCAATGGCGTCGCCGCTGAGCTTGAAGGGCACCGTCTCGAAGGCATACTGGATATCGGTAAGCCGGTCGAGGTCGACCCGGTCGGACTGGTCGGGGATGATCGTGGCGGACTGGCCGTTGAAGAACCGCGCCTGGAGGATACCGGTACCGAAGGAGGGGCGTCCGTCGAGCACGAGTTCCACCGGGTCAAAGACCGAGGGGTCGACCCACATCGGGAAACCGCTGGACCGGACTTCGATGCCGTTCAACAGGAAGCCCAGGGTGAATTTGTAGAGGTCCTGCCCTTCGTCAATGGGCGTTTCCTTCGCATAGCGGCTGCTGGTCGAATAGGTCATGACGAGGTCGTGGATTTCCACCGTGCTCCGGATGGGCTTGGTGGTGTCGATGCTCATCATGCGCTCGGTCCACCAGGGCTCGGGGTCATAGTCGGCGCCGAGGCCGAGGCACGGGTAATCGCTGGGACCGCAGAGCACGTCAAGCCTTGGGTCGTCCTGCCAGAAACCGAGGTCGACGCCGTAGTTCTCCAAGGTCTCCTCGTCCACCAGGTCGAAGAGCCACCAGTAGGGCAGGGGCTGTTCCACGTTCATGTTGCTGAAGAGTATGCCGCCATCCCAGTGGCCGCCGTGCATGGGATTCCAGCGGCGCGGCTCGATGAGCACCCGCGTATCGGCGCCGGGGAAGAGGCCCACGCCGTCGCCCGGCTGGCCGCCCACATCGCGGAACCCGCTGTCGGCGCGCAACACAATGAAGTAGTCCGGTTGCGCCACGCGTCCGGGGTCGGGTGTCACTTCGAAGTAACCCCGGCAGCGGTCATCGGGGTTGCGACGGCGCCCACCACTGAAGCGAAGGCGAATCTTCCACCAGGGGTCGCCGCCGCCCGGCGGGAACGGGACATACTCCCATTCAATCATTCGTTCATCGACGAGTTGTGCGAGGTTGGGGTCGGCATAGAGCGCGCCCAGAACAGACGGAAACTCCGGGAGCATGGGGTAGTCGTTGAAGGTCACACCGCGTGTGCCGTTCGGGGTGGGCGGGTCGAATACGCCGTTACCGGGGCAGTAGTTCTCGCAGTTGTCGCCACCGTCGGTATCGTAATACATCCACACGNNGCGGTGCTCACGCTGGCGGTGCGCCAGAGGGTGAACTTCTCCAGGCCTTCCTGCGGCTCGAAACCGCCGTTGCCCGGCGCGCCGAAGGGGTCGGCGCCCACGTCGGTCAGAATGAGGTTGACCTCGCGAGGCTGGGCGAAACACTCGCCGTGCGCATCCATGCTGATGACCGGCACCCAGTTCTCGATGCTGAACAACTTGCGCAGGTCCATTTTCTCGCCGGTGACAAGGTCGATGCCCATGCTGGGCAGGTCCCAGCGGGGCCGCACATACTCGGCGGCCGGCGTGTAGAGGAACTGCTGCCAGTTCCACTGGTTCTTCCCGGCGGAAGAGTCCGTGGACAGGCCGCGGCTGTCCCAGACGTGGAAGCTCGAACTGAATCCCACGTCTTCGCAAAGCAGATACCCGCAGTCATCGTTCGGGTCCGGGTAGCTGTCCACCGGATTTCCTTCATCGTCCACGGGGAGGTCGTCCACCACGGCGCCTTCGCCGTAGTAGGGTTGCATGCGCATGCTCATCAACTGATAGCTGAGCGTCTGCCCGGTGGGCCAGCTGGAGGAGAGGCGGACCGCGACGATATAGCCGTTGTTGGGCTCGACACCGGAGGTGACCCAGTTGGTGCGCTGCGGCTCGAGCAGAAAACCGGAATCCGGGTCAAAGACGGCCGGCCGCGTGAAGGGCCACTTGGGGTTGCCGTTGTCGTAGGGGGCGGCCGGGTCGAAGCAGGGCCGCGTGTTGCCGGGCGGATTGCCCTCGCACGGCAGGTCGCGCGGGTCGAAGGTGAAGTTCAGGTTGTACTCGGCATCGTTGATGCTGTACCTGAAGCTGCCATCCGTGTTCGTGCCGACAGGCATTTCATAGGGGTAGCCGTGCCCGTCCCAGCGCAGCAACGGACCGCGTTCCAGCGTGTCGGGGTCGACCACCTGGTCACCGGAGTCGATCACGCCATTGGGCTCGCCACCGGTCTCATCGGGGAACAGCCCGAATTCCAGGAAGTATTGTTCCCGTGGAAAGCTGAAATTCATGTAGTCACGGTAATCCCGGTCGACCAGCGCCGGGTCGGGGATCATGCGATAGCGCATCTGGACGAGCGTGCGCGGCGCGGGATTATCTTCCTGGTACTTCATGATGAACTGGAACAGGGGAACCCAGTCGTTGAGGGGCACCAGCGCCTGGCTGTCCTGGTCCGCCACCAGGTCATTGACTTCGAGCGTGGCGGTCGGAATCTCACCGATGTTGATGTAGTCTTCCTTGACAAAGGGGTCCTGTGTGCGCGGCGGACAGTAGTTGCCGCTGGCGAGCCGGATACGGAAGCCCACGCTGTAGGTGCCTTCCTCTTCATAGGTCCAGGACACGGGGAAGGTTTCGGGGAACTGATAGCCAGCGGGGGTGAGGGTGCGTGTGGCGTCGGGCTCGCCCCAGACCAGGTTGCCTTCGTCGTCTTCTTCCTGGGTGAAATACCACTCGATGTACTGGACTTCCGCGAAGAGGCCGGTGATGACGTCTTCGACCTGGTGATAGAACTGGAGGGTCGAGCCGGGCGGGGCCGTGGGGCTGGTGGCCACGGTGAAGTCGAGAATCACGTCGGCGCAGACTTCCGCCTGCGCCACCGAGGCGGCCTTGACGGCCTCGACCAGCGGGGCGGGTGTCGCCAGCGCCGCGGATTGCGCCGCCTGCGCCATGGGCGCGGCCGAGGCCACTTTGAAGCGCTCGAGCGCCGCCGAAGGCGCTTCGGCCATGTCCACCCGGCCGTTGGGCTCGACGTCGAGACGCACCTCGGGCGTTAGCACTTGGGCGGCGTCTCTCGCGGCGGCCTCCGCGGTCAGGTCGCGTTGCGAACCCGACACGGTGCCCATAACCCCGAGCATCGCCGTGGCCGCACAGGCCAGGCCTAGGATGGCGGCATGCTTCATACTCACGTGTATGCTCTCCTCCGGCAGACAGCAAAAAGGCCTCCGTGCGGCATCACGACAGAGGCGATTCTATTTCCCTGCATCTCGGCAAACTGGACTTGAGCGCACGCGCCCGGACGGCCGCGTTGCGCACCCCCGCCCAAGCGGCACGCCCGGCACGCAACGTCCGCGGCCGCCAGAGACACGGCACACAAACGCCTGATGCGAAATGCCAGACGCTTCAAGCCCATAGAGTTCCCCAAATATTGTGCTGGGTTCCTTATAGCATAGGCGCATTGCGGTGTCAATAGAGAAAGCGCTTGCAATTGCCTTAATCGCTTATGGTTAAGTCACTCTCGACCGCAACGTCGGCTGGCAGATTTCTTATTTTCCTGTAAAGAAACTTCCAGCGGCGCCGAGACGCCCCACTGCGGCCACACACACACACATACACTCTTACAAAGGCGAGTATAGCCCGTTTCCGCCCCGCAACGTCAAGAACGTGCCCCGACCGCGCGAACACTTACCGCTTCTGCAGGCCCTTGAGGCTTTCCCGCACGACCTCAACCAGTTCCTGCCGCACGTGGAAGACCCCGTCGCGTCCGGCCACGGCCGCGTAACGGCGTTGGGAGTTCTCCGGCGTGACGGCGCCGATTCGGAGCGGACCGGTCCGGGCGTCTTGTTCCGCGCCCTCCCGGGCCGCGGCGTGCTCGGGCTGTTCGAGGCCGACCTCAAAGACCAGCAGCGGCACGTCGAGGCCGTATTCCGCCAGGTCCTGCGACGGCTCGGTCACGGCGCCGCCCTGCACGTTGCGGAACGCCTTCAGAAGCGACTTCACGTCGCTCTGGCTCGTCAATTGCATTTTCTCGGGCTTGCGCAGCACCCAGATGGAGTCGACCTTCTCGAAGAGGTAGGGGATACCCTCAAAGACCAGGGAAATCTCACCGGCCCAGGAATCGTCAAAAGAAAGCAGTTGCGGCGAACGGAAGAGGCCGCTGTCCACAAAGAGCGGCGCGGCGTAGTTGTCGAAGATTTGCACGATGGTGCCGTTGTCCTGCGTAGCCGCGACCAGATTCCCGGGTTCGTCAAGGGGCTGCACACAGATGACGGCGGGGTCGCCTTCGCTGAACTCCAGCGTGATCGTCACCTCCGGGTCATCCAGCCCGTAGTCGGCCAGGCCGCCGTCCGGGAAGTAGGCGCACTCCACCTGTTTGAGGTTTGAGATGAATTGTGACACGGCCACCTGGTCGGTGTCGGCGAGCTTGGGGTAGAGCAGCATCCAGCCCTCGGCCGGGTCTTCCTGCAACAGGAATTCTTCGCCATTTCGGTTGTAGCGCACGCGGACGAGGCCGGTGGCCGCGCGCGTGAGCAGGCGCCGTTCCCGGAACGCGGACGGTGTCTGGGGCAGCAGCGTGACCAGGTGCGGGTCGATGAGCATGACGGCGCCGCGGTCCTCGCGCTTGACGAAGAGTCCGGCGTTTTCGTCGACTTCATCCATCAGCCCGAGCAGGAGGGTCTGGGGCCGGCCATCGAGCGCGTCGTAGAGGGTAACGCGCGCGCGCGGCGGGTCGAGCCCGTAGTCCGAAAGCGATTAGAAGTCGTCGATGAAGCGCATGGCGGTGCCGTACTGCACCTCCGAAACCAGGGCGCTGACGCGCTCCTGGTCTGCCGGGGCGTCTACGGGCGCCACCATCCGCCACGGCTCTTCAGCCGACGCCCTTTCCACCACCACGCGCACCGATTCCGAGCCCACCTCGGGCGGGGCTTCCATCTTCGCGGCCTCGGGGCTGTTTCCGGTCCAGATGCGGGCGAACTCCATGCGCAAAACATCCGCCTCCCGGTGGTCGACGAGAAATTGATTGCGAAGGTCCTTCAGCGAGCGGTTGAGTTCATAAAACATGTCCTTGTGCACAAGGAAGATTTCGTTCTGGTAGAGCGCGTAGCGGCACACGCGCATCGGCTCGAGCGTGCCGAAGGCCAACTCGACCCCGGCGCCCGACGCCAGTTCCGCGGAGACCGTGAGCACAGGCTCGGCGAGACCGTACTGGTCGAGGTCCTCGGCGCGCTCCAGCAGCGTGCGCTCGTTGCGCAATTCGGCGAGGCGTCCGGCCACGCGGTCCCAGAGCGGCGCGTAGGGTGTGATGCCGGGCCCGGGCTCGACGATTTCCCAGCCGCCGTCATTGCGCACACCGGCCGCGGGGGTCTTGCCGAGTTGCGCGATTCGCAGGCGCACCACGTCTTCCGCCGTGAAGTCGAAGAGCCTGCGGGCCTCGACGGCCTCGCGCACGCGCTCGACCTCGCGCCGCTGCATCCACCAGTAGCCCGCGCACAAGAACACCAGCACCACCGCCAGCAGAACGGTCCCGCGGAATCTCATTGATACTTCCTCCGCACGAAGTACACGGCCAGCCCGCCCAGCACGACCAGTTGCACGGTCAACAGGCTCGACACCCACACGACCGCGCGCTCTTCCGCCTGGGTGAGCACCAGCGCCGGGTCTTCCTTGCCGGTGGGCCGGATGGCGATGAGGTCTTCACTTTCGGACAGCCAGGCGAAGGCGTTGAGAACGAAATTGAAGTTGCCCGGCACCGCCAGCAGGCTGTTCGCGGTGAGGTCACCGTCGCCCACGACGACCACCCGCGAATGGCCCGACTCCCCGCTCTCGCGGTCGCTATCGGGCGCGGAGGCCGTGGCTGCGCACGCGATGGCCAGGGGGCCCTCCTTCTCGCCCAGTTGCCGCTGCGCCTGGCCGGTTTCGTAGAGCCTGGACACGTCGGTTTCGGCCCAGTATGCCGGCCCGCACCGCAGCAGTTCGGTGACGATGACTTCCTCACGGGGCTGGTCGCGCTCCTTCTCTTCGACCGAGCGCACCGTCGCGAGCAGCATGGTCTGGTCGAAGCCCTGTGTAATCGAGTGGTCGCGGCGGTAGGCGCCCCGGTAGTCCATAAAGCCTTCCTCCACGCCGGCGAAGGGGGCTTCCGAGGTGCTGAGTTCCACCTCGATGGGGTTGTCGCGCTCCGTGCTGATGACGATATCGTTGCCCACCGTGATGTCGAATCGGTCTTCGAGCCACGGGCGCAGCGTTTCCTGGCCGGTCAGGCCGTATTCAATGCCGCGCCAGGGATTGAGCAGGACGAGCAGGCGCCCGCCGCGGGCCATGTAGTCGTCTATGGCGTGCATCTCCTGCGGATGCAGGTCACTTTTCGGGTTGTCGATGACGAGCACGTCACAGTCGCGCGGCACCTCGGGCACGGACAACTGAATGGTCATTTCGGCCGTTTCGTAGGCCTCGGCCTCGAGCAACTGCTTGAGCATGGAGCCGCCCGCTTCCGGGTCGTCGTTGAGGATGCTGCGCTCTTCATGGCCGCGCAGGAAATATATCTTGGGTTTGGAGGCGCGCAGGACGTTCACCAGGGCGTTGGTGAAATCGCGCTCCTCGAGCCTTGGGCTGCCACCCGAGAGGGTGATGACCTTCTGGCGCGCGCCCGACTTGAGCACGATGGTGCCCTGGGGGGAGGCGTGCGTGATGCCCATGCCCTCTTCGAGACGGCGGCGGGCCACCTGGGGGTCGAGCAGTTCGACGTTGAGCAGGCCGGTGTAGCGGCGGCACCGCTCGAGGAACTGCATGGTCTTGTGCTTGGCCACGTAGATGAGTTCGTCATCCACTTCGAGGAAGAAGCAGATGACCTGCACCTCCTGCGTCATGCCGCGCAGCACCTGCACCGTCTGCGGGGAGAGTTCGCGCCGGCCTTCCCGCGTGAGGTCCCAGGAGGCGTCCCAGGACTGGGCGAAGGCGTAGGCCACCATGCAGATGCCGAGAAAGACCAGCGACGCGACGACGGCGTTAATGCCGCTCACGGCGCGCCCATGCGCGGAGGGCCGGACGGCCGCGCCCGCGAGAACCATGACGGTCCAGACCACGAGCAAGACGGCCGCGCCCGCGAGCGGGCCGGCGACCCAGGGGCTGAAGAGCTGCTCGGTCCAGACGAGCAGGTTCACGCCCACGGCAAAGAGGAGAACGGCGACTATGCCCACGAGGTTTCGCCAGTTCATCGGCGGTCATACCCTCCAGTTGCGGCTCTCGAGCGCGCGAAACGTCAGAAACAGGAACAGCGCGCTGAAAAGAACGTAGTACGCGATATCCTGCGGCTGCACGATGCCCAGCGCCATGTCCTTGGCGTGCGCGTCGGGCGCAAGTTCAATCACCAGCGTTCGAAAGACGCCGTAGGCGCCGCCCACCGTCGTGCGCAGCAATTGGGGCCACAGCTCCGGCGCGGGATTCTCGCTGGGCAGGTCTTCGCCCACGGTGCCCAGGATGTAGAACAGGAAGAACAAGCCGAAGGTGATGACGCCGGCCGATATCTGGTGCCGCGTCACCGCGGAAACAAAGAGGCCGAGGCTCATGAAGGCGGCGCTCATGAGAAAGACCGTGAGCACGCCGAAGACCAGCACCGCGGGCTCGATGTCCACAAAATAGGCCACCAGGCACAGGTTCACACTGATGATGAGCATCATGACCAGCACCATGCCCAGCGCGGCCAGGTACTTGCCGAAAATGATCTCCCG
>NPIG01001477.1_pt2 | contig 10732 bp, 9 predicted proteins | sample 8637441 | NCBI WGS metagenome assembly NPIG01 (sample SAMN07420675, study PRJNA396082) | bioreactor metagenome | isolation source: sample BR6 brine-fed electro-methanogenic bioreactor BR | place: Japan: Kochi | collected 2016-06-14
TGAAGAAGCCGACGCCGAGGGTCAGCGAACGCAGTTCGTTGATCAGGTCGGCCGTCTCGGACTGCGGGATCTGCGCCGATACCTCGTCCCAGCCGCTCCAGCCGGGCTTGGCATCGAAGCCGAGAAGCTGACCGCGGCGGCCGCTGACCAGACGCTGGACCTTCGACGTGAACTCGGTCGGAACCGAGATGTCGACCTTCATGATCGGCTCGAGCAGAACCGGACCGCACTGCGGCATGCCTTCGCGCATACCCAGCGCCGCGGCCGCCTTGAACGCCATGTCCGAACTGTCGACGGCATGGTACTGGCCGTCAGTCAGGGTCACCATGATGTCGACCACCTGGAAGCCGAGCGGGCCGCGCTTCAGATAGTCGCGGACGCCGGATTCGACCGACGGGATGTACTGCTTGGGCACGACGCCGCCGGTGATGGTGTCGTTGAACTCGAACCCGGCGCCGCGGGGCTGCGGCTTGATGTCGATATGGACGTCGCCGAACTGGCCGTGGCCACCGCTCTGCTTCTTGTGGCGGGCATGCTGCGACACCGGCTTGCGGATGGTTTCCTTGTAAGGAATCTGCGGCCGTTGTGCCGAGGCCGAAATGCCGAACCGGTTCTTGATGCGGTCCATGACGATCTGCAGATGCTGATCGCCCTGGCCCGAAACGACCAACTCGCCTGTATCCGGATTGGCCGCGAAAGCCAGCGACGGATCCTCCTCGACGACCTTGGCCAGCGCGCCCGGCAGCTTGACTTCGTCGGAACGCTGCTCGGCCCGCACCGCCAACGAATAGAGCGTGGTCAACGGCTGCGGCCATCCCTCCGTCGTCACGTTGCCGGACGGCGACAGGGCGGCGCCGGTCTTGACCGGATCCATGCGGGCGAAAGCGACGACGTCGCCGGCCACCGCCTTGGACATCTTTTCCTGCTTCTGGCCGAGCAGCTTGAACATGCCGCTGGGCCGGTCGCCGTTGAGGGTGGTTCCCTCGGCGATCTCGCCGCGGACCACCCGCGACATGGAAAGCTTGCCGGTATGGGCCGCGTGCAGGGTCTTGAAGACCTGGGCCACCGCCTCGCCGTCCGCCTCCAGGCCGAGGCGCGCCGCGACCTGACCGACCTCGGGCGCCTCGTGGCGCAGGATCTTGAGCAGGCGGGTAATGCCGTTGTCGTGCTCGGCGGCGCCGAACAGGACAGGCACCACGTGGCCGCCCTGTAGAGCGGCGGAAGCATTCTTGAAGATGTCGTCGGCCGGCGGGATCTCTTCCTCGAGCAGGGCTTCGAGCAGGGAGTCATTATAGTCGGCCAGGGACTCCAGCAACTGGGTGCGGGCTTCCTCGACCCAGTCCTTGACGCCGTCCGGAACCTGGATTTCCTCGGAATGGTCACCCTCGATCCACTTGTAGGCACGCTGGCTGACCAGATCGACCAGTCCGGTCACGGATTCGCCTTCCTCGATCGGAATCTCGCGCATGATCAGCGGCTTCGACGAGACGTTCTGCAGCGCCTCGACGGTCTCGCGGATGTTCCCGGCCTGCGTATCCATCTTGTTGATGAAAACGATGTGCGGGATGTCCCGGTCGCCGAGGAACTTCAGCAGCGGGCTGAGGGTCACGGCCTTCTCGACGCCGGACTCGCAAACGACGACGGCGACATCGGCGACCATGGAAGCCAGATAGGATTCCTGGGTCAGCTCGACCGAACCCGGGCAATCGATGAAGCTCCAAGTATCGCCGAGATACTCGATGCTGGCGACCGACAATTCGGTACTCATCTGACGGGCCCTGGCTTCCGCCGACGCATCACCGACGGTGTTGCCGTCGCGGACGGAACCCTTGCGGCCGATGACGCCGGCCGCCGACAGAAGGCTCTCGAGTAGGGTGGTCTTCCCGCTCAGATAGGGACCGACAAGTGCGGCACAACGGGGTGTGGATTGGTCTTTTTGCGTCACGAACGCCTCCCTCGGAAACAGTCAATTCAGCCCACGACGGTCGAACGGCTATTGCTGCGCCGTCCGGAGCCCGAGAGGTTAATGCGCCCTGCCCATGATGCAAGGAAAAAAGGGGCTTTTACCCCCGATCCTCCGGGCCGGTCCATCCCTTGTCCGAATCCACCCGTCGCCCCCAAAATCAGGGGGCCCGGAATGGATCGATTATTGACATCGGACGGGCTCTCTCAGAATACTGTGGACCCGCCGCCGCGATCGGAAAAACCGTCGTCAGGCATCGGTTCCCATCCAGCAAGAGGATTCGCCCGTGCGCAAGGTTTTGAGCCGCGTTTTGGCCGGTGTTGTGGCTGCCGGCATGGTCGGCGCCGCCGCCGGCGCCACCGAGGAGAAGATCCTCAACGTCTATAACTGGAGCGACTACGTCGCCCCCGACACCATCGCCCGCTTCGAACAGGAGACCGGCATCAAGGTCAACTACGATGTCTACGACTCCAACGAGATCCTCGAGGCCAAGCTGATGGCCGGCAGTTCGGGTTATGACGTGGTCTTCCCGTCGGCCAGTCCGTTCCTGGCCCGCCAGGTCGCAGCCGGCATCTACCGCGAACTCGATTTCTCGAAGCTGCCCAATCGGGCCAACCTGGAGCCGAGTTCCCTGACCACCCTGTCCAAGAGCGATCCCGGCAACAAGCATGCGATCCCGTACATGTTCGCCGCCACCGGCATCGGCGTGAACGTCGGCAAGGTCAAGGAACTGGCGCCCGACGCGCCGCTCGACAGCTGGGCCATTCTGCTCGAGCCCAAATGGACCGGTCTGCTCAAGGCCTGCGGCGTCACCGTGCTCGACGATCCCACCGAGGTCCTCGCCGCCGCCTACGCCTACCGGGGCGTCGATCCGGCTTCCGAGAAGACCGCCGACCTGGACGCCGCCATCGACTTCCTGTCCAAGGTACGCGGCGACCTGAAGTACATTCACTCGTCGTCCTACATCAACGACCTAGCCAACGGCGACATCTGCGTCGCCCACGGTTACGGGGGTGATCTGATCCAGGCCCGCGACCGGGCTGCCGAGGCCGCCAAGGGCGTCGAGATCCTGGTCTTCCTGCCCAAGGAAGGCGCCCAGGCCGTGATGGACGTCATGGCCATCCCGGCCGACGCCCCGCACCCGGACAACGCGCACGCCTTCCTGAACTTCATGATGCGTCCCGACGTCGTCGGCCCGATCACCGACGAGGTGGGCTACGCCAATGCGGTGAAGGGGGCCGACAAGTTCGTCAGCGCCGAACGGCTGAATGACCCGGTCATCTATCCGCCGCAGGCCGTGCGGGAGCACTTCTTCGTCGTCCCACCCAAGGGCCGCACCTACGAGCGCGCCCGCACCCGGGCCTGGACCCGGTTCAAGACGGGGTCCTGACGCCTTGCCGCGGTGGGGAAAGCGAACCGGCACGGGGCCGAGCGTGGGATGATGGTCCCCGTGGACAGGAACCTGCCGAGCAGTCCGCGGTTCGAGCCGTGGACCGATCCCGACAACACGCCCTTCATCCAGATCCGGGGCGTGTCCAAGTCGTTCGACGGCGAGCCGGCGGTCATCGGTGCCAACCTCGACATCTACAAGGGCGAGCTGTTCTCGCTGCTCGGCGCCTCGGGCTGCGGCAAGACGACCCTGTTGCGCATCGTCGCCGGGCTGGAAACGCCGGACGACGGCAAGGTCCTGATCGACGGCATCGACATGACCGACCTGCCGCCCTATGAGCGGCCGGTCAACATGGTCTTCCAGTCCTACGCCCTGTTCCCCCACATGTCGGTGGAGCGCAACATCGCCTTCGGGCTGCGTCAGGAAGGCGTCCCGCGCAAGGAGGCCGACGACCGGGTCCGGCAGATCCTCGACCTGGTCCGGCTGACGCCGCTGGCCAGGCGCAAGCCGCACCAGCTTTCCGGCGGCCAGCGCCAGCGAGTCGCGCTGGCCCGCGCCCTGGTCAAGCACCCCAAGGTTCTGCTTCTCGACGAGCCGCTGGCGGCGCTGGACAAGAAGCTGCGCGAGAACACTCAGTTCGAGTTGGTCAACATCCAGGAGCGGGTCGGCATCACCTTCATCATGGTCACCCACGACCAGGAGGAGGCGATGACCATGTCGACGCGCATCGGGATCATGAACGAGGGCTATATCGAGCAGGTCGGCACCCCGCGCGAGATCTACGAATACCCGGGCACCCGTTTCGTTGCCGATTTCATCGGCGCCGCCAACATGTTCTCCGGCATCATCCAGCAACTCGACGAGAACGGCGCCGTCGTCCAGGTGCCGGAGATCGAGGCCGACGTCGAGGTCACCCATTCCGGCGCCGGCACCGCCGGTATGCCGGTGACGGTGATGATCCGGCCGGAGAAGATGCGCATCTCGAAATCGGCGCCGCGTCAGGAATCCAACCGGACGACAGGGAAGGTGGTCGAGATCGGTTATCTCGGCGACATGTCGATCTTCCACGTCCGACTCGACAGCGGCAAGGTGGTGCAGGCCTCGCAGCTCAATCTCCACCAGGAACCCGAGCATCAGATCACCTGGGAAGACCGGGTGCATCTGTCCTGGCATCCGTCCAACGCGGTGATGCTGACGATATGACCGGCAGCGACATCATCAACCGGCTGCGCGAGGTGCCGCGGTCGACCCGCCTCCGCTGGGGCCGCCGGCTGGTCGTCTCGATGCCCCTGGGCTGGCTGCTGCTGTTCTTCCTGGCGCCCTTTCTGTTCGTTCTCAAGATCGCCTTTTCCGAGGGGCGGGTCGGCGTGCCGCCCTATGTGCCGCTTCTCGAATGGCTCGACGGGGCGATCGTCCAGATTCGCCTGAACCTGACCAGCTTCGGCTATTTCCTCGACGATCCGCTCTACGCCTCGGCCTATCTGAACTCGCTGAAGATGGCGGCCGTCGCGACCGTGATCTGCCTGTTCATCGGCTACCCCATGGCCTACGGCATCACCCGCGTCCGCCAGCCCTGGCGCAACGCCCTGCTGATGATGGTGATCCTGCCGTTCTGGACGTCGTTCCTGATCCGCGTCTATGCCTGGATCGGAATCCTCAAGAACGAGGGGCTGCTCAACGGGCTGCTGATGGGACTTGGGATCATCGACCAGCCGCTGCCGCTGCTGCATTCGGAATTCGCCGTCTATGTCGGCATCGTCTATTCCTACCTGCCGTTCATGATCCTGCCGCTCTACGCCAGCCTCGAGCGCATGGACCCGACGCTAAGCGAGGCCGCCATGGACCTCGGCTGCCGTCCCTGGCAGGTGATCCTGAAGATCGTCCTGCCGCTGTCGCTGCCCGGCATCGTCGCCGGTTCGATGCTGGTGTTCATCCCGGCGGCCGGCGAGTTCGTGATCCCCGACCTGCTGGGCGGCTCGAACGTACTGATGATCGGCAAGATCCTGTGGAACGAGTTCTTCCTCAACCGCGACTGGCCTCTGGCTTCGGCGGTGGCGGTGGTGATGCTGGTGCTGCTGGTCGCCCCGTTCATGCTGCTGCAGCACTTCCTGGGCCGTCAGGAAGGGGGAGCCGGATGATGCGCCTGCTGCGCTCCTGGCGGATCCTCAGCGTGCTGGCCTTCGGCTACGCCTTCCTGTACGGGCCGATCGCCCTGCTGGTCATCTATTCCTTCAACGAATCCAAGCTGGTCACCGTGTGGTCCGGCTTTTCGGTCAAGTGGTACGTCGAGCTGATCCACAACGAGAAGCTCCTCGAGGCGGCCTGGCTGAGCTTCAAGATCGCCTTCGTCTCGGCAACCGTGGCGACCGCGCTGGGCACCCTCGCCGCCTTCGTGCTCGACCGCTTCGGCCGCTTCGGCGGCCGCACCCTGCTGAGCGGCATGATTGCCGCCCCGCTGGTCATGCCCGAGGTCATCACCGGGCTGGCCATGCTGCTGCTGTTCGTCGCTCTGGACAGCATGATCGGCTGGCCGGAGGGCCGCGGCCAGACCACCATCACCATCGCCCACATCACCTTCTCGATGGCCTATGTGGCGATCGTCGTGCAGGCCCGGCTGCGGCAGATGGACCGCTCCATCGAGGAAGCGGCCATGGACCTCGGCGCGCGGCCGGTCAAGGTGTTCTTCGTCATCACCCTGCCGATCATCGCGCCGTCCCTGGCCGCCGGCTGGCTGCTCGGATTCACGCTTTCGCTCGACGACCTGGTCATCGCCAGCTTCGTCTCGGGGCCGGGATCGTCGACCCTGCCGATGGTCATCTTCTCGAGCGTGCGTCTCGGCGTCAGCCCGCAGATCAACGCCCTGGCCACCATCTTCGTCGTGGTCGTCGCCCTGTGCATCGCCACCGCCGGCTGGATGATGACCCGTCGCCAGAACGGCCGCAGCTGAATCCGCCGCCGGGCAACCCTCGATCAGGGAATGCGCCAGACGCCCTGCCGGGAACGGCAGGCCATGCCGGGATAGCGGTGCTCGTCGGAACCGTCAGTGAGCGCCAGACGATAGGTCCGGCAGTACCGGCCCTCATCGTTGCGGAAGGTCGCCAGGGGCGTGACCGCTACATTCGGCGCGCCCCCTGCCAGCATGGTGACCTTTTCACGGCCGCTGACATTTTTCTCGAGCGCATCCTGGAAAGTCCCGTTCACGGCGGACCGCGCCCTCGAATCGAATCGCGAGAGATCGGGAACGTGCGCCACCAGTTCGTCGCGCCACAGGGTTCTCCCGTCGCGCCTGGCGAGATGGAACACGTAGTGCCCGATCTCGGGCGCGAAGTACCACACCTGCTCGTAGACGGTTTCCGGCCTGACGCCGGACAGGCACCGCACCCGGAAGACGTCGTAAGCGCCGGCCGGAACCTCGGCCCTGCGGGTTCCCGTGACCCGGCATTGCCATTCGCGCTCACCGTCTTCGTTCATCTCGATGAACTTCGCCGATGCCCCGACCCGCAGCGGCCAGAGGGTATCGGGTCCGCCGACCCACCCGGCCTGAAGACTGGGAGCCGCCCGCCACCGACCGCTGGTCACGACGAAGTTCCGGGTCCGCTCGACCCGCCCGCCATCGCGCCCGGCCCAGACGACCGTTTCCCCCCGGACATCCAGGACCTGTTTCCATCTGTCGGACGTGAACAGGAAAGCGTCTCCCGGCTCATAAACCGGCAACGCCGCCGCCGGCAGGTTCGGCCCTTCGTCCCCCAGGGTCACACACCCGGTGAGCGTCAACGCAACAAGACAGGCCAGAAGGATGCTAGATCGATGAATCTTGCACCTCGATGGTTGCATAACGCGTCACCCAGTGTCCGTCGCCTTCCCGGCAGGCGATTCCGCGCTCGATTTCCTTCCCGTTCGGCGTATCCCGGTCGATCCGGTAGTCGCGGCAGAATCCGCCCTGCTTCCTTCGGTAGGTCTTGACCGGCGTGACCGTGATGCCCATTCCGCTCTCCGCGTCGCGCCAGGCCAGGCTGGTCCCGCTGATCTCGTTCTCCAGCGTGCCGTTGAACAGCTTCTGGCCCTCGATCACCCGTGCCGCCACGGCCTGTCCCGCCGGATCCCAGGTTTCCTCCGGGCCGCCGCCGAAGACCAGAAAGCCGCCCCCGAAACCGACGGCCACCAGAACGATCGACGCCGCGAGCGCGGAGACCGACCTTGCCCACCACGGAACAACCGTTCCGCTTGCGGGTCGGGAACGGCAAGCGGAAGGCTCCTGCACGGCATCCAGCAGGCGCTCCGGAACCGGCTCGGAAAGCTGGGCCGCGAAGGCCGATCGCACCAACCCGGTCGACGCCACCAGCTGTTCGAGAAGGGCCTGTGCCTCCGTATCCTCGGCAAGCGCTTCTTCGACCTCGCGGGCCGTCGCTGCATCCAGTTCGCCGTCGACATAGGCGACGAGAGTCGTTTCATCCAGAGATCGCATCGTTTCACCTCTCGGTGCCGGTGATGACGCTAAACCTGTTCTCAGGCCGCCTGTCATTCGCCGCACCGCCGTCAAGCTTTCGTGCCAGGCTGATCCGGCCCCGGGTCAACCGGCTCGTCACGGTTCCGATCGGAACCCCCAGAATCTCGGCCGCGTCCCTGTACGAGTTGCCCTCGACGCAGACCAACAGGATCACCGCCCGCTGTTCCTCGGGCAGGACGGCGACGGCACGGCGCACGGCATCCAGGGTTATGCGCTGATGGGCCTCGTGCTCACCGTCGCAGATTCCTTCGTCGCCCCAGACCGACTCTTTCAGGGCGGATTGCTGCCGCACCCGTGAGCGGGCCTGGTCATAGCGAAGATTCTGGATGATCCGGAACATCCAGCTATCGAGACGAGTTCCCGGTTGCCACTGCGCCGAACGCGAGATGGCCCGCTCGCAGGCCATCTGAACAAGGTCGTCGGCGTCGTCGCCGCCGTTCGTCAGGGCGAGCGCAAACCGCCGCAGACGCGGAAGAATGCCAACGATCTGATCGCGTAGGTCCTCGGCCATGGCGGCTCCCAAGGCTTGCCCTGAAGGATAACGATTCGGGAGCTCCTTCGCATCCATCCCGCCCGAAAAATTATTTTCGGATCAAAACCGGCGCCCGGACGTTGTCGGAGTGAACGCCATTTTCAAAACCCACTACATTTCAGACAAGGAGTTTCAAAAATGAACGAATTTCGTCTCGACACCCAAGACGCCCTCGTCGCTCAGGCCGATATGCAGGAGCCGGGGCGTAGCCTGCGACGCCATCTGGTCCTGTTCACGACCGCCAGTGTCATCGCCCTCGCGATGGCCGTCACTCCGGCCAAGCTCGATCCGACCACCTTCCTTCCGGGCGTTTCGAGTGCCTATGCCGGCAACGGCCAGGGCGTCGGCGACCAGACACAGGACCGGGACCGCGACCAGGATTGCGATCAGGTCGACGAACCCGATCAGGATCAGGACCAGGATCGTGATCGCGCTCACGATGGGACCGGACTCTCCTAAGCACGGAGTCGAGGCCCCCAAAACGATGGAGCTTCGCCATGAGAACGTTCGAACTCGATAAATACGCCGAAACCCCCACTCCGGTCACTCGAAGCGACGTGGGGCAAGAAGCCCGCAACGACCTTCCGACGGATATCTATCGCCGGCTTGTCCTGCTGACTTCGGCGAGCATCATCGCCCTGGCGATTGCCGCCCTGCCGGTCCAATTCGATCCGGAAACCCTTCTCCCCAGCCTGTCCGTCGCCCACGCCGATAACGGCGGAGGCCAGGGTGGAGATGGAGGAAGCGGAAGCGGAAGCGGAGGCGGCAACGGCGACGGCGGCCATGGCGGTGGAACCGACAACGGAGCCGACAACGGCGATCGGGATCAGGATCAAGACCAGGTCCGCGACCGGATCGACATTCCGGATCAGGACCGTGATCGGGACCGGCTCCGTGATCAGCTCCGCGACGGTGAGGCAATGACGACGGATCAAGCTCTTCAGTATCGCGAACGGGCGCGCTTCCGAAACGGATTTGCTGCCGGGGAAGGCTTCCCCGAGGACACCCCCGACGTCGGGGATCTGACACCCGTGTCCCCCGAGGAAGAAACCGGCCTGGTCGGCAGCTGGACGGAAACGACGCCCTGACCGTCGCCCAACCCCTCCATACAAAAAAAGAAGGGACGGCCCTTGGGCCGTCCCTTTTCTTGGAAGCGGGAAAGATCCGCCGCCGGTATTCGGATCAGCTGAGAGCCGCGCAGGCGCGCTGAATGCGTCGGCAGGCCTCTTCCAGAGCCTCGGTCGAGGTCGCGTAGGAAACGCGGAAATAGGGCGACAGACCGAAAGCCTCGCCGTGCACCGCGGCCACGCCCTCGGCCTCCAGCAGATAGGTCACGAAGTCCTCGTCGTTCGAGATCTTCTTGCCGTCCGGCGTGGTCTTGCCCATGCAGCCCTCGCAGGACGGATAGACGTAGAAGGCGCCTTCCGGATTCGGGCAGCTCAGGCCGCTGGCCTGGTTCAGCATGCTGACGACCAGATCCCGGCGCTCCTTGAAGATGGCGTTGTGCTCGGCGATGAAGTCGTGCGGGCCGTTCAGCGCCGCCGCCGCTGCCGCCTGCGAGATCGACGAGGTGTGGGTGGTGCTCTGCGACTGCACCTTGTTCATGGCCTTGATGATCTCGACCGGACCGGCCGCCCAACCGACGCGCCAGCCGGTCATGCAGTAGGCCTTCGACACGCCGTTCAGGGTCAGGGTCCGCTCGTAGAGTTCCGGCACGGCCTGGGCGATCGTGGTGAACTTGAAGTCGTCATAGACGAGATGCTCGTACATGTCGTCGGTCATGACCCAGACATGCGGATGCTTTTTCAGCACATCGCCCAGAGCCTTCAACTCGTCGGCGGTGTAGCCGGCGCCCGTCGGGTTCGACGGCGAGTTCAGGATCAGCCATTTGGTCTTCGGCGTGATCGCCTTCTCAAGGGCCGCGGGCGTCAGCTTGAAACCGAGCTCCTTCGGGCAGTCGACCGCGACCGGCTTGCCGTCGCAGACCAGGGTGATGTCCGGGTAGGACACCCAGTACGGAGCCGGGATGACCACCTCGTCACCGGCGTCCAGGGTGGCGATCAGCGCGTTGAAGATGGTCTGCTTGCCGCCGCATCCGACCGTAATCTGGTCCGGCGTGTAGTCGAGGCCGTTGTTGCGCTTGAAGGCGGCGGAAATGGCGTTGCGCAGCTCCGGCGTGCCGGGAACTGCGGTGTATTTGGTATCGCCGCGGTCCATCGCCGCTTTCGCGGCCTCTTTGATGTGATCCGGAGTATCGAAATCCGGTTCGCCGGCACCGAGACCGATGACGTCGCGGCCGGCAGCTTTGAGTTCGCGGGCCTTCGTCGAGACCGCAATGGT
>NPIG01001071.1_pt3 | contig 10725 bp, 10 predicted proteins | sample 8637441 | NCBI WGS metagenome assembly NPIG01 (sample SAMN07420675, study PRJNA396082) | bioreactor metagenome | isolation source: sample BR6 brine-fed electro-methanogenic bioreactor BR | place: Japan: Kochi | collected 2016-06-14
GTATTTCTTGAGGCCGGGATAGCCGTGGGCGGGGAGCATCTCGACGTGGGTGTAGATGTTGATCCCCTTCCCTTCGGTCTGCTTGAGCAGCGCATCGAGCATCTTCAGGTCGTGACCGGAGACCAGAATCGCCTTGCCGGCCTTGGCGCCGATGCTGACCGGGGTCGGCGTGGGCGTCTGGTAGTTTTCGATGTGGGCCTGGTTAAGCAGCCCGGTGCACTTGATGTTGACCTGGCCGCACTCCATGCAGAGGTTGACATAGTCCATCAGGCCCAGCTTGTTTTCCACGATGGCGGCCAGGGACTTGTGGATGAAGCCGTAGATCTCGTCGTCGTCCTTGCCGAGGATGTGGGCATGGTCGGCGTAGGCGGACATACCCTTGCAGCCGTAGAGCAGGATGTTCTGCACCGAATTGACATCGGGATCGCTGTTGAAGTTCCTGACGTCGTGCTTGCGGCCGAGCTTGACCATCTCCTCGCGGCTGGCGGGGAGCTTCCAGTCGCGGGCCGCCTCCGGGACCTCGCCCTGATGGGGACCGCCGCTGGCCTTTTCGAACAGCGCCCGGGCCGTGTCGCGCATCTGCACGGTTTTCTGCGCCACCTTGGCGAGGCTTTCGGGGTCGAAGTCGACGTTGGTCACGGTGGAGAACAGCGCCTCGATCATGTGCACGTCGATCCCGCGGTCGATGGCCCCTTTTTCACGGGCCTTGTGGGCCCAGAAAGCCATCCCCTGAAGCCCCCAGACGATCAGGTCCTGCAGGGCCGCAACATCCGGCTGCTTGCCGCAGACGCCGACCTTGGTGCAGCCGGTTCCGCCGGCCGCCTGTTCGCACTGGTAACAAAACATCTCTTCCATCGTTTTCCTCCTCATTGCCTGGGTTGTCGGCCGGCCCCGGTTGGGGGTCAGGCGGTTTTGGAGAACCGGAATCGGCGCCGAGTTAAGTGGGACCAAGGAACCAAAGGAAGACTGTACCAGAAACTGATCGATTTGCCAGTCTCCGGGCAAGGGAAGATCTTGGCAAACCTTGTCCGCGAACCTACCGCTGTGCTATTAATGCCCCATGAAAAAGCTGCGCTATTACATCAGCGGCCACGGCCTCGGCCACGCCAGCCGCTCCTGCCACATCATCAACACCCTGCGCCGGCGTCATCCGGAATGCTTCGTCGAGGTGGTATCCGATGCCCACGAATGGTTCTTCAGGGGCTTTCTCGACCCCTCGGTGCCGGTGCGCCGGCAGACCATGGACCTGGGGGTGCTGCAGCGCGACAGCCTGGTGATGCACGAGGAGCTGACCCTGCAGCGCTATCGGGAGTTTCTTCCGGTGCGTGAACAGCTCGTCAGGGAAGAGGCGCAGAGCCTGCGCGAGGACGGGGTGAACCTGGTGGTCGCCGACATCCCGGCCGCCGCCTTTGCCGCCGCCGCCCGGGCCGGCATCGCCGGGGTGGGGATCTCCAACTTCACCTGGGACTGGATCTACCAGGGGATCGCCGAAAGACACCCCGCCTACCAGGATGTACTCGATTCGCTGGAAGCCGATTACCGCCAGGCGACCCGCTTGCTGCGCCTTCCGTTTCACGGCGGCTTTCCGGCGATCGAGGTTCTCGAGGACCTGCCGCTGGTGGCCCGCCGGGGCAGCCGCGATCCCCGGGCCATCCGCCTGGCCCTGGACGTGCCGGCCGACTGCCGGCTCGGGCTGGTTTCCTTTGGCGGCTTCGGCCTGCAGGAGTACGATTTTGACCGGCTGGCCGCGCTGAAAAACTGGATATTCATGACCGAGGCCGAGCAGAACTGGCAATCCCCCAACCTGCGCACCCTGCCCACCGGCCTGTTCGCCTACCCCGACCTGGTACGGGCCGCCGATGCGGTGATCACCAAACCCGGCTACGGCATCGTCTCCGAGGCGATCGCCAACGACACCCCGGTACTCTACACCTCACGGGGGGATTTCCGGGAACAGGCCGTGCTGGTCGCAGGGCTGCAGCGCTATGCCCGCAGCCGGTACATCGACAACAAGGCGCTGCGCTCGGGCGATTGGGGCGCCGCCCTCGAGAAGCTACTCGGCCAGCCCGCACCGGCAGAGACCCTGCCCGGCAACGGCGACCTGGCGGCGGCCGACCGCCTGGCTCAGCTGGCCACCGAGAGCTGAGCCGGATGCAGAATCGCCTGCTCGACATCTTTCAACGCCTCGCCGACCACTTCGGCCCCCTGCACTGGTGGCCGGCCGACACCCCTTTCGAAGTGGCGATCGGCGCCATTCTCACCCAGAACACCGCCTGGACCAATGTCGAAAAAGCCATCGCCAACCTGAACCAGGCCGGCGCTCTGCACCCGGCGGCGATCCGCGACCTGCAGCGGCCACAGCTCGAAGCGCTGATCCGCCCGGCGGGTTTTTTCCGGCAGAAGGCAGAGCGCCTGCAGCTATTCGTCGCGCATCTGTTCGACGGCCACGGCGGAGACCTGGAGCGGCTGCTCAAGCAGCCGCTGGCGCAGGCCAGAAGGGAACTCCTCGGATTGAAAGGGATCGGTCCGGAAACGGCCGATTCGATTCTGCTCTACGGCGGCGAGCTGCCGTCCTTTGTCGTCGATGCCTACACCCGGCGCCTGTTCGGCCGCCTTGGCCTGCTGGCGGGGAACGAAACCTACGAAGAGATCCGCGCCCTGTTCATGCGCCATCTCCCGGCCGACACCGACCTGTTCAACGAATACCATGCGCTGATCGTCGAGGAGTGCAAGACCTTCTGCCGCAAGCGCATCCCCCGTTGCAGCCCATGCCCGTTGCTCGCGGTCTGCCTCTACGGTCAGACGCTGCCAGCCTGAACGGCGCAGCAAACACCTCGCCCCGCGACCTCTCCGCCCGCTTCAGGCCGAAACCAGCAGCCAGAGGCCCCAGACCAAAAACCCGGCGCCGAACAGGCGACTGAAAACCTCGCCGCCGGGGACGATCTTTTCGATGCAGAGCAGCACGGTGAGAACGGCCATCCACAGCAGGTTCATGATGCCCAGAGCGAAGGAGAGGGCCATCAGGGCCCAGCAGCAGCCCAGACAGTAGGCGCCGTGCCGCAGCCCCATGCCGAAGGCGCCGGCCGGACCGTCCTTCCAGTAGGCGAGAAAGTAACTCAGGGGCGAGCGACAATGCTTCAGGCAGGCGGCCTTCAAGGGGGAGAACTGGTAGATTCCCGCGATCGCCAGCAGCACGGCCCCCGCCACCGGAGCGACTTTGAGCTCGGCGCCGTGGAGCAGCGCCCCGTGTTGCAGCCCCAGCTGAAGGATTGCGGCAACCAGGCAGAAACCCGCCCAGACGGTAAAATAGCCGGCGACGAAGACCGCGGTGACCAGCCAGGGCCGGTGGCGGCGGGCGTTTCGGCGAGCGGTGGTGGCGAAGAACAGGATCCACGGCAGCACCGGCGGCAGCATCATGGCGACCATCATGATCAGCCACAGGAAAAAGGCCAGGATCAGTCCGCCGGGTTCCAGGGCGTGGGGAGTCAGCAGATGCGGGTGGGAGGCGCCGCCCGGCGCATGCTGCCGGACCAGCAGGGCCCAGCTAAGCGCCAGCAGCGCTCCGAGCGCCAGCAGCAGAATTCTTCGGTCACGCCGGATCAGGCGCTCTGCGGTCATTCCCGCGGACATCGGTCTCAGCTCACCGACCATGCGAAATTCGAATAGAGGGCGTGGGACCGATCGTTTCTGATCGAGATCTCGCCGTCATCGTAACGGGCGCCGCCCCGGGCGATCACCTGCGAGGGCGGATGGATCTGGTTGAACATGTTCTCGAAGGTCACCGGCCCGGCTTTGTCGCGGCCCCGGATGGCTTCGATGGTCGATTCGAGCAGGCCGTCGATCACCACCCGCTTGGTTTTTCCGTGGTCCTCGATGCCGATCGGCAGATACCGGGTTTCGAGGCGCCGCGCCACGAACCGGGCCAGGACCTCCCAGGGGCCGCCCGCCGCACCGGATAGAATGGCTTCGATCTTCTCCCGCTGGGCCGCCGAGGCCCCGTCGTCGATCAGAATCGCCTCGGTCCAGTCGCCGGAGATCATGTGCTGCGGGGTGCTGTAGACGACCACGGCGTTCACCCCCCCCAGCGCAACCCCGGCAAATTCACCCTCGTCGAAGCGAACCGCCCAGTACCCCAGGCACCGGTCGTAGGTGCAGAGCTGATCGAAATGGACGTGCCCGGGACAGACCACCTGGCAGTTGCAGTTTTCAAACAACAGGCGCTTGGCCCACCATTTAGGATTTGCCCCCATCGCGATTCCTTTCTCCGTTGAAAACGGGCTCACCCGGTGCTACCGGAATGCCGACAAGCCGGTCACCTCCTGGCCGATGATCAGCTGATGGATATCGTGGGTTCCCTCGTAGGTGTAGACCGACTCCAGGTTGGCCATGTGACGCATGATCGGGTACTCGTCGACGATGCCGTTGGCCGCCAGGATGGTCCGGGCCTTGCGGCAGATCTCCAGAGCCATGTGGACGTTGTTCATTTTCCCCATGGAGATCTGGGCCGGGGTGACCGTCCCCTGGTCCTTGAGCCGGCCGAGCTGCAGGGCCAGCAGCTGTCCCTTGGTCAGCTCGGTGACCATCCACGCCAGCTTCTGCTGCTGCAGCTGAAACGAGGCGATCGGCTTATCGAACTGGACGCGCTCCCTGGCGTAGGCGAGGGCGCACTGGTAACAGGCGTCGGCGGCCCCCAGGGCCCCCCAGACAATGCCGTAGCGGGCCTGGTCGAGACAGCTCAGCGCGGCCTGGAGCCCCTGGGCCTGCGGCAGCAGGCTGCGCGCCTCGTCCACCACCACATCCTCGAGGACCAGCTCGGAGGTTACCGAGGCCCGCAGCGACCACTTCCCCTTCATCTCGGGGGCGGAGAATCCCGGCATTCCCTTCTCCACCAGAAATCCCCGGATCCCCGCGTCGGTCTTCGCCCAGACCACCGCCACATCGGCGATACTGGCATTGGTGATCCACATCTTGGTGCCGTTGAGGCGCCACCTGCCGGTGCCTTCCCGAACCGCCCGGGTGCGCATGCCGGCCGGGTTGGAGCCGAAATCGGGCTCGGTCAGACCGAAGCAGCCGATCGCCCTGCCCCGGGCCAGGCGCGGCAGCCAGAACGCTTTCTGCGCCTCGTTGCCGTAGCGGTAGATGGGGTACATGACCAGTGCCCCCTGCACCGAGGCGAAGCTGCGGATTCCCGAATCGCCCCGCTCGAGCTCATACATCAGCAGCCCATAGGCAACAGCGTCCAGGCCGGCGCAGCCGTATTTTTCCGGCAGGCTCGCTCCGAGAAAGCCGAGTTCCGCCATGGGCCGGATCAGCTGCTTGGGAAAGGTCATTTCCTGGGCGTGCTGTTCGATGACGGGAAGCACCTGTTGGTTGACGAACTGGCGGGCGGTCTGGCGCACCAGCTTTTGTTCTTCGCTGAGATGGCCCTGGAAGTTCATGTAGTCGGTCAGGTCGGTAAAGACCATGCTGGGCTCCTTTGCCGCGCAAACGGATGCAGGGCGGCGCGCTGGCCGCAACGCTTCTTTTTCATCATACCATCGATTGGACTCGGCGGAGCCGCTTTGGCCCCGGAAGGCCCCATTGAAAAACCACCCCAGTCGGTTATGCTCATTGCGACAGCCCAGACAAAGCGCATCACCGGCGCCAGGATCGGCGCCCAGGACTTCAGGGCCGGCTGCTCCCTGCCAATCGCCAGCCAAAGGATATTTTTTTGGGCCAGGTATATGAGCGACAATAGCCTTGATGAAACCGCCGCCACCCTGATCGAGATCGTAGGTACCCTGGCCAGCGAAATCCATCCCGGCCAGGTGAAGGCCGAAGCCATAACCTTGGACAGCTCCCTCGATCGGGACCTGGCGCTGGACAGCCTCGCCCGCTCGGAACTACTCTCCCGCCTGGAAAAACGTTTCGGGGTGACTTTGTCCGAGCGGGCCTTCACCGAAGCGGTAACCGTACGCGACCTGCTGGCGGCCCTTCGGGGAGGCCGGTTGCCCCGCGGGTTCCGGGAGCCCGAAAGGGTCAAGGCGGTCGAACCCGGGGAAGCGAAGGCGCCCCCGGAAAGCGTTCAAACCTTGCTGGAGGCGTTGAGCTGGCACGTCAAGGTCCAGCCCGAGCGTCCTCACATCCGTCTTTTTTCCGAAGAGGGGGAGGCGGAAGTGATCCGCTATCGTCGACTTCGGGAGCGGGCGGGGCTGGTGGCGGCGGGCCTGCTGCAGCGCGGGGTGAAGCCGGGCGCGCCGGTGGCCATCATGCTGCCGACGGGCGCCGACTATTTTTTTACCTTCTTCGGCATTCTGCTGACCGGGGGTGTGCCGGTCCCCCTGTATCCGCCGGTGCGCCTGGCCCAGCTCGAAGACCATCTGCTCCGGCAGGGGACCATTCTGGCCAACTGTGGCGCGTCTATGCTGGTTACCATGCCCGAGGCCCTGCAATTCGCCCGCATTCTCGGGTCCCGGACCCCTTCGCTGAAAAGCCTGGTGACCGTGGATGAACTCTCCTCCTCGGCCGGCCCCTTGACGGAGCGGACCATCGGACCCGACGACCTGGCCCTTATCCAGTACACCTCCGGCAGCACCGGCAATCCCAAAGGGGTGATGCTCACCCACGCCAACCTGCTCGCCAACATCCGTGCCATCGGCAAGGCGACGGCGGTGGACGATACCGACGTGGTCGTCAGCTGGCTCCCCCTCTACCACGACATGGGGCTGATCGGCACTTGGCTCTCCTGTTTGTACTTTGCCGCCCCGCTGATCCTGCTTTCCCCGCTCGATTTCCTCAGCCGGCCCAGGCGCTGGCTGTGGGCCATCCACCGTTATCGAGGGACCTTGTCGCCGGCGCCCAATTTCGCCTACGAGATCTGCCTGAGCAAACTGACCGATGCGGATCTGGCAGGGCTCGATCTCTCCTGCTGGCGAGGGGCCTACAACGGGGCCGAGCCGGTCAGCCCCAACACCCTGGAGCGCTTCTGTGAGCGCTTCGCTCCCTACGGTTTTCGCCGCGAGGCCATGATGCCGGTGTACGGCCTGGCGGAAGCGTCGGTTGGGCTGGCCTTCCCGCCCCTGGGCCGCGGCCCGGTCATCGACCACATCAGCCGCCGGGAATTCACCCTGACCGGCAGGGCGGTTCCGGCGGCAGAGACCGAGGAGACGCCTCTGCGATTCGTGGCCTGCGGAAGCCCCCTGGAATGGCATGAGATCCGGATCGTCGATGCGGCCGGGCGGGAACTCCCGGAGCGGCAGGAAGGCCGGGTGCAGTTTCGGGGCCCCTCGGCCTGCAGCGGCTACTTCAACAACCCGGAGGAGACCCGCCGCCTGTTCATGGACGATTGGCTCGAAACCGGCGACCTGGGCTACATCGCCGAAGGCGATCTGTACGTCACCGGGCGCACCAAGGATCTGATCATCCTGGCCGGGCGCAACATCTATCCCCAGGAACTGGAAGAGGCGGTAGGCAATCTGCCCGGAATCCGCAAAGGGAACGTAGCGGTTTTCGGCAGCACCGATGCCGACGCCGGCACCGAACGGCTGGTCGTGGTGGCCGAAACCCGGGAAGCCGATCCCGAAATCCTCAGCCAACTCCGCGCCAGGATCAACTCGCTGGCCGTGGAGCTCCTGGAGACGCCGGTGGATGAGCTGATCCTGGCGCCGCCGCGGACGATCCCCAAGACCTCCAGCGGCAAGATCCGCCGCTCGGCCAGCCGCCAGCTCTACGAACGAGGCCAGTTGGGTCGCAAGGAAAGGGCCTGGCGCCAGCATCTGCGCCTGGCCCGCTACCGCCTGGCCTCCCAATGGCAGCGCACCAGCCGGCAGACTGCGTCGTTGCTCTATGCCGGCTATGCGTGGGCCCTGTTCGGGGTCGCCGCGCTCGGCGTCTGGGTGATGGTCCTGCTGTTACCCCGGGTGGCCTGGCGCTGGCAACTCATGCGGACAACCCTGCGGATCCTGAGGCGCGCCGCGCGTATCCCCATTGCGGTCCAGGGCCTGGAAAACCTTCCCCGGGACCGCGCCTGCGTGCTGGTCGCCAACCATGCCAGCTATCTCGACGGCTATGTCCTGGTGGCCTGTCTGCCGGTGGAGTTCAGCTTCGTAGCCAAAGTGGAATTGCAGCAAAACCCCGGCGTCCGCATCTTACTGCGACGAATCGGGACCGAGTTCGTGGAGCGGTTCGATAAGCAACGGGGGATCGAAGATGCCCGCCGCATCGGTCAACTCGCCCAACGAGGGCGATCCCTGATGTTTTTCCCCGAAGGGACTTTTTCACGGGTACCGGGGCTGCTCCCCTTCCACATGGGGGCTTTTGTGGCTGCCGCAGAGGCCGGGGTGCCGGTGGTGCCGATTGTCCTTCGCGGCACCCGCTCGGTTCTGCGCGGCGATTCCTGGTTCCCCCGGCGCGGCTCCATCAGCGTCCGTATCGGGGCACCCATTGAGCCCGATTCTGCAGAGGCCAGTACCTGGAGCAAAGCGCTCCGGCTTAACGAGCTCTCCCGCCAGCACATCCTTCACTACTGCGGCGAACCCGACCTGGCCCGGGAAAGCCCGCCGCTCTGAGAGGGACAACGCCAGAGGGCGCCTCGGATTCGCCCTGAGTCCGCGCCCCTTCCGATCGCCAACAGCCAGATTCCCCAGATTCCGAACCGGCTGCCAAAGCCTCGGCTGAAAAGATCCCTTTTCGGGGCCATCTTCTCGATGCACGGCAACAGGGTGAGGGCGGCCATCCTCAACAGAGTTCATGATCCCCAGGGCGAAGGAGAACGACTTCCCGCACAACAGCTCAAGGCCTTTTCATGGGCGGGTTTCCCTGGGCGGAAAAAGAGGAGCGGGCCTGCGGCTGCCCCTGGCCGCCCATCTCGTCGGCAATCGTCCCTTCCCACAGAGGTGCACCGTCATGGTAGGCGACGCGCCCGATCCGGTGGGAGGCGACCGGGGTGGTCAGGATGATGAAGCCGATGGTTGCCAGGGCACGGCTTGCCACCCCTAGCTTGCCGAAGTACAGAGCGAGGGCCAGTAGCAGCAGGCCGATGCCCAGAGTGGAGGCCTTGGCGTTGCACGACATGCGGGTGAACAGGTCGGGCATGCGCAACAGCCCCAGAGCTGCGATGAAAATGAACAACGCCCCGGCTACCAGCAGGGCCGCCAGGACCAGTTCGCCGATCATAAGCTCCCCCGCCGTTCGATGTAGTGGGCGAACGCGAGCACACTGAGAAAGGCGATGACCGCCCAGATGCTGGCCACGTCGAGAAAAACCGATTGGCCGGTAACGATGGCGGTGACCACGATGATGCCGGCCGAAGCGGCGGCGATCAGGTCGAAGGCCACGATGCGATCGGCCAAGGTGGGGCCGCGCACCAGGCGCACGAAGGCCAGCACCATGGCCCCGGCCAGCAGGGGAAAGACCACGAAGGTGGCAGTTGTCTGCACGATCATCGGAACAGCTCCTTGATCCGCCGCTCGTAGCGGCGCTTGATGTCCTGACGGAAGTCCTCGATCTCGGTGACATACATGGCATGTACGTAAAGCACCCGGCGATCGGCCGAGACGTCCAGGCTCAGGGTGCCCGGCGTCAGGGTGATGAGATTGGCGAGAAAAGTGATCTCCAGATCGCTTTTCAGGTCCAAGGGAACGGCGATAATGGCCGGGCGCATCCGGTGGCGCGGGGTGAGGATGTCCCAGAACAGGCGCAGGCTGGCCAGGATCAGCTCCCACGCGAAGAAGCCGCTGAAGGCCAGCCAGCGCCAGCCCAGGCCCAGGTAATGGACCAGGGGAGCCCCCTCGCCGGTCGGATGGGAGAGCCACAGGGCAAGGGAGCTGAAGAAGAAACCGACGAGGAAATTGGCGGGTGAGAACTCACCGGTCAAAGCCATCCAGACCACCGGCAGAAAGACAGCGCCCCAGAAGCGGATCATCGGTCCCCTCCCCCGATTACGGCCAGGATGTAGCCCTGGGGGTCGAGCAACTGGTCGGCCGCCTGCAGGGAGAGTTCGTAGACCGGCTGCACCAACACCCCGATGCCCAGGGTCAGCCCCGCGAGCAGGATCATCGGCAGGTAGAGAGAGGCGCGCACCGGGGCTTTCAGGGGCGCCTCAGACCCCGGCGGGGGCTCGCCCCAGAAGGCCTGGTTCCAGATCTTGGTCATGGAATATAGGGTGAGCAGGCTCACCCCGAGGGCGGTGGCGGCGATCGGGTAGCGCTCGTCCGCCAGCGCCGCCCAGACCAGCAGCAGCTTGGCCCAGAAGCCCGACAGCGGGGGCAGGCCCGCCAGGGAGAAGGCGGCAATTACGAACAGCGCCGCGAGCCCCGGAGCCCCCTGGTAGAGCCCTCCCAGACGCCCCAGCTCGAAGGTGCCGCGCAGCCGCTGGGCCACCCCGCTGACCAGAAACAGGTTGGTCTTGACGATGATATGGTGGATGAGATAAAAGACCGATCCGGCCAGGGCCATCCGGCTGTAGAGCCCGAGCCCCATGACCATGTAGCCGACCTGGCTGATGATGTGGAACGAGAGGATCCGGCGGAATTCATTCTGGGCCATCGCCCCGAGCACCCCGGTGACCATGGTCAGACCGGAAACAAGCAGGATCAGGCTGTGGGTGAAGGCGGTCTCCTGCACGAAGAGCAGAGTGAAGACCCGCAGCAGGGCATAGACCCCGACCTTGGTCAACAGCCCGGCGAAGATGGCGGAAACGGCCACCGGCGGGGTATGGTAGGAGGCCGGCAGCCAGAAGAAGAAGGG
>NPIG01001645.1_pt1 | contig 10698 bp, 10 predicted proteins | sample 8637441 | NCBI WGS metagenome assembly NPIG01 (sample SAMN07420675, study PRJNA396082) | bioreactor metagenome | isolation source: sample BR6 brine-fed electro-methanogenic bioreactor BR | place: Japan: Kochi | collected 2016-06-14
TGGATTTGGGCCCCTTGGCGCTTGAGAATCTCCTCGGCGTCGGTCAGGACCTGACCGACCGCAAACAGGCCTATAAGGGCCGGCAGGAAGGCGACGCCCGACAGCAGCGACATCTCGCCGAAGGTATAGCGGGCCGAGCCGGTGGTCGGGTCGAGGCCAACCAGCGACACGAAGACGCCGATCAGCCCGGCGATGACCCCCTTGGCCAGGGATTTACCGGAAACGGAGGCGATGATCGTCAGGCCGAAGACGGCCAGCGAGAAATACTCGGCAGCACCGAACTCGAGGGCGAATTCGGCAATCGGCGGCGCCGCCAGGCTGAGAACAACGGAACTGAAGATGCCGCCGATGAACGAGGCGACAATGGCGGTTCCGAGGGCTCGGCCGGCTTCGCCCTTCTTGGCCATTGGGTAGGCATCCAGGGTCGTCGCCACCGAAGCCGGCGTGCCGGGGATGTTGAGCAGGGTGGCGGCGATGGAACCGCCCGAGATGGCGCCGCAATAGGTTCCGAGGAGCATGCCGAAGCCCATGACCGGCGGCATGTCGTAGGTCAGGGGCAGAAGGACGGCGATGCCCATCGCCGCAGTCAATCCGGGCAGTGCGCCAAAGATGATTCCAAGAACGGTCCCACCGGCTATGGCGGCAATGACCTTGACCTGGAGAACCAACCCCAGGGCGTCAGCGTAATGTGAGAAGTCGATCATGGGAGGGCCAATTGGAATACGGTATTGAACAGGAAATAGAGCGCCCCCGAGACCACGCCGAAGAAGCCGATCGAAATCATCAGGCCTTTCAGCGGCGACGGGCGCCCGGTTTCAGAGAACACCAGGAGTTGATGAACCAGGACGAGGAACACCGCGCTCGAAGCAATGAATCCGACCGTCTCCATCACCAGGATGTACAGGAACAGCAGCAGAAGAATGCCTGCAAACAGGATGGTGCGCTGGCGCACCGAAACCCCGGCAATGTCATCGGAAGGTCCGTCCGCACTCTTGGCGCTCAGTAAGCTCTGTACAACGACCAATGTGCAAAGAACCTGAATGAACACGCAGACCCAGAAGGGAAAGAACGCCGCGCCGACATCGTTGGGGCCGCCGTAAGGGTTGTCCATGACCAGGCTGCGATAGGTGCCGAAAGAGAAGATCCCGAACAGGGCCAGGGCAAAGAGCGCGTCACCCTTCATTTTCATCACAAGCTCTCCCGAAACGGGCAGTCGAATGCGGAGGGTCGGGTTCCGCTTGCGGAACCCGACCCCGATCGGTCGCCGTTATTTCTTCTGTTTGGCCTTCAACCGCTTCGTGGTCGCAATGAAAATGTCGGCCATCTCCGTGACGAACGCGTCAAGCTCGGCACCGAACAACGGCGCCACAGTGCCGCCCATGCGCTCGGTCACGAACTTCTGGAATTCGGGATCCGCGGCGGCAGCCTTCAACGCCTTCTCCCAAGCGGCCTTGACCTCGTCGGGCACGCCCTTGGGGACCGAGATGCCGCGCCACTGATTCACGACCCAGTCATGACCCAGTTCCTTCATCGTAGGAACGTCGGGGTACAGGTTGGAGCGCTTTTCGCCCATGGTTGCCAGGACGCGCAGCTTGCCGGCCTCGACTCCAGACTTCGTTTCGGCCGGATGGTGGGTGTTGACATCGATATGGCCGCCCATGGTCGCGGCGACAGTCTTCGAGCCGCCCTTGTAGGGCACGTACTGGAATTCCAAACCGAACTTGTCGGCAAAGGCCGCGGCGACGATGTGGGTCGACGAACCGAAGCCCGAGAAGCCCATCTTTACCTTTCCGGGATTGGCCTTCACATGGTCGATAAACTCGTCGAGGGTCTTCCATGGGGCATCGCCGCGCACGGTGATGCTGTAGTCCTCGGTGATGATCCGCGCGATGGTATCGAAGTCCTGATACTTCCACGGAACGTTACCAAGCCCCTCGAGGCCGAAAATCGCGTTGCTCGGCAGAGTCACGGTATAGCCGTCGGCCTTGGATGAGAACAGGGCTTGCGAGAGACCGACCGCGCCGCCACCACCTTCGACGTTCTTCGGCACGATGGTCGCACCCATGGCCTTTTCGATGAAGGGCTGCATGCCACGGACAAGCGTGTCCGAACTGCCGCCGGCGGAGTAAGGGACCACAAAAGTGATCGGCTTCTCCGGATATCCTGCCGCCGAAGCGGAAAACGCGACGCTAGCTGCGATGAGGCTGGTAGCAACAGCACCAATCAGTTTTTTCAACGCTCTATCCTCCACTGCTGATTTGACGGGACACTTCCAGGGAATCTCCCGATCCAACAACCGGTGACTACGAGGCGCAGGCCAATGGCGGGGCGATGGCGAACATTCGTTCGCAGTCAAGGATTCCGTCGCGAATGAATTCCATTTGGCCGTTCCTCCCTGGTGAAGCCGCTGGTTCGCTTTTTTTATTCGAGTTATTCGGCTTCTTTTGAAAAGATACTAATATCACAGTTGAAAAAATCAACAGCTTTCTGTAAAAAGCAGAAACGCATTTGCTAAAAAAGGCGCCTGCCTCTCATGCAAGCCCGTTCGCGTCGAAACTCGAAAAATCAGTCGCGCAATATTTCACTGGAAACGGCCTTTGCGGACTTCTGCAGCGACCGAAAGCCGGCGATCAATCGCCATTTGCCCGTGGTCCCCCAGATTTACGACTGCTTGCGGCAAATGATCATGCAATTGCGGCTCGAACCCGGAACGGCGATCTCAAAAGACGATGTCGCGCACGCCTTCGGAGTCAGTTCCATGCCGGTGCGGGAAGCGTTTCGAAAACTCGAAGAAGACGGGCTGGTCATCATCAAACCGCAGTCCGGAACCTATGTCGCGGCCATCGACGTCGAGTTGGCGCGGGCAGCGCAGTTCCTGCGCATAGGGATCGAGATCGAGGTCGTGAAAGTGGTTTGCCAAACGGCGACGGAATCGGGAATCAAGGAACTGGACCAACTGATGCGTCGTGAAAGGTTGGAGCTTGAGTCCGACGACAGGGAAAGCTTCAACCGGATCGACATGGCTTTTCACGCCCTGCTATGCCGCATGGCAGGTGTTCCCGTGCTGTGGCAAAAGATCGGCGAGATGCGTGTCCATATTGACCGGCTACGAATGATGTATCTGCCGGTTTCCGGAAATATGAACCGTATCCAAACGGAGCATGAGGAAATTCTGGACGCGATCCGATCCAGAGATTCCGAACGTGCTGAAGCGGCCGTGCGCAAGCATCTTTCCTGGACCCTCTCAGCCATAGATAAGCTGAAAAAGGAACATCCACAGTATTTCTAGCCCGCGTTCGAGGCCCCGGTCACGCGCTGCCACAACTGACACCATCCACCGGCACCAACCGTATTCCAAGACAGTTTCATCCTCGCTCCGCGGTTTTAGCGTCGGCTGATTGTGTTATGATTGCGCCGGGCCGGCGACTTCCCATTTGCCGGGCGAGGGGGTCAGCATCCGAACAATGATGAACGACTACAAATCATTGCGCATATTGTTCGTTGAGGACGATGACGACTATGTCGCGTTCCTTCGGATTCTGGCAGACAACCTTTTTCCCGACTCCGCTTCGGATCATGCCAAGACGGCCATGGATGCCGTCAAGTTGCTGTCCGGCGAGCCCTACGACCTGTGCTTTCTCGACTACGACCTCGGCGAAACGACCGGCCTGGACGTGTTGCGCAACGTCGACACGGTCGGCCTGAAAACGGCTTTCGTCCTGCTCACCGCCCATGAACAGAGAGCGGTGGCGTTGGAAGCCCTGCAACTCGGAGCGCTCGACTATCTCGGCAAGGACGGGTTGACGCCCTTCGAATTCGAACGCTGCGCGACCTATGCGCTCTATCGCCGCCGCAAGGAAATCGATCTGACGCGGATCGCCTTGCGAGACCCATTGACGGGGCTCGGCAATCGCATGCTGTTCTTCGAACAGGCACGCCTGCTTGCCGCCCAGGCCCGCCGCGACAAGACGGGGTTCTGCCTCATCTACATCGACATCGACGGGTTCAAACCGGTCAACGATACCCTCGGCCACCATATCGGCGACCGTCTTCTCGAGGAGATCGGCAAACGCATCAACAACCGGGTTCGCGGCAGCGACGTCGTGGCCCGTTTGGGCGGCGACGAGTTCGCGATCATTCTTTCCCGCATCGAGGGGTTGGACGACGCGCGACCCGTGGTCGAGCAGTTGACGCTTGCTCTCTGCAGATCCTATGAGATCGACGACAAGTTCATCAAAATCGGCGCCAGCGCCGGCGTCGCCATCTTCCCGGACGACGCCGACAACATTGAAGACCTTGTCCAATTGGCCGACGCCAGGATGTACGAGAACAAGGCCCACCGCACCGCACCACCCAAGTTCTGATCCGGACGTTTGGCGACCGGCTGCCCGCCCCATGGAAAGGGTCGAAAAGGTCTCTTGCCGAATTCCATAACGCTTTGAATACGCCCCGGAACAGGATATGATACCGCTATCATAAACCTCGCAGGGAGGATTGGCGGAATGACCGGCACACCGCAAAGCGGCAACCAGAAAATCGGATTTATCGGATTGGGCGCGATGGGCGCCGGGATGGCGGAAAGCCTGGTACGGGAGGGACTCCCGGTCACCGGCTGCGATGTCCGCGCCCAAGCCCTCGAAGCCTTCAAGGCGCAAGGCGGCGGAACGGCGGCGACCCCCGCTGCGGCGGCCGAGGGAGCTTCTCTTGTTTTCGTCGTCGTCGTCAATGCGGCGCAGGCCGAGGGCGTCCTGTTCGGCGAGAACGGCGTCGTTGCCGCACTGGCGAAGGGGGCCACCGTCGTGTTGTGCAGCACGGTTCCGCCCGATTTCGCCCGCGGCATCGAAGCCCGGCTGGCCGAGGCCGGCATCTATTTCCTCGATGCCCCGATCTCCGGCGGTGCCGCGAAAGCCAAGACGGGGGAGATCACCATGATGACGTCCGGCTGCGCCGAGGCCTACGCCGCCGCCGACGCGGCGATGGAGGCAATGTCGGCCAAGGTCTACCGGCTTGGCGATTGCGCGGGACCGGCATCGACTGTGAAGATGATCAACCAGCTTCTCGCCGGCGTTCATATCGCCGCGCTCGCCGAGGCCATGGCTCTCGGAACGAAGGCCGGGGCGGACCCCAACGTCCTTTACGAAGTCATCTCGAACAGCGCCGGTGCGTCCTGGATGTTCAACAACCGTGTGCCCCACATCCTGGCCGGCGACTACACGCCGTTGAGCGCACTGGATATCTTCGTCAAGGATCTCGGCATCGTCCTCGAAGCCGGCAAGGGCCTCAAGTTCCCGCTGCCCCTGTCCGCCACCGCCCACCAGCTTTTCCTGATGGGAACGGCCGCTGGATTGGGAGGCGAGGATGATTCCGGTGTCGTCCGTGTCTTCGAAAAGATGACCGGCATCGACGTCGCGGCCACGGCGAAGAAGTACCGCGGCGAGAGCTGATCCGCAGTTTTCACCGAAGGTATCCTCGTCAACACGAATCCGGCGACGGCACGTGCCGGAACAGCCCTCTGCGAGAAGTCGCGGGAAGGGCTGTGTTTATCCGTGCATGATTGCCTCCACGAAAGGACCGCAGATATCAAGCGCAAGCGATGGGTGAAAATCCCTGCCACGCGACGCCAAAAGTTGTTTACCTGCCGCCTGGAACGTGTATTCTAAATAATCATAAAATAAAAAAAATGTTCCAAAACAGGGTGGCTCTGCAATACGGACTCTCCTCCGTGTAGCGGGATTTCCACCGCTTTGCCAACGGCCCTCAATCCACATGGATTGGGCCGATACGTGTCGTCCCACTAACGATGAGCGAATGCCCTTCGGAAAGGAGATGCGAATATGAGAGGAGTGAAGTCTTTTCTAGCGATAACCGCGGCGATGGTATCGCTGGGCCTGGGATCGGCCAATGCGGCCGATGATGTACGGATCGTCGTGGTAACCCACGGATCGAACACCGATGCGTTCTGGAATGTCGTGAAGAACGGCGTGGCGGCTGCCGAAAAGGACATGGGCGTCACCGTCGAATACCGCAACCCGCCGACCGGTGACCTGACGGAGATGGCGCGGTTGATTGACGCCGCGACGGCCTCGAAACCCGCCGGCCTGATCGTGTCGATTCCCGACCCGGATGCCCTTGGCGATGCCATTAAAGGCGCTGTCGCCGCGGGAATTCCGACGGTTTCCATCAATTCCGGCAGCGAAGTCAGGGAAAAGCTCGGCGCCCTCTTCCATGTCGGTCAGCCCGAATACGGTGCAGGCCTCGGCGGCGGCAAGCGGGCCAATGCCGCAGGCGTGAAGAACGGCCTTTGCATCAATCACGAGATCGCCAATGCCGCTCTCGAGCAGCGCTGCCAGGGATATGCCGACGGCCTGGGAATCAAGTTGACCATGCTCGATGTCGGATCCGATCCCACCGAGATCCGCAACAAGGTGACGGCGGCCCTGTCAGGGGGCAAGTACGACGGCGTCATGACACTGGGACCGACCGGGGCCGATCCGACCCTGGCCGCCGTTCAGGAGATGGGGTTGGCCGGCAAGGTCCACTTCGGGACCTTCGATCTGGGGCCGAAGATCATCGAAGGCATCAAGTCCGGCGCCATTGCTTTCGCCATCGACCAGCAGCAGTACCTGCAGGGATACCTCCCGGTCGTGGCCTTGGCCCTGCATGCCCGTTACGGCCTGTTACCCGGCGGTGACGTGCTGTCCGGCCCGGGATTCGTGACCAAGGACAACATCGGCCAGGTCGAGGAACTGGCCGGAACCGTGCGCTGAGCGCAGCGAACAATGTGCGGATCGGCAGGGTGCCAACTCTCCGATCCGCACTTCTCTGGAACCACGAACCTCGACGAGCAATCCCGGGGATAACAGGTCATGAAGAAATCATCGGATGACGCCGCGGCGACCGGCGCCTCGCTTCCGCAATCGGACGAAAGGGTGCGGGGGGAGAATGCTTTCAAAAGGGTGTTCGGCCGACCGGAGCTCGGTGCCCTGGCCGGAACCGTTCTGGTCTTCGTCTTTTTCGGAATTGTCGCAGCCGACACCGGCATGTTCTCGGCCAAGGGCATCGTCAACTGGATGGAGGTGTCGGCCCAACTCGGCATCATCGCCATCGGCGCCTGCATGCTGATGATCGCCGGAGAGTTCGACCTGTCGCTCGGCTCGATGATCGGCTTCGCCGGGATGATCATCGCCATCCCCTCGACCCATTTCGGCGTCCCGGTATGGTTGGCCATCCTGCTCGCCTTCACCGTCGCCATGGCGGTCGGCTACGTCAACGGCCTGATCGTGGTCAAGACCGGGCTGCCGTCATTCATCGTGACGCTGGCGTTCCTGTTCATTCTTCGCGGCCTCACCATCGGCCTCTCGCGCCTGCTGACCAACCGCACTCTGGTCGGCGGCGTCAAGCAGCAGGCCGAGGGGGACTGGTTCGCCGCCCTCTTCGGCGGTGAAGTCGGCGGCCCGCTGTTCGTCTGGATGGCCGAGCACGGTTGGATCTCCCAGTTGCCGAACGGCAATCCGTCGGTCTCGGGGATACCGATGGTCATCCTGTGGTGGCTGGTGCTGGCCAGCATCGCCAGCTGGGTGCTGCTGCGCACGCGCTACGGCAATTGGATCTTCGCCTCGGGGGGCGACGCCGTGGCCGCCCGCAATGTCGGCGTGCCGGTCACCCGCGTCAAGATATCGCTGTTCATGTTCACGGCGCTTTGCGCCACGGTGTTCGCGGCCTGCCAGGTCGTGGACTTCGGATCGGCCGACAGCCAGCGCGGCCTGCTCAAGGAATTCGAAGCGATCATCGCCGCCGTTATCGGCGGCACCCTGCTTACCGGCGGCTACGGTTCGGTGATCGGCGCCTGTTTCGGAGCCCTCATCTTCGGCGTCGTGCAGATGGGCATCTTCTATACCGGCGTGAACACCGACTGGTTCCGCGTGTTCCTGGGCGTCATGCTGTTGATCGCCGTCATCTTCAACAACTTCGTCCGCAAGAAAATGACGGAGGGGCGCTGATGACTGGGCACGCCGAACACCCCCCTCTTATCGAGGTCCGCCATCTCTCCAAGTTCTTCGGGTCGGTCATCGCCCTGAAAGACGTGTCGATGAAGGTTCATGCCGGCGAGGTCATGTGCCTGCTCGGCGACAACGGCGCCGGCAAATCGACGCTGATCAAGGTTCTCTCCGGCGTCCATCAACCGTCGGAAGGGGAATACCTGGTCGATGGCCGGCCGGTTGCTTTCAAGTCTCCGCGCGAGGCGCTCGATCGCGGCATCGCCACCGTCTACCAGGACCTGGCGATGGTGCCGCTGATGTCGATCACCCGCAATTTCTTCATGGGCCGCGAGCCCACCAAAGGGTTCGGACCGTTCCGCCGGTTCGATTTCGCCGCCGCCGACGAAATGGCGCGCACCGAAATGCATCGGATCGGCATCGACATCCGCGACCCGCAACAGGCGGTGGGCACGCTGTCGGGCGGCGAGCGTCAGTGCCTGGCCATCGCGCGGGCCGTCCACTTCGGCGCCAAGGTGCTGATCCTCGACGAGCCGACCTCGGCCCTCGGGGTCAGTCAGGCGTCGATGGTGCTGAAATATATCGTACAGGCGCGGGCCCGGAACCTGGGCGTCATCTTCATCACCCACAACGTCCACCACGCCTATCCCGTCGCCGACCGCTTCACCATGCTGAACCGAGGCAAGACATTGGGCACCTTCAGCAAGACGGAGATCACCAAGGACGAGGTGCTGGACATGATGGCCGGCGGCAAGGAACTGCAGGACCTGAGCGCCGAGATCGACGGCATGGCAGACAGAATATAGAGGTCGCGGGTTGCACCAATGAACGAGATCGGCATCGGATTGATCGGCACGGGTTTCATGGGCAAGTGCCACGCGCTGGCTTTCGGGGCTGTCGACGCGGTATTCGCGCCGCCTCTGAAACCCCGTCTCGAAAACCTCTGCGACATGGACGCCGACGTTGTCCGTCGCGCAGCCGATGACTTCGGGTTCTCCCGGTGGACAACCGACTGGCGGGAAGTCGTGGACGATCCCGCTGTCGGCGTCCTTGCCATCACGGCCCCCAATGCGCTCCACCGGGAGATGGCGGTGGCCGCCGCCGAAGCCGGGAAGCACGTCTATTGCGAAAAGCCGATGGCGCTCACGCTCGCCGATGCCGAGGTCATGACCGAGGCCGCTGCCCGCGCCGGAATCGAGACACTGGTCGGCTACAACTACCTCCGCAATCCGGCCGTGCAGCACGCCCGCCGCCTGATCGACGAGGGAACCATCGGCGAGATCGCCTATTTCCGGGGCGTCTATGATGAAGACTACATGGCCGATCCGGCCCTTCCCTATTCCTGGCGCTGCCGTGTCGACGACGCGGGGACCGGAACGCTCGGTGATCTGGCCTGCCACCTGGTCAGCATCGCCCATTTCCTGGTCGGACGCATCGATTCCGTTTGCGCCGATACGGAAACCGTAATCCGGGAACGGCCCGATCCCGATACTTCCGGAGGAACCGGTGAGGTCGAGAACGAAGACATCGCCCATGCCCTGCTGCGTTTCGAAAGCGGCATCGGCGGGACGCTGGCCTCGAGCCGTATCGCGTGGGGCCGCAAATGCCGCCTCGCCTGGGAAATCGTCGGCAGCCGGGGGTCCATCGTCTTCGACCAGGAACGGATGAACGAGATCAGCCTGTTCACCACCGACACTCCCAAGGAGCGCCGGGGCTTCACGACCGTGTTGAGCGGCCCGCTGCATCCGCCGTACGGCCAGTTTTGCCCGGCCCCTGGGCACGGCCTCGGCTTCAACGACCTCAAGGTGATCGAGGTGAATCACCTGCTGCGCGGGATCGCCGGAAAGGAATCCCTGTTCCCCGGCTTTGCCGATGCGCTGGAAATCGAGCGTGTCATTCACGGGATCGTCGAGTCCGCCTGCCAACGGCAGTGGATAACGGGGCTCAACCCATAGCGGCCGGCGCCAAGTCCCGTTCCACCGCATAGGCGCGGGCCGGCGCCCCGTCGGCTCCGCTCAGCTTGATCGGCGCGGCACTGAACCAGGTCGTGTCACCGGTAAGCTCGGCCGTATTGCAGAGGTATTCGACCAGGGTCACGCCAGAAGCGAGCAGGACATCATGGGTCACGTTCTCGGCGAGAGGGCGCCGCTCGCCATGCAACAGAAGCCGGATGACATAGTCCTGGGGAAAATCGAAGGCGGCGCAGCGAATCCCCTTGGCGAGCAACCAATCCGCCCCGTCGCGGGTCACATAGGGAGCGTCCTTCCAGAACTCCGGCGTCTGGATAGAGCGGCGACGGTCCCACTCCGTTTTCAAAATCACGATTCCGCCGGCCTCGACATGGGAGCCGGTCCGCTCGAGATCGGCCGCGCCGATCCCCTCGCCATCGCCAATCGCCGTCAGGTCGATGACTGCGGCCTCTCCGACCACGGTGTCGAGCGGGGTCGCCTCGATGGCCGCCCCGTCGGGCAGGACGTGACAGGGAGCGTCGACATGCGTGAAGGCATGGACGCTCATCCGGAACGAGGTGATGCGGAACACGTCCCCCTGGGCCGGATTCCCCCGCACCTCGCGTTCGACGGGCCAGCGGAAATGGTCGCCGATGGGTACCGTCAGATCGATCAGCCGACTCATCCTCTTTCACTCCCGAACCGAAAGGGCGCCGAATCCCCGACCGGGACCCGGCGCCCTATCCATAGAG
>NPIG01001602.1_pt1 | contig 10638 bp, 3 predicted proteins | sample 8637441 | NCBI WGS metagenome assembly NPIG01 (sample SAMN07420675, study PRJNA396082) | bioreactor metagenome | isolation source: sample BR6 brine-fed electro-methanogenic bioreactor BR | place: Japan: Kochi | collected 2016-06-14
GATCGCGTCCTCGATGCGGCCCGCCTCCCGCTGGACGATGCCCCGCTTCACGAGCGGCAGGAGCTGTTGCCTGTCGCTGAAGTAGGCCGTTTGGTAGGCGCTCTCAGCGCTCGCGAAGTCGCCTATCAGCTCGTACTGGATGTTGCCGAGGAGGGACCACGTCTCGGCGTCGGTCGGCGCGAGACTCAGGGTGCGGCGGGCCGCGGTCACGCCGAGCTCCCCGTAGCCTCGTGCGTAGCAGGTCCGCGCGAGTTCGACCCAGCTCTCCGCCTCCGCCGGTTCGAGCTCCTCGGCGCGTTCGAAGCGCGCGAGGACGGTGTCGGCGTCCGCGAACTGGCGGAGCTCTGCGAGCCCGATCTCGCGCAGAAGCTCGGCATCTTCGAATCCGCGCGCGACGTAGGACTCGTATGCGGCGATCGCACGCTTCAGAGCGCGGCTGGGGAGTTCGGGGGGGCCTTCGAGGTTCGCCACGATGAGCCAGTACCGAGCCGAATGCGCAAGATCGACGGGCGCTGGACCCTCGGTCGCGTGTCTCCATGCCGCCTTCGGCCCGGCCGGGTCTTGGCTCTGCAAGATCGCGAAGGCGCGAGCGGGGTCGCCGAGGCGTGCGGTGGCCTCGCGAATCAGGGCCGCGATCGGCGCGAGCTCGAGCTCGCTGACCTCGCTGAACTCGGTGAAGTCCTGGACCAGACCGACCTCGTTGATCTTGCGGCTCGCCGCGTCCGTCTTCTCGTTCGCTGCAGCCTTGGCCGCGTCGCGGAAGCTGCGGACGGGCTGGCCGTTGGCGTAGGTCAACGTGGTGGTGTGAGAGATACGTCCGCTCGCGCATGGGAGCGCCAGCACCTCGGCGGCGATCTCGAGGGCGCCGGCCGCATCCCCGGTCTTCTCCAGCAAGAACCGTGCGGCATCGAGCGGCACCGCGCTCTCCACGGCGTTGGTGGGCTCGTGGTCGAGCGCGCANNGCGCACCGCGCGAGGCCGCGTTGGGCCTCGGACGCCGCATCGAGATCACCCCGGGCCACTTCGAACGTGACGAGCGTCTGCCAGCCCTCGATGTCCCCCGGGTAGAGCGCGAGCAAAGACTCGAGCACCGCGCTGGCCTCGTCGCGCCGCTCGGCGTGGCCCGCGAGCAGGCGCGCCTTCGCCCGCTGAGCGCGGACGAGGTCGGGGTTGATGGCAAGGGCGCGATCCGCTGCCGCGAGCGCCGCCTCATTCTCGCCGAGCTGTTCGAGGAGCTCGGCGCGGGTGAGCGCGACGAAGGCGAGCGACGTGTCACCGAGCTCGTCGAGCGCTTCGAGAGCCGGGCGCAACGCGCCCGCGTCCACCTGCTGGCGGGCATGGCGCAGGACCTGCTCCGCGCTCTTCCAGGCCGGGTCGGTCGTCACGTCGTCGAACTCGATCCTGAGCCCCCCGGTGAACACGCGCCCGGGCGGCTTGGCCGCGCCGCGGAGCACGATCAACGCGGGCCACGCGGAGACCTCGGTTTTCGGAAGAGTCTCGATCTGCCAGTGCTGTTCCGCGCGGCGGAGCGCTGCGGGCCGTTCGGCATCGAGAAGGCAGCGCGCGGCGTAGGCGTCGAAGTCAAGCGCGTTGTCGTCGTTCCGGAACGAGCCGCCGAAACACCCCTCGCGCTGGGTTCGCCAGGGCTGCACCTTGTGATGAACGGCAACCGGTCCATCGGCTTCGAGGCGCGCGGCGAGCTCACGGCGCGCGGCGTCGAGCTCGATGGTGGGGCGCTGCCCGGCAATCTCCTGCGCGACGCGGAGGTGAACGCGGCACTCCACGGCGTCGAACGCGACATCGACGTCGGCGATGTCCTCCACGATCTTCGCGAGCGCCAACGGGGCTCCGAGCGCGTCGAGCGAGTGAACCTCCCAACTCTGCGTCGTGATGATGGAGCTCGGGGCATCGCCTTTCGCCCCGGCGAGGAGCATGCGTGGCCCTGCATAACGGCGCTCTTCCGCCGGCGTGCTCGACCCGCTCTCCTCTCCGCGCCAGCCAGCGAGGGCGGCCGCTGCCTCGCGCACGGCCGCGTCAGCCGGTCCAGGGACGATCAGGGCGAGCACGGCGCGCTCGGGAGTCAACCAGTGTCGATGGGCCTCGCGCCACGCGTCGCGGCGCATCTGAGCGACGGCGAGGGGGTCGAGGACCGCCACTTCACCCGCCGGCCAATCGAGATGCTCTTCGGTGTGGGCCGAGAGCGAGGCTCCGCCGCTGCGCCACGCATCGGGCTCGTACTCGAGGACGCTACGCTGGAGCTCGAAGTACGCGGCGTCGTCCAGGAACCCGGGCGCGAGAACGTGCGCGAGCCTGGTGAAGAAACTACGGCTCTCGCCCGGTGGGTAGTGGCCTGTCAGGCAGCCATCCGCGACGCGAACGCCGCCGAAGTCCCAATGCCGGAAGAGGGCGTGGCTCAGAGTCTGCTCGACGAAGCCGCGGCTCATCGCAGGAGAGCGCGGGAGGATCGCCGGCGCAGGCGGGAGCGTGAGCCGCATGTGGCCGGAGCCCGTGGGCTCCGCGGTGCGCCGCGCGACGATCGTCAATCCGTTGTCGAGCCGCGCGGCCGCCCACTGGGCGTCCGAGCCAGAAGCGAGCGGAGCCGGCTCGCCGGCGTCGGCGAACGGAAACAACAGAGTCGTGGCTACGAGTGCAGCAAGAGTTGACATGCGCATGGATGGCGAGCCCCCTCCGCCAGGCGCGCGGGGAAGCGCCTGCGGGCAAGCCCAGTATCGGGCCCGCGCCGGATTCTCTCAATCGGAGGACTCGAGCGCCCTCACTGCGTCTTGGGCGGTTCGCTTCCTGCGAAGCGCGCCCGCTGCTCCTTCAGGTACTCCGTGTTCGCATCCGGCAGCGCGAGCGCTTCGTCGATCACCCGGAGCGCTTCGGCGCGGTTCCCGAGCCGGAAGTGGATTTCGGCGAGGGTGTCGAGGAAGTCGGCGTTCTGGCGCCGGGTCAGGGCACACGAGCCCTGGGCGAGCGCGAGCGCGCGCAGGAGCTCGGCGCGGCTCGGAGAGGGCAGCTCGGTGGCCATTACCCACGCCGCGTTGTTCTTCGAGGCGGCGTCGGCGCTCTCCTCCGCGATGGCGGCCAGGCGTTCGACGGCGGCACGTTGTTCCTCGAAGAGCCCGGCAGCCTCGAGCGCTGTTGCGAGCGAGTACCATGCGTCGCCGCTGGTGGGGCCGAGCTCGACGGCTCGTCGCGCGCAGCGCACGGCTGCGTCCCCATCCTCGAAGTTGACTCGGTAGAGTTCGGCGAGCGTGAGCCAGTTCCGGAGCTTCTGCCCCGCCCATCGCTCGCTCTCTTCCGCGACGCGGCGCGCGCTGGTCTCGTCCTCGGCCTCCAGGAAGAACTGTGCGAGCAAGGTCGCCGCAATCCAATCCTGCGGGCGAGCGGCCTGCGCTTCCTTGCAGATTTCGATCGCTCGTTCGAGCTCGCCGTGTTCTCGCTCGTGAATGGCACGCATGAGAAGCAGGGGGTGGGGGTCGTGCACTTGGGAGGCCCCTCGTTCGTATGCGGAGATCACGGCCGCGTGGTCTCCCCGGGCCTCGTGGGCCTGCGCGAGCCCGATCCAGGACTCGGAGAGGCTCGGGTCGATGCGCAACGCCGTCTCGTAGGAACGGACCGCCTCGTCGGGGCGCCCGAGCTCTTCGTGCAGGATGCGCGCGTACCCCGCGTGGCAGTAGGCAGACTCCGGGCGCGCCAGAAGGCAGCGACGGAACACGGCCAGCGCAGCGCCGGGATCGCCGCGCTCGAGGAACGATGCGGCGAGAGAGGACAACGCCACTTCGCTGTCCGGTTCGAGCTGGAGCGCTCTGCGGAAGGACGCTTCCGCGTCACCCGGTCTGTCGAGGCCTCCGAGCAGGACGACTCCCCGGTGGCCCCAAATCGAGGCCTCGTGGGGACCGAGCGTCGACGCGAAATCGAGCGCGTCGAGTGCCTCGTCGTAGCGTCCCATTCTCGTGAGAGTCACACCGAGCTCCTCCCAGCTCCAGGCGCAAAGCGACTTGAGCTCGATGCGGCGCCGGATGGCCTTCTCGGACTGCTCGTAGCGCTCCAACTCGTCTCGGAGAATGATCCCGCGCCTCAGCCAGGCGAGCGCGTAGTCCGGCGCGAGCTCTATGCACTTGTCGAGGACTGCGAGAGCCTCTTCGGGACGTCTGAGGTCGTTGAGACAAAGGGCCAAGGGGTACCAGAGGACCTCGTCCTCGGGATCACATTCGATCGCGCGTCGGTAGGTACGTTCGGCGGCGGCGAGGTCCTTCTTGCCGTAGTGGAGGCACGTGCCGAGGTCTCGCCACATGCCCCCATCGTCTGGATCGATCTCGAGGCCCTTCTCGAGAACGGGGATCGCTTCGTCGAAGCGGTCTTCGTCACTGAGCAAGTCCCCGAGCCACTTGAAGCCGCGCTTGTCCGTCGGGGCCACCTCGATGGCTTTGCGGAACAGCGCCTCGGCCCGCGGCGTCTGGTCGAGATCGGCGTGGAGCAGTCGGCCGAACATGACGAGGCCCCACACGCTCTCCGGGGCGAGCTCCAGTCTGCGCTCGTAGGCCTCGCGGGCCTCTTCGTGGCGCTCCTGTCTGTCGTAGGCGAGGGCGAGGTCTGCCCGCACGAAGATGTCGCTCGGGGCGAGTTCGAGCGCGCGCTCGAGCACGGGGATCGCCTCGGCATCGCGGCGCTCGTCCGTGAGCAGATCGCCGAGCCACTTGAAACCGCGTTTGTCCTTCGGTGCGATCCTGGTGGCCTTCTTCAGAAGGAGCTCGGCTTCGGCCGTCCGGTCGAGCTCGCCGTGGAGCAAGCGGCCGAGCCGCACGAGCGACCAGATGTCGTCGGGGTCGAACTCGAGCGCGCGTTCGTAGGCGGCCCTCGCATCCTCGTGGCGCCCAAGGCGCTCGAGCGCGAGGCCGCTGTTCGCCCAGGCGAGGTCGTTGCGAGAGTCCAGCTCGAGCGCACGCTCGTAGGCGTCGAGGGCTTCTTGCTGATCCTCCGTGTAGTCGAGGAACAGGTTGCCGCGGATGCGGTGGAGCGCGCTGCTCCCGGGCGCGTACGCGATCGCGTCGTCGACGAGAGCCATCGCCTCCTCGAGCCGGTCGAGTTTGGCCAGGCAGTTGCCGAGGCGCTCGAGGGCCAGCGCGTGGCCCGGGTCGAGCTCGAGCGCCCGTTCGTACGCTTCGAGGGCCAACGCCCACTGCCGAGCGTCCCACAACCGGTGCCCGATGAAGCGCCAGCCGGCGCCGTTGTCCTCGGTGGGGTGTTTCAGGATCTCGGCGAAACACGCCGCGGCCAGCGCTTGCTCGCCTGCGTCGGCCATCACCGTGGCGTAGTGGAACCAGGCACGCCAGCGGCCCTTGGGCTCGGTCTTGATGCTCTCGCTGCGTGCCGCATCGAGGATCTCGAGCGCCCTGGCGACATCGCCGAGGGCCACGGCGGCGCGTACGGTAAGCGCAACGAGCCCTTTGGCGGCTGCCCGGTGCTGGATCTCGACGTGCGTCCGGTGCCCTGGGGCGTAGCCGAAGCGGATCGGGGCGGCGACCGCCAACGCTTCGGCAGGGCGATCCAGCTCATCGAGCAGGAGCTCCCCGAGTGCAAACTGGGCCCGGGGGAAGTAGGGGGCTTGCTCGAGAGCTAGGCGGAGCGAACGCTCGGCCTCGCCGAACTCACCGAGCTGCCTGTGGGCCCGGCCAGCGATCGTCAAGGCCGCACTGTCCGTAGGGTCGAGTTCCATGACGCGCCACGCGGCATCGAGCGCTTCAGCCCCGCGTCCTTGCTCGAGATGGAGCCAGGCTCCGAGGCGGAGCGCCGGCGCGAAGTCCGGATTGCGCTCGAGCGCCTTCTGGCAGAACGCGGTGGCTTCTTCATGCCGCCCGAGCATCGCGAGGATCTCGGCTCGATAGTAGTGGACGAGCGTGAGCGGGCTCTTTCGGAGCGCGGAGCGGTCGAAGAGCGCGAGCGCCTGCCTGGGTCCCTCCTCTCTGAGGGTCCGATGAACGTGTTCTAGAGCCGCCTCGGCCGCGCGCCAGGATTCCACTGTGCTCAGGCCCGTGAACGCGGGGCCGAGCTCCGCCTCGATCTCGTCGGTCCCATCGTCTTTCGAGAGCTCGAAGAGCGTGCGGGCCAGAGCGGAGGCGGGTGCGTCCGGAACCGACCGGTCGCGTGCCGCGCCTGGAGCCGTGCTGTTCAGGCAACGGGCCACGATCAGGGGCTGGGTGTCGAGTGGTGCGAAATGGTAAGGCTTCTGCTCGAAGCCGAACGCTGGCGGCATGTCGTTTCACGATGGGAGCACGTTCTCCGGCGGGTAGATCTCGCGAAGCGATTCGAGAGCCGAGGTGTCACCGTCGAGCGCTGCGACCAGCAAGTCCCGGATCTCCAGGATCCGCTTCGACGAGGCGCCGTTGGGAACTGGAGCGTTGGCGCGCAGCCAGGTCGTGCACCGCGTGACATCGGTCATCGAGTCCAGATAGACCCCTCCGAGTTGCGTCCCGAAGAGCGGCGGGAGCGCATCCTGGAGGCGGCCCATGTCCAGCGCCGGGATGGGGACTCTCACGGAGATGATGCCGAAATTGAGATCGGAGAGCCGGATGGTGCGCCCCTCCGCGTTGCGCAACCACCTCGCTTCGCTGTCTGCCTTCTCCCAATCCCGGAAAGCCTTCTCGACGTGGCGCAGCGCGCGTGTGGCGGAGCCGGGGGACCGGAGCAGGACGCTGGCGTGACTCGCACTGAGCCAGGTGCGCGCCGCTGCGCGCATCGCCTTCGAGTCGATCTCGGCGCCGGCGAGCGGGTCGCCACCCCCCGCGGCGGCTTCGGTGATCGGTGCGAGCTCGGCGGTCTGGGCTTGTCTGGCCGCCCAGTTTCCTTTCGATACCCCTGATGCCTCGACGAGACCGTCTTGGAAGGTGACGAGGGCGTGGAAGTCGAGGTTCTCGCCGCTCCGCAAGGAGGCGAGGGGGCCGAGGACGTCGCGGAGCGCTCCGTCGGTGTGCAGCCGAACCTCGTTGTCCTCCACGCTCAGGTGGATCCCTTCGCCGATCCGCGCGCGCAGGGTGTCCTCGAGAGCGCGCACGAGCAAGGCGTCGTAGGTTGCGCGGGAGTGTTCGGCGAAAGACCCGGGGGGAGGAAGCAGGAGTGCGAGCTGAGTCTCCTCCGAGTCGTGACGCACGACGGTGATCGTCAGCCCGTTCTCGAGTCGGGTCGAGACGACTTCGTGTTCGGGTGCGGGGTGCGGGGCTGGGTGGGCGGCGAACGCCACACTCGTCAGACAGAAGAGCAGCGTCACGGAAGCGACGGTGAGGCGACGAGCGCGCATGACCGAGAAACCCCCTCCACCGGCCACGCTGGGGAGAACGAGCCGGTGAGCCCGACGATTATCCCCTTGCGAAGGCAGGCGTTCAATCCGCGGGGGGAGCCACCTCGTCGTCCCCGCTGAAGCGCGCCCGCTGCTCCTTCAGATAATCCGTTTCCGCGTCCGGCAGCGCGAGCGCTTCGTCGATCACGCGGAGCGCTTCGCTCCGCTGTCCGAGACGGAAGTGGACTTCGGCGAGGGTGTCGAGGATGTTGGCATCTTGCCTTCGAGTCAGGGTGCAGGCGGCTTCCGCGAAACCGAGAGCTCGCTCGAGCACTTTTCGGCTCGGGGAGGGGAGCTCGGCCGCGAGAGTCCAGGCGACGCCGTTGAGCTCCTTCGGGCGAGCGCTCCTCTCCGCGGCGTCGATCATCACCTCTGTGGCGCGCTCCAGCGCTTCCTGTCCTCCGGCCGCGTCGAGCATCGCCAGGAGTGGCGCCAGGACTTCCGTGTCGGTGGGCGAGACGTCGACGGCGCGTTCGAGTGCTGGTAGCGCCTCTTCGAAGCGCGCCTGATCGAAGAGCAGGCGCCCGAGCCCCGCCCAACTCAGGCTGTTTCTCGGGCGGTGCTCGGTGGCCTCGCGAAACACGCGCTCGGCGTCCACGGGGCGGTCGAGGCGTTCGTGAAGCAGCCGGCCGAGCCGTGTCAGCGTCCGGTCGTCGTACGGCTCGAGTGCGTAACACCGCTCGTAGGCGGCGAGAGCTTCCTGATAGCGCTCTTCCCGCTCGTGCAGGAGGCCCAGGGTGCTGAGTGCGTCGTGGTGTCCGGGGTCGAGCTCGAGCGCCCGGGACAACGACTCCTGCGCGGCCTCGGGGTCCTCGAGGCCGAAGAGCTGAACCTCTCCCCGGGCGTACCAGAGCGACGCGTCCTGCGGCGCGTGGGCAAGCGCCTCGTCGAGGAGCTGGAGCGCCTCTTCCGGTCGACCCGCATCGCTGCGGCATCGCGCGAGCTGGCCCAGCAGCCGGAGGTCTTCGGGGTCGTGCGCGAGGGCACGCTCGTAGGCCTCGCCTGCTTCCTCGAACAGAGCGGCCGCGGTCAGTTGACGCGCGGTCTCGGTCCAAGGGTTACGGCCCAGTTTTTCGAGGAGCCGTGAGGCCTGTTCGAAGAACGCGGAGGCGATGTCCTCCTCGCGCGCGAGCGACATCACGAGGCCAAGCCTTATCCAGCAGAGAGCCCGGTACGACCTGGGTCCCTTCGGGTCGTCCAGAGCGCTTGCGAGGAGCTCGACGGCTCGGGCCGGATCGTCGAGCGCCGAAGCGGCGCGGATCAGGGCAGCGTCGACCGTGCCGGTCGGCTCGCTGCTGCGGATGAACTGTATCGCCCTGGCTCTTGAGAGTGCGGCGAATGCGGCAGCGGGCTGCTTCCGCACGTCGAGCAGGAAGAGCCCCAGGTCCAGCAGAGGCTGGGAGTCCTCCCCGCGGAGCCGAAGCAGACGTTCGGCCTCGTCGATCTCGCCGAGCTGTGTGGCGGCCCGTGCGGCGAGCAACAGGGCGCCGGCATCGTGGGGTGCAAGCTCGAGAACCCGGTGCGCCGCTTCTTGCGCGGCGGAAGGGTGCCCGAGCTCGAGGTGGAGCTGGGATTCGAGTCGAAGTGCAGGGGCGAAGTCCGGGTTGGCGAGGAGCGTGGCCCTGCATGCGCCGAGCGCCGCGCGGCGTCTGCCGAGCGCCTGGAGGCTCGAGGCTCTCGCGAAGAGCACGAGCGGCGACGAGGAGCCCAGGAGCGATGGCGCGTCCAGCAGGGCGAGCGCTCTTGAGGGTTCTTCGTCGGCGAGGGCGAGAAACACCTGCGCGATCGCCTCGTACTGGCCGCGCCACTCGGGTCCGACGGCGATGTCGGTGATCTCCTCGCCGAAGTCCTCGCCGAGGACGGGGCGCTCGTATTCGCCGTCGTCGCTGAGGATGAAGAAGGTCTGCGCGCCCTCGAGCGCGCGCTGAGCAGGTGAAGCGGTGCTCGTCACGCCTGTCTCGCCCGCGCTCTCCGGAGCGGATCCGTGGGGCGTCCACCACTTCTTCAACTCGTCGATCTCGCTGGAACGGATTCCGTTGAGCCGTCCGCTGAAGATCGTTGGAGGCTGAATTGGCAACCTCCGGATGCTCGCCTTCGTGTCGCCGCCTCTCGCCGGGTACGGGTCGTGCTCGGTCTCGCCGTCAGGCCTTGGGTCGGCGAGGAGCTCTTCCACGGTCTCGAAGAGGAGCTCCCGCTTGCCGAGAATCTCGGCCGCCGGAGCGTCGGGCGGCGCCTCGGCCGCGGCGGTGAGTACTACGGTGGAATCGATCGGGTCGAGCCTGACGTCGAGTTCGACACCGTCTTCCGTGACCCGTGGTAGCGACTGGAAGAGGAGCTCCCACTCGTGATGGGCAGGGAGAAAGAGCGGCACGAGGATCGCGACGACGCTCTTGCCCACGCCGGGATGCCAGACGTGGCGCGTGCTCGCGGTAGGGAATCTCCCTGCGACAGGGGGGGTGTACTCCCAGTCGTCGAAGGCCTCCTCGAGCTTGTCGAGGGTCTCGTCGAGCGGTGCGGCACTGGCCATCTGGACCCACGCGACACCGGCGTCGATCGTCACGCTCAGGATCGCTTGGTACTCGACCCTGTCGATCTCGGCTCCGCCGAGGGGATCGGTCAGCGAGCAGCCTGAGTGGTGCTTGGGGATGGCGAAGCTCGCGAGCTGGCCTGCGAGCAGGCAGTCGGGGCTCGGAGGACTGGGCAACCCGCGGACGAGCGCGTCTTGAAACGCGACCAGGCCCGAGGTGGAGAACTCCGTGGTCTCGCGCAGCGTGGCGACCGCCTCGAGCATCGCGTCGAGTTCTTCGCCTTCGGAAACGAGCGCCACGCAGGATTCGGAGACGGAGCGCTGGATGCCGGGGTCGAGCTCCGCCTCCAGGACCTTCAGGATGGCCCAGTCGAAGAGGTCTTCGAGGGTCGGCCGGGTGTGACGCGCGTTGGAATCACCGGGCCGAAACAAGACGATCAGGACATCGATCTCGTCTCGTTGGACTTCGACGAGCATCCCGCTCTCGAGGCGAGCCCGAAACTCGGCCCGCAACCCGTCAGCCGCCCCCACCGTGACGAAACCAAGCCACAGGAGCAGCAACGTTGCGAGGCGCCGGCGCATCATCGAGAAGATCCCCTTCACCGACCGCGTTGGGGGGACCGAGCCGGTGAGCCCGCCGATTATCACCTCGCAACGGAGGGCGTTCAATCCGCAGGGGTGGCCAGCTCGCCCTCGCCGGCGTAGCGCGCCCGCTGCTCCTTCAGAGACTCCGTGTCCGCATCTGGCAACGCGAGCGCTTCGTCGATCACGCG
>NPIG01000915.1_pt1 | contig 10636 bp, 11 predicted proteins | sample 8637441 | NCBI WGS metagenome assembly NPIG01 (sample SAMN07420675, study PRJNA396082) | bioreactor metagenome | isolation source: sample BR6 brine-fed electro-methanogenic bioreactor BR | place: Japan: Kochi | collected 2016-06-14
CTCCTACGCCTTTCGCGCCCTGATGCGGGAGGTCCAGGCGCAGGTGCTCGACGAGTTCGAGCGGATCGATCAGCTCGGCGGGGTCGGCCCGGCGACCGAGCAGGGATATCAGCGCCGCTGTATCGCCGAGAACAGCGCCCGCTACGAACGGCAGCGGCGCCGGACGACGGCGGAACACCCCGCCGAGCCGCGGCGCAAGATTATCGGTTACAATGTTCATGAGCTGCCCGGCGAGCATCCCGACAAGTACCCGCCGGTTGCCGAGCTGGCTCGTCCCGCTCCGGCGGACTGGGAGCGGCAGCTGGCCCGGCTGCGGGATTTCCGGGAGCGGCACCGGGGGGATGCCCCGCAGTATCTGGCGCGGTTGAAGAAGGTGGCGCTTGAGGGGGAAAACGTCTTCGGCGAGCTGCTGGAGACGGTGCGCCACGCCAGCCTGGGGCAGATCACCCGAACCCTGGCCGAGGTCGGGGGACGGTATCGGAAGATGGTTTAAGGGCGGTGGTCGGTGAGCGGTGAACGGTGAGCAGTGGTCCGTCAATCGATCGAAACCCTTATCGGTGTCTATGATCGGTGAAGGCTGACCAGAGAAAGGGCGAAAGGGGTTTCCCGAGTAGATCGGTAACTATTAGCCTTTGACTGCTCACTGCTCACATTTTTCAAGGACAAGCAAAATGACCAAGCGAGGAACCAAACCGGACCGGATCGACCGGCTCGAACCGAAACAGCGCCAGGGACTGATCGTCGTCATTACCGGCCACGGCAAGGGCAAGACCACCTCGGCGCTGGGGATGGCGCTGCGCGCCTGCGGCCACGGCATGAAGGTCGCGATCATCCAGTTCATGAAGGGCGACCTCTATGCCGGGGAGTGGGACGGGATCAAGAAGATGAACTGCGACATCGAGCTGACCGCCACCGGCAAGGGGTTCTGCGGCATCCAGGGCAATCCCTATCCCCGCGAGGAGCACCGGGCCAACGCCCAGGACGCCATCGACCTGGTGCATGAGAAGCTGGCCGCGGGGAGCTACGACATCCTGATTCTCGACGAGATCAACAACGCCCTCAAGCTGGGGCTGGTCGACCTCGCCCAGGTGCTCGGGATCCTGCGCGACAAGCCGCCGCTGATGCATCTGATTCTCACCGGCCGCGACGCCCATCCCGAGGTGATCGCGCTGGCCGATACGGTCAGCGAGGTGCGCGAAATCAAGCACGCCTACCGCAAGGACATCGAGCCCCAGCCCGGCATCGACTACTGAACCCCGACCGGTCCGGCCGGCCCGTTTTTTTGCGTAACCGACGGTTGCGCCGGACCGAAAATCGGGTATCCTTGGGGCTTTTAATGCGCACCGCCCCAGACTCAAGCAGGAGCCTCAAAAATGAGCTATGCCTTGACGGTTTTCGCCGGCCTGATTGCCGTGGCGTCGGTCGTTCTGTCCCCCAAAGCGCAAAGTGAGGGGGCTTTTTTCCGCGGCCTCTCGGCCACCGGTCAGCAGCCGGGGCTGGTGACCCTGACCTTCTCCCAGGTGACCACCTGGATCTTCGCCCGCTCCCTGCTCAATGCGGCGATTCTCGGCTTCTACTACGGCATCTGGGGGACTCTGGCCTACGCCTTCTACTACTTGTCGTTTTTCACCGGCGGGCGCATCATCGACAGCCTGCGTTTCGAGCATGGCGCCGAAAGTGTCCAGTCGTTTCTGCGGGCCCGGTTCGGCGGCTGGGGCACCGGCTGCTACAATTTCGTCATCGGCATCCGCCTGGTCAGCGAGGTGTTCGCCAACCTGCTGGTCATCGGCATCCTGTTCGGGGTCGCCGGCTCCCAGGCCTATACCCTGACCATCATCGGCTTCGCCGCCGTGACTCTCTTCTACTCCATGCTCGGCGGTCTGCGCGCCTCGCTGCGCACCGACGTCTTCCAGATGGTGATTTTCCTGGGCACCCTGGTGCTGCTGGTGGTCCTGGTGGCGGGCAGCCAGAGCGTCACCGCCGGCGATCTCTGGTTCAAGCCCTTTGCGTTCACCGCCCCCGGCCCGGTGCTGATGCTGGTCGCCCTGCTCCAGGTCTGGAGCTACCCGATGCACGACCCGGTGATGATGGACCGGGGCTTTCTGGCCGACCGCGAGACGACCCGCAAAAGCTTTTTCCATGCCGGGTGGATCAGTATCCTGTGCATCCTCACTTTCGGCTGCCTCGGGGTTCTCGCCGGTGCCAACGCCGCCGCGGGCGAATCGATGAACGAGACCCTGATGCGCCTGCTCGGCGACACCCCGATGCTGGTGTTCAACGCCGCCCTGGTCATCTCCGCCATGTCGACCCTGGACAGCACCCTTTCCAGCTCGGCCAAGCTGATCGCCGCCGACATGGGCATTCTGAAAATGAGTCTGCGCAACGGCCGCATGGTGATGGCGCTCTTCATGCTGTTTGGCCTGCTGCTGGTGTTCCGGGGCAACCAGGACCTGTTCAGCGCGGTGGCCGTGAGCGGCACCGCCTCCATGTATCTGGCGCCGGTGATCTTTTTCTCCCTCTGGGGCAGGCGTCGCGACATTCCTACCTGGAGCTACGTGGTGAGCTTTGTTCTGGCGGTCGGCGGGGCGGTTCTCTATTTCGTCGAATCGACCGGCCACACCCAGTGGCTGGGCGAGATGCACAAATACACCAAGCTGCTGCTGATTTCGGCGGGGGTGCTGGCCGGCGGCTGCCTGATGTACTGGCTCGGCGGCAAAACCGCCGCTCAGGCCGACGCGAACCCCGAGTCGGCCGGCGCATGAGCGGACCGGCCCAACTGAACCTCGGGCGGCTCGACGGGCCGGTCCTGGTCTTTGGCGGCCCTTACCGCAACCTGGCCGCGACCCGGGCGATGCAGAAACAGGCCGAGCGGTTCGGCCTGCCGCCCGCCCGGGTTCTGTGCACCGGCGATGGGTGAGCCCGGAGAGCAAAGCCTGGATGCGCAGCCTGCCCCGCACCAGCCGTTTCGAACTTGCCGGCCGCTCTTTTTTTCTCGCGATCCACGGCGGAGTCGAGCAGGTCAACCGGTTCCTGTTCGCCTCCACGGCCACCGCTGATTTTTCCCGCCGAATGATCCCCGCTTCCTGATAAATCGATTCAAACTAATGGACCATTCCCCTGCGTGTCGCGGTATCGGGCAGGCGGCCGCCCTGTGATCCCTGGAAAATTCGAAAGAACGGCCTCGGCACAAGAGCCGTCGCGAGCGGAGGAAAAGGGGCGCTCGCGCCGCGGAAGCCGATTTTTAGATGGTATAATCAAGAAGAGAAATTTTTGTCTGCAAGCGATGGGTTTCCGATCATGCGTCCGTCAGAAATGGCCGACCAGGCCCGGCCAGACATCTCTAGCCAGCGGGGGTTCCTGCCTGCCGAAGATCCTCTGGTGAGCCTTCCCGGAGCGTTCAAGGCATGGGAAGAGGCCGCCGGTAATCTGCCCAAGCTGCTGGTCGGCGACCGGCTGCGCAATCTGCTCGCGGCTCTGCCGGCTTTCGACGCCGCCGCCCTGAACGGCCCGCGGCAACTGGAGCGGGCGATGGTGATTCTATCCTACCTCGGCCATGCCTACGTGTGGGGCCAGGCGCCGCCGGCCACCCGGCTGCCGGCCCGGATCGCCGTCCCCTGGTACCGGGTGGCCCGCCGGCTGGGTCGTCCGCCGGTCCTCTCCTATGTCTCCTACGCCCTGAACAACTGGCGCCGGCTCGACCCCCGGGGGCCGGTGGCGCTTGGCAATATCGCCTTGCTGCAGAATTTTCTCGGCGGCATCGACGAAGAGTGGTTCATCCTGGTCCACGTCGATATCGAAAAGCGCGCCGCCCCGGCCATCGCGGCCCTGCCCGCCGCCGTGCAGGCCGCGGCGCAGCGGGATGCGGCCGCCCTGGAACAGGCCCTGGAAACGGTGGCCGCGGCGCTTCGGGAGGTCTGCCGGACCCTGGAGCGGATGCCGGAGAACTGCGATCCCTACATCTATTTCAACCGGGTCCGGCCCTACATCCACGGCTGGAAGGACCACCCGGCCCTTCCCGAGGGCCTGGTTTATCAGGGCGTCTCCGCCTATCACGGGCGCCCGCAGCGGTTTCGCGGCGAGACCGGCGCCCAGAGTGCGATCGTCCCGTCCCTCGACGCCGCTCTCGGCATCCGCCACCAAAAAGATCCGCTGCGGACCTACCTGATGGAGATGCGCGACTACATGCCGCCCGCTCACCGGGCNNAGAAAACGGCCCGCCGGTGCGTGGTTTCGTGCTGCGTCGCCGGCAGGACCGCCCGTCGCTGCGCGAAGGCTACAACGACTGTGTCCGCCTGGTGCAGCACTTTCGCGCCACCCATCTCAAATATGCCGCCAGGTATGTCCACGAGCAGAGCCAGAAAAGCGCCGCCAATCCCACCCGCGTCGGTACCGGGGGGACCCCCTTCATGAAATACCTGCAAAAGCACCGGCAGGAGACCGAAGACCATCTCGTCTGAGGCCGGTGGCCCCACAGGGAAGGGGTGTCCCTGACCCAGGAAGGAACGCCCATGAACGACATTCTGAAGAAGCTCGGCATCGAAAAAGTCAGTCCCGGGGCGCTAACCGGCGGGACCGATTTCGGCCGGGGAGAAGAACAGCTCGAATCGATTTCCCCCATCGACGGCAAGGTCCTCGGCCAAATCCGCAAGGCGACCGCCGAAGACTATGAGCAGGTCGTCGCCCGCTCCCGGCAGGCGTTTCAGCACTGGCGAACCGTGCCGGCTCCCCGGCGCGGCGAGGTGATCCGCCGGATCGGCGAGGAACTCCGGCGGCGCAAGGCCGAGCTCGGCGCCCTGGTGAGCCTGGAGAACGGCAAGCTGCGCGCCGAGGGCGAGGGCGAGGTCCAGGAAATGATCGATGTCTGCGACATGGCCGTCGGCCAGTCGCGCATGCTCTACGGCCTGACCATGCACAGCGAACGCCCCGGGCACCGCATGTACGAGCAGTGGCATCCGCTGGGGCCGGTGGGGGTGATCACCGCCTTCAACTTTCCGGTGGCGGTGCTCGGCTGGAATGCCGTCATCGGCCTGGCGGCCGGCGACCCCATCATCTGGAAGCCATCCCACAAGGTGCCGCTGACCGCCATTGCCCTGAGCCGGCTGATCGGCAAGGTGCTCAATGACTGCGGCCAGCCCGAGGGGCTGTTCAGCCTGCTGATCGGCGACCGGGAGGATATCGGCGAGCGGATGATCAACGACCCCCGTATTCCGCTGATTTCGGCCACCGGCAGCGTTGCCATGGGACGGCGGGTCGGACAGGTGGTGGCCCGCCGGCTCGGCCGGACGATTCTCGAGCTGGGGGGCAACAACGGCATCGTCGTCATGCCGAGCGCCGATCTCGATCTGGCGGTGCGGGCCATCCTCTTCGGTGCGGTGGGCACCGCCGGCCAGCGCTGCACCACCACCCGGCGGCTGCTCATCCACGAGGCGATCTACGCTGCGCTGGTGGAACGGCTGGTCGGGGCCTACCGGCAGGTGAAGATCGGGAATCCCCTGAAAGAGGGGGTGCTGATGGGCCCGCTGATCGACCGGGAGGCGGTGGACAAGATGCTGCAGGCCCTGAAGGAGTTGAAAAAGCAGGGGGGCAAGGTGATCTACGGCGGCGAGGCGCTCAAGGGCGGGCTCTACGACGCCGGTACCTACGTGACCCCTTGCCTGGCCGAGGCCACGGTCGGCATGGCGCTGGTCCGTGAGGAGACCTTCGCGCCGATTCTCTACCTGATGCGCTGCGCCGATCTCGAGGAGGCGATCGCCATGCACAATGCGGTGCCCCAGGGGCTGAGCAGCGCCATCTTCACCAACGACCTGCGCGAGGCCGAGGCTTTTCTGGGCCATACCGGCAGCGACTGCGGCATCGCCAACGTCAACATCGGCACCTCGGGGGCGGAGATCGGCGGGGCGTTCGGCGGCGAAAAGGATACCGGCGGCGGGCGCGAGTCGGGCTCGGACGCCTGGAAGGCCTACATGCGGCGGCAGACCAACACCATCAACTGGTCGACGGAACTGCCGCTGGCGCAGGGAATCCGGTTCGGGGATTGATGGCTTTTACCAGGAAGGCACGGCGGATACCTGGGAAACCATTCAAACCAAAATCAAAATTGGACGCGGATAAAATCTGATCAAATCCGATTTCCAAGCAAAAGCTTTACTTGCCGTTAAATCAGATTTTATCTGCGCCTTTTCCGATTTGATCTGCGTTCGATGCCTTGGTTTTATAGCTGTCCTGTTTCATTTCAGGGGATCCACCCGCTCGGTGGTCAGCTCGAAACGGATCCCGTGCTTGGCCAGTTCGGCCAGCAGGCGATCGAAGAGAGCCCCGGCTACCACCTGTTCGGGCGGCAGCAGACCGGCGGCGCGGATGTCGCCGCGGGCGGCCATGCGGGCGACGATGGCGGCGGTAAAGGCGGTGACCCGGGCCATGGAGGTCATTTTCAGCTTCTTGTCGTAACGGTCGGCCATCACCACCCGGTAGCGGCGCGGGCGGCCGTTTTTCTCCCCCGTCGCCTCGACCCGGAACAGGGTCAGGTCCCGCTCGGTCCGCGTCATCCGCACCCGGGGGGCGAGCAGGGCGTTGAGGAAATCCCTCGGCACCACCCGGGCGCCGTTCAGCTCCACCGGCTCCCGGCCGAGCAGGCCCAGATCCCTCAGGACGCCGATCTTCTGTGCATATCCCGGCCAGCGGAGGGTCTTCTGCGATCCCTCCCGGAGGCTCTTGAACACCGGCAGCTCCAGCAGCCAGGGCATGAAGCTCTCGTGAAACGCCTCGACTTCCCCGATGCCTTCAAAATGCACCGCTTCCATCCCCGAATAGCGGGGCACCCGGCACAGCTTCCCCTTTTCCAGCACCAGCGCTTCGGTCTCGTGGAGCGGCAGCTCGCGGCCGCCGAAGACGATCTTGTAACCGAGGGGCGGCTCGGGCTTTTCGGGGATGCCGCCGCACTTGCTGTGCAGGGTGTCGATCCGGTCGAGCTGCTCGGCCAGGTACCGCCCGATGATCTCGGTCAGCCCGGGATCGACCCCGCAGCCGATAATCGCCAGCCCTCCGGCCATTTTGACCTCCCTGGCGAGCCCGGCCACCTCGTCCTGCGGCGGCCGGGTCAGATCCACCAGCGGGCGTCTCGCCCGCAGCGCGGCACGGATGGCCGCCGCGCTGGCCGGCTGGGGCAGGGCGGAGATGGCGACATCGTGGTCGACCATCAGGCCGAGGGCCGCGGCCTGGTCGGTAATATCCAGTTCCGCCGTGGCGAAGCGGTCGTTTTCGCCGAGCTGGGGCAGGCGCCGAACGGCTTCGGCAAGCTGGGCCTGGTGCAGGTCGCAGAGGGTGACGCCGGCGACCGCCGGGTCGGATAAGGCCTGAAATGCTGCCGCCGGGCCCATCAGGCCGCTGCCGAGAATCAGGATGCGCATAGAGGATTCCTCTGGGTTGGCAGAAACGTCCGGGCATTGTGCCCTTCCCCTACAGCATAGCGTATCCGGGGATTTTTAAAGCTCCCGCCTGGCCCGAAAAAGCTGTCCTCGCGGTTGATGACCTCAAGCGACTCGGCCCACCCGCAGGTTCAGCGGCCAGGTGACCTTTCGCACCGTTTCGGCCGGCCCCCAGGCTCGCTTCAGGGCATCGGCGACCGCCTCGATCGGCTCTTCCCCGGTGATTTCCCGGCAGCGCTGGGTGGCCGACCAGGTGCCGAGCATTCCGATCAGGTCGGCCAGCTCCCACTCGGCCTCCAGGGTGAAGGTCGGGGCGGGACATTCTTCGAAGGGGAAGGGGATCGTGCGGTAGCGGTCCTCGACCCACCTGCGTTCCGGCGGCCAGTACGCGCCGACGATCTCCTTGTAAAAATGGTGAACCGCCGCATCGACCTCGGGGGTGATCCGAAACAGATCGTAGGTCCAGGCCGCCAGAAGTGCCGCGGGCTTGGATACCCGCCGCACTTCGGCATAGAACCTGTCCAGATCGAACCAGTGCAGGGCCTGGGCCACCACGGTCAGGTCGATGGACGCCGTCTCGAGGCCGCTCGCCTCGGCAGACGCCACCCGGTATTTGATTCGCCGGTGCCTGAGGGCGCGGTCAATCTGCTGCCTGCTGGCATCGGTGCCGATGACCTGCTCGAAGAAGCCAGCCAGCCCCAGCGCCGCCTGCCCGCTGCCGGTGCCGCAGTCCCAGGCCCGCTCACGCCCCGGTGCCAGGGACGCGAGAAATTCGAACAGGGTGGGGGGGTATTGGGGGCGAAACCGGGCATAGTCCCCGGCCTGTCGTGAAAAATGGTCCTTGAAATTCATGGGCCTTCCTGCGGTGGTGGTGTTAAATGGCGTCGGCGCGTACTCGAGATGTTCAAGAATACCAGGAAATTGCGCGATGGCACAGGGCTCGGCGGTCGGTTTCGTGAATCGTGCTGCGTGGTCTTGACGATAGGCGAATTGTTGTTAATTTATAATGATTAAAATGGCAGACAGTCAAAGAGAAGGGGAAAAATATGCCGATCTACGAATACCGCTGTGAGGATTGTTCCCATGAGTTTGCCGTGACAATGAGCATGAGCGAGCACGATAAGGCGAAGGTTGCCTGTCCCGAGTGCAATAGCGTCCAGGTTACCCAGAAATTTTCCCTGTTCAGTGCCAAGACCAGCAAGAAAAGCTGAGTGGCCTCGGCCAGGTAGTGCAGTTGCCGTAGCAGAGGAGGCCAAACCCGGGTGAGCCGATGCCCGGGTTTGGCTTGCCGTGGCTGGCGGTTATCCGCAATCGGTTGGGCCGCGAGCAGGAACTCAGGCGATCTCAAGCTCGGGCTGGCATTTCTTCAGCAGCCGGATAAAGTTCTCGGCCAGCAGGGGATGCAGCTGGGTGCCGCCCAGGTACTTGAGGGTCGAGGCGACTTCGCTCAGGCCGTTGGCCTGGCGGTAGGCCTGATGGCTCGCCATGGCGTCGAACATGTCGGCAAGGGTGGTCATCTGGCTGCTGATGTTCTGTTCCCAGCGGCCCCGGGATTTCGGGTAGCCGGTGCCGTCGAAGCGCAGGTGGTGCTCGTAGGCGGTGACCACCGCCAGGCGGGGGACGCCGGGGGCATCGAGGAGAAACTTCGCCCCGTCGACCGGGTGCCGGCAGATGATCTCCCAGTCTTCCTCGCTCAGCGGCTCCTTCTTGTTGAGGATTTCCTTGGGGATCTTCAGCTTGCCCACGTCGTGCAGCAGGGCGGCGATGCCGATATCGTGAAGCAGCGGCCCCTCGATGCCCAGGGCGGACGCCTGGGCCAGGTTGAGGATGCAGACGTTGAGCGAGTGGGTGAAGGTGGCCTCGTCCATCTCCCGCAGCGGTGCCAGGGCCAGCAGGGGGTCCGCCTCCCGGGTGAAGGCGCGGACGAAGGAGGCGACGATCTCCGAAATGCCGACCACGTTCAACTGTTTCTTCTTTTGCGCCACCGTGTAAATTTCGGCCAGCCGTTCCAGCTGCGCCGCGGTCAAATCCGACCGGTTCGGCCCGGCGGCGGCCTCCGGCGCCCGGTTCTCGGCCGGCTTGCCCGGCGCGGCGCCGGGAGCGGCCTGGCGGTCCGGACGAAACCGCAGCTGCACCTTGCCCAGCCGGACATTTTCCGAGGAACGAATTTCGCCTCCGCCCTCCCGGCGCTTGGCCAGGGCACCGACCAGCGCCAGGATTTCCTCGAACCTCACCAGCCGGGTGATCTTCAGGTGGCCGATCCCCCGGTGCTTGAGCACGCTGGCCAGCCGGGACGGATGCATCCCCCCCAGCGGTTTGCCGTCGACCACGAGCTGATCGTCGATGCGCATCAGCGCCAGTTCGGTTTCTTTGCCGAGCGCCGGAAGCAGGCTGTTGAGGGCCAGGTTGCACAGGTTGGTGACCTGACGGTGCTCGAGGGGATAGATCGAGGCGGTGGCCACGGCCGATGCCAGGTGGCGGATGAATTCGCGCAGCAGGGCCTGCCGGTCGGGGTTCATGGCGCACCTCCCGGCAGCGATGCCAGCAGCCGGCGCGCCAGATCGGCGAATTCGCCCTTCGGGTCTGCAGCCAGTTCGGCCAGCCAGGGCCTGGCGGCGTGGGCCGGATAATGGACCAGGGAGCGCAGGATTTCGGTCTTGAACTTTTTGTGCTGAGCCGGTCGCAGCAGGTTGCGCGTGGCGCAGGCCGCTTGCATGGCCGGCAAAAAGGCCGCATCGCCGATTTCGGCCAGACTTTTGACGGCGACGGACCTGATCGCGTAATCGGCCTCGGAACGTCCCCGGCCGAGCAGGCCCAACAGCTCCCGGTGGACCAGCGCACCCTTGCTGTGGCGGGCGAGAAACGCCGCGTTTTTGCGCCGTTCGGGATCCTCGTGCTGCAGTTCCCGCTGCAGGTACCGGTCGAACTTCGGGTCCTTGAAGTGCCGATAGGTTTTCAGGGCCTCGAGGTGAACTTTCGGATGGTTGTGGCCGATCAGCCGGCGCAGCGGCGGCATGACGGCCGGGTCGTCGAAGCGGCGCAGCAGAATGATCAGGTTGCGCACCAGATACCAGCGCGGGTCGTTCAACCTCTGGATGCAGGCCTGCATGGCGGGTTTGCCGAGGCTGAAAATCGTGGCCATCAGGGACTGGCGCAGCGCCATGTCCTGCTCCTCGGCCAGTCGCTCGAGCAGCGGATCGATGAACGGCTCG
>NPIG01001506.1_pt1 | contig 10636 bp, 6 predicted proteins | sample 8637441 | NCBI WGS metagenome assembly NPIG01 (sample SAMN07420675, study PRJNA396082) | bioreactor metagenome | isolation source: sample BR6 brine-fed electro-methanogenic bioreactor BR | place: Japan: Kochi | collected 2016-06-14
AGCTGAGTTTGGGCTTCTGCATTGCCCTGGTCAGCGGCCTTGATTAGGGCTGGCAGGTCAGTTTTCGACACCGTTTCGCGGTCATCATTTTCGGCGACCGTCCACAATAGCAATGCCATGGCGAGTGCGACAGAGATTGCCAGCATGCTTATGATGCTGTTCCGCTTCATAGTTTTTTCTCCCATACATTGGCGCATGTGTGCAATCACCATACTCCAGAATACGGAGGACTGCAAGATGAGACTGCCCATTTCCTGCCTTCGCGGCGGCACAGGCGCGGGCGGCCCTGACGCTGGTACGGTGCAATCAGCGGTGCATGCTTTGTGAGGGCATTCATTGAGACGGTGAGGGCGAGAAGCGCCGCGCCCTTGACCTGTTCAAAGCCTGGCGGGCGGGTCTGCCTGTGCCGGGCGCGCCGGGCTTTGCTTCGGCGGCTGCTCGATGACGGCCCGGCCACGGTGGAGGCGGTGCGCGATAGTGTGCCGGTTCCCGAGGGCGTGAATCCGAATGTGTGCGGCGCGGTGCCGGGACCGCTGGCGCGGCGGCGAGTCATCCAGCGTGTGGGATTCGCGAAGGCGCGAAGACTGGAAAGGCATGCGGGCGTGTTGGCGGTGTGGTCCGTGGCGGGCCGTGGGCGTGCGGAAGCCTGGCTGCGGGAACATCCCGAACCGCGAGACCTGGCGCACCCGGAAGGACAAGGGGAGCTATTCCCGGAGACAGAAGAAACGCCCACCGTAGCAGCGGCGGGCGAAACGGTAAAGGACTCTCGAAATGCACAGCCGAAAATCCTGTGAAGAGATTGTATGCAACCGGTGCCGGGCCTGGCTACCGTGGCGGGAAGGGGGGCCGGGCCGATGAAGACCGGCGCGAATCGACATCCCAAGATAACGCTGCTCATGGGAGAACTGGACATACCGCGAACCCATGCCGTGGGCGTGGTGGAATCGGTCTTTCTCTATGCAGTCGAATTCTGCCCGGATGGAAATATCGGGCGGTATCCTGCGGAGGTGGTTGCGCGGGAAATCGGGTACGAAGGCGATGCGCAAGGGCTGCTCGATGCGCTCGCAACTTGCGGCTGGCTGGACCGGCAAGACGGCAAGCTGTTGATCCACGATTGGCCCGAGCATTGCGCGGACCTGGTGCATAAGCGGCTGGCGCGGAAGGCGGCCCGTTTCGCGGACGGCACCATGCCGAAGCTGACCCGGCTGGCTGCGAAGGAGCGCGAAGAAATCGAGCGCAAGTATGCCGCGAAGACACCCGAGCGCCCAGCGTGCGCCCGGCGGACGCCCGGCGGGCGCCCGCTGGGCGCTATACCCATTCCAACCGAACCAAACCCGGCCCATTCCAACCGAACCCAACCAAGCCGAGCCGAACCGGACCCGGTCCGGCCCGAGAATACGGGGCCGCAACCCATCGGCGAGATTCTGCCGGACCTGGCGGCGCGTGACGGGGCGGAATACCGGCGGCGGCTTTTTCAACGGATTGGCCGGGCGAGCGGGGACGGGGCGGAATGGCGCGATACCTGGAAGGCGGTCCTTGGCGAATTGGACCGCCTGGACGGGTTGTTCTTCCTGGATGAGAAGCTGCACTATGCCGAAATGTGCGCGGACCCGGCGCAACGCGCCGCGAAGGACCTGGGCGCGCTGAAAAAGCCGGGGGCCTGGCTGTGGAAGCAATGCCAGCAATTCATTGAGGAACACGGCGGCACCATGCCCGCGATGCCCAAGCGGAAGGCGTGCTGAAAGCACCTCCTGAGCCAGGTGTCAAAATGTGACACCATAAGGCTATGAACAAGAAGCAGCCGCGGACATTGGAGGCGATGTTTGCGCAACCGGCGCGCAAGGACGTGGCCCGGGCCGATGTGGAAAGCCTGTTGCGTGCGTTGGGCGCGGAAATCTCGCAGGGGCGGGGCGCGGCTGAAAGCGGCGGCGATGAAACGGGCGCGCCAGCATTGGGCCGGTGCGCTCACGGAGCACGAAGCGGATGCAGTGTGCATCGCACTCTACGGGGCCACGGCGGCTGAGTTTCAGCGCCTATTCAGCCTGGCTGTCAGCCTGGCCGTGCGTCTTCCGATACTCGGCAAGGATCTTCCGAGCACGCGCTTCCTCTTCAGGAATGAGGAACGGAAACCACAGCTCGTACCCAGGGTCGTCCGGGCCGACTTCCTCTCGCATGCGGACAGCGGTAATATTGCCATTTTCAAGCAGAATCGCCATTACACGACCCTTTCACCTGCCCAGAGTGTAGCACAGCGCGGACGATTTCGGCGCACGGCGGGCAAGAATCGGCTCGGGGGCGAACGGTTCAGCGGGGGACTTTTTCATGCGCGCCGTGCTTACCGCGTGCTTACGGCCCGTGAAACGAAAAACGCGCCAGCGGTGGCGGTAGCCGCAACACACTGGCGCGATGGGGGTTAGCTGGTGGGCGTTACTGGACTCGAACCAGTGACCTCCGCCGTGTGAAGACGGCGCTCTAACCAGCTGAGCTAAACGCCCGCAAGAGTCCGCAAATCGTAGCATACGCGGGGGAGGACGGTCAACAGAATCATCATCGCACAACGACTCAAACAATCCGGAATGGAATGGACCGTCCGCGGCGCCAATGCCATCATCGCGTTGCGATGCACAAACGCGTCAGCCAGGGACGAAGACTACTGGGAGCAGCGAGCAGCATGAAAACCCACAAATCTGACGCAGGCCCGCCGGGGGTATGAATTGCGCATTGCCGTTAAAGAATTGGGGGGCGTCAGAACGCCGGCATGCGGTTTGGGTCAAGCGCCTTGCTGGGCGCCGGGTCTGGGCGGGGCCGTCAGGGAGATTTCGAGCGTGCCGGTTTCCACGCGGTAGGCGCCGCCGCTGGGGTTGGTGACCCGGCACCGCGGGATGCTGACCTGGATGCGCTCCGGTACGGAGGCGCCGGGGGTGTAGCGCCAGCGCAGACGCAACAGCACCCCGGTCTGGGGCTGGCGCGTGCGGGTTACGTCCACGTCCACCAGGTACAGCCCGTTGGCCACGGGTTGCCCGGCCACGGTTGCCTGCGACGTTTCCCCCGCCACGGGCCGCGCCGCGCCGACCCATTCGAATCCGTCTGGAGGGCGGGCCGCGAGCAGCAGGACCGCGCGGCCGAGGGGGGCGCGTTCGCCGGTGGCGTAGCCCACCAGGACTTCGCCTTCGTAGCCGCTGCCGATGCGCCGCGCCGACCCGGCCTGTGTCAGTCGCAGGGTGACCGCGTGGCGCTCTTCATACATGAATCCATCGGGAAGAAGCCCTTCCAGAGCGCCGCCCGCGGTGACCACGCGCACGTTCACCGCGCCCCCGTCCCCGCGCGCTTCCGGCACGCGCACCACCATGGTCTCGGTGTCGGCCACTTCTATCCACTGCGCCTGCCGGCCGCCGAACCATACCACGCTGTCCGGGGTGAAGTTGTCGCCGCGCAACAGCACCACCCCGCCGCCTTCGGCGGCCCCTTGCGCGGGGACGACCTGGGCGATGCGCGGCGCGCCGAACACGGGACAGGGCGAGGCATCGGCGCCGTCGAGCACGCCGTCGCCGTCGGAGTCCGGATTGCGCGGGTCGGTCTCCCCGTCGTCCACGCGCCCGTTCCGGTTGGCGTCCTCGAGCCCGTCGCCGACGCCGTCCCGGTCCGTGTCGGCGTTGAGGTAGTCCGTCTCTCCCGGGTCCACGACTTGAACGTTCACGGGGTCTTCCGTTGCGTCGGTGAGGCCGTCGCCGTCGAGGTCGCGGTATTCGCTGCCCGCGCCTTCCAGCCAGCGGAACAAGTCCTGTGCGAAGCCGCGGTGCGCCTCGTGCGCGAGGGCGTTGCTGGTCAACGGCGTGGCCGAGGCAAGCAGCGCCACCCGTCCGTATCCGTACTCGCGCGCGGCGAAGACCGCCCCGCCTCCCGCCTCGTCCGTGGACACCAGCACGTCTTCCGGCTCCGCCTCGATGAGACAGCCCTTTTCAATACGGAACTGGTCCCAGTGCCGGGTCAGCGGGCCCTGTATGCCCGCCTCGAATCGCCCTTCGACGCGCGCGCTGGCGTCGATGCGCACGCCCAGGGGCGCGAGCCAGTGTTGCAGGCTGCGCGGGCTTTCCTCGTCCACCTGTCCGCCGAGGAAAAGCAGCGCGCCCCCCTCCGCCACATAGTCCAGCAGGGTGGTCTGCGCGAGGGCCCCGCGCGCCGCCGCCGCCGATTCGAGTGCCACGATGCTGTAGGGAGACAGCGGTTCCTGGAACGGGCCGGAAACTTCGCGATGCGCAAAATAGCAGGGCGGTCCGGCCAGCATCTCCGCCAATGCCCCCAGCTGGCGCGGGTCGTTCGGGCCGCGCAAGCGCTCCCCGGCCTGATTTGGCCAGATCCACAGAATCTGCTGTGGCACGCGCCGCACCGGGGCCACACGGATATGCACGGGCGCCGGACTGCCCGCCGCGCCGAGCCCGCCGAGGTCCTGCAGGACTACGTGAAGCGTTCCGTGGGCGCCGCCGGGCGGCAGCCGCGTGGGCTCGATGCCCAGCAACGACATGCCCGGCGCCCTGCCCCCCCGCGGGTAGAGAATCAGCCAGGGCATGGGGGTGGGCGTCTCAATCCGCCACAGGCCCGATTGTGCCCCCCCCGCGCCCACGGTCATCGCCCGCACCTCATTACCCACGGCCTCCCCGTGAAAGACGATTTCAGGGGGAACCTCAAGGCGGGGTGAAACCCCGTCCGGAACCGGGTCAATGCCGTCGTGAATGCCGTCGCCGTCGGTATCGGGCAAATCGGGGTCGGTGCGTCGCGCGGTTTCGGTGCGCGCGCTGAGCCCGTCGCCGTCGATGTCATCCGCGGGTATGACCTCGGGCGGTATGACCACGGCATCGCGCACCCAGCCGCTCTGGAACTGAAAAGTCTGGCGCGGCCGGGCCGTTTCCGGGTTCACGGCGTGCAGACGGTTCCCTTCGCCGAGGAACAGGCCCGCCTGCGTCCACAGCAGCAGTGCACAGGGCGCCTCATAGACGGCGTGGATTTCGCCGCGACGGTTTTCCCGCCAGATTTCCAGCCGGTGCTCCGTGGCCACGGCCACCGCGGCGCCCTGCGGCGCCGGGGCCAGAGAGAAGGCGCGCGTGACCCCGGTCAGGGCGTATTGTTCCTCCTTCACCAGCGTCCGTTCATCGAGGCGCAGCAGGGTGGCGTAGGCGAAATCGGTGCCCGGCACCCGCGTGGCGGCCCAGCAGCGTCCCCCCGCAACCGGGCGCAGCGCCCCGCGCCCTTCCTCCGGAGCGCCGCGAATGGCCAGGGGCGGCGCCGACGGCTGGAACCCGGCGCTCTCGAAACAGTACAGCCACGAGCGCACTTCGCCGCCGTTTTCCAGCGCGTAGCCGGAGAGCAGCGCAAACAGCAGCCCGTCCGTCTTCGAATGCGCCAATGCGACGGTGCGCGGTTCATTCTGGGCAAGGCTGTCCGGGTGGACCAGCGAAATCGAACGGGCCGCGCCGCCGTCCGCGTCGCAGACCGTGAGCACCGCCTCGCGGCGCCCGGTGTCGGTGCTGAGCACCGCAAGTTGCGGTGGCGGGTGCACCAGTGGCATGCGCGGCGGCTGGAGCACCACAAGTTCCGCCGGCCTTCCCGGCAGCCGCCAGGCGGGCAGCGTCTGCGTCGTGTCCGCTTCCGGCCACGGCGCGAGCCGGAGCCGGCCGTCAAACCCGCCCTCCCCGTCATCGCGAAACCCAAGCATCACGGCCGCCGCCGGCGCGTTTCCCCGTTCCGGCAGTAGGGCGGCCACCCACTCGCGCCAGCCCGCCTCGCTGCCGCGCTGCAGGCGGCTGTTCACCTGGAACGGCACCGTTTCAATGCCTGAGAGCGCAGTGTACGTGTGGCGGGACTCGAACATGCCGCCGCGCCAGGCCGGCCCCGTGCTCACTGCGGCGAGCCGGCCCGATTCCGACCGCAGCAGGGGACCGATGGCGGAGCGTCCCGGCACCGCGAAGACGCCCGGCAGGATGCCGCCTCCGTCGAAGTCCACGCTGTGCAAGTAAACACGCGCCGATTCCCGGGTCGCCGTCAGGCTCTGCGTGAGCACGGCCAGGCGTTGGGCGTGCGCCGCGCCGCAAATCAGCAGCGCCGCCAGCAGGGCGCCGGCAAGCGGTGCTCCCGTTCTCATTGCGCAGCGCCAGCTCATATCCGGTTTCCTCAACACGGTTTCGTTGCATGCAGTCTACGTCGCCAGTACAGCCGATGCAATCCGGCCCTTGAGACCCCGCGGCCCGGTTCCCTATACTCCGCCAATCCGCGCGCCCCGACTGCGCGGTGGAATCCCGGGAGAGAACCATGTCCACACCTGGCGCGTGCCGCCGCCTGCTGATTGCCTGCCTGCTTGGCGCCGCGGCGGCGGCAACCGCGGAGACCCCACGCATGATCCTCACCACCAACGGCGGCGGCGGAACCGTGCAACTCGGCGCAGGCGAGGCTGTCCACTACACGCTGCCGCTGCTGGCGGGCCGCCTTCCCGACGAAACCGGCGTGACCGACGCCGGCGGCGCCTGGTGCCGCGTGCGCATGGCCTGGGAACTCCGCGCCGGGGTGCAACAGGACGAACTTGCCGTGCGCTTCTAGCCCGGCTTCGAGCCCGATTTCTGGTGGGCCCCGCACCTCGCACCCAATCCGGGCGATTGCATGGCCCAGCACGTGTTCCGCTCGCCCGCCATTATCGCGGCGAAGGGCGCCGCCACGTTCGTCGTCGTCCCCGACCTCGGCCTCTGCGGCGCCGTGCCGGCCAATCCCTGGTTCATGGACCTTGACGCTCCCGCCAGGGAATTCTCTTTGGGCCTGGGCCTGACCGAACTCATCGGCCACGTGCACTACCACCGCAAGCCCGGCATGACGCTCGGGCCGGGCCGGGTCGAACTGGGCTTCTTCATCGCCGCCTATCGCGATGAAAACAAGGTGCCAAATCCGTGGGCCGAGGTGACGCGGTTTCTCTGGGACCGCCACGCGCGGCCCCTCTACGCGCAGGGGGAACCGCTCATCGTGCCCATGGACCGCTACGTCGAGCACACCTACCGCTGGGCCTTCCACACCTGGAAGGAACCTGTGTGGCAGCAGTTCAAACTCGGCGGGAAACAGGTCGGTTCCCCCTGTTTCATCGTGAATGTGACCGAATCGCCCAACTATCCGGGCGAAGTGAACCTGCGCGAGTTTCTGTCCATCTGGAACCAGGCGTGGTTTTCCTCCTTGCGGGCGGCCTCCGGATTGTGGCGCTATGCCGCGCGCACAGACGACGCCGAGCTGCGCCGTAAGGCCGGCCTCACCAAGGAATTCAGCCTGGCCGCGCCGTTTGACGACGGCCTCTTCCCCAGCGTCTACGGCACCGGCATGACCACCGTCGAAATCGAGGGCCGGGAATACGCGCGGTCCAAAGGCTGGAAGACGGGCCGCTGGATGAACTCGAACCGCGTGCCCTGGGAGCGCGGCGTCACGCCCGACTGGTACCACGTGCTTGACGCCAGCTGGACCGCGCTGCTCATGCTGCGCTGGCACGAGGAACTCGAGGCCGACCCGCGGCTCGTCGAATATGCGCAGACCTACGCCCGGACCCTGCTGGCGTTGCAGGATGAAGCCGGGTTCTTTCCCGCGTGGCTGCACCCGGAGACGCACGAGCCCTCGGAAGTCCTGGCACAGTCGCCGGAAACGAGCATGAGCGTCACGTTCCTGCTGAAGGTTGCGGAGTCGCACGCGCGTGCGGGCCGTCAACCCGAGGCGGCAAGGTGCCAAAAGGCCGCGCTGCGCGCCATGGACGCCGTCATTGCGGGTCCCGTGCCTGAAGGCCGCTGGGAAGACTTCGAGACCTACTGGAGTTGCTGCCCCTGGGGCAGGGAGGAGTTCCTCGGCAGGCGCATCCCGCGCAACGCGATGCACAAGCAGTGCAACTTCTCCATGTTCTGGACGGCGGAAGCGCTGCTCGCCGCGTACCGCGCCACGGGTGAACAGCGTTACCTCGACTGGGGCCGCCGCACGCTCGACGAACTGTCGATGACCCAGCAGGTGTGGCAGCCGCCGTTCATCCACATCCCGGCGCTCGGCGGCTTCGGCGTCATGAACTTCGACGGCGAGTGGAACGACTCGCGGCAGTGCCTCTTCGCCGAACTGTTCATGGACTACTACCGCGTCACGGGTGACCCGCGCCTCTTCGAGCGGGGCGTGGCCGCGCTCAAGGCCGCCTTCGTCATGATGTACTGCCCGGAGAATCCGCAGGTGAAGCAACTGTGGGAGCGCAGCTACCCGTTCTTCGGGCCCGCGGACTACGGGTTCACCATGGAGAACTACGCCCACGGCGGCGAGACGTGGCCCGACGGCGGCGGCATGGGCGAGTTCACCATCTACACCTGGGGCAACGGCGCCGCGGCCGAAGCGCGCAACCGCATTCGGGACCACTACGGCGACGCCTTTGTTGACCGCGTGAACGGGCGCGGCTTCGGCATCGACAGCATCGCGGTCGAGAAGCGGGGGGACGCGTTCGTGCTCCGCGACCTGGCCGGCGTCCCGCGCGACGTGCGCGTGGTGTTTGAAGACGGCGCCGCGAAAACCTTGCGCCTTGACGGCGAGGCCGCGCTCTGACCGCGCTTGCGCGCCCCACCCCGCGCTCCGCATAGTATGTGCGGGAGAACGCCGCCATGACGCATAAGACCTCGTTTCCGAAGAACAAGATCAGGGTGCTGCTGCTCGAAGGGCCGCACCCGGAAGGCGTGGCCCGGCTCCGCGAAGAGACCTTCGATGTCTCCGTGCACAAGGGCGCAATGAGCGAGGCCGAACTCGCCGACGCGATCCGCGACGTGCACGTGCTCGGCGTGCGCTCGAAGACCCGGGTCACCCGCGAGGCCATCGAGCGCGGCAAGCGCCTCCTCGCCATCGGCGCCTTCTGCATCGGCACCAACCAGGTCGACCTCGAAACGGCCATGCTGCACGGAATCCCCGTGTACAACGCGCCCTACTCGAACACGCGCTCCGTCGCCGAACTGGTCGTGGCCGACATCATCATGCTGTTCAGGGGGCTCTACGACAAGGTGCGCGACGCGCACGCCGGCGTATGGGTCAAAAGCGCGGCCGGCAGCGTCGAGGTCCGCGGCAAGACGCTCGGCATCGTCGGTTACGGCCACATCGGCACCCAGGTCAGTGTGCTCGCCGAGGCCCTGGGCATGCGCGTTATCTTCTGTGACATCGTCGACAAACTGCCCATGGGCAACGCTGTGCCGACCGTCGACCTGCGCGACTGCCTCGAGCGCGCCGACGTGGTCACGCTGCACGTCCCCGGCGCGCCGGACACCGAGAACCTGCTCGGCGCGCGCGAAATCGGCTGGATGAAAGACGGCGCCTTCCTGATCAACGCGAGCCGCGGCTCCGTCGTCGACGTGGACGCGCTGCGCGCGGCACTCGAGTCCGGCAAGCTCGGCGGCGCCGCGCTCGACGTGTTCCCCGAGGAACCGCGTTCGGACGAGGAGCGCTTCACCACGCCGCTGCAGCACATGCCCAACGTCGTGCTCACGCCGCACATCGGCGGTTCGACCGTCGAGGCCCAGCGCAATATCGGCCTCGAGGTGGCCGGCAAGCTCATCCGCTACGTGAACAACGGCTCGACCGTCGGCGCGGTCAACTTCCCCGCAGTGGTGCTCCCGGAACTTGCCGGGCACCATCGCGTGCTGCATGTGCACGAAAACGTGCCCGGCGTCCTGCAGAAGGTTAACGCCCTCTTCGGCGAGCGCGGCATCAATGTCGCCGCGCAGTACCTGCGCACCCACGAGCGACTCGGCTATCTCATCATGGACATCGACAAGACCGCCACGCGCGAGATTCTCAAGGAACTCCGCGCGTTCCCCGAGACCATCCGCGTCCGCGCCCTTTTCTAGGAAGTCCGCGCATGCTAAAGTGAGTTTCTGCGCTGGATTCCTGTAATCAGAGCGGAAAGGAAATCACCATGAGATGGCTTGCCCTCTTCTGCGCCGTGCTGGCCTTCGCCGGCGCCGTGTCCGCCGCCGAAACCGTTGTCGATGTCGCCAACCTGCCGGACCGCTGGTTCATCACGCCCGAGGTCTGGGCGAATCCCTGGGAGAACTGGCGCATCGCCGACGGGCGCATAGTGTCCACCCACGCCTCGGGCGGCCAGCCCATGACCCTGCACCATCTTACCTGCACGCTGGAAGACGCCGCCGCCACCGCGGAAATGGCGGTCATCGTGCAACTGGCCAGCCCCCCCGGAACCGAAGGGTCGGCGGGTTTCGCGGTGGGTGTCCGCATGGACGACCCCATCGACGACTACCGCAGCCGCCTGCTCTTTGGCAGGGGCTTGTTCGCGGGCATCAATACCAAAGGCGAGCTGTTCATCGGCGCCGATGCCCGCGCCACGCTGGCCGAAGCAGACCTGGACCTGCGCGGCACACCGCTCGAACTGGGCATCCAAATGGCGCCGCAAGTCGGCGGCGCTTTCGACATGCTGCTTGTTGCGTCGAACGCCGCCACGGGCGAGCACCTCGGGCGCGTCAGGAAAACCGGGGTGCCCGCCAGCGAACTCGTGGGCAACGTCGCGCTGGTTTCCAACGCGCCCCGCCCCATTGCCCAGGCCGACCCGAAGGCGCTCTGGTCGTTTCGCAACTGGCGCATCGCCGGGGAA
>NPIG01001471.1_pt1 | contig 10631 bp, 5 predicted proteins | sample 8637441 | NCBI WGS metagenome assembly NPIG01 (sample SAMN07420675, study PRJNA396082) | bioreactor metagenome | isolation source: sample BR6 brine-fed electro-methanogenic bioreactor BR | place: Japan: Kochi | collected 2016-06-14
TGGGCGAATACGTGGCGCGCACGGGCCGCGCCCTCGACCACATGCGCAACTTCCTCGATTGCGTCAAATCACGCGAGCAACCCGTGGCGAACCCGGTGGTCATGCACCGCTCGATGAGCACGGTCCACGCCGCGAATATCTGCATGTGGCTGGAGCGTGACCTCGAATACGACCCCGCCGCAGAGCGATTTGTGAACGATGATGAAGCAAACCGCCTGCTCGCGCGGGCACAGCGCGAGCCGTGGGTCATCTGAGACGCCACACCACACCGGAGGGAATTATCATGAAAAACGCTATTACGGTCCTGTTCGTGTGCGGCGTGGCCCTGAGCGCAGTCGCGCTCGAACTCGTGGAGGACCCGCTGGCGGTGCTTCAGTCCGACGCGCCGTTCAAGGATAAGGCGCAGGCCTGCCGCGCGCTGCAGCGCGAAGGCGGGCCTGACGCGGTGCCCGTGCTCGCGGCAATGCTCACCGACCCCGAGATTTCGCACATGGCGCGGCTCGCCCTTGAGACCATGCCCTATGATGAGGCCGGCGCCGCACTGCGCGACGCCCTTGGCAAAGTCGAAGGCAAACTCAAAGTGGGCGTGATCAATTCGCTGGCGAATCGCGGCGATATGGCGGCGGCGCCGGTGTTTGTCGAACTGCTTGCCGGCGACGATGTGCTGGTGATGCAGACGGCGGCGCGCGCGCTCGGCAGACTGGCGCCCGACGAAGCGCCTGACGCGCTTGTGCAAGCGGTGATGCGGCGCGACGTGGACGATGCGGCGCTCGCGCCGGTCTTCGACGCGCTGCTTGACTGTGCCGAGCGCGTGGCGGAACGCGGCAAGCCCGGCCTCGCGCTCGAGGTCTATGAACGCGTGCGCGAAGACGAACGGGCCCCCGGGTATGCCCATGCCGCCGCGCTGCGGGGCCTGGCGCTGGTGCAGGGGGGTGAAAAGGGTGTGCCCGCGCTGCTCGAAGGACTTCGTGCAGAGGACACGGCACTGTTTGACGCCGCACTGCGCGCCGCCCGCGAATACGGCGGCGGCGATGACGTCAGCGCCGCGCTGGCCGGGGCGCTGCCGGAATTGGACGCGTCGCGCAGGATTCGGCTCATGGAGACACTTGCGGAACGGGGTGGACACGCAGCCGCTTCGACCATGCTTGAACAGGCGAAAGAAGGTCCGGTCGAGGTCCGCGTGGCGGCCATCGAAGCGCTGACCCGCATCGGCTACAGTGACGCGCTCGGTCTGGTTCAAGACCTGGCCTTTTCGGACAATGAGGAACTCGCCCGCGCCGCGCGGGATGCGCTGAGCTATTTCCCGGGTGAGGCGGGCGACGCCGCCCTGCACGCCATGCTCGACAGTGATGACGCCGGAAAGCGGTTGCTTGCCGTGCAACTCATCGGGCGGGGCGGGCTGCCCGAACCCGTCGGACTGCTGATGGACGTGGCGGGCTCCGATGCGGAGGAGGCCGTGCGCATAGCGGCGCTCGAAGGCGTGCGCAATTATGTCGGCATGGGACAGATGCCCGGCCTGCTCGACCACGTGCTGCAGGCGAAGTCGGAAGCCGAGATGCAGGCCGCGGAGAGCGCGCTGAACGCGCTTTGCACGCGGCAGCGCAAGACCGGCGGCGAGGTCGTGATTCACGAAGCGCTTTACGGCGACCTCCCCGACGGCACGGCGAAGGATGTGACCGAACGGGTGCAGCGGCTTGTCGAGGCGGGCGCCATGACGGTCGATGCGTCGAACGGCAATTTCGGAGACGCCGCGCCCGGCAAGCGCAAGCAACTGCGCGTCACCTACACCGTGGACGGCGCCCGCACGAGCCAGACTGTGCCTGAAGGCCAGACGCTCGTGATTTCGACGCCCATGGTTCCGGCCGCCATCGTGGATGCCTTCCACACCGCGTTCGAAAAGGCGGAAGGCGAGTCGAAGTTGGCTATGTTGCGGCTGCTCGGCGCCACCGCCAGCCCGAAAGCTTACGAAATCGTGCGCGCGCTCGCCCTCGACAAGGATGCGCCCGTCCGGGATGCGGCTTTGCGCGAGCTCTGCAGCTGGAGCACCGCTGAGGCGCTGCCTGACCTCATGGCCCTGGCCGAAGCACCGCCGGACGACACGGCGAAGGTGCTGGCCATGCGCGGCGCGGTGCGCCTGCTCAAGCAGCAGGACCTGCCCGCGGGCGAGTTGCTCGCTTCCTACGCCGCGCTGATGGAAAACGCCGGGACGCCTGACGAGAAGCGGCTCGTGCTCAGCGGGCTCGCCCAGGTGCCTGGCGACGCGGCGCTCGACATGGTGCTCGCCCGGTTGCAGGACGACGATGTGAAGGCGGAGGCGGTGCAGGCCGCGGTGGCCATTATCGACAGGCTGGCCAAGTCTGCCAGCGAGGATGCGGGCTTCCTGCTCGAAGGCGGCGCGCACTGGATGGCAAACCCGGCATACTGGCGCATCGAGGACGGCGCACTCATCGGCCACAGCGACGCGGATGTGCCGCGGACGGAATACGCCTGGGTCGACGGGCAAGTCGGCAACTTCTACCTGGCCGCCGACGTGAAGCTCGACCCGGACACTGGCAACGGCGGCATCCAGTTCCGCTCGAAAGTCCTCAACGAATTCGGCGACGCGCTCGGCTACCAGGGTGATATGGGCAAGGACGTGTGGGCCCGTATCTACCACCAGGGCGGCCGCGGCAAGCTCGCCTGGGACAGCCAGGCCGACGCCGCGGTCAAGCCCGGCGAATGGAACCGCTTTGAGATTATCGCCATCGGTCCCGCCATCTGGACCGCCGTCAACGGCCAGCTTGGCGTGGCGTTTCTCGACACCGACCCGGCCGGGGAACGGTCGGGACGCATCGCGGTGCAATTCCACGCCGGTCCGCCGAAGACCATCCATTACAAGCTCCTCAAACTCGTGCACAATCCGCAGCTTGAGTTGGCCGGCATGAACTCCGGGCAGCTTATCACGGCCCTCAAAACGCTGGAGCAGTAAGCCGGAAGACGCGAGAACACCCATGAAGGCTATACGAACAGCGGCATTCGCCCTCGCGCTCTGCGCGGGGGCGTTTGCTCAGAAACCGGCGCCCGACTGGGTCCAAGTCACGGAGGCCGCCGCCTGGCAGCCGCGCGACTCCTCGGGCGAGGTGGCCTACGGCGGCAGGCTGTGGCTCATGGGCGGCTGGTTTCAGTCCTATGAGGCGCCGCCGCGCGATGTCTGGAGTTCCGCCGACGGCGCGACGTGGACCCGGGTGACCGAGGCGGCGCCCTGGCTCCACAGCGACCTCCCGATGACCACGGTCTTCGACGGGCGCATGTGGCTCATGGGCGGCTGGTACAACGGCCGCCTGCCGGGACACTCGGCATCAAACCAGGTGTGGTGCTCGACGGACGGCGCGGCATGGACGCAGGTCACCGAACACGCCGGGTGGTCGCCGCGGCTGGCGGCGGCGCTGGTGGTCTTTCAAGACAAGATGTGGCTGCTCGGCGGCTCGGAGGACTACTACTTCGGCGACGCGGCCAGCCTGAAAAACGACGCGTGGCGTTCCGAAGACGGCGAACACTGGGAGTTGGTCACGGTCGATGCCGGATGGGCGCCCCGCGCTTATCACCAGGCCGCCGTGCTCAATGGGAAGCTGTACGTCTTCGGCGGCGGCAACTACGTGCCCGAGTATTTCGCCTTGAACGACGTGTGGTGCTCCGACGACGGGGAACACTGGACGCGGGTAGCCGAAGAAGCGCCGTGGCATCCGCGGCTGTGGTTTTCCTCGGTGGTCTATCGCGGGCGCATGTGGGTCCTCGGCGGCTGGTCAAACAACCCTTCCCGGAACTGGGGCGACGTGTGGCACTCGAAGGACGGCGCGGCGTGGACGCGCCTTGAGTCAGAGACCGTCTGGAAAGCGCGCCATGAGCACTCGGCCTACGTTTTTGACGACAGGCTCTGGGTCGCGGGCGGGCACGCACAGCCGCTCAACAGCGAGGTGTGGTCCCTGCACCTTCCCGGGCATTGGTTTGAGGGCGAATAGCCGCTCAGGAGAGGAAACCGGATGAAACTGTCCCGCAGGAATTTCTTGAAGCGGGCCGGCGCCGCCGCCGGCGCCCTGGCCTGGTCCCGCAATGCCGCCGCGGAGGAGCCGGCCGGCGCGCGCCGCTACCACGTGTGCCTGGGCTCCAGAGTGCTTGCGGCCTCGCCGGGCCTGCTCGACACGGTGCGGGCGGCGGGCATCACCGACATCTGGCAGGCCGCGTTTTTCTACGGCCACTGGTATGAGACGCCGGAGCGCCTGCGCACTGCCCGCGCACAGGTGGAGTCCAAAGGGTTGCGCTGGCACCTCATCAATGTGCCGCTGGGCCACCCCGGCGACTCGCTGGGCGACAGCACCGGGGCCACCCCGCTCACTCCGCCCGGGCATTGGCGCATGGCGGTGCGTCCCGACGGCTCGCACTATTCGGGCACGTCGCTTCACCCGCCCGGCACGGAGGAGAACGTGGAGGCCGTGCGCAAGCTCGCGGCGCTCGAGCCCGACTGCATCTTCCTCGACGATGACTTCCGCCTCGCCACGGGACCCGGCGTCATCGGCGGGTGTTTCTGCGAATGGCACCGGCAGCGCTTTCTCGAAAAGGCCGGCTACGCTGCCGAACGCTGGGAGGAGCTGCTGACGGACGTGAAAGGCCGCGCGCTCTCGCCGATGCTTCGCGCATGGGCCGAGTTCACCTGCGACGAACTCACCGGGTGCTTCCGCGCGCAGCAGCAGGTAGCGCCCGAGGTGGCGCTTGGCAACATGGTCATGTACCTCGGCGCGGAAAAGGCGGGCATCCGTCTTGCCGACTATGCTGAAGCGCCCTTTCGCGTGGGCGAGCTGATGTTCAACGACGCCTCCTTCAATCCCGTCAAGGGAAAGACGGACGAACTGTTCAGCGCTTTGTTTCACCGCCGGTATGCGCAACCGGAACAGGCCTACAGCGAGACAACCGCGTTCCCCGCCGACCAGCTCTCTGCGCCCAACATGGCGGCGAAGCTGGCGGTTTCGACCATAGCGGACGTGCGCAACACGATGTTCATGTCCGGCATGACGCCGTTTCCAGAGTCACATTGGGAGGTGCTCGCGCCCGCCATGCGCGTGCAGGCGCGCCATCACGAGGTGTTGAAAGGCCACCGGCCGCGCGGACCCTTCAAGCACTACTGGGGCGAGGCGTCCCGCTACGTGGGTGACGACCGCCCCTTCAGCCTCTTTCTTGCGACGGGAATCCCCTTCGAAGTGGTGGATGAACTCCCGGAAGCGGGATGGGCGTTCTTGTCCGACCAGGACGCGCAGCACTTGGCGGGCTCATCATCGCCCGCTGGCGCGGGCACACTCGTTTGCCGGCCGGCATCCGGCGCGCCGCGGCCCGGCATGCGCGCCGTCGAGGAGTCACTCGAAGCGCTTTGGCCGCTGAAACACGAGGCGCTCGCATCGGGCATCGATTCGCCGCATGTCGTCGATGACAAGCCGGTGGTGTGCGCCTGGTACCCGTCCGCAGATGCCGTGCTGCTGTGGAACCTTTCGCAGAAAAAGGAAACGCTTCGTCTCCACCGGGACGGCGAAACCATCCCGGTGGAAATCGAAGCGCTGGGCACACGCCTGGTAACCTGACTATTTGCCCGCCAGCTTCACCAGAACCAGCATCTTTCCGCGGGCATACTCCTTTGCGCTCTCGCTGAAGGTCCAGTCGGGATGCGCCCCGGCGCAATTGCCGATGCCCACCCCCGCCGTGCGTCCGGCGCGGTGGTTGTTGAACGCGAGCAGCGTGGTGCCCGACGCGGTGTCGTGGATTTGCAGGCAACCGTGACCTGGATTGACCGACATCGACATGGTGTCGTCGAAGTCATAGACCTGATTGCTGGCCTTCGCCAGGCCGCGCGCGGCCTGCGGTCCGTAGTTGCACGACCACATCTCGATGCCGCCTTCGGGCAGTTCACCCGTGGGCAGGCCCGACACGTTTGACTTCACGAAAAGATTGGTGACCGCCTGCTGAAACTGCGCGCTTTTGTCCGGCACGGGCACGCCAATGTGCGCGAGGTTCTGCGTGAACGGGTCCATTTCCGTGTAGACCCAGCGCGCGTTTCCGTCCTGGCCGGTCAGTTGCAGGAAGTAGGCGACCCGCTCGATGCGTTTCCCCGACAGGTTGGCGCTGTTGTCCGCGTCGTAGACGGCGGCGCCGTCCTGCATGGCGAGGTTGGTCGGGTCGAATGCGTAGACCAGTTCCAGCCCCTTCGCCTCCGGCACCAGCTCGAGCACGGCCGCATCCATGGGCGGACCGCCGGCGCGGAAGGCCGAAGCGGGCAGTCCGGCCTCGTTCATGAGGTTGGGCTCGGCACAATGGTCCCAGGCGAAGCGGACCGCCACCGGCTCTTCCACGGCCTCGGCAGCCATCACAACCGTGGCGCCGTCAATGCGGGCGTCCGCAGCGTGATACACCCCGTCCGTACCACTCAGTTCGAACCAGGTCGGCGCGGCGCCGTCACGGGTCTTCAGTTCACGCGCGTTCTTGAAATACACCCGCACTTGGTTATTCTCAACCTCGAAGCGGTCGAACAGCGGGCTGTCGCACACTACACCCTCGCGGCCGTAGCTCTTGTTGAGCGCGAGCAAGGCGAGCCGGTGTCCGACGTCGTCCTTGTTGCGCGGGTGGATGTCTTTCACGTCGCCGATGTCGTTGATTACCGCCATGCCGGTATGCGGGATATCGAGCACCGCGGTCTGCGCCTCCCAGATTTCCGGCAGCGCGCGCGGACGGTCGCCATAGCGGAACGGCGCGAGTTGCACGAAATAGCAGGCAAGATCATCCTGCTGCCAGACCGCGCGCCAGCCCTCGATGAGCGCTTCCATCTTGTCGCGGTAGACCATGCCCTCGCCGCGGTTCGACTCCCCCTGGTACCACAGGAACCCGCGGTTCGCGTACGGCACCAGCGGGTGGACCATCGCGTTGTACAGCGTGGTGGGCGACTGGTGCGTGTTCAGCGCGGAGGAGGACGCCACGCTCGGCAGCGGCGGCGGAAAGCTGCCCGCCTCGAGCGCTTTTTCCGCGCGCGGCAGCCACGCCTCCACCTTGCCGATGGTCTCGCGCAGCATCGCCTGGTAGGCGTCGCTGTCTGGCGTGTTCATGCGCACCGTTTGTGCGATGTCGGCGAGCGCGGGCACCCGCTCGAATCCGTCCGGCGGGGTCCATGGTTCGATGCGCGTACCGCCCCAACTCGTGTTGATAATGCCTACCGGCACGCCGAGTTCGGCTTGCAGGTATTTCGCAAAATAATAGCTCACCGCCGAAAACCCTTCGCCGTTGCAGCAGCCGGTGAGGGTGTCGGCATTGCAGGCGGCCCACGGCGTCAGCCCGCGCAGGTCGTCCAGCGGTTCCGGGCTGAACTCGCGAAAGACCATGGCGAAGCGGATGGCGTCGTTCTCGCACTGCGCCAGCTCCTGCTCATAGTGGTCGGTGTTCTTGATGCTCCACTGCATGTTCGACTGGCCGGACGCAAGCCAGACTTCCCCGATGAGGATGTCCCGAAGCGCAAGCCGTTCGCCGCCGGAAACGACCTCCAGCGTGTGCGGGCCGCCCGCGTCCATCGCGCCGAGGTCCACGCGCCACTTGCCGTCCTCACCCACCGTCGCGGTCCTGCTTTGCCCCGCCACTGTCACCCTGACCTCGGTACCCGGTTCGCCCCACCCCCACACCGGCACATCCGCCCTCTGCTGCAGCACGGCGTGGTCGGTGAAGATGGCGGGCAGTCGCAGTTCCGCGGCGTGGGTCGGCATAAAGACCGCGGTGAAAACGAACAGCGCCGCCGCGACAAAGGCGGCATGACGACAAAACCTGTCAATTCGAGTATTCACAAGCGTGCTCCTCTCATGTATCGCGTCCCGCGGACACGAAAACCGTGCGTTGCCTGAGGAAACCTTCCCGTCGTTCTCCCCATCTGGCAGACAGTAGCCCATCCACGCGGAAAAGGCAATCCGAGCGCCAGTGGCGGCCGCCGGACCGGACGGGTACAATGCGCCGCGAAACTTTCGGGAGATGACAAAATGCACCTTGCGCAATTCGTTCTTGCCGGAATCATGGTCGCTGTCGCGTGCGTGCCGGCCCTGGGGCAGGACGCGGCGGTAGCGGAGACCGCCCTGCGCGTCAGGCGCTTCCTGCCGGAACAGCCGCTGAGCCGCGCCGGGCGTCCTGCGCCGATTGCCGCCATCATCGAGAACGCAGGGGAAACGCCCCGCGAGGTGACGCCGCGGCTCGTCGTGCCCGACGGTGTGCGCGTCCTTTCCGGGCCGGACCCGTTGCCGGTGAGCATTGGCGGCATGGACAGCCGAGTTTTCGAATGGGTCGTCGAGACGGCGGACCCGGGCCCCACCACCTTGCGCCTCGAGGCGGCCGGCGCATCGGCCACGCTTGAGATGCGGTTGCTGCCGCCATTGGAAAAGCGCCAACTCGAGTACATCCCGGAGCCCCGGCCTGCCGGGTCTGAACTGCTGGTCGGCGCGCACCACTGTCCGTTGTGGGAAGCCGACCGTTTCGGCATGTGGTCGCAATTGCTGAAGCATCCGGAGCGCACGCCCGCCCTGGGCTTCTACGCCCAGGAAAACCCGGAAGTCGCTGATTGGGAAACGAAATGGGCCGTCGAGCACGGCATCGACTTCTTCATCTACTGCTGGTACCGCAGCAGCCAGGGCGGCCCGGTCGAGATGGACTTCGGCAGCGCCATCCACGATGCCTTGTTCCGCTCGCGGTTTGTCGACTACATCAAGTTCACCATCATGTGGGAAAACCAGCGCAGGGGAATTGCGGGCGTCGCCGATGAGCGCGACCTCATGGAGAACCTGCTGCCCTTCTGGATGGCGAACTACTTCAAGCACCCCAGCTATCTCAAGGTGGACAACAAGCCCGTGCTCTTCATCTACCGGCCTGAGTTTCTCATTGACGACCTCGGCGGCGAGGCGCGGGTGGCGGAGGCGTTCGAGAAGATGCGGCAGGCCTGCCGGGACGCGGGTTTCGACGGCCTCTACCTGCTTGGCGAATACCGCGGCCACGACACTCGTCACCTGGAACTGATGAAGCGGCTCGGCCTCGACTACACTTTCGCCTACGTGTGGTACATCCCGGACAATCCCACACCCGAGGAGGCGATTGCCTCACAGATGCAACAAATCCGCCAGACGCAGGAGGCCGGTATCCTCCCGCAGGTAACCACGGTGTCGCAGGCATGGAGCGGCTGGCACGATGAAGGCACCATCTGGAAGATCCCGCCGGAGCAATTCAAGACGCTGTTGCGCGAAGCCGCCGGCTACATCGACACCATCCCCCGGGAGCAACTGGGCAGCCGCATGCTGCTGCTCGACAATTGGAACGAATGGGGCGAGGGCCATTACATCGCGCCCTATCGCGAGTACGGCTTCGGGTATGTTGATGCGGTGCGGGAAGTCCTCACCGATGCCCCCGCCGAGCACACCGACCTCCTCCCGGAAGACATCGGATTGGGCCCCTATGACACCGCCTATCGCGAGCATCAGCGCAAGGAAGAAGAACTCCGCGCCCTGGTCTCGAAACAGGTGCGCAAGGAAGGTCCAGCCGCGCCGGGCCTGATTGCCTGGTGGGCCTTTGACGAGGCCTTGGACTGTCCCGCCGCGCTGGACTACACCGGTCACCGTCTCGGCGGGGTTCTTCGCGATGCGGTGCGCGCGCCGGGTATCGACGGGAATGCGCTGGTCTGCGCGGGAGGTTGTGTGGTCGTGCCCGCCGACATCCGGCTGTCTCCGCCGGATGCCATGAGCGTCACCTGCTGGGTGAAAAGCACGGAAGCGGGACAAGAGAACGCCTGGTTCCTCAACCGCGTCTTCAGCGGCGGCACGTCCACCGGCTACCGCATGGGCGTGCTCAAGGGCAAGCCCTGCTTCGAGATTCCACTAACCGAATGGAGCCATCACCTTACGGGGGAAACGCCGCTGCCCCTGGAGGAGTGGGTCCACCTTGCGGGCACCTTCGACGGTGCCACCATGCGGCTCTACGTCAATGGCGAGGAACAATCCCAGATGGCGCGGCTCGGGCCGATTCAAACAAATGACTTCAAGCTCTGTCTTGGCAACTACGAAATCGGGCATGCGGCGCACTTCACCGGCCTGCTGGACGAGGTCCAACTCTACAACCGCGCCCTCACTGCCGGAGAGGTCTTCGCCCAGTATCGCCTGCACGCCCGGTAAAGCTTCACGCCAAGGGCAGTGTGCTCACAGCCACAATCGCTTCTCCCGGTCTTGCTGCTGCGCGGCCTTCGGGCCGCCGTAAATCTTCGCGCCGGGGGGTGAAACCCCGAAAAAAGGCATTGCCGGCGAGCACATTCGTTTGTGAAGCGACACCACGCCATCACCGGTCACTGCCTCCACGGCCTTGTCCGGCTGAGTTGTTAACTGTTTTCCTGAATTGGATTTATGTGGACGGCGACCATCGCCTATCTCTGCGATTTTATCAGTATTCTTAGCGGCAGGACCCCGAAAAAACCCAAGAAAATTTCCTCAAAGAAATCCCTAAAGTTTTCTCTAAAGTTGCCGATAAATACCGCAGGTAAGCCGGAACAGGCTTCCTCGGAAAGTCGAAAAAGCGCCTTCAGGGATGTGAAAGGCGAAGCACAAGCA
>NPIG01001651.1_pt1 | contig 10631 bp, 13 predicted proteins | sample 8637441 | NCBI WGS metagenome assembly NPIG01 (sample SAMN07420675, study PRJNA396082) | bioreactor metagenome | isolation source: sample BR6 brine-fed electro-methanogenic bioreactor BR | place: Japan: Kochi | collected 2016-06-14
TAATCAGTAGCGGCCGTGTCAATCGGCCGGTACGAATAAGGCTCAACTACGAGCAACCTTCGTGCAGATTAAATTGCAATGTCTGTGGGAACACCGCTATTGCAAGCCCCGCCGTTTAGAGCGGGGTAGTTGACCTCCTGAACAGTTCCATTTCTAGTGCCAGCCGATAGGTCCGGCGCCGCTTCTTCCTGGGAAGGTCGAGGATCTTCATCATCCTCTCCTCGATATGAATCACTGAAGTTCCCTTCACCAGATTATCGGCATGGGCGACGATCTTCTCCGGGAGGGTTGCGGGCATGCAATCCCTTGGTGGAAAACCAAGCTGGAGGTATTCATCCGCAGTCTGCCCGGCTCCAAGGTGCCGCTCAACAATGCGGGCGATCTCCTCGGGGAGACCTCTTTTTCGGCATATATCGCCGCCAATTATTGCATGATCCAGTGAGTGACTCTCTGATCTGCCGATATCATGAAGAAGAGCCCCGCAGGTTGCTAAGTTCCCGTCGACGGCTTCGTCATCAAGGAACTCCGAAACAACACCGGCAACCGCACGCGCATGGGCGATCACCTTCTGAGAACAACCAGCGCCAACCAGATGCCAAAGACACATTGACTCATCAATCGAGGTTGGAAAAGTCATACAAAAAGAGATTATCCGAGTGTCTCGCTGATAGCTTCAAGCCTTCGCCGGAGAGCAAGAGCGAGCATCTCGTTATCAAAGTGTGAGAGAGGAACTTCGCAAGTGAGGCAGGAGAAGTCATGTTTATATGCCTCGTTAAAGGTATGCATAGCACCACAGGTTTTGCAGAGATAAAAGTCGTTCTCCTCCTCATACCTCTCACGTGCCACAAGCTTCTCTTTCACCCTTTCCAGATCCTCGGCCAGAACAGGATCCAGCTGATCAAGTTGCAGGTGCCAGAGATACGTAAGCCAGCCGGTTTCATTGTCTTTCACCCTCCGGTAGACAGCAAGTCTCCGTTCATAGAGGGTATAGAGAGTATGCCTGACAGAATTCAGGTTGATCCCGGTTTTTTCAGCAAGTTCCTCATCACTATGCTCTCCGTTATCGGGGAACCGCAGCAGGAGCTGAATTCCTTCCTCACCAACAAGACGGAGGAAAAAAGAATGGATCGCCTGCTTCTCTAACAATTCTTCCACTTGTTGCATCATTCAAGATATTGGCGTATGAGACTAATATGGTTATCCAGCATCAAAAGGGCATCATCCCTAGACGCACCATATCCAAAAACACTGATCATTGCATCCCCTTCGGCAAATTCTGTTCCGGGGCGGGGGATATCTGAAGTGATCGCACTGAACCGATCCAGCCGTGATCGAACAATGCAATCCTTCCCGGCAAAAAGGATACGCCGGGCAAAATAGCGGATCGGTTTTGGCCTTTCAAGGGGGAGTCTCCCGGAACAGGCATCCATATGCAGAGAGAAGAGATTTACTCCGGTCGATCCCTCAACCGTATCAAGGGTCGCCTGGAACCGTGGATTCACCTCGATTGCAACCGCTTCATCAGAGAGCACAAAGTCAACGCCGACAGACCCGACACACCCGCTCGCAGCAACAATCCGCTCGGCTACTGCCATCATCTCACCAGCAAGCGGATGATCGCACGGTGTGATCGATCCGGCAAAGCCAAATGCAGAATCACCTGATCCACGGAGGATCTGCTCATTGGCTGCAAGAGCTACAGCCCGTCTGCCATCTGAGACACAGGAGACGCTTGCAGGCAGTCCCAAAACAAACTGCTGGCAGATATAGGGGAGATCAAAACCTGCGATCCATGCTTTTTTCTCCTCTTCTGTCCTGACAATCGCATTTCTCCACCCCCCTGCACCGCAGACGGGCTTGATCATAACAGGATATCTACCCTCTTCAGCAATTCCGGGATGGGGCACAGCCAACCGGGAGAAGAATGACTGGGTTGCAGATTTATCAAGAAATGGTTGGATCGCCTCAGGATCAGTACCTGCGCGCGGGATACCCGGACAGATCGCCGACTCGGCACCTGAGGTGAGCACAAGATGGTCGATCGAATTGCGCGATAGAATCTTCTCAATTGCCAGGGGGAGATCGGTGAGTTCCAGGAACCCCTCATAATCCGAAACACTCCATCCAAGATCCAAATCACAGAAGTGATCGACCGCACACACCCGGTAACCCGCCCTTCTCGCAGATCGCGCAACATGCCGTGTGGCAAACCCCGCGACAAGAACCGTCTTTGTCACCGCTCGACCATCTCTTTGCCACATTCACAGGGAACAACACTGATCTCTGCATCAGGAAACTCCAGATCCAGTTCTTTCCCTTCATACAACTGGTCAAGAAAAACAGCAAGTCCTGCTATCTCCGAGTGGGGCTGGTTTGTTACCGCAATATTATAATCTGCAAGACCATAGACCTCGCCGGGCACCTTCTCGGCACCGACGATGACAAGCACCTTCTCGCGCGTGCGTATCTCGCCGATCGTGTCCTGGATACGGAGACCGTACATTGTCAGGTGTACAACAACCCCACCCGACTCCTGAAACTCCCGGATACAACGCTTCCATGAGACATTATTCTGAACAAAGAAGGACCCGCCGAAACGTCGTGCAACTCCCTCGATACTCGTAACAACCCCTGGATCATCTGCTGCAAGATACATGCCATCTGCGCCAAGCGCACGTCCGGTCAGTCCGACATGCGTCGTCACCCGTTGATCACGATCATGTCGATGACCAATCCTGAGTATAGCGGATCGAACCATAGCGCTCTAATCCTCCTTTTTCATCTTAATAACACCATTTTCAATTGTGAACGGAAGATCCTGTGCATGCCGCATCCGGCAGGAGAGGAGCATCTCTTCAATCGCAAGAGGGTGAAGCAGCCCATTCTCCTCTTTTATGAGGAGGTAGTGCTTGAGCCGATCAACAGAGGCACGCACCCGATCAGACGAGAATCCACAGACCTTCTCTATACCAGAAACGGTGTTTGCCTGATTGCAGACAATCCGATGATAGACATCCCAGTCAACCTCTTCATCTTTCACAGAGTATTATGGAGTGAAAAGAAACAATATATGTTGTGAACCAGAATGCTACCCTCGCCGGGATTGCAGACGAACTCCTCGACTATGCTGATGACGACGACAATCGGCTGGTGCAGGGAATCTCCAACCTGACACCCGGGGTTCGATCTGAACTGTTGATATCCGACTTCCTCAACGCCTATCAGGTCTATATCTATCTCTTCAGGGAAATCCCGGATGAGTTGATCATCGACAGACTTCTCCTTCAGCCAGCTTCATCTCTTGAGAAAGGCACCCTCCTCGAAGAGATAGGTCTCGTCGAACTTATTTTTCTCGTTCAGGGGGAGAATCCGGTTGTCCAGGTCAGAATAGAGAAGGATATTCTTGCAACCTTCAGAGGGAAGGATGCACACCGGCTTGCGATCAGATTTGCAGAAGAATTTGAATAAGTCAGATCCCCCGTGTGATCAGATTCATATCAATTTTTGCGGGAACGATCTCAGGGACACTGCCATACGAAAAAAGAGAATCGCCAAAGATCGCAACAGCACCATGAACCCGTGAACCGGGGAGGCGGTTGAATTCCGACTGATCATCGGCTGAGAGGCGATTACAGAGTGCAGTTGCCCAGGCATCTGCTGCTGACACATCATCGGAAAATACACAAACAGCATCGGCCGTTCCAAGTGATATTGAAGGGCCAACCGTTGCAGACGAGGTACAGACACCATATATCTTCTCCTGTGGCGGGCAGAGAAATGCAGATTGCCCACCTGCTGAGGCACTGCCCGCATACATCCCTATCCTGAGAAGACGGTCTGTCATAAGGGCGATATCGCCGCCGTTGTCAACAACACCAAAGAGGGAACCCCCATCCTGCATCGCTTCCACCCCTGCCCATGCGATTGTTCCGGCAACCGCTGCCATCGGGCCGACACGAGCTTCATATGCAGCATCCACCATCCGGCAGATCACCGGATGATCGGATCCTGGATCATAGGGCTCAAAGGTCGAGGCAAAAAAGGGATCAGCTGCCACCATTGCCTCGACAGCTATGCGTGCATCGAGAATTCCTGCCTTTGCCAGATCAATATCTGCTTCACAATCGGCGAGGATTGTCGTGATCGTCTGTTTGTACTGGAAATGCCGCCGGATCATTGTCGTATGGAGAGTGCCTGGTGTGGACAGGCACAAACACATTGTCCACAGAGGATGCATCGGTCTTCCTTGATCACGAGGTGGAACTCCTGATCAAATGAGAAGACCTCCTGCGGGCAGATTGAGAGGCAGGCACCGCACTCAACGCACTCATGTTCGTCATGAACAACAGCATTCTCGAGCTTCTTCACCTGCACACCAAGCTCGATGAAACGGGCAGTTATTCGAACCTCCTCTTTCTCCGGGATATCAATCAGTACCCATCCTTCATTGGAATCGATATGAGCACGTTCGACATTGATCAATACCCCGGTTTCAAGAACCACCTGTGAAATGAGCGGGCGCTTCACGACATCCCTCTGAATAGTCAGGAAGAGTTTCATGGCTGCCACCTCCGTGAGAAGAGCTTGCCGAGATCAACTGCATTTAAGATCCCAATGACGTGGAACTCACTATCGACAACCGGGAGCGCACTGATGTTATGCTGTTCAAGCCGTTGTGCTGCTACATCAACAGGCTCATCAGGTGTAACGACAACGACCTTCTTACTCATGATCTCAGACACCTTCATGGAATCTCCTTTTAGAAGAACTGACTTGGATACATCATAGGTTGTGATGATCCCAACCAGCTTCCCCTGGGAATCGATCACCGGCAGATGATTTGTCTCACCCTTGAGGAGTTTTCGGGCAGCAGTCTTCACCGACTCGTCTTCGGTGATCGTGGCAACCGCAGGATTCATAATCTCGCGTATCCTCGGTGTTTGCCGCGTCTCCCTCATTGGATGACTTCTTTTTCCGGCATTAATTCGTCGTGTCGGGAGTGCAACCGTAAATGATCCAGCCTCAACCAGACTTTTCAGTTCCTGAGCAATCTGCCGGGCATGGCTGTAGCTGGACAGGGAGGATGTCCTGACCATCTCGCCATCTATCTCAACATGTCCGCTTTTCAGTTCGGCATATGATACCGTCCGAACAACCGGCCTGTCTCTCCTTGGAGTCCCATAATCAACGATGGAGGTGATGAGATCTTCATCCCGGACCGCACAATTTTTCACCGCTTCGACATTCAGCATGGGGAGAGCTATACCCAGACCAACATACAGGCTGACACCATAGCCGGTAAAACTCGCAGCACGAAGATAATCAGGAGTCATTGAGTTCAGATCTCCACTTACCATCAGGGTACCAAAACCATTTGACGGAGAACTCTGTGTCCCTTCTCCGACAATGACACCTTCTCCACCACCAAGGAACAACGGAACCCCGGATCCGATCAGGTTGAAATGCGGATCGTTTGCAAGCGGGGAGAGGAGACCGGCACCGGAATAAGATACATTTCCCTGGTTTGAGAGGAGCATTCCCATGTAGGTATTCAGTGTCCGGTCAGATCGGTTGGTAACCGCATTATAAGACTGGTATGCATTTCTTGGATTGACCATCACCGCCTGATTCAGATCCTCAAGCAGGAGTTCTGTTGTGATCGTCCTCCTGGGATAGCAGTCTGTTCCTTTTGATATGGCACGAACCTCAATCTGCCTGCCGGATACGAGATCCTCGATAACATGAGCCCCGCCATATTTTGACCCTGCTGTGGTGGACTCCTGCGTTGCTCCAATATATGCATCCACGGCGGCAATCCCGGCATATGCCTCGACATCATTGATCCAGATCCTCTCCATCCGGATAGGTGGATCAGCATGGCCGAAGTTCAGAAAAGCTCCTGAAGAACACATCGCGCCGAAGGTGCCTGTTGTCACAACATCAACTTCGCGCAAGGCTCCTTCCTCGCCCAGTTCGGAGACGATATCAGGCATCTCCTCAGCAGTGACAACAACAGCACTTCCATCGCGTATTTTGAGATTTATCTCTTCGATGGATTTAGTCATACTCAATATCTTCTCCATGCATTAAAAAAGGTTCCGAATAATACCTAAGAGTAATATTTCGCATCGCAAGACCTATGCCTTCTCCGATTCAATCTAAATTCCATGAAGCTATCGGCATTCCTCAATCAGATGGAGAAGATAGCCCCTGCATCGCTTGCAGAAGAGTTCGATTCAGACAGAATCGGACTCGTTGTCGAGGGAACAGAGGATATCGGTGTGGTTGTTGCAGCACTAGATCCAACCCCAAAGGTTGTACAGTCAGCAGCAAATCTCGGTGCAGATATGCTTGTTGTGCATCATACCCCTCTCTTTACCCCGGTTACCCGGATCATCGGGATAACTGCGCGCATATTGAAGATACTCCTTGAGAATGATATGAATCTCTTTGTGATGCATACGAATTTCGATCATGCGGAGAATGGAATTAACGATGCGCTTGCCGATCAGATCGGATTAACGAACAGGAGACGGATGAGCCTTGGGATTGTCGGTGACTGCCACCTTGGGATCGATGAATTGATCAGGTTTCTTGGGTGTGGCGTCCGGGTTCATGGAGCAATCACCACCCATAATCGGGTTGCTGTTGTGGGCGGATCAGGTTTCTCGCCGGATCTCATGGATGAGGCAGTACGATGCGGAGCAGAGATTTTCATCTCCTCTGAGATGAAACATAGCATCGGGCGCCAGATACCACTTCCCTGCATTGAAACTACACACTATGCCCTTGAATCGCCCGGCATGAAGGCTCTCTCGGAGAGGATGGGTTGGACATATATTGATGATCCACCTGAAAGCTGCCTGCTGGTATGATTAATCCCTGGGTACAGCTGGAGCAGAGTCAGGAGCTCTCATCAGAGGTAAAACGTTCTCTCATCCATGCATACCATGAACGTGGTGAAAAGGCAATTCTTGCAGCCGAGCATGGCAATGTTAAAAAGTACCGGGACTTCTGGGTCGTCGTTGGACGATCTGACGAATATATTGTCGAAGATGGATTCTGTACCTGTGATGACTTCCGTTTTCGGGGAGGAGTCTGCTGGCACAGCATCGCGGTTCGGATCGCCGATATCTGCCACCTCTACGAGGAGTTCGATCTCTGGTATAGCGAACCTCCAAATGGAGACGATACAGGCTGAATCCAAAGAGAAACCATTTATGGTGACGAACAGAACCTATACCAAGCACGTGGTTGTTCATGCTTGAGGAAGAATACGAGCTGGATTATTTTCGATCCAATGGATTTCTGAGGAAAACATGCAGATCCTGTGGGGCAGCCTTCTGGACACAGGATCCGGATCGTGAGTTATGTGGAGATGCACCCTGTGAGCCATATCAGTTCATCGGAGAGCCGATCTTTAAACCGCATTCTCTCGATCAGATGCGTGAGGCATTCCTCTCATTTTTCGAGACGAATAATCATACACGAATCGAACGCTACCCGGTCGCCGCACGTTGGCGTGACGATATCTATCTGACGATTGCATCAATTGCAGATTTTCAGCCATTTGTAACCGGAGGGGTTGTTCCTCCCCCGGCAAACCCCCTCACAATATCCCAGCCATGTATCCGCTTAAATGATCTGGATGCAGTCGGACGATCAGGCAGGCATCTCACCTGTTTTGAGATGATGGCACATCATGCCTTCAACTCCGCAGATGAAGAGATCTACTGGAAAGAAGATACACTTGAACTCTGTTCGAATTTCATCAGATCGATTGGCGGGGATCTTCAGAGCCTCACCTTCAAGGAGCATCCATGGTATGGAGGAGGCAATGCAGGTCCAAGCGTTGAGGTGCTTATCGGAGGATTGGAGGTTGCCACCCTCGTCTTCATGAACCTTGGAAGGACAAAGACAGCTCACTCACCGACAATGATCGATGGAAAAGAGTACTATCCGATGGATCTTCGGATCGTAGATACCGGGTATGGCCTTGAGCGATTCGTCTGGGCATCAAAAGGATCACCAACCATCTATGATGCAGTATTCCCGGAGATGGTATCCCGACTGATGGGATCGGCCGGACTCGAGCACCTTCTGGATAATAGCGAGTTTACCAATATCCTTGGCTTAAACGCAAAATTCGCCGGGCTTATCGATATCAGGGGAGAAAAACTGGTTCATCTCCGCAGGAAGGTTGCAGACTCAATCGGTATCAGCATTGGTAAACTTGAGGAGATGATCACGCCAATCGAGAGGATTTACGCACTCTGCGATCATACCCGATGCCTTGCATATATGCTCGGGGACTGCATCGTCCCATCAAATGCACGTGAAGGATATCTGGCACGGCTTGTTCTCAGGAGAAGTCTCAGGATGATGGGCGAGCTGAATCTGGATGAGACGCTCTCGGATCTGGTTCTCGCCCAGATGAATACAATAGGCTTTGATCAGTTTGAGCAGACCAGGGATATAGTCAGGCAGATAATCGATCGTGAAACAGAGAAATATGAAACGACCATTGCCAGGGGAAGCAGGGTCGTCCAGCGTATTGCCAAGACCTATATCAAAAAGAACGAACCTGTCCCGCTCCATGAGATGGTCACTCTCTATGAATCGCATGGTATTCCGACTGCCCTGATGCGGGAGATACTGACGAATGAGGGGGCCGACTTCGATCTCCCCGACGATCTCGATTCAATTATCGCAGATATGCACTCTGAGGCTGAAGTATCAGAGGAAGAGTCCGGTACAAAGAAGTTTGATGAGAGGATCACGGGACTCCCCCCAACCAAAAAGCTCTATTATGAACGACCCTATGAATTTGAATTCGATGCAATTGTCCTCGATTATTTCGATGGATTTGTCGTCCTTGACCAGAGCCTCTTCTATCCGGATGGCGGAGGGCAACCCTCGGATACCGGGACGCTGGTAACGACAGAGAATGTTGTCCGGGTGGATGAAGCAATCATCAAAGACGATCGAATCCTGCATAAGATCAAAGGCGGAGTCCTGAAGAGGGGAGAACGGGTAAAAGGTAGTGTTGACGAGGAACGGCGCTGGTCGCTGATGCGTCACCATACCGGCACCCATATCCTTCTCCGTGCCTGTAAACAAATTCTCGGTCCTCATATTCACCAGGCCGGATCTCAGAATGGGATTGATAGTTCCAGGCTTGACATTCGCCATTTCTCACATATTACACCGGAAGAGGCAAAGCGGATTGAGATCGTTGCAAACCAGATCATTATGGAGAACATGCCTGTTTTTATAAAAGTTGAAGACAGAAACCGTGCCGAAGAGAAATTCGGATTCGCACTCTACCAGGGAGGTGTTCCCAAAGGAAAAGATATCCGTGTTGTCCAGATGGGCACAGAAGTCCAGGCATGTGGAGGAACCCATTGCAGGAACAGTGGTGAAGTGGGGATCATTAAGATACTCAGGATAGAACACATTCAGGATGGTGTCGAACGAATTGAGTTCTCAGCAGGATTTGCTGCGATCTATGCCATGCAGCACCTGCAGGATATTGTCAACGAGGCTGCCGCCACTCTCTCGGTTCAGGTGGAGCATCTCCCCCAGTCAGTGGAGCGATTCTTCTCTGAATGGAAGGAGCGGGGGAAAACGATCGAGGATCTGGAACAGAGACTTGCAGATCTCCAATTGAAGAATCTCACCGGGGAGGAGATCGGTGGTGTCGAAGTCATTATCCAGCAGATCGATCTCCCTCAGAAAGAGCTGGTCAATATTGCATCAGGTGTTTCCGGCCGAAAAGGTGTCTCCCTCTTCATATCCACAGTCGATGGCGTCCGTGTCGTTTCCGGATCCGGTAATGAGGCGGTTAATGCGGGTCTCGTTGTCAGAGAGATCTCTTCGGTTCTTGGCGGGAAGGGTGGAGGAAAACCCGGACTTGCTCAGGGTGCCGGAAAAGATGTGGCTGCAATCCCGGATGCGCTCATAAAAGCAAGGGAAATAATAGAAGCGATGATCAATGGCTGAAGAGATTGTCTTTCTGGAGCCGGGTGAGGAGCAGTCGCAGAAGATCGCAAAGGCGATGTCAAGCCCGACCGCAGGCGATATCCTGCGAAGCCTCCTGGATAGCCCAAAGAGCACAACCGCATTAGCAGAAGAACTCCATATACCGCTCACCACTGCGAAATATCACCTCGGCAACCTGCTTGATGCGGGCGTCATCGAGGTGGCAGATACACGCTGGAGTGCAAAAGGGCGTGAGGTCAAGATCTACAGCCTGAAGGATCAGATCTTAATCGTGGCGCCCGGACGGCAGAGTGCAATCGGCATGATGAAGAAATATGCCGCAACACTCGGGGTATTTATTGCAGGAACCGCTCTCCTCACCATATATCTCCCCTTCCTTCAGGGAACAGAGGTTTCTTCAGAAGATATGATGGTGTATTCTGCTGCAGCACCAGAGGGGGTGCCGGTTCCCGATGCGATGCCGATTGCAGCACGGGCAGTGGGAGGAGCAGGCACTTCACTCCCCCCGATGGTGCATGAATTTGTCATGGCCTTCTTCCTTGGGGGTTGCCTGGTCTTATTGGCCTTAATCGTGTACGAAGCGATACACTGGTTCCGCGATGAGCGGTAGTGAACTACCCCACCCTGAA
>NPIG01001652.1_pt1 | contig 10629 bp, 16 predicted proteins | sample 8637441 | NCBI WGS metagenome assembly NPIG01 (sample SAMN07420675, study PRJNA396082) | bioreactor metagenome | isolation source: sample BR6 brine-fed electro-methanogenic bioreactor BR | place: Japan: Kochi | collected 2016-06-14
GGTCCAGGACATGGGCGTGGCGACGGAGCTGTGCCTGAAGCTGGTGGAACGCGCGGCAAAGAGCGGGTGAACCGCACGGGCAGGCGATGGCGACCCCGGCAGAACGCCGGGATGCCACTGAAATCAAAGGGCTAGACCAACAAGTTCCAAGAGGCCGACGCATTACTGATCAATGCGTTACAAGCCCCAGTTCCAACAAGAACGACGCCGTTCAGGCAAAGAAAAACCCCGGTGCGCTGGCGGGCGCAACCGAGGCAAATTCAAATGAGCGTGAAAACTCCGAACTAGAATACAGGTTGCGGCGGGAATGGGCAACAGCCTTGCTCTTCGCGATTGACCATTGCGACCCGACCGACGCCGCATTGATCATGTCCGACGCCTTGGAGCGTATGCGAGGCGGCTCCCCGATCCCGCCCCTGCTGAACGCGATGGAGGAAGCCAAGAACTGGGCTGCACTGGCAACCCCCTTCGAGGTCAAGGCTTACTGCCTAGCCTGTTACGAAGCTATGGAGCCTAAATCACAAGCGGGTTTCATCGCTCATGTCACCGGGAGGGCTTCCCGATGACCGAGCAAGAGCTTGACGAGATCATGACCGTTCGCTGGCCCCTGGTTATGCGCCGCGTCATGGCCGATGGCGATGATTGGGCAAAGGGATTTGCCAAGAGCATCGCCAGGCACGGAAAGCGCCCCACATGGCGACCGACTTCCAAGCAAGCGTGGATCATGCGCCGCATGGTGGCCGAGCTGGGCACCACGCCGGAACCGTCTTTCAACCCCATCGAGGACTGAGGACGTGCGGCCCCGCGCGCTTTCGTGGGGCCTGCTGGTGTTGCGGGGAAACGACGGTGCGCCAGCAGGAGCGAAGGGCAAACACGGGCAGGGATCACATTGCCCAGGGCAGTCCGAAAGGTTGAAGCCCGATCCCCGGCACCGCGCTCAGGTGTCGCAAGTAGCAACCAACCGACCGGCAGGAGCGCATGACCGGACGGGCCCGAAGCGATGGACCGGCTCCGTTGAGCAGGATCTTCACGCGGAGGGCATAGGGACTGCCACGCTTTGCGGCGTGGGCAGTCGTCCTATGCCCTTTGCTCCGAACCTCACCATTGAGCAGGTGGGTAGAGAGAGACGGTAGGTATGAGAGATACGCGCGAGACATGGAAACACATCGGCGACGAAATCACAGAGCTGGTCAGCCGCATTCGTTGCCTATGCCCCGACCATCGCGATCCGCACCGCTTCCACGAGGAAAAGAGCGAGATCGTCCACGAACTGAACAAGCTGGCAAGGAGGATCAGAGTATGACCGAAGACATGAAACCAGAACAGAGCGAACAGGCCGAGGCGGTGGCCCGCTGCGTTGGCGACCTGCTGCTGCGCCTGCACCATGAGGCGGGCATTCCGCTGGAACTGGTGATGGCTGCGGCGCATGGCCAGGTGGTCACGATGCTTGCGAGCATCGTTGGCGGAGAGGTCGCGGCTGAACGGTGTACGAATGCAGCCGAGCTTGTCCGTCCTGTTCTAAGCATATCGGATGCTGCGCTTGCGGCCGCGACACCGCATGGCCGGGCGTGATCGAGGCGCGCGGGTCCTTCCGGGGGCACCCCGTACGGGGGTAATTCTCGCCCCGATGGTTCAGGCGCTGAAAAAATCGCTAAGGGGTTAAAAATGAAGATTTTTTCGGAATTGCCGCTTGGGAAGGAGCCGCTGCACACCGTGGGCGGCAAAGATCTTTGCGACCTCTTCGAAATCTCGCCCGCAACCCTGACCGATTTGAAGAAACGCGGGATTGCCGTTCACCTGTCACACGACACTTCCGACCTTACCGCCACGACCCGCGCCTACGTCCAGCACCTTCGCAGTATCGCGGCGGGTTGGGGCACAACCGATCAGGCGGCGCAGCTCACGGCCGAGCGCGCCAGGCTGGCACGGGAACAGGCCGACGCCCAGGCGCTGAAGAACGGCAAGTTGCGCGGCGAGCTGGTCGAGGCGGCAGAGGTCGAACGCCAGTGGGGCGATCTTCTTCGCAAGGTGCGCGCCCGCATCCTCGCCGTGCCGTCCCGCCTGCGCGCCGATCTGCCCGAGGTCGCGGGCGAGACATTCCACGCCATTGACCGCGCCCTGCGCGATGCCCTGACGGAGCTTGGCCATGCCGACGATTGAGCAGGTTGCCGCCAGTGCCCGCCGCGCCCTGATCCCGCCGCCGCGCCTGCGCCTGTCCGACTGGATCGAGGGCAACGTGACCCTGCCGGAAGGGGTCAGCGCCCAGCCCGGCCCGGTGAAGCTCTGGCCCTTTCAACGCGAGATCGCCGACGCGATCGGAGATCCCGCGATCGAGCGTGTCACGCTGGTCAAGCCGGTGCGGGTTGGCTTCACCACGCTGTTGACATCTGCGGTTGCGTCCTCCGTCGCCAACGAACCCGCGCCCATTCTCTGCCTGTTGCCCGCCGAGGCGGATTGCCGCGATTACATGGTCAGCGACGTTGAGCCGATCTTTGCCGCGTCCCGCGCCGTGGCCGATGCCCTGGGCGAGGATCGCGACGAAGGCGAGCGCAACACGCTGCTGTCACGCCGGTTTCCCGGCGGATCGCTGAAGGTGGTCGCGGCCAAGGCCCCGCGCAACCTGCGCCGCCACAACGTGCGGGTTCTGTTCATCGACGAAGCGGACGGGATGGAGGCGACGGCCGAGGGTTCGCCGATCCTGCTGGCCGAGCGGCGGACGCTGAGCTTCCCGGATCGCAAGATCGTCCTGGGCAGTACCCCGGTCCACGATGAAACGAGCCATGTGCTGCGCGCCTACGCCCAGTCCGACGCCCGCGTGTTCGAGGTCCCGTGCCCCGACTGCGGTGTGTTCACGGAAATACAGTGGGAACAGATCGTTTGGGACGACGCCGCGCCCGAAACCGCGCGCTGGTGCTGCCCCCATTGCCAGGCCGAAATTGCGGAGCGGCACAAGCCGCAGATGGTGGCGCAAGGCACCTGGCGCGCGACCCGGCCCGAGGTCGCAGGTCACGCCGGGTTCCGGCTGAACGCCCTGGTATCGCTGCACTCGAACGCGGGCTGGGGCAAGCTGGCGGCGGAATTCCTGGGCGTGAAGGACGATCCTTCGACGTTGCAGACCTTCGTCAACACCATCCTCGGGCAGGGTTGGCGCGGCGATGGTGAAGAACTGGACGACGAATCGCTTGCCGGGCGCGGCGAAGACTGGGGGCTTGCGGCGGTGCCGGCCGATGTGCTGGCGCTGACGGTCGGCTGCGACGTGCAGCACGACCGCCTTGAACTGACCTATGTGGGGTGGACCGAGACCGGCACCGCCCTTGTCCTGGGGCACCGGGTGATCTGGGGCGAATGGGATGACGATGCGACCTGGACGGCGCTTGACGATGCCCTGCGCGCCCGCTTTCCGCACGAGCTGGGCGGGCTGATCGGGGTTGACGCGGCGGCGGTGGACGCGGGCGACGGCACCACAATGAACCGCGTGACCGCCTTTGCCGTGCCCCGCACCCGCCGCAAGGTGCTGGCGATCAAGGGGGCGGCTGGCAACCGGCCGCTGATCGAGCGGGCTGGATCGAAGACGAAGACCGGCGCGCGGCTGTGGATCGTCGGTGTGGACACCGCGAAGACGCAGATCTTCGCGCGCCTGTCTCGGGGGCAGAGCATCCGCCTTTCGGCCGAGCTGCCCCGCGTCTGGCATGAACAGGTGGCCAGCGAACGGGCGGTTCTGCGGTATCGGCGCGGCCAGCCGGTGCGCAGCTTCGAGCGCATCCCCGGCCGCCGGGCCGAGGCGCTGGATTGCCTGGTCTATGCCGTGGCGGCGCGGCAGATCGTGAACCCCGACTGGGCGCGGCGGCGGGCAGAGCTGGCCGAGGCCCGGCCCCCGGCCGCGCAGCCTACGCCGGTCCTGCAATCGTCCTGGATGAAACGATGAAATCGGGAGGGCGCCCCGGCGAAGAGATCCAGCAAAGCGCCCCCGTTACTCGGCGAGTGGGAAAACCCCGAGAGCGCGCGGCTCATGACCTCCTTGGAGAGCGCGGCGCGCGGCTTCATCACTTCCGGTCAAGGCGCGATTTCAACGGCTTGATGCGAGGTTCAAGCGTTTTCAGTCTGGGTTCTTTGTTTGGCTTTTTCGGCTTTGTTCGTTGGATGGCCGCGCGACCTTCATCGGTAAGGGAGAATCGGTCTGAGTTCGGATTGTGTCCGCTGTATGGCTCGATCCATCCCTTGGCTAGGATGCTTTCAAACGTCTTTTCTCCGCCGAGCTTCTCCCGATATTCCCATTCTCCAAGCGCGTTCAGCAATGCCTTTCGCTCAAGTCCAGTTGGAATACACATCTCTAAGCCTCTTTTTTCAAGCGGACGCCTGCGCCTCCGCCATTCTCAGCGATGAACTCAACCCCGGCGGCTTCGAGGGCGGAACGTAGTTTTTGGACAGTCGAAGCGCGCGGCGCCCTCTCCATTTTTTCAAAACTTATCAGTGTCCTAATGGATACATCGGCCACTCTGGCCAAATTCTCCTGAGACCATCCAATCAGCCCCCGCGCCGCTCTACACTGTCCTGCGTTCATTTTATTATTGCAGATTATCTGCAACTCCATTATTCCCTTAGTTGCACAATATATGCAAATGGAGNNCAAGACCGCGCTCGCGCGAACGGCCCCGCTTTGCTCAATACGGCGGATCAAAACAAGACGCTCTATGACCGTGAGAATATCTACGACCCAACGAAATGCCGTGACCCGCAGGCTGTCAGCATGTGGAACCGTGCAGATCAAATCTGCGGCATGTGCAAGGTGATGATCTGTGCGAGTGATACCGCAATGAACATCGACCTTATGGAAGCGATGAAATCACAGTTCGAGGTGATGTATCAGCTCGCCGACGAGCTGCGCCAGGGCTTGGAGGCAACGCAATGACCAGCAACCGCTTGTCCCGCCGCTCCCTCTTGACCGCGCTGCCCGCCACCGGCGCGGCGCTGGCCGTGGCAGCTCCGGCCGAAGCAGAAAGCCAAACACCGGTGATGCAGCTATTCGGCCAGTGGTGCCGCATGCGGGATCGGCTGGAGAGAATTTCCGAAACTGTCGATCCAGGGCGTTTGACGAATGACCGCATGGATCGCCTCTATGCGCCTCGTGACCGGATCGAAGCCCGCATCCTGGCAGAGCCCTGCCAGACCGCCGGTGACTTCGCGGCGAAGATGATCATCGAAACGTGCCTGGGCGGGTTAGCGGTCCAATGGGAGAACAACCCGGTTTGGCAAGAGGCACGTTTTCTTGTCGGGAAGCCGAACCTTGGGCTGGGATAACCGAGTGATCAACCCTCATAAGGGTATCACTTGACACCTCACGCTATCTCGCCTTAGGGTGTCACTTGATACCAAAGGAGGGCGAATTGAAACGAGCTGCAATGCTTTACTGCGCTGACTGTGACGCGCCACGCTTCAAGGTTCTGGCGTCGCGCGATCAACTCCCCTTCTTGACCAGCGACGAAGACGAACATTTCAAGCGTGGGCCTTACACCTTGGCCCACGCTTTTCTATTGCGCCTGACCCTCGATCTGATCGGCGCTGACGTTCGGAAGAACCCGCTCTTGACCGGCGTTCCCGCGTCCACGGCCGAAAAGATCATTTCCAATGTTTCGATCTGGGCAGAACAAGAGCTGGAAACCCCACAAGGCGACTACTGGGTCGGGCAACTGATCGTGCGCCAAGAACCGGCGGACGATCATCCGATTGAGTTCAATTCATGGTTCTTCGGACGGGCCTCCGAACTTCCCGCGCGCATCGAGGAGGAATGCTTGAGCGACCCGTTAGGCGGCGCACAATCGGTGGTTCGTGTGAATATCGTCAATGCCGCCCGCGCCGCTTCCTTCGTCCGAACCCGCGCCGAGGAATTGGGGCTGACCGAGGCGCAAATTCGCGGGTGCGATGCGAAATGAGCTTCCCCTTCTCTATCCTTGATCGCATCGCAACACCGTTTCGGAAACGATCCGGCATCGAGGCCGCAGGCGGTGGGCGGCGCTGGGATGGGGCATCGGTCCTGACCTCGGCGCACAATTCCACCCTTGCGGCCCGTGGCCCGGCGATGGTCCGCGCGGCGGCGGTGTTCCTCAATACCCCCTACGGGCAGCGCATCGTTGAGGCATGGGTTGCCGCACTGGTAGGCAAGGGCTGGCAGACCCGCGCCCAGCACCCCGACAAGATGACCGCCCGGCGGCTAAACGAGGACTTCGAGGCGCTGGCCAACCCGCTATTGCCGGTGGTGGCGCGCGCCCTGGTGCGGGATGGCGAAGCCTTCCTTCGCATCCACATCACGGCGCGCGGCGAAGTTCGGCTTCGGGCGATCCCCGCCGAACAGGTTGACCCGTCGCTGTCCCGCGACCTGGGCGGCGGCGCACGGATCGTCGCCGGAATCGAGTTCGACGCGGATGACGAAATCGTCGCCTATCACATCTTGCCCGAAGCCCCCGGCACCCCCTTCGTCACCTACGGGGCGGCGGTTCGGGTTCCGGCCCGCGATGTTCTGCATATCTTCGACCCGCTCTTCCCCGGCCAGGTGCGCGGGCTGACATGGCTGGCCCCGGTCCTGCTGAAGCTGCGCGACCGCGACGAAGCGTCCGACGCGCTGCTGATGCAGTTGAAGACCGCTTCGCTGATCACCGGCTTCATTCAGGACCCGGACGGCAGTTTCGCGGGGTTCGAGGGGCAGACCGAGGGTAGTGCCCTGAACGTGGCCCTCGAGCCGGGCGCGATGCGCATCTTGCCCACGGGCGCGGACGTGAAGTTTTCGCACCCCGGCCAGGGGCTGACACAGGCTGTCGAGTTCCTGCGCGCCCAGGATCGCGAGATCGCGGCAGGCGTCGGGATAACCTTCGAGGCGCTGACCGGCGATCTTGGCGAGGCGAACTATTCCAGTGCGCGGGTTGGCCTTCTGGAATTCCGCCGCCGGGCGGAAATGATGCAACGCAACCTGATCGAGGGGCAGCTCCTGCGCCCGCTCTGGCGGCGTTGGATCGACACCCGCGCCCTTGCCGGTGAGATCGAGGCGCAGGGGGCCGCTCTGGACGATTTCCGCGCCGTGCGCTTTGTCCCGCCGGGCTGGCAATGGGTGGACCCGCGCAACGAGGTCGATGCCGATGTTGCCGCAATCGACGCCGGGCTGAAATCCCGTGAGGAGGTGGTCGCAGGGCGCGGCCGCGACATTGACGACCTGGACGAAGAGATTGCCCGCGACAAAGGCCGGGCCAGCGGAGGCGAAGCAGCATGACAATTCACATTCGCAACCTGTCCCCCAGCCCGACCACGGTCGATATCGAGGCCCGCACGGTCGAGGCTATCGTTTCCACCGGGTCCGATACCAAGCGGCCGGGCTACATCGAGCGGCTTGACCTCGCCGGGGCGGACTTGTCCCGGCTGATCGGCGCACCGGTTCTGGATGCACACAGGTCAAGCTCGACCCGCGATCAACTCGGCATTGTCGAGGCCGCAGAGCTGCGCCCAGAGGGGATTTGGGTGCGGATGAAATTCCGCCGCAACACGACCGCCGCACAGGTCCTGTCCGACATCGCGGACGGCACCCTTCGCGGACTGAGCATCGGCTATCAGGTGGCCGAGTGGAAAGAGGGGCGGGAGGGCAGCGCCCGAACCCGCACCGCAACCCGGTGGATGCCCATCGAAGTATCCATCGTTCCTGTCCCGGCCGATCCGGGAACCCACTTCCGCAATGGAGAAAACGACATGGAACCCAACGAGCAGACGGCCGGGCAGCCGCCCGAGACCGAGCGCCAGACGCGCGCCCAGGTCAACGCGGAGATCCGCACCATCGCCGAAACGGCCGGGCTGACCCGCGCCTGGGCGGATGAGCAGATCGACGCGGAGGTTACGCCGGATGAGGCGCGGACCGCCGCCTTCGAGGCGATGCGCACCCGCAGCGCCCAGGCGCAGACGCGGACCACGCGCGCGGCGATCATCTTCGACCACAACGACCCGGCCGAGATCGCCCAGCGGGCAGGCGAGGCGCTCTTTGCCCGGTCCCACCCGGATCATGAGCTTTCCGAGGCGGCGCGGCCCTATGCGGCAATGTCCACCATCGACCTTGCCCGCGATTGCCTTCGCCGCTCTGGCGCGAATTCAACCGGACTGACCGCCGACACCGTGATCACCCGCGCCTTGCACACGACCTCGGATTTCCCGCTGATCCTGGGCGACACGGTGGGGCGTGAGCTGCGCCGGGCATACCAGGCGGCACCGGCAGGGGTTCGGCAACTGGCGCGCCAGACCACGGCCCGCGATTTCCGCGCCAAGCGCGCCATTCAGTTCGGCGAAGGCCCCGAGCTGGAAAAGGTGAACGAGGCGGGCGAGTTCAAGTTCGGCACCATCGAGGAGGCGGCGGAAACCTACAGCGTCGAGACCTTCGGGAAGATCTTCAGCATTTCCCGCCAGGCGCTGATCAACGACGACCTCGGGGCGTTCACGCAGATGCCTGCCAAACTGGGCAATGCCGCCCGCGCCTTCGAGGCAAAGCAACTGGTGGCGAAGCTGGTCGCGAATCCGAAGATGAGCGACAACAAGGCGGTGTTCCACGCCGATCACGGGAACCTCAGCGATCCCTACGCCGCGCCCAGCCTGACGAGCCTCAGCGCCGCGCGCCTGGCCATGCGGCAGCAGACCGGCCTTTCCGGCGAGCTGATCGACGTGACCCCGCGCTTCGTCCTGGTGCCGCCGGCTCTGGAAACCACGGCCGAACAGGTGCTGGCCGAGATCGCCGCGACCAAGACGGCCGACGCCAACCCCTTCGCCAACCTGACGCTGGTGGTTGAGCCGCGCTTGACGGATGCCGAAGTCTGGTACGTCGCCGCCGATCCGGCGGTGATCGACGGGCTGGAATATGCCTATCTTGAGGGCGCGCCCGGCCCGCAGATCGAGACCCGCCAGGGCTTCGAGGTGGACGGGGTGCAGATCAAGGTTCGCCTGGACTTCGGGGCGGGCTGGACCGATCACCGCGGCTGGCACAAGGTCGGCTGACATGGCCATTGATACGGCCCAACTTGAGACCCTTCGCGACGAGCTGATCAAGGCCCGCGCGAAGGGCGCGCGCAGCCTTCAGATGGGTGATGAGCGGATCGAGTACCGATCCGATGCCGAAATGGCGGCAGCCATTGCCGATCTGGACGCGCGGATAAACCGTGCCGCGAGACCGCGACCCAGCACGGTCAGATTTTCGAGTTCCAAGGGGGTGTGATGGAAAAGCGCCGTTTAGCCAAGACCGAGCCGACCGGCCTTAAACGGCAAGACGCAGCCGCTCATTGTGGCGTGTCCCCGGGCCATTTCGACCGGATGGTTAAGGACGGCGTTTTACCAGCCCCGCGCGCCCTTGGAGGTGTGAACGTGTGGCTTCGTCAGGAATTGGACGCGGCACTTTTCGCTATCGAACCGGCAACACAGCGGGGGGGAGACACGTCATGCGACGCGGCGTTCGGCCTCGGTTGAAGCACCTGAACCCCTCGGGGCGATTCCCGAGCGGCAATGTGCGCTATTACTATCGGCCGAAAGGGCAGAAGGGCATTCCGATGCCGGATCTGCCCGAAGATCACCCGGAGTTTCTGGCGGCTTATGCAAAGGCGGCAGGCGTGAAGCCTCGCAGACCTTCGCGCGAGGGCAGCCTTGCGGCAGGCTTCGAGCTTTACAAAGCATCCGACGCCTTCGCCGCACTGGCGGTCGGCACCAGAGATGCGCGCCGCAGAATGATTGATGACGCCGCTAAGCGATACGGTCACGCCAACCGAGCCAGCCTTGCTGCGCGCCACATCGAGCACGATCTACGGCGGTTCAGAGGCCACGCCAGGAACAACCGCCTGAAGATGTGGCGCGGGTTCTGCAAGTGGATGGTGGAGCATGACCGCCTAGAGCATGATCCAAGTGACGGCTTGAAGAAATCGGCCACGGCCAAGAGCAAGGGGCATCCGCCCTGGACGGCTGACCAGATCGAGGCTTTCCGAGGGTATTGGCCAATCGGATCTATCGAGCGGCTGGCCTTCGAGCTGATCTATTGGACCGGCTCTAGGGTATCGGACGCCGTTCGGCTTGGCCCCGGCAACATCGACCGCGAAGGATGGTTGACCTTCCATCAGCAAAAGACCGGCGGGGAAGTTTGGATTCCGTTCCGCCGCGCTCTTCCCGAATTTGCAGAAGCATTCGCCGACGATCTTGCGCAGCTTCACGCGGCGATCAACGCCCGCAACGAAAGACACATGACCTTTCTGCACACGCGAAAGGGCGCATCGCGTTCCAGCAAATCGGTTTCGCAATGGTTCGCCGCCAAGGCTCGCAAGGCCGGAATCGAGAAGCGCACCGCTCACGGGCTGCGAAAGGCTCGTGCCAAGGCTCTTGCTGAAGCCGGTGGCTCCGCCCCCCAGATTGGCGCATGGACCGGCCATGAGAGCTTGAAAGAGATCGAGCGATACATCCGCGACTTCAGCAAGAGAAAGGCGCTTTCGCGTACAGATGAGGAACAAAAAGTTCCAACTTTCCCGGCCGAGTTCCAAAAGGAGGCTAAATAGTATGGGAAACCAACGACTTAATCAGGTATTGGCGACCCCGGCAGGATTCGAACCTGCAACCTGCCCCTTAGGAGGGGGC
>NPIG01001653.1_pt1 | contig 10614 bp, 5 predicted proteins | sample 8637441 | NCBI WGS metagenome assembly NPIG01 (sample SAMN07420675, study PRJNA396082) | bioreactor metagenome | isolation source: sample BR6 brine-fed electro-methanogenic bioreactor BR | place: Japan: Kochi | collected 2016-06-14
CTCGCGCAGCGCCTCTTCCGCCAGCTTGCGCCCGGTTATGTCGATGGCCACACCGTCCCAGAGCACCGTGCCGTCCGCGAGCCGTTGCGGAATGGAGTGGCACAGCAGCCAGCGCTCTTCCCCGTCTTCCCGCCGAATCTTGATCTCCTGCATGTAATGGCTCATCCGGCGCGCCGACTGCCGTATCGCGCGGTCCACGGCTTCGCGCTGTTCCGGAACAATCATCTCGAACAGGAGTGGCGCGTTGTTCACCAGACGTTCCGTCGAAAAGCCAAAGACGCGCACGCTGCCGTCGGCGGCGAAAGGCAGGTTGAATTCACCGTCCGGCGTCAATGCGAACTGGTACACGCTGCCGGGGATGTTCTCCACGGTCTTGCGGAAGCGCGCGTCCCGTTCGTGGACCTCCGCTTCGGCCATGCGCAAACTGGTCGTGTCCGTGTTCGTGCCGACCATGCGCAGCGCTTCGCCCCGGTCGTTGCGGTCCACCACCATGCCGCGCGTCAGAATCCAGCGGTAGTCCCCGGACTTGTGCAGCACCCGGGACTCCGCCTGGAGAAATGCCGTCCTTCCCTCCAGATGCTCTTCCCAGTGCGCCTCGAGCCGCTCCCGGTCCTCGGGATGGTACAACTCGAAAAAAGTGCCCTGCCTCACGCGCTCCAATATCTCCGCGCCCGAGTAGCCCATCAACTCTTCGTAGCGCGGACCGACGTTCAGCATGCCGCGCTCGAAGTCCATTTCCCACAGCGCGTCGTTTGACGCTTCAAACGCGAACTGCAACCGGGCCTCGTTCTCCCGCAGCACCCGGGCGTTCTCCTTGAACACCTGGAACGCGCGCGCCAGCGCGCCGATTTCGTCACGCCGGTCTGTCTCCGGAACCTCCGCGCGCTGGTCGCCGCCGGCAAGCCGGCTCATGGCCCCGGTGATGCCCGACAGGCTCTCTACAATCCCCCGAACCAGCCCGCCCGCGAGCGCCAGCCCGGTAAACAGGGTCAATGCGCCCGCCAGCACGGCCAGCCACAGTGCCCGCCGCATTGCGCTGTCAGCCAGGCGGTTCTGTGCGCGGGCCCGCGCGACGGCCGCGGTGGAAAGGTCCTCGGCGCGCGCCAGCACACGCGCGCCCAGCGCGTCCATTTCCTGGGTAACGATCCGGTGGGCGTCGGCCAGCGTTTCCGCGAGCTGCTCGAAGGCCGTCTCGTAGCGCGCCAGCGCTTCCAGTGTGCGCAGCGGGCCGTTACGCCGCGCGCTGTCATCAATCAGCGACAGCAGTATCCACATCGCTCGCATGGCCGCGTCGATGTTCTTCCGCGCCGCGGCCAGGTGCGAACCCTCTTCGGTGACCAGGTACTGGTAGACCCCGATGCGCGCGCGAAGGAAGTGCTCCTGCACCATGCCCGCGTAGCTCGCGCGCATCAGGTCGGTCTCTGAAGCCACCAGCGAACCGCCCGAAATGATCGGCGACAGCTGGTCCATGATGCCGTCACCCAGCGCCGTAAGCTCGCCGTGGGCGATCTGCTCCCGTTGCTCCAGCATCAGCGACAGTCCGCGCAGTTGCTCACGGTAATCCTGCAGCATGGGCGTCAAGCCCTCGGCGATGGCGCGCTGCCGCTCGTCCGCGGCGCCCGGGGCCAGGCCTGCCGCAATCTCCTCCACCCTGTCAAGCGCGGCCACAATGCCGTGCAGTTCCGTTTCCTCGTAGCGCGACCGGTAGTCGTGCACCAGCCGTTCCACGGAAGCCATGCCGCCCCGAAGCTGCTCCGCCGCCAGCGCATATTCGGTGGCTTCCGTCGCAGCCCCCAGCCGGGTCCAGATATTTGCCAGCACGAAGCTCCCGAAAACCACAATGCCCGCGGTCAGCAGAAACATGCTTCCAAAGCCCAGATAGATCTGGCTGCGGAAACTCAGCCGGTGACCGGCTCTCTTTTTTGAATCTACCATGACGCCGCTACACCGTGTCCAGGAAGTCGGGCTGCGGCAGGCGGCCCGTCCAGGGACCGTCCGCGTTCACCACCCCATCCAACCTGTCGAAATCCCCGCCGGACCCCGCCAGGGCGGCCTTCAGTTCATCCCATTCCGCGCGCTGCGCGCCCGCCTGACCGCGCCAGCGTTGCCGCGCCCCGTCATCCATCCGCGCTATCCGCACGCCCGCGGACTCCAGCCCCTGCTTCGCCTCCCGATAGTGCGCCGCGCTTCCCTCGAGCAGTTCCAGACAGGCCGCTGCCGCCGCCTGCCGCACGGCCTGCCGCAACGCTGCGGGAAGGGACTCCAACCAGTCCCGGTTCACCGTCAGCGCGTGCCCGTAGGCCACCGAGCCGACGTAGGAAATCGAGTTCACGTATTCTCCGAGCCCGCTGCTCAGCAGTACCGGCGCCGACGGGTCCAGCACATCCGCCTGCCCCGACGCCACTTCCCGGTGCAGGTCGCTCCAGGGCACCGGCACGGGAACCGCGCCGCACAGCCGGTAGAACAGCCGCAACGCCCTGGAGGCGCCAACCCGTATCCGCTTGCCCGCAATGTCTTCCGGGCGCAGCACGGGCCCCGGGAATGCCCCGGTCGTCGCCAGCACACGGCTGCCCAGCGGCAGGTAGTGGAGCACCTCGAAGCCCGATGACCGCACATAAGGCCCCACCACGGTCTCCCACGCCTCGCTCGAAACCAGGTTCATGAACCGTTCCGGCGTATTCGCCCAGAAAGGCAGATTCAACAGGTCTACCTGTGGAACAAAGGCCGTCAGATTCGACACGGAATTCACCGCCGCCTGAAGCCGGTTCTGGCGCACCTGTACCAGGCTGCGCACGTCCCGGCCGGTGGTCTCCGTTTCTTCCGCGACCACGCGTATGCGGCCGTCTGAAAGCGCGTCGATATGCCGCTCCAGCAAGCCAACCAGATGACTGCGAAACGAGGCGCCCGCCTCCGGCGCGCGCAGGTCAATGCGCATGAGGAAGGGCGCCTCCCCGGTCCCGGCCTGACCGGCCTGGCACACCGCGCGGGACGGCAAACCGGCGCATACCGCCGCAAAGCCGCCCAGTCCCTGGAGCAGAAAACTTCGCCTTCGCATTGCGCGCTCCATGCTTCGTCCATGGGGCCCGCCGCATCACACGCACGGCGCGCCCCATCCCTTCTCTCAGTGCCCCCCAACCGTAACAGACTATGCGCGGCTGACGACGAAATTGTCAAAAAGGCAGCGAAGAACCGTCCGTGCGGAGGCAGGATTCAAAGTCTTTCGAACACCACCTTCACGCAGACAATCTTCCTTGGGCCCGCCTTGAGGGAGACCACTGAACCGGAGAGCGTAAGCGGCTCTTCCTCTTTTTCCTCCAGATTCGTCAGACAGGCGGAAACAGGGGTGGCCACAAAAGAAAGCGCGCCCGTCAGCGTTTCATCCGTTGGGTTGAACAGCCGCAGCACATAGCCCTTTCCGTCTTCCGAGCGCTTCACGGCGCTCAGCAGCAGGTTCTCCGGCGTGGATGCGAGGAAGCCGTGGGCGAGGGGCAGTTCCCCCGGGTGCGGTCCGGCCTGCGCCACCTCCAGCGGTGTGACAAAACGGTCGGCCTCGCCCAGCAGTCCGCCCGAGGCGTAGTCACCCGCGTGCGGGTAAATGGCGTATTCGAACTCGTGCGGGCCCGGGCACTGGGCCAACTCCATTTCCGGCAGCTCCTCCCAGCACTTGCTCACGGGGCACAACGCCACGGTGAACGCCCGCATCAGCGTCACCACAATCGCGCGGTCCCCGTCCTGGGTCACTTCGTACTCGCGCAGGCCGTGGTTCAGCACGGCAAGACCCGCTTCCCCGTCGGTCACATCGACGAAACGCTGCATCGGGAAGGTGACATTTTTCGTGCCGTGCCAGGGGCTGCCGGGGCCGAATTCGGTTTCGCGCTCGACCACATCGAAGGCGCTCTCCGCGTGGCACGTGGCGCCGGCCCGCCGGGTCGGAAACACGACGCGCAGCCGGTGATGCGTGGCCCGGTTGTCGAAGCGCGTGCGTATATCGACGCGCTTCGCGCCGCGCCGCAGCGTGATCCAAGAGGTGACGGGAAAATCGACTTCCTCCGTCGAGCGTGCGGCGGCATTGCCCACGCCGTCCAGCCGCTGCCAACTGTCGCCGCCGTTCTCTTCGAGCCGCGACGGAATGCGCATGTGCCACGTCACCCGGTAGCGCGTCAGCAGCGCGCCGTCCTCTTCGAGCGCGATGCTGACGGCGAACCCGCGGCTGTCTATCACCCGGTCGTGCGCCGGGTCGTGATGCATCCAGGCGTGGCCCGCCTCGCCGTTGTCGAGAAAGTAATGCACGTCGCGGTAGGCCGCGCCCGTCTGTTTGTGCGTAAGCGTAAGCGTGCCGTTCTCTTCGATACGCACCTTGAGATGCTCGTTGTCCATCTCCCGCGGTGCCGTGACCTGCGTGCCGCGCCGGAACCGGCCGTCGCGCGCGATGCGGTAGCTGCGGTAGCCCATGGCCGGGATCTCGGACGCGGGAAAATGGACCTCCAACTGCTCGGTGGGCAGGTTCATCGGCGCGTCGCCCGCGTGGTTCACAATCGCGGTGTGCGGGCGGCGGCTGCGCATCTGCACCGGCACCGGCTCGCCCGTGGCCAGGTCAACCAGCCCGAACTCGCCGCGCGCCGCGGCATCGGGCAGGTCAATGCGGGCACTCACGACCTCGGTGCGCGGCTGGAGCGAAGCGTTGAACACGGTCACCACCACATCGGCCGCGCTCAGCGCGCTGGTGTCGATACGCCGCTGAATCGCGCCGAGCGCGTTGCGCAGCACCGCCTCGCTGATGTGGATAACCTGGCGCAGCCGGTGGCGCATGTCGAGTTCGATGTCGTCGATGCCGCTGCCCGCGATGCTGTCGTGCGCGTGGCAGGAGAGCAGCGTCTTCCAGGCGTGGTCGAGCAGCCCGGCGGGATAGCGCTCGCCGAGCAGCGCCGCCCATGCCGCGAACGGCTCCGCGCGCCGCTGCAGCAGGTATTCCGCCTTCGTGTTCATCAGCTTCATGCGCGTGCGGCTCGACAGCACGTCGCTGTACAGATGCATCGTCACCGGCATCAGCTTGGGCGTGCGCCGCTCGCCCCGGAGCACCGGCAGCCGATCCCAGTCCGCCTCGGCCTTGATGCGCGCCATCATCTCCGGGTAGGTGTCGTGCAGCACCTCGTCGCCGGGGAACGCGCGCTTCGCCTCCTCCAGAATGTCCAGCTCGGCCGCGTCGGGCACGCTGCTGTCGTGGCCCATCATGAACGCGAGGTGCCGCGTCGTCGACACGCTGACCTCTTTGTCCTTGAGCCATTGCAGCCGCTCGCGCAGCAGTTCCTCGTGCCAGCCGCGCACGGGGTCGAGCAATATGTGCTGGCGGTGCGCGGCGTCGCCCCGGCACAAATGGAAAGGCAATCCGCCCTCCGTCCAGGCGTAGGAGCGCTCGTCGAGCCCTTTCCCGTAGAGCGCCGGGCGCAGCAGGTGGTGGTACGCGTTGTAGCGCGCGTAATGGCTCATCTGGCTGCCGAGAATGCGCGTGCCGTCCGCGCCCTCGAAAACCCACTCGTTCGGCACTTCGTCGTGGCTGACGCCGTGATAAAACAAGATCGTGTCGATGCCGAAGCCCTCGTAGATTTGCGGCATCTGCGAGTTCTGCCCGTAGCCGAACGACGTGTGCCCGACTTTCATCACGCCGCCGTAATGCGCCGCCACGCGGTGCCCGTAGGTGAGGTTGCGCACCATGGACTCGCCGTTGACGCAGAAGCCCTCGGGGTCGGTGTACCACGGGCCGATGAGCAAACGCCCCGCCGCGACGTGCTTGCGGATGCGGCCTTCCTCCTCCGGCCGTATCGCCAGGTAATCTTCAACAGGGATGGTCTGCGAGTCCAGCACGTAGGAGCGGTATTCCGGGGCCGTGTCGAGAATCTCCAGCAAACGGTCGAAAAAGTCGGCGAGCATCACCCGCGTTTCCTGGAAATTCGTCAGCCATTCGCGGTCCCAGTGCGTGTTCGAAATCATGTGGATGACGTGCGGCTTGGACATCAGGCGCTCCTCTTGCGTCGCGGGAAATCCTCACGGAAGGCGCCGAAACGGCGCACCGCCCGCTATTGTCGAAATCCCCCCGCGCAGTGTCAAGAAATGCGTTCAGCCCGTGGCCGACTGCAGCCACAGAAACGACGCCAGCACCGCCACCAGCAGCGGCCCCGCCATCCAGAGCAGGCCGAGCCCCGTGACCTTGCCCAGCGACAGCCGGTCCCGGTAGTGGAACAGCACCCCGTAGCCGAGCAGGCTGAAGCAGGCCGCGATAAGCTCGCACCAGCCGGACACGGCGTTCGCGCGGTACCACAGCTCCGGGTCGGCCAGCGTGGCGGCCGTGCGGAATCCGTAGGCGGAATTCGGCGGCACGCGGCCCAGAATCAGCGGCACGGCAAGCCCCGCAAAGAGCAGCGCGGTCCCCGTGTAGAGAAGCAGCACCCCCGTCTTCCACACACCTTCGCCCGCCGCGCGCACGGCCGGGCCGGACGGCTGCGGAGAAACATCCGCGTCGCGGGCTTCGTCGAGCGCCGCCATAAATGTCTCGCAGTCCACCGGACTGACGAAGAGCGCGCCGCCCGAAAACTCCAGGCGCACGCCGTCGGCCATGCGGTTGCAGGCGCCGAAGCGGCGCGCGCCCCAGCCCACCACCCGCGAAATGACCTGCACGCGTTCCATCCCCGTGATGTCCGCCAGCGGCACGGTCTTGCGAAACACGAATCCCGAACGCACGCGCAGCATGCCCCCCGCGATTTCATACCGCGTGTCAAAGGCGGCGTGAACCAGCCAAAGGCACATCACCAGCAACACCGCGCCCGCGGCGCCCATGATGGCGTTGCCCATCAGGCCGACCACCAGAAAGGCGGCGCCGGGCACCCCCACCAGCAGCGTGGAAAAGGTCAGATAGCCCATACCCGGCCGCGGACGGTCTGTGAAGACGGCCGCCACAGTTTCCCGGGCGTTCAAGTGACGCTCTCCCACCAGGCGTCGTGCAGCGCCTTCAATTCCTCGACTATCTCCGGATGCTCGTCCACCAGGTTCACCTCTTCACCCGGGTCTTCCGCGAGGTTCACCAGGAACAGCGGGGCCACGATGGTGTCGTTCGGCCGCTCCGAGGTGTCCCGCGGGTTGCCCATCAGTTTCCAGTCGCCCCTGCGCACCGCCCACGACATGCGGTGGCCCATGCCATGCTGGAAATGGACCGCGTCGTGCGGCGTTGCCGCCGCGCCGGAGCCTATCACTTCTACCATCGACTTGCCGTCGATATTCGCGGGCGGCGCGATGCCGCACAGCTCCGCTATGGTCGGCATCCAGTCGCAGCCGTGCCCGACCTGCTCGCGCACCTCGCCTTCGGGCAGGCGGCCCGGCCAACTGATGATCGAAGGGATACGCAGCCCGCCCTCGAAGACGCTGAACTTCGCGCCGCGGTAGGGGCCGCTGTTGCCCCCGCCGAAGTGGGCGCGCTCTTCCGTCGAATGCCCGTGGTCGGACTCGAAAATGATGAGGGTGTTTTCGCGCAGGCCGCGGGCCTCGAGCGCGTCGAGCAGGTGGCCGATGCGCTCGTCCTGCGAACTCACGAAAGCCGCATAGAGATTGCGCGGATACTCCACCCCCTTCTGGTCGTAGTATTCGAGCCACTTCGGGTCGCCCTGGTAGGGATAGTGCGGCACGTTCATCGCGAAATACATGAAGAACGGCGCGCCCGCCTGCGCGTCAATGTAGTCGACCGCTTTCTCCACCATCAGGTCCGGGAAATACCGGCCCGGCGCGTGGACCATCTCCCCGTTCTCCCAAAGGTCGTGCCGGTTCGGGCCGTGCCAGTAGAAGAAGTGCGAGTAGTTGTCGATGCAGCCGCCCATGTGGCCGAACGAATAGTCAAAGCCCTGCGCGTTCGGCATGGTTTCCGGCGAATAACCCAGGTGCCACTTGCCGATGTGCGCCGTGCCGTAGCCCGCCGTCTTCATCATCTCGGCGATGGTGGTCTGTTCCGCGGGCATCCCCGGGTCGCCCTGCGTCGAGGAGACGTTGCCCGGCACCCCCGCGCGGACCGGGTACCGGCCGGTCAACAGCCCCGCACGCGACGGCGAGCAGACCGGCGCGGGCGCGTAAAACTGGGTGAAGCGCACGCCCTCGCGGGCCAGCCGGTCCATGTTCGGCGTGGCCAGGTCCGCCGCGCCGTAGGCGTGGGTGTCGATGCTGCCCTGGTCGTCGGTATAGATGATGATGACGTTTGGCCGCTGTTCCGGCGCGGACCACGCGCGGCCGCCCAGCAATGCCGCCGCGCAGCCGCCCGCCACGGTGCCAAGCCACTCGCGCCGTGTCCATTTTCCCGTTTCTTGAGGTGCCATGCGATGCTCCTGTACGTCCTCGCCCCGGATGGGGTGCACAAAACCCGGTTTCGGGTTATCCTAAGGGGCGCCGGGTGTATACGCAAGTCATCGGCGCGGGCGGTCATCGGGCGCGCGGCGCGCAGCGTTATTCCGCATGCCATGCGCCCCCGCCCCGGGACGGATTCGACATCCAGGACATTATCAGGAGTGTGCTCATGAGTGACAAGCCCAGACGCGCATGGATGAAAATCGCCGCGCTGGTTGCCGCACTGTTCGGCGGCGCGCTGCTGTTCGTCTTCGGGGTCGGGTTCGGCGTGTGGTTCACGCAGAACTTCGACATTGTGCCGAAAGGCGAAATGCTCGAGGCGGTGCAGCGCCAACTGAACGAAAGCGGGCAACTGGACGCCCTGCTGGAAGACGCCGGCGGCGGCCGGATAGACCCGCAGCAACTGCTCGAAAAGGTGCTGAAAAGCCAGTCCCCCGAACAGGGCGCCGCCGATTGGGAATTGAAGCCCCAGCCGGCCCAGCCGGACACCGGGCCCTTCACGTTCCGCTTCACCCCGGGCGAAACGCTGAAATACACGTTTCAGGCGGACATCCAGGGGGAGGGCATGGAACTGCTCAGCCCGGAACCCATCAAAATGGATTTCGACAGCGGTTTCACGCTCGCCACCAAGAGCGTGGACGCGCAGGGCAACGGCAATCTCGTCCTCAACTTCGACGACACCGCGCTCACCGGCGATTTCATGGGCAGCAGGTTCGTCATGCGCAAAGGCGCTAGCGGCACGGAGATGACCATGGACGGGCGGCCCGTCGCCGACGCCGTGGGGCTCATGGCCTTCCCGCAGTTGAACTACTTCGACGAGCCCATCGAAATGCAGATTGCGCCCAACGGCGCCGTAAAGGATGTGCAGGGCGCCGCGGTCGAAGGGCTGATGGCCCAGTTGCCCCTCCTCACCGAACTCGAGTTTCCCGAGGGCGACCTCGAACCGGGGTACCAGTGGGAATCCCGCGTGGACATGCCGGTGCCGGGTTTCGGCGTGCCGGTGCGCGCGAACATCGTCAATACCTTCACCGGATACAAAAAGGTGGGCAACCGGCTGTGCGCCGTCATTGACCAGCAAATCAAGACCGAGGAAGGCGGCGGCAACGTGCTGGAGGCCCCCAAGGGCTTTTTCGGCGGGCTGAGCGGATTCAGCATGCCGGAGTTCGGCCTCGAAGGCGACAACACGGTCTACTTCGACGTCGACAACGGCCAGATGATTCACAGCGAGATGGACATGGACATGAACATGGACCTCGGAAAGGCGCTGGGACCGCAGTTGTCGCAGACCATTGAAAGCCTGGGACAGAACATGGGCGGGCTGCTGGGCGACCTCCCCGAATTCGAGGACATGTTCCCCAGGGACAAGCCGGGCGAAACGGGCAAGAAGAGGAACATGCTCGAACTGGACCTCGACATCAAGTCGCGTGTGTCGCTGGTGGACCCCATCGGCCCCGGTCAAGCCAACGCACAGTAGCCGCCCCCTATCCAACCGATGCGGAGCGGCGCGATTTTGCCCGCCGCTCCGCGTGTTACTCTCACGCTTCCCTGCGACGAATCAGGGCGGTGCTCATAAGCGCCAGGGCAATGGCGGCCAGAGACAGTCCCAACACGCCCGCCAGCGGCAATCCGGCCTCCACCACCAGGGTGATTTCCGGCGACTGACTCATATTCAGGTCGTCCCAGGCCTCGCACAGGTAGGTTCCGGCGTGCTCTGCGCCCACTGGCCCGAGAACGTAGGCCGCTTCCGTGGCGTCCGGAATGTTGGTGTAGGCCTTGGCGCCGCCTGAGAATTTCCACTGGTAGTTCACCGCGCCAACCGTGCTGCCGGAAACCGCCACCGAGAAGGTGTATTCCTCACCCGACAGCACTGTGGCGACCGCGCCGCCGGGCTCGTCGGTAACACCCGTGTATTCCACGTGCAGCGGCGGCAGCACATTCACGCTGGCGGTGCAGAAGCTTTCGTTGCCGCTCAGGTCGGAGACGTGCACCTCCACAGCGTGCATGCCGGTCTCGTCGCTGGGCAGGCTGGATGGAACCACCCACAGGTTGCCCACCGCGCAGTTGTCGCTCGCGGCCGCGTCAAACATTCCCGGCTCCAGTTGCACGGCGCCTGACACCGTGTCCGCGACGATTTCGGCGTCTGCACATGCGACCTGCGGCGGGATGTCGTCCACCACCGTCACACTCGCCGCGCACGTGTCGGTGTTGCCCAGGGCGTCCTCTACCTCCAGCGTC
>NPIG01000351.1_pt6 | contig 10612 bp, 11 predicted proteins | sample 8637441 | NCBI WGS metagenome assembly NPIG01 (sample SAMN07420675, study PRJNA396082) | bioreactor metagenome | isolation source: sample BR6 brine-fed electro-methanogenic bioreactor BR | place: Japan: Kochi | collected 2016-06-14
GCCGCGCCGCCGCTCGAAGAAGTCGAGCAGAAACTCCGCGCCGCCTGGGAAAAACAGAACGCCCTCACCGCGCGGGTCACCGTCATGTCCAAGATTCCCATGGGCGACAAAGACCTCACCGCCCGCGCCGACGGCGACCTCGCCTGCATGCGCCTGGACGGCAAGGAAATCTACCGGCAGGCCATGACCGCGAAAATTGAGGACATGGAAGGCGGTGACAGCAACATCGTCATGGTCTTCGACGGCGAAGACCTGCGCATGACCACCGAAGTGGCCGGCGTCAGCCACACCGTCGAGAGCGAGCCCAACCTCTCCCAGGGCACCCCGCCCGGCGGCGCCATGCTGCTCGACGCCATGCAGGACGAACTCGCCCTCACCGTGCGCGCCGAAGACAAAATCGACGGCGCCGAGGTCTACGTGCTCGAAGGCGTCCGCAAACCCGGCGCCGGCATGCCCTTCGACCGCGTCGAAATCTTCCTCGACAAACAGGCAGGGCTCATGCGCCGCATGGTCATGTACGGAAAAGACAGCGAAGTTCTCGCCGAAATGAAGATACACGACATCGTCTTCGACGCCCCCGTCACCGCCGAAGACATCCTCGGCAAGAAGGCCGCGGCCCAGAACGAAAAGGCCCCCGCGCCACCCCCCTGAACCCGTTCACCGCGTCAAGAAAAAACCAGGTGACCCGTTCACAACGCCGCCGTTCGTGACCCGGCCCCGCCTCGCCCCTTCTACATTCCCCGTCTCCCCCTCTTCCCTCTTGGCCCTATCCCTCTTCTCCTCTTTCCCCCATCCCGCCCATCCTGTCATCCTGTCAAAAAGAAGTTTGCTTTCCCTCTTGCTCCGTGCCCTCCGTGTCTCCGTGTGAGGTCATTTCTTCTTGCTCTACGTCCAATGCTATCCCGCCCTCTTCTCCTCTCCCCCCATCCCTTCCATCCTGTCATCCTGTCAAGAAACCTCTTCTTCCTTCGCGCCTTCGTGGCGAATACCCGTCCCCTCACACAAAAAACGGATTGAACTGCCGCTCAATCGCCACCGTGCTCGACGGACCATGCCCCGTGTGAATCTCGAACTCATCCGGCAGCGCAAAAATATTCTCCCGGATGTGCTCCACCTGCTGGCGCGCATTGCGGGACGACGTGGTCCCGCCGACCGAACCCGCGAACAGCGCGTCCCCGGTGAACACCATGTTGCGCACGATCAGGCTCAGCCCGTTCGGCGTGTGGCCGGGCGTGGCCACCACCTTCGCGTCGATGCGCCCGAAATTGATGACGTCCCCGTGCCGCACCTGCCGCGTCGGCACCCCGCCCGCATGACCCGCGCCGCTGTAGGCCGCCGCGCCCGTCGCCGCCACCGCCTCCTTCAGCCCGCCCGTGTGGTCATAATGGTCGTGCGTAATGAAAATGGCCGTCAGCGCCAGCCCGTGCGCCTCCAGGAACCGCGGGATGCGCGGGTCCCACGCGGCCACATCCACCAGCAGCGCATCCTTCGTCTGGTTGCAGCCCACCACGAAGGCGTTCGCCTCATTCACGTCTATCAGAAAATGCGCGAATATCATTCCTTGACCCCTTCGCGGTTCGCGTTGTCGAAATTGGCGCTGCCGCGCGCCCCGCGAAAATCGGCCCCCCGCACATCCGCGCGCCGGAATATCGCCCGCGTGATGTCCGCATTGCGGAAGACCGCGTCACGCAGCCGCGCATTGCCCGGCCGCGAATAGTACAGCCGCGCGCCCGTGAAATCCGCGCCTGCGCCGTCCACCCCCACCAGGTTCGCGCGCTGCAGGTTCGCGTCCTTGAACACCGCCCGTGCAAGGCAGGCGCCGCCGAGCACCGCCAGTTCGAGGTCCGCCCCCGTGAAATCCGCCCCCGTGCAGTCCGCGCCGTCCAGGCGCGCGCCGCGCAGGTTCGCCCCGCGGAAATGCGCGCCGGCCAGGTTCGCCCCCGACAGCCGCCCCCCGGCCAGGTCCGCGCCCGAAAAGTCACGCCCGGCGAGGTCCGCCTCCGGTCGGCACTCCTCCGGGAAGGCCCTGCCCGGCACATACTCCACATCCGCAATCCGTTTCGGCGCCGCTTCGGCCATAATCAGAATTCATCCTTTCCCGTCAGCTTCTTTTCCAGCCAGTCCGCATAGTGCGCGATTTCCTTCACCGCCGCCTTCACCCGCCGCGGCGAGGCGTCATCCTGCGTGAAATGCCGCACCAGCACCAGCTGCTCGCCCTCATTGCCCGGGGCAATCGCGAAGGCGCTGTGCAGCAGCCGGTCATTGTTGCGCAACGCCCACTCCTTCACCTGCGCATTCGGCGCCGTGCAATAGGAAAACACGCGGAAGGTGTCCGCGCCCCCCTCGGACGCCTGCGGCGCCAGGTACACCCGCTGCGAACGGCCCCCGTTCAGGTGCACATCCACGCAGAAGCCCTCGCCGTAGGCCCGCACCACCCGCTCGCCCGGCTTCTCGCACGCGTGCGCGGCCTCCGCAAGGTCATACGACTCCGCCCGCGGCGCCGGGCCCGGCGCCGGCACCCGCAGCCGCTGCAACACCTGCTCCACCGCCCGCCGCACATCCACGTCCTTGTCCCCGCGATGCGCGTGCAACGCCTCCAGCCCCCGCCGCAGCGCCCGCTCGATGTCGAGCACCGCGTCGCGCCGGTGCACCCAGCCTGCCCGGCTGTCCCTCAACGTGCTTACGGCCTTCTCCAGGTCTTTCACGGCACGCCCTCCGTTTTTCGCAATATTAGCATGCAGCCACCACGCGCGCAAAGCGCCCGCCGGTTGCGCATTTCCGCGACCGTCGGCTATGATCCCGCGCATCGACGCAACCGCAATACGAACGCCGGGAGAGGGTGCGAAACATGGCACGAAAGCGCGGTCCGAAACTGCTGGACGGGAAGAAGCTGGGCGCCGAACTGCGCCGGGAAGTGGCCGAAGAGGTGCGGGAACTCAAGCGCCGCGGCATCGAGCCCGGCCTCGCCGTCGTCCTCGTCGGCGCTGACCCCGCCAGCGAAATCTACGTGCGCAACAAGCGCCGCACCTGCGAAGAGCTCGGCATCCGCTCCTTCGCGCACAACCTGCCCGGGAACTGCACCGAGCGCCGCCTCATGAGCCTCGTCAAAAAGCTCAACGACGACCCCAAAGTGCACGGCATCCTCGTGCAGAGTCCCGTGCCCGGCCAGATGGACGAGCAGAAGGTGCTCAACAGCATCGACCCCCGCAAAGACGTCGACGGCTTCCACCCCGTCAACACCGGCAAACTGCTCAACGGCGAAGAGTGCTTCGTCTCCTGCACGCCGGCGGGCTGCCGCGAACTGCTGCTCCGCTACGGCTACGACCCTGCCGGCAAGCATGTCGTCATCGTCGGCCGCTCCAACATCGTCGGCAAACCCCTCGCCGCGCTGCTCATGCAGAAGGCCGCCGGCGCCAACGCCACCGTCACCGTCTGCCACTCGCGCACCAGACGGCTGGCCACCATCACGCGCCAGGCCGACATCCTCATCGCGGCTATCGGCGTGCCCCAGTTCGTCACCGCGCGCATGGTCAAAGACGGCGTCGTCGTCATCGACGTCGGCATGAACCGCATCCCCGACAAGACCAGGAAGTCCGGCGCCCGCCTCGTCGGCGACGTCGACTTCCCCGGCGTCAGCAGAAAGGCCCGCGCCATCACCCCCGTGCCCGGCGGCGTCGGACCCATGACCATCACCATGCTCATGAAGAACACCGTCAAAGCCGCCCGGCTGTATGGCTGAGGCCTTGGCTTGGAGAACCGTATCCCCTCGTCCCCACGCTCGGCGTGGGAATGCCTGCACCGTCCCCTCGTTCCCACGCTCGGCGTGTGATTGCCTATCGGAAACACCATCCCCTCGTTCCCACGCTCCGCGTGGGAATGCCTATCCGCAACACCCAGTCTCCGTCCCACTGCTGCAAGGCACTTCCGCAAAAATAGTCTCCCTATGCTATACTTCACCGGCTGAGCGTGTTCTACCGAAGCGCTGGGGAGACACACATGGGAAGAAGCCGGTACCACTTCGTTGACGTTACCCGGCCGCATTTCATGACGTGCACCGTCCTGCATTGGATTCCTGTATTCACACGCCCGGAAACCGTCGCCATCCTCTAGGATTCGCTGCGGCACCTCTCGGAAGACGGCTTCAGACTGTACGCATATGTCGTTCTTGAGAACCATCTGCATCTTGTGGCCCAGAGCGAGAGGCTGGACCAGGATATTGCCCGCTTCAAGTCCTATACCGCGCGACGCCTGCTGAAGTACCTGCGCGAAAACGGGGTGAAGCAGATACTCGACCAATTGGCGTTCTACAAGAAACGACACAAGCACGACCGGGCATACCAGTTCTGGCAGGAGGGCGTTCACCCGGAACTCATCCAAAGTGACGAGATGCTGCGTCAGAAGATCGAGTATATACACAGTAATCCGGTGAAGCGGGGCTATGTCGATGAGCCTGAGCACTGGCGGTACTCCAGCGCCCGAGACTATGCGGGTATGCCGGGGGTGCTTGATGTCTTTCAGGATTGGTACCGGTAACGATAAGATATGCATTCCCACGCGGAGCGTGGGAACGAGGAAGGCTCGACAACAGGGGGCGTTTTCCCCTCGTCCCCACGCTCGGCGTGTGAATGCCTATCCCTAGCCCCCCCTGTCTGCTTCCCACCGCTGGAAAGCATGTCCACAAGAGGCACAGGGTGGGTGAAGCGCAGCGGACCCCACCGTCTTTTCCCCCGCGCAAGGGACTGGGTAGAAGCACATCCGCAATGGTAGCGCGTCCCCCTCGCAACCCGCCCGTCCTATTCCGTTTCCTGCAGGGCGGCCCCACTGAAGCGGGGATAGCCGCGCCAACCCAATTGGTCAATCGGCGCCGTCTTCGGCAGCCCGGCCGATTCCCGGGTGAACGGCCCGGTGACGAACGGCCAGTCCGCCGCACCCTGGGCCGAGAGCTGCGTGGGCGCGCAAATGCCCGTGAAACAGCCCAGCGTCGCCTTGCACACGTCGGTGCAGTCCGTCAGCGGATGGATGGGCATGAACAGGTAGTAGCAAATCTCGATGGGGCCAAGCACGATGCCCGTGCTGCCCTGGCAAATCACCACCGGGCACGAGGGTTCGCCCGGGGCGGGGCAATGCGGGCATATGGCGTCAAGCGCCGCGCTGGTGACCAGCGACTTGGCGACGCCTTTCGCGATGTTCCAGTACAGCGGCTGGACGATCTTCTGCCCGCCGCCCCCCTGCGGCAACTGTGAAAAGGACTGGGCCGCGCTGAACGCCAGGGCCGCCACCTGGTAGAGCGGCTGGTCGGCGCCCGGTGTTTCCGCCAGGCCGGTCAGTGCGGACCATGTGTCCACCCCGGTGCGTGTGATGAAATCATGAAGCGGCTGGGGGCTGGCCCCGCTTGCCGCGGCATAGTCCGCGGCGGTCACGTACAGGTCGCCCGGCAGTATATCCAGGACCACCTGCGACTCAACGCCCTCCTGAACCAGGAAATGCTCCGCCGCGTCCCCGTCAAACTGGCCGGACACCGCGTCCGGGGTGCGGTACATGCCCGTCACCAGCCGGTCGGCCATCCAACTGGCCGTCAGAAACTCCCCATCAAAAACCACGCCCACACAATCCTGATACTCCTGCGCGCGCACCACGCCCAGGCTCACGTGCCCGTTCACGCCGGAGTAGTACACCGAACTGCCGTCCGCGTGCCGCACGTAATACAGCAGCCCGTCAGTTTCCCCCGAGACCGCGAGCCCCTCGCCAAAGGGTCGCCCGTATTCGTTCCCGCCCACCTTCGCGTACTGCAGAATCCATGCGTCCCACACGATAGGCCCGATGCCCCGTGTGAAGATGGTGTAGACCTGCTCGGGCTCAATCCGGTTGTGGACAAAGGCAAGGCAGTCCTGCGGGTCGCCGAAGTCCGCGAAATCGGCCAGCGTGTAATCGCTTTCGTACACGGCCCAGCGCTGAAGAAGGGCGCTCAGCGACCCGGGCACAATGGGCACGTCACCGTGGTTGTTCATCGGCGCGTTGCCCCAGCCGGGCGTCAGATCCTCCGTGTACATCGGAAAAGAGCACGTGCCGTCCCAGCACACATCGGTGGCGGAGAAACTGTTCGGGTCGGCAAGCTCCGCCTCCGTGCCCACCAGGCAGAACATCCCATTGTCGAAGGTGAAATAGACGCTGTTGTCAAAGCCGGCCGTTCCGCTGACGGCGATCTCCCACGCGTCCCGGCCCGAGGTATGCGTGAAGGCGTCCACGACCTGCATGGTGAAGATGTCGCCCCCGCGGACCCAGGTCCACGTGTTCCCGAGCGCCAGCGGCCAGTAGTTGCGGATGTGGTAGTCCAGCGAGCCGTCGTACCCGATGCTCTTTGCCAGCACCGTCGCATCGCCGCCGTTCGAGGTCAGGTTGAGCTCCGCCTCATTCATGCCCAGAAGCAGTTGAGCCGTGTCGGGCGTCACCACAACCGTGGCGTCGCCCGTCCCCGATGCAGGAGCGGCCTGCACCCACGCCGCGGACGCAGTGAGGCTCCACTGCAGCGTGCCGCCGCCGTTGTTGTAGAGCAGGAACTGGTCCTGCCCGTTCTGAGGCACTTCCACGTGGTCCGGTGCGACCCATAGCCACGGCTCTTCCGGCGTCGCTTCACCTTCACCCTCGCCCTCGCCCTCGCCTTCGCCCCCGCTCGCGGGCAGCACCGTGACCGTCACAAGCAGGCTGCCGCTGTCGCTCGACACGGTGAGCAGCGCCACATTCATCAGGTTGGCGGCGGGAAGCAAAGCCGTGTTTACCGTCACGGTCACCGTGGCCTCGTTCTGACCCGAACCCGGGGCGACCGTCGCCCACGCGTCAGAAGAGGTGACCGTCCAGTCCAATGCGCCGCCGCCCGCGTTGCGCACCGTGAAGGTCGCGCTCACATCGGGCAGCGTGAGGGTCAAGTCCGTTGCGCTGACCGCCAACTCGGGCGGGTCCGGGGTGGGTGGGTCCGGAGGACACGCGCATAATATCAAGGCCAGACCAAGGCCGGTAAAGAGGAAGCGAACTGCCGGATAAGCCACTGCAAGTGTACTCCTGAGTCTTTCGTCCGCTGTCAATGGCGGATACGCGCGGCCCTTGACCGTCCTGTTCCTCAATGTGATGGCGCTCCCGCGCGGCGCTTTCGCCCCTTCACTCATACCTTCGGGCCTGCAGCCCCACTTCCTCGGTGAGCTTCAGGGCGACCCGGGTGAAGACGGCCTCGCCAAGGGTGACGGGGCCCGTCGCGGTGCTGGCCCAGCCCAGTTTCTCGGCCCAGCACCACAACTCGCCGTCGCGCGGCAGGCCCGCAAACGAGAAGGCGCCCTCGGCATCGGTCTGGACCGCCTGCGCCGGGTCGGCCGAGGGGTGGGTGCTCACAAAGACGTTGGCGAAGGCCACGGGCGCGCCGCTTTCGTCAAGCACTTTCCCGCTCAGGGTCCCGCCGCGCTGCAACGCGAACGCGGGGCCGGGCGCGCGCTCGCCCAGCGTCACCGCCACCTCGGCGGGTTTGGGCGCGAGATAGTCCGGCGGCGGCGTCACGCCCGCGGCATAGGTGCCGCCCGCCAGCGCCGTGAAACGGTAATAGCCGGCGGCGTCGGTCTGCACCGTGCGCCGCGGTTCCGTGTCGAGCCACACCGTCGCGCCGGCCACGGGCATGCCCGAGTCCGCGTCGGTCACGCGTCCGCGCAGCGTGCCGCCCCGGCACACCGCAATGCGCGGCATGTCCGGCCCGTCACCCGAGACCGGCCCCGCGAGCACCGGCGCCGACGCAAGCACATAGAGGTCCGACACGACCGTGATGCGGTACTGCGCCGGGCGCAGGTTCTCCATGCGGAACCCGCCGCCGGGCCCGGTCTTGCCGGTGTAGCGTTCCGCGCCGTACGCCGCTTCGACGGCTTCCACCTTCACCCCGCTCACCGGCGCGTCCGTCTCGCAGTCCACCACCAGGCCGCCCAGCGGCGTGCCCACCGCCAGCCCGATGCGCACCGGCTCGGCCGCCGCGCCCAGGGGCTGCGTGTCCAGCCACCGCGTGAGCGTGGGGGTCTGGTTCCGCGCGGTCACCAGCAGGCGCCAGCGCCCTTCCGGCAGGTGGCGCAGCGCAAACCCGCCGTCCTCTCCGCTGAACACCGGCGCGCACCGGTACAGCGCGGCGTCGGCTCCCGTGCCTTCGCACTCCATCGGGTAGACCTGCGCGTCTTTGACCGGCGCGCCGTCCGGCGCGGCAATCGTGCCCGCGATGCCCTGCGACGGCCACAGCTTCAGCAGCACCTCGCCCGCGGGCCCGTTCTCCTTCAGCGTCACGCCCGCCAGCGCGTGGCTTGCGCCGCTTTCCGCGCGCACCAGGAATTCGCCCGGCGGCAAGTCCCGGAACACGAAGACCCCGCGCGCATCCGCCGGCATCGCCCACGTCGGCGCGCTCGCGTGGTAGGCGAGCATCTCCTCCGCGCCCAGCGGCCGCCGCTCGATACGCACCTCCGCCCCGGCCGCGGGCGCGCCCTCCGTGTTCAGCGCCACTCCGCGTATGGTCCCGTCGCCCAGCTTCGGCATGCCCTCGTCATACTCATAGACCGCCTGGGGCCTGCCCGTCACATTGGCGAGGCTCGGCGCCTCCGGCGCGCTCATGAACTCCGGATAGAGGCGCCCTTCCGCGGGCGTATCCGCCTGCTCGGGATTCATGTAGAAGATAAAGGGGATCTGCAGCACGATCACGACGAATGTCAGCGCGGCCAAAGCATATCTCATCGCAAGTCTCCCCTTTCTGTGTGTCCGCGCCCGGCCCGTGTCAGGCCAGGTTCTTGCCCGTCGAACTGAGCGAAAGGCTGGCGTGCAGCACGCCCTTCTGCTGGCGCAACTGGTCCGCCAAGTGCTTCACCTCGCCCGACATCCCCTTCACCACCACAATCTCCGCGCACAGTTCCCGGTCGAGATGCACATGCGTCGACGCCAGAATCACATCGTGATGGTGATGCTGGATGTCCGTCAGCTTCTCGCTCAATCCGCGCGTATGGTGATTATACACCATCGTAATGGTGCCGACGCCCTCCTCATCGCGCCGCCACTCATCCTCCACCAGCCGCCCGCGAATCAAATCCCGGATAAACTCCGACCGGTTCGCATAGCCGCTCTCCGCCACCAGCCGCTCCAGACGCGCCAGCAGCGGCTCCTCAATCGAAAAACTCAGCCGCGCAACACCCGGCATCGCCCTGCCTCCTGTTTGTAACCGCCTCTGTCCGCGTCGATTGTAGGCGCGCCCGGAAGCCTTTGCAAACACAGCCGAGCCCGGCGCCGGCTTTCCCGAAGCTCCGCAGTGTGCAATGTTTTGCCTTGCACACAGCAAGCCATTGCCAGCCCGCCACCAGCCTGTCAGGAGCGGATGCCGTGGGTATTGAAGAGATTCTGGAGACACTGAGGCGCCTCAGCGGCGACATCGAGCGCGACCACAGGGCGCGCGTGGTCGGGGTTTTCGGCTCTTACGCGCGCGGGGAGCAAGGCCCGGACAGCGACCTCCACGTACTGGTCGACCTCCAGGAAGACGCCAACCTGCCCGACCTCGTCGGCCTCGGCCGGTTCCTTGAGGAGACCCTCCGCTGCAAGGTCGACGTCGTCTCGCGGCGCGCGCTGCGAGACCGCGTCAAGCCCCGGGTGGAACAGGACCTCATCCCCGTATGAGAGACGCCGTGCTGCCCGAAACCAGGGCCGCGCTTGAGCGCGTCATCAAGGCCCACACGCCCTGACTTCTGTGCGATTGCTTTCCGCCCGCAGTCCGCGCTTCCGCCGTAACATTCGCGCGCCCGGGCGCTATTGTCTTACAATGGGCTTTCCAGACAATGGCGCAACCCAACGCACGGAGGACCGGCGCAGTGAAGACGCTTCCGCTGTTCGTAATGGTCTTTTCCCTTCTCACCGCACCGTTCGCCGCGGCGCAGCCCGCCAAGGACAACCCGCTCGGCCTGGCGCTCGGGCGCGAAGTGCCCGCCACGGTCGCCGCCGGCGAAACCATTGACGTGCTGGTCACCATCACGGCGGCGGAGTCCGGGGGCATCCTCGCCCTCGGCATGCGCGAAACGCTGCCCGACGGCTGGGATTTCATCGGGGTCCGCGGGGTGGACGGCGGCGTTGCCCCGCCCATTTTCGAATTCTACGAGGACACGGACGAACTCGAACTCGCCTGGATAACCGTGCCGGCCTTCCCCAACACCATCGCCTATTCTCTGGCCGTTCCTTCGGACGCCGCCGGAACTTTCGAAATCTCCGGCTTCATCGTATACCGCACCACCGGCGGCCCGCTGCAATCCGATGTCGCAGTCTCGCAAATGGAGGCGTCCGGCACGGGCGCGCCACCCACCGTCACGCTGCTCGGCGACAATCCCCTCGACTGGCCGCTTGGCGTGCCCTTCGTCGACCCCGGCTACACCGCCGCCGACCCCGAAGACGGCGACCTCACCGGGGCGGTCGTGGTTGAGGGGGAGGTGAACATCTCCGTGACCGGGAACTACCTGTTCACCTACACCGTCCGGGACAGCGCGGGGAACACCGGCATGGCGACGCGCACCGTGATAGTGATTGACGCCGGCGAAGGCGAGGGCGAGGGAGGTGGTGAGGGCGAAGG
>NPIG01001654.1_pt1 | contig 10612 bp, 9 predicted proteins | sample 8637441 | NCBI WGS metagenome assembly NPIG01 (sample SAMN07420675, study PRJNA396082) | bioreactor metagenome | isolation source: sample BR6 brine-fed electro-methanogenic bioreactor BR | place: Japan: Kochi | collected 2016-06-14
CGGTCCGGCCCATGCCGGTCTGTACCTCGTCGAAGAACAGCAGCAGGCCGAACTCGTCGGCGACCTTGCGCAGGCCGCGCAGGAAGTCGAGATCGGCCGGCCGGATGCCGCCCTCGCCCTGGACCGGTTCGACGATGATCGCCGCGGTCTCCTCGGTGATGGCGGCCCGCAGTTCGTTGAGGTTGCCGAAGGCGACCTGATCGAAGCCGTCGGGCATGGGATGGAAGCCGGCCATATGGGCTTCCTTCTTGGCCGAGGCCAGGGTGGCCAGGGTCCGGCCGTGGAAGCAGTGGTCGAACGAGATCACCCGGAAGCGGTCGGGATTGCCGGTGTGGTCATGGTAGCGGCGCACCATCTTGAGCCCGGCCTCGACCGCCTCGGCCCCCGAGTTGCAGAAGAACACGGAGTCGGCGAAGGTCGCGGCGACCAGCCGCTCGGCCAGCTTCTCCTGGCCGGGGATGTGGTAGAGGTTCGAGACGTGCCACAGCTTGCCTGCCTGGTCCTGCAGCGCCTTGACCAGATGGGGATGGCAGTGGCCGAGCGAGGTGACCGAGATACCGGAACCGAAATCCAGGTAACGTCGGCCTTCGCTGTCCACAAGGTAGACGCCTTCGCCATTGACGAAGGCGATGTCCTCGCGCGCGTAGGTCGGCATCACCGGGGTAAACATCTTTCGGCTCCTTGGGTTTTCGAAGTTGCCGGACCGGCACCATGCCGGACCCGAAAAGGGAAAGGCGCGAGTATCGGAATCCGCGCCCCGCGAGTCAACGCGGAAAGGCCCGGAATCGGGGCCTTTTTGGGGAATCAATCGCCCTGGGCACCCTGCGCGGCCACGGCCGGGCCGGCACCGCCGTGAATCTCCGACCAGGCAATGGGATCGGCGATGTAGGCCTCGATCTCGGCCAGGGTCCCGGCCTCCAGCGCGCCGCGGGTTCGGGCGACGCGGATGACGTCGTGCCAGTCGGCCAGGGAGAACAGGTCCAGCCGCTTGGAATCGAGGTCGCGCACCACGTAGTCGAAGATCCCGTACTTGAAGATCACGAAGACGTGGCGCACCTCGGCCCCGGCGCGGCGCAGGCCGTCGCAGAACACGCCCTTGGTGCGGCCGTCGGTGGTCCGGTCCTCGACCATCAGAACCCGCTTGCCGGACTCCAGGCGGCCGCCGATCTGGGCGCCGGGGCCGTAGCCCTTGGCCTGCTTGCGGACGATGACCAGCGGCAGGTCGAGGCGGTCGGCGACCACGGCGGCGAACGGAATGCCCGCCACCTCGCCGCCGGCGATCACGTCGAAGGACTCGCGGCCCACCGCGTCCAGGATCTTGCGCACCCCCAGGCCGATCAGCTCGGAGCGCTGCTTGGGGAACGAGACCAGCCGCTTGACGTCGACATAGACCGGGCTCGCCCAGCCCGACGAGAAGAAGAACGGCTCGTTCGGGCGGAACAGGACGCAGCCCGTGTCCAGCAGGATGCGGGCCGTGGCTTCGGCAAGATCGCGATCGCTCATGACAACGCCTCCGGGGCTCCCAGCATCGCCCTGTATAGGGCCTCGGCCCCCTGAAAGAAATCCTCCAGTTCCATCGCCTCGTGCGGATTGTGCGAGCCGTGCTCGTTGCGCACGAAGATCATCGCCGTGGGCACCCCGGCATTGGCGAAGACGGCGGCGTCGTGGCCGGCGCCGGAGGGCAGGCGCTCATACGGAATGGCGGCGTCCTTGCAGATGGAGGCCAGATGGTTGACCAGCTTGGGATCGGTCTTGGCCGGCGCCGTCGGCAGGGCCGGACCGAGGTCGAAGGAAACGCCCCGGCTCCGCCCGACATTGGCCATTTCCTCGCGCAGGATGCCGTCGAAGAAGGACAGCATCTCGGCCGACTGGCTGCGGTATTCGAGACTGAACCCGACCTCGCCGGGGACGCGGCTCATGGCGTGCTCGGAGGGATCGGTGCCGACGATGCCGAAGGTGACGACCAGATCCTCGCCCTGCTCCATCAGGATCACCCAGTGCTGGTCGAGGCGCATGATGAAGTCGGACAGCGCGAACACCGCGTCATGACGCAACCAGCGCGGCACCGCCCCGGCGTGCGCCGCCTGGCCGCGGCAGATGCCCTTGGGATGGCGGATGTTGCCGCGGATGCCGGTGACCAGACCGACCGGCACCTTGCGGGCGATCATCACCGGCCCCTGCTCGATGTGAAGCTCGTAGAAGCAGGCGAGATCGGAGGCCTTGATGAAGGCTTCCCGGGCGGCGATGCGTTCGACGTCGGCGCCGGCCTCGGCCATGTAGTCGCGCAGCGGGCGGCCGGTGCTGCGGTGCTTGAGGTCGAGATCGGCGGGGTCGAAAGCACCGAACAGGGCGCTCGATCCGACATAGGCACGGCCGAACCAGGCGCTTTCCTCGCCGCGCAGGATGAACAGCTTGACGTCGCGCGGCGGCACGATGCCTTCGCGGCGGGCACGGACCAGCGCCATCAGGCCGGACACCACCCCGGCGGCGCCGTCGTAGTTGCCGCCGTGGGGAACCGAGTCGAGGTGCGAGCCGCAGGCGACGGCCGGCGCGGTGCGATCGAGACCGGGCAGGGTGATCACCACGTTGGCGGCGGGATCGGTGGCCACCTCCAGGCCCTCGGCGCGGGCGGCGGCGGAGACCTTCTCGATGGCCGCGGTCTCGCCCGCGCCATAGGTCTCGCGCGAAACACCGACGCCGTCGAACGCCTCCTCCCGCATCTCGGCGAAGAGAGCGACAATCCAGTCCTTGAGATCGGCCGTTGGTTCGGCCCCGTGTTCCGGCCGCGGTTTCATGCGCGCGCTCCTTGTTGAGGGCGTCCGGCCGGCGGGGCCGGGCCCGCGAAAAAAGAGCGGACAATAATGATAATGGGGGCCGCTGTTAAGCCTTTAATTTGTATCCGGTCTGAAACATCCGCCAGCAGATGAACCAGAGCACGGCATCGGTGGCCAGCAGCACCGCGATACCGACCGGCGGCACGACATCGGAATGGCCGATGAAGCCGTAGCGGAAGCCATCGATGGCGTAGAAGAACGGATTGATGTGGGCGAGGGTCCGACCGAGTTCCGGCAGCCGTTCGATGGAATAGAAGGTGCCCGACAGGAAGCTGAGCGGCGTGACGACGAAATTGGTCACCGCCGCGATATGGTCGAACTTCTCGGACCAGATGCCGCCGATGGCGCCGAGCAGGGCCAGCATCACCGCCGCCGCCACGCCGTGGAACAGGATGTAGCCGACGTGGTGGAACTGCATCGGCACCACGAAACTCATGGCCAGGGCGACGACGAAGCCGACCAGGATGCCGCGGGTGGCGCCGCCCATGGCGATGCCGAAAGTCAACTCGTGGGCGTTGAGCGGCGGCATCAGGGTATCGACGATGTTGCCCTGGACCTTGGCGATGACGATTGACGACGAGGTATTGGCAAACGCGTTCTGCAGGATCGCCATCATGATCAGGCCGGGCGCCAGGAACTCGGTGAACGGCACGCCGGCGACGGCACCGCGGCCTCTTCCCAACGCCAACGTGAAGACGGCGAGGAAGAGGAGCGTCGTCACCACCGGGGCGAGGATCGTCTGGGTGTAGACCTTGATGAACCGGCGCACTTCGCGGCCATAGAGGGTGCGCAGCCCGATCCAGTTGATCGACATCGATTCCATGGCAAGTCCCGTCTGCATGATTGGCGGGCCCGTTATAGGCCGGGCGCCTGCTGCCGAAAAGGGTTGATTCAAGCCGTGATCTGTTATGATCGGAATCATCGCTCCCCACTTCAACCCGCCGAGAAGCCCCCTCTCATGGAACATCTTTCGATCTCCGTCCTGACCGTCTGCGGTGTGGACGAACTGCCGGCCCAGCGGAAGCGGGCAGTCACCCACGTCCTGTCGTTGCTGGATCCGGACTGGCCGGAGATCGAGGCCTTCGAGGAATTCGGCGCGCACCATCGCACGACGCTCCATTTCGACGACATCATCGAGCCGGTCGAAGGGAAGGTCCTGCCAACGCCCGGGCATATGGCCGAGATCCTGCGGTTCGGCGCCGACCTCGCGGCATCGAGCGGGGAGCGCAGCGAAGGGCATCTGCTGGTCCACTGCTATATGGGCGTGTCGCGCTCGACGGCGGCGATGCTGGCGCTGCTGGCACAGGCCAATCCCGACGAGCCCGAGTCCCGGCTTTTCGAACGGCTGCGGGCCATCCGGCCACCGGCCTGGCCCAACTCGCTGATGGTCGCCTATGCCGACGAACAGCTCGGCCGCGGCGGCCGGCTGACGGCAGAGCTGCGCCGGCACTACGGTCATCAATTGAAGAAGAACCCAGCCTTCCGCCCCTGGATGGAGGAGTTGGGCCGCCTCCGGGAAGTGGAGTCGGCGATCCCCTGAGCGGCAAGGGCGGAAACGCCGGCGGCTCTCTGCTATGATCGCCGCCATGACCGGGGAAGACGAATCGAAAACCGAAAAGAGGCGGCGGCGCGGCCCACGGAAAGCCACACCCAAGTCGCTTGAGAACGGGGCGCTGTTCTATCTCGAGCGCTTCGCCACCTCGCGCGCCAACCTGCGGCGCGTGATGCTGCGCCGGGTCGAGCGCTCGTCCCGCCACCACGGCACCGACCCCGAGGAGGGCGCGCGCATCGTCGAGGACCTGCTCGACAAGTTCGAACGCCTCGGCCTGCTCGACGACGCGGCCTATGCCGAGATGCGGGTGCGCGGGCTCCGGCGGCGCGGCGCCTCGAAACGGCTGATCAACGCGCAGCTTCGCCAGAAGGGGCTGACGGGGGAAGCCATCGACGCGGCCCTCGACGCGCACGAGGAGGAATCGGACGCCGAGGATACGGAGCTGGAAGCCGCCGTGACCCTGGCCCGCAAGCGCCGCATGGGCCCCTTCCGCCCGGCCGAAGCGCGCAAGGACAATCGCGAGAAGGACCTGGCGGCCCTGGCGCGGGCAGGATTCAGCTACGAGACAGCGCTCGAAGTTATCGACGCGGAGACGGTGGAGGAGCTGGAAAGCAAATCGCCTGGGCGCACTATTAGGTAAACCCAGCGTCATCAAATAGTTTCAATAAAAAAGTTCACCTTTTTGGTGGTGGCGCTGGCTTCGGCGGAGGCGCAGACGGCTTTACCATCTGAGAGGTCGTAGGCTTTGTTGACCCTTTAGTCACGCCTTCATTTATCGGCACTTTTTTCATCATCATCATGCTCCAGTGGCTCGACTGGAATAGCCTCAATTACAAATGATCCGGTTGGCTTAGCAAGATAAATACTTGGCAAAGAGTAAAGTTCTTTTGAACTTTTATACACATAAACGGTAACATCATAAAGAACTATTTCTTGAATATTGTCAGTTTCCGACCAAGAAAAAACCCTTCCTTTGTATGTGTGATTTGTTCCGATATCTCTGATATATACCCACAACACCTCTTTTGAATTTAGATAATAAGAAAATAGATTTTCATCTCCAAATTTATCAGAAACTCTAATTATCTTCGATATTTTGTTTAATATTTTATAATTGTTTATTGTTGTCGCAAAAACAGCAACAATTGGAGAGACTAATGTTGCATATACAACTTCTTTTAAATTAATATCTGCCTTTTGTAAGGTATCTATAGTCCATACATGCAAAGGAAAATATGGTTCTTTGGATGAATTGCATAAAAGTTTTTCAGTCCAGAACCATAAAACATCAATTCCCTGAACGCCTGCATAGCAAAACACCCCAAATACAAATGAATATACGCCGTATTTAAACACACCCCACTTTGGACTGTGACTTGCAATCTTGTCACAAATTAATGTAGTTACAAGTCCCGGAAAAAGTATCACGCCAATAGAAACGGCCAGCTCATTCATTTAGAGTTCCTTGACGTGTTGTACATTGATTAAAATTCTGTTGCGTGCATCATCCGATCTTATTTTCTCATTTTACGAGAATTCCCGCCAGGGTTTTGCGATAGACACCACATAAACAAAATCAATCGACTAGGCTTTTCCCCAAGATTGCCTCTCGCAAACGTCTTACGTCCCGTCGGCGGAGGGCATGTCGGGGCCGGGTTGGGGCGTTTCGGCTTCCGGGGTTTCCGGGACCTCGGGTTCCGGCAGCTTCTCGGCCTTGACCTGCTTGCGCGTCTTGCGCGGCTTGGTGCGCACGAAGGCCGGCGGCGCGTTGCCGTCCTTGTCGACGCCGAAGTAGAGGGTCTGGTGCGGGAACGGAATCTCGATGCCCAGCTCGTCGAAGCGGTTCTTCATGCGGCGGTTGAACTCGCGGCGCACCGCCCACTGCTTCATGGGCCGGACCTTGAAGCGGCACTTGATGACGACCGCCGAGTCGGCCAGGGCGTCGACGCCGAGCATCTCCAGCGGCTCGAGAATCAGCGGCCCGAATTCCGCGTCCTCCCGCAACTCGGCGCCGAGCTGTTTGAGAACCTCCATGACCTCGTCGACGCTTTCCCGGTAGGCGACGCCGGCTTCGATCACGGCCATCGAGAAGTCCTTGCCCTTGTTGGTGACGATCTCGACGGCACTGAAGGGGATGGTGTGGACCTCGCCCGACAGGTCGCGCATGCGGATGGAGCGGATCGACAGGCGCTCGACGACGCCCGAGATGCCGCCGGCGGTGACGATGTCGCCGACCGCGATGGAGTCCTCGAACAGGATGAAGGCGCCGGTGATGACGTCCTGGACCATTTTCTGCGAGCCGAAGCCGATGGCCAGGCCGACGACACCGGCACCGGCCAGCAGCGGGCCGATGTTGATGCCCAGTTCGGACAGCACGATGAGCGAGACCATGACCACCAGCAGAACCAGCAGGGCATTGCGCAGCAGCGGCAGCAGGGTACGGGCGCGGGCGCTGCGCTCGACCAGGATGCCGTCGCCGTCGGTCCGGGTGAGATAACGTTCGATGGCGGTGCTCACCGCCTCCCAGATGATCAGCGCCAGCACGATGATGAAGCCGATGCTGAAGGCGCTGCCGGTGATCTGCTGGCCGACCGGCGAGCTGAGACCGCCGAGGGCGTCGATGCCCCAGGCCTGCATCAAGGCGAGGGCGACGACGATGAACAGAACCGCGCGCAGGACCAGATGGATCAGCGGCACGTAGCGGTTGACCCGCGCCTCGAGCAGCGGGAAGCGGGCACGGACGTCGTCGCGAACCGCAAATCCCTTTTCGACGCCACGGCGCAGCAGCACCGACAGGACCTTGGCCACCAGCAGGATCACCACCGATACGACGGAGGCCCGCAGCAGGTATTCGAACCCGCCCTCGATCTGCAGGGCCCAGACGGCGAAAACGCCGATGACGTAGATGATGGCCAGCACATGCCAGATGTCGGCCAGCCAGCGCAGGGTCCGGATGCCGCGCCCGGCGATGCCGCTGCCGCGGCCGATGGCGCCGCGCAGCCACTCGCTGACGGCGGTGCGGTTCTGGAGGATGAAGACGACCACCATGACCGCGACCAGCAGGCCGACGATCCGCAACAGACCGTCGCGGCCACCCCCCGGCAAGCCGAGGAAATAGGTGCCCTCGGCGATGTGATATCCGGCAACCCAGACGAAAATCAGACGCCGCACCCAGATGAACAGGTAGTTGGCCGTTTCGCCGCCGACCGGCAGCACGCGCAGGTTCGGGACGGCCGGCACCAGCAGCATGCGGAAGAATATGGTCAGACCGCGGATCATCAGGTAGGCCTGCAGGAAGGTGACGGCGAGGACCTGTGCCTTGGCCGCCGGATCGACGAACGGCAGAACCCCGTAGGCGACACCGGCGAATGCGGCGATCGGCAGCAGGTCGAGGACGGTCCGGGCCACAAGCAGCGGGATGCGCAGCCAGAGCCCGGTCGTTTCACGGTTTTCGACATTCCGACGCAGGCGCGTGAGCAATTTGCGGACGGCGTACTCGGCGAGGAAACCGACGGCGATGATCAGGGCCAGCTTGGTCAGGGCTTCCAGCCAGGCATTGCGCGCGGCGCGGTCCGTGGCCTGGGTCTTCGCCCATTCCACGAAGACCGGGACATCGCTCAGGCGGTTGGCGGCGCTGACCAGTTCGCGGCTGGCCTGGGAGGCCATGGCCGACAGCGAGGTGATCAGCTGCGGCCCCAGGCTTTCGACCGGTTGCTCCGCCTCGGCACCCTTGACGGCCTCGATCAGCCCGCGCAGCTGGGTCACCAGCTCCTGGCGCTTGGCTTCATCCTGGATGGTGTCGACCAGGGCTTCCAGATCCTTGACGGAGACCGACGACGCAGCTCCCGTATCGGTGGCCTGGGCCAAAGCGGGCAACGCCGCGGTGGCTGCCACGAACAGAGAAAATGCAATGGTGAATACGACCCGGGCCAGGCCCGAACAACGGGATTGCAACCTCATTTCCTCTCCATGTTCGTAAGGGATGAACGCCCTTTCTAGAACCATTTAAGGCGGCGCAGAATGACCACCTCGGCGACTCCCAAGACGACCAACCCAACACACACCGCCGTAAAAGCCCAGGCCGTATCGGAACCCGGAATGCCGCCGACATTGATGCCGAGCAGGCCGGTGATCAGGCCGAGCGGCAGGAAGACGGCAGCGACGATCGACAGGACATACATATTCCGATTCATCTGCTGTTCCAGGTGGCTGGACAATTCGTCCTGGGTAACGGCGGCCCGGTCACGCACGGAATCGAGATCCTCGACATGCCGGGTGATGCGGTCGGAGACCTCGCGCAACCGCATGCGATGGATCTCGTCGAGCCAGGGCACCTTCTCCATCCACAGCCGGGTCATGGCGTCGCGCAGGGGGGCGATGTAGCGGCGCAGGGCGATGACGCGGCGGCGCAAGGCGCCGAGACGCGAGCGCAGATCATAGGTGGAGGCGGACACGACCGACTCCTCGAGATCGCCGGCCTCGTCCTCGAAATCGTCGACCACCGGCCCCATGCGGTCGACGAGCTGGTCGCAGAGTTCGACCAGGAAATCGGCGGGACCGCGCGGTCCCCTGCTTTCGGCCAGTTGCGTGCGGATGGCCTCGACGGCCATCAGCCGTCGCAGGCGGACGCTGATGATCCGATGGCTGTCGATCCACATGCGGATCGAGACCATGTCCTCGGGATCGGCTCCGGGATTGAGATTGATGCCGCGCAGGATGACGACCATGCCGTCCTCGAAGACGGCGCTGCGCGGCCGCGTGTCCTCGGCCAGCAGGGCCTCGCAGACCAGAGGGTCGAGGTCGCTCTCACCGTGGAGCCAGGCCTGCACGGCGGCGTCCCCACGATCCAAATGCGCCCAGAGGAAACCGTCCTCGGGCTTCCAGTTGCGGGTACCGTCCCAATCCAGCTGTGTGCCACCGCCGCTTCCGTCGACCAGATAGGAACATACGAGCCCAGAGGCCTCGCTCATCGTCCCCCTCCCGATATCCGTTCCGCCATCAAATTCGATGATAGTACTGGATTTTGTTCCGCGGGTCGCGCCCCGCACAGCGCCCTTGCCATTGACTCCCTGAGGCTCGACATTGAGGACGAACGCAGCCGAGCCACCGGAGGAGCCATGACCGTCACCATCTATCACAACCCGCGCTGCAGCAAATCGCGGCAGACCCTGGCCCTGATCCAGGAGAAGGGCATCGAACCGCAGGTCGTCGAATATCTAACGGCCCCTCCGGACGCGGCGGAACTCAAACGGATTCTCGGCATTCTCGGCAAGTCGCCGCGCAACATCCTGCGCAGGAAGGAGGCCCGCGAGGCCGGGCTCGACGATCCTTCGCTGTCCGACGACGCGTTGATCGAGAAGATGGTCGCCAATCCCATCGTCATCGAGCGCCCCATCGTCGTCACCGGCAACAAGGCGGCCCTGGGACGGCCGCCGGAGTGCGTGCTCGACATCCTGTAAGCCCAGTTTCCGGCACACAGACAAAAAAACCGGGGGCTCATGGCCCCCGGAAGTTTTGTCTGTCAGGGATACAGGGAGGAAATCACTCAGTCACTGGTAGTCGTGGGCACTTGGTAATTCAGGACCGGTACTCGGGGAGAGCAGAGTCAGGAGGGATCCCCACTCTCCCCAGCCGGTACCGGCTTAGCGGACCACCTCGCCGTGGAGGTTGATGTCCAGGCCTTCGATCTCGACTTCCTTCGAGACCCGCAGGCCGATAACCGCATCGATGATCTTCAGCAGGACGAAGGACACGACACCGCAGTAGACGATGGTGGCGAGGATGCCCCAGACCTGCGTCACGACCTGTCCGGGGTTGCCTTCCAGCAGGCCCGGCGTGCCGCCGATGGCCTCGACCGCGAAGACACCGGTGAGAAGCGCGCCGATGATGCCGCCGACGCCGTGCACGCCGAAGGCGTCCAGCGAGTCGTCGTAGCCGCACATCTTCTTGAGCGAGGTGGCGCCCCAGTAGCAGCCCACGCCGGCGACGATGCCGATGATCAGCGCGCCCATCGGATCGACGAAGCCGGAAGCCGGGGTGATCGCGACCAGACCGGCCACGGCGCCGGAGACGACACCCAGGACGCTGGGCTTCTTGCGGACGATCCACTCGGCGAACATCCAGGCGAGAGCCGCCGCGCCGGTGGCGATCTGCGTTACGGCCATGGCCATGCCGGCCGCGCCGTTGGCGCCGACCGCCGAGCCCGCGTTGAAGCCGAACCAGCCGA
>NPIG01000192.1_pt3 | contig 10608 bp, 8 predicted proteins | sample 8637441 | NCBI WGS metagenome assembly NPIG01 (sample SAMN07420675, study PRJNA396082) | bioreactor metagenome | isolation source: sample BR6 brine-fed electro-methanogenic bioreactor BR | place: Japan: Kochi | collected 2016-06-14
CATCCTCGCGCGCCTCGATTTCCGCCTGGTTCCGAGCACCCGGCCCCGGTCCCAGGAAGCAGCCGCCTTTGGTGGGAACGGGTTCGGCGGGGTCGTACACGAACGTATCCGGGGGCTCGCCGGACGCGCACAGCACCGCGTCGAGGAGCCCGTCCCCTCCCACCGTGTTGGCGCTGCCCCCGCTGTGGATGTAGAAGGGCCGGTATTCCGCCCGCGCCAGGGGCCAGTCGTCTTCGTCGCGCCACTGATTGGCGCCCATCACGAAAATCCGTACCGGTTTCTCCGGGAGTTCGCTCACCCCGCGCAGCCAGTAGTCGTACCACCCGAAAAGCTCCGGGAAAAGCGTCATCAGGCCGCCATCCTCGCCGTAGTCCGCGTCGCCCGTGTCGCTGCCGTGGACCCAGGGCCCGACGACCAGGCGCGGCCGCCGGGCCGCCTCGCTGCCGCCTGTCTTGCGCAGCACCTCATAATCCTTGAGCTGATTGCCCACGCCGAGGTCATACCACCCTGAAATCAGCAGCGCGGGCGCGGTTATCTTCGGGAAGCCCTTGCGCATGTCGAGGTCTTCCCAGTACGCATCGCGCATGTAGTGCGTGAGCCAGTCATTGAAGAAGTCCACATTCACGCCTGCCGCGTCGTCCACTTCCATGAGCGGCAGATGCCATCGGCCCTTGCTGCCGTCAAGATTCCCGTGGTCACCGTCCTCGTGTTCACCCACGCCCGTCGCCCATCCCCCGCCGGACATCAAGGCAACAACGCCGTTGCGATAGAAGAGGGTCCGAAGGTCGGCGGAGATGACCATGGGCGCCATGCACTTCAGCATGTCACCCGCGGCCGGCGCCAACGCCCATTGGGTGTATCCGAAATACGAGGCCCCCGCCGTACCCAGTTCTCCGTTGAACCACGGTTGTTCACGAAGCCATTTCAGCGTGTCTTCGCCATCCTCGTCTTCATGAGAAAAGGCGTAGAAATTCCCTTCGGAGGCATAACGCCCGCGCGTGTCCTGCATCACGAGCGCGTAACCCCGCTGGGTGAACAGGGAAGCTGGAGAAAACGTAAAGCGGCCTTCCCCGACTTCGCCCGCCGAATGCTTTCCGTAGGGAAGGCGCACCAGAATTGCCGGGAACGGACCCGAGGCAGCAGGCCGGTAGATATCCGTGGCGAGCCGGACTCCATCCCGCATGGGCACCATGACATCCGTTTCCGTCACCATGCCACTATAGATGGGCTGGGAAATGCCGAGATAGAGCGCCAGCAAGCGGTACCGCAACACCCATCCGGAACCTGCCAGCAGAACCAGCACGAGGACCAGGCCTACGAACCCCAGAAGCACCTTCTTAAGAATGGACCTTATTTTCACAACAAGACTTCCCGTAGCTTGACCCGCCGGACCACAAGCAATTCGGACGTGCCCCCACGTTCGAAACGCGTCTCCACGTCGAGCCCAAGTGTAGTCCGCCGGGTCCGCAGGGGCAAGTCATCCATCGCCGCTCGCGGCCTGGCCCGGGACCGCTATCCATATTCGCCCCGCAGTGCTACAATGCGCAAACAGAAAGAGGAGGGCCTTCACATGAGCCACCAGTCACGCAGCACACGCCGGGAATTCATCCGGAACACAACCGTGGCGGCGGCCGCGCTGTCGGGGTCCGCAGCGGTCCCGGGCTGCGCGCGCGGCAGGGAGCACGTTTCCGCGCCGAGTGAGCGGGTCACATTGGGCGTTATCGGCATGGGCCCGCGCTGCCGCTATGTGTTGCCGCAGATGCTCAAGCATCCCGACGTGCAGTGCGTCGCCATGGCGGATGTGCAGAAAAGCCGGCGCGACGCCGCCAAGAAGTTCGTCGATGAATACTACGGCAACAGCGACTGTGCGCTGTACGGTGATTTCCGCGAACTGCTCGCGCGCGAGGACATCGACGCGGTGCTCATCGCGACGGGCGACCGCTGGCATTCCCCCGCGTCGATACTGGCCGTGGAAGCGGGGAAAGATGTCTACAGCGAGAAGCCCTGCGGGCTGACCATCGGCGACTGCCAGAAGCTCGCCGATGCCTGCGCGCGCACGGGCCGCGTATTCCAGGCGGGGACGCAGCGGCGCAGTGTGGTCAACTTCGAGCAGGCCGTCGCGCTCGCGCACACGGGCAGACTGGGCTCGATTCACACGCTGCACGCGAGCGTGTACGTCCCGGAGATCAAGACGGCCTGGCTGCCGGGCGAACCGACGCCCGACCCGGAGGTCGTGGACTGGAACCTGTGGCTGGGCCCGGCGCCATGGCGGCTCTACAACAGCAAATACGTGGAAGGCGGCTGGCGGGGCTACTACGATTTTGATTCGGGCGCGCGCCTGCTCGACTGGGGCGCGCACACCGTCGATCTGTGCCAGTGGGCGAACCAGGCGGACAACACCATGCCCGTCAGTTTCGAGCCGCATGAAACCGGCATCATGGCGCGCTATGCGAACGGCGTCGCGCTGGAGATTCACTTTCTGGCCACGCCCTTCGAGCAGCGCCCGGGTTGGATTCAGGAACTGGGCACGTGCCCGGTGCGCTTCGAGGGCGACGAAGGCTGGGTCGAGGTGGGCGACAGCGGCGGCATCGAGGTTTCCTCCGAATCGCTGAAGAAGGAACTCGCGGAACTGCCGAAGCAGGGCTCCGGCCTCGACGTGGCCGCCCATTCCCGGAACTTCTTCGATTGCGTCAGATCGCGCCGGCCCGCGGCCGCGAACCCCGTCGTGATGCGGCACTCGCACATCGCCTGCCACGCTGCGGCGCTGTCGTGGATGCTCGGCCGCAAACTCGAACTCGACCCGGCCTCGGAAAGCTTCCTCAACGACGACGNNGCAGCCGGCCGGCCCGCGATTGGGCCGGCTGACACGCCCGGCAGGTGCCTGAAAACCCCGGTGCAGGGAGCGCCAAAAGGGCGACCGGCCGGGAACGCGTCCCGACCGGCCCAGGTGGTGTGGTCAATCGCACGCCTGCGTCAGGTCTGCGCTATCTGGTATTCGCCGGTGGTGGCGTCTTCGGGGTAGGCTTCGAGGCCCATCTCGCTCTTGTCGAGACCGATGTATTCCTCTTCCGGCGTGACGCGCATGCCGAGGATGGCCTTAGTGATGCCCCAGAAGATGAAGGAGGCGACGACGGTGAAGGCGCCGACCGCGCCCACGCCGATGGCCTGCACAATCAGCTGGTTGGCGCCGGCGCCGTAGAGCAGGCCGGCCTCGGTGTTGAAGAGGCCGACGGCGAGGGTGCCCCAGATGCCGTTGACAAGGTGCACGCTGATGGCGCCGACCGGGTCGTCGATGTGCAGCTTGTCGAAGGTCAGCACGGCCTCGACGACGAGCACGCCCGCGATGAGCCCGATGACGACGGAGCCGACAATCGAGACGCCGTCACAGGGCGCGGTAATCGCCACGAGCCCGGCGAGCGAACCGTTGATAATCATGCTGAGGTCGGGGGTGCCAAGACGCGCCCAGGAGTAGGCGGTGGCCGCCGCCACACCCGCCGCCGCGGCCATGGCCGTGGTGGTGGCGATGTGCGCGATGTCAACGGAGGCGGCCATGGTGCTGCCCGGGTTGAACCCGAACCAGCCAAGCCAGAGCACGAGCCCGCCGAGTGTCGCCAGCGCGATGTTGTGGCCGGGAATGGCGTTGATGCTGCCGTCCTTGCGGTACTTGCCGAGGCGGGGCCCAAGCAGGATGACGCCGCAGAGCGCGGCCCAGCCGCCGACGCTGTGCACAACGGTCGAGCCGGCGAAGTCCATGAAGTAGGTGCCCATGATGTCGCCGAGCCAGCCGCCGCCCCAGATCCAGTGGCCGGAGATGGGGTACATGACCGCGACCAGCAGCGCGCTGAACAAAATGTACGCCTGAAACTTGATGCGTTCGGCCACGGCACCCGAGACAATGGTCGCGGCGGTGGCGGCGAAGACCAGCTGGAAGAAGAACTTGGCCTCGAGCGGCACGCCCGCCCAGGCGATGGCGCTGTATACGCCGGCGTAGTTGTCGATGAGCGGGCTCGCGTCGGCGCCCCCCAGGAACCAGCCGGAAAGCCCTATCACCGCGTTGCCGTCGCCGAACATGAGGGCGAAGCCCGTGGCCCAGAAGGTCAGACACGCGATGGCGAACACAATGAAGTTCTTCGCCAGTATGTTGACCGTGTTCTTCGAGCGGCAGAAGCCGGACTCGACGAGGGCGAAGCCCGCGTTCATGAAAAACACGAGGAACCCGGCGATCATCACCCACAACGTGTCAAGCAGTACCTGCGGGGTGCCCATGGCGGCTTCGATTTCCGGTTGCAGGGCCTCGACTTCCGCCGCCACATCCTGCGCGAGGGCGCCCACGCTCGGCAGCAGCACCAGCGCCGCCGCCAGGGCGCTTCCCTGTATCCACCGTGCGCCTGCTCGTTTCTTGCTCAGTATCATTTCGAACGGTCTCCTTATCTCTATTCGCTTTGGGAATGCCGTCTTGTCCGGCCCGCCGCCGTGGCGCGGCGTCTTGCCATATCCCAGTTGCCCTGATTAGTCCACCACGACGTCACCGGTCTCGCCGGTGCGGATGCGCACCGCTTCTTCGATCGGCGTCACGAAAATCTTTCCGTCTCCGATTCGGCCTGTGGAAGCCGCCTGCACGATGGCGTCCACGGCGGCCTGGGCTTTCTCGTCGCTGAGTACAATCTCGAGTTTCACCTTCGGCAGGAACTCGACCACGTACTCGGCGCCGCGATACAGTTCCTTGTGCCCCTTCTGCCGGCCGAATCCCTTGACCTCGGTCACCGTGATGCCTTGGATACCGACACCCGCCAAGGCTTCCTTGACTTCCTCGAGCTTGAATGGTTTGATCACCGCTTCTATCTTTTTCACGGCTGCTTCTTTTCGCCTCCATTGGTTGGCCGTGCACACCGTCGCGAAATCTGGTGCAGGGCATGTCCCGCGTTACCGATTACGAACAGGGAATCCCAAATCGCCCGGCTGGTAGGAGCAACCGGTGTGCCAAATGTTGAGCTGTGGATAAGTCAGGCAGGGTGCCTGAGTGCCGAGACGGCCGGCATCCATGCCATAAGCTATTTTATATTATTGGCTTATGAATTTAACATGAAGTTGAGACAGTTCCGGGGATGACCGCTGTGAACCTGCTTGGCATCGGGATGAGGCTCCCTTGAATCCTACGCCATGGTAGTTTCTGTCAGCATTATCGGTACGCGCGGGTAGGTTTGGCGGGGAGGTATGGTCCGTTGAGGCGGAGGCGGCCGGAGAAACGAAGACACGTCAAGGAGTATAGCCGGCAAGCAACGACCGGCCGAACCGGGGAGCCCGCAGGGCAGGCTCTCTTCCCCCTCCTGTCCCTTTCTGCGCCGTGCAGCGGCGGTCACGACCAAGAGTCATGCTGCTCATCCCGCCAGAGAAGACCTCACTTCGGGGTGAGGATGACGTAGGTGGGCAGTCCGAACACTTCGTAGTACTCCATGACCCTGGCTGTGGCGGGGTCGCCCGGGTCTTCAGCCTGGTACTTCACTTTGACGTATTCTTCCAGGCGGGCCTGCACCTGCTCGTCTTTCAGCACCGTCTTGTTCATGGCAAGACAGCTCTTGCACCAGGTGGCCCAGAAATCGAGGATGACCGGCTTGTCCTCTTCGAGGGCGCTCGCAAGGCCGCCGCTGAGCGAGGTCATCCACCCGCCTTCTTCAGCTTCGGCGACGCTGGCCTTGACGGCCTCGGGTTCCACGAAGCGGTCGGCCACGCCGGTGTAGGCGAGGTGGCCGTAGTAGAGGGCGAGCGCGATGAGGAACACGCCGAAGGCCTGCTTGACGCGGACCATCCACGCGCCGGGCTTGGGCAGAAACGACAGTCCCGCGCCCGCGAGCGGCCAGGGCAACGCCATGCCGACACCGAGCAGGAAGGGCAGCGCCAGCGCGAGGGGCCGCCCTTCGGCGTACTGGTCCTGCGCGTAGAGGATGGTCGAGATGACGACCGGCGCGACGCACGCGCCCGCGAGCAGCGCCGACACGGCGCCCATGAACAGGGCGATGCCGAAACTGCCGTTCTCGTTCTTGCGCACGCCCACTTTGGCCTGGTACTTCGAGAAATCGATTTGGATGATGTCGAACATGCCGAGGGCAAGCACGACGAAGAGAATGGCGATGGCGCCGTTGAACCAGGGGCTGGCGTTGATGCTGCCGAAGGCACTGGAGACGCCGAGCACGACCACGAGCCCGAGCAGTCCGTAGACGGCGGCGATGCCCAGGCCATAGGCGCCGCCGAGGGCGAAGCCGCGCGTGCGCGAGCCGGCCCGCGCGCCCGCGCCGATAATGGCGATGTTGATCGGAATAAGCGGCAGTACGCATGGGGTGAGATTCAAGAGCAGTCCCCCCACCAGCACGAGGCCGAGCACAAGCCACCAGCTCTTGCCCGCGAGCATATCATCGGTACCCTCGCCCGTTTCCGCGCGGTCGATGAAGGCGAGGAATTCGCCCACGTCGGCGTAGCCGTTGAGCGCGGCCGCCACCTCGAAGTTGTCTGCCAGTTCCCGCCAGTCCCCTGGGCTTTCCCGCGGAGCTTCGGCGGCCGGCCCGGGTTCCGCGACGCCGGGCTGCTGGCCGGGCGCGGTTTCCATGGCGCCTCCAACCGCATCCGGCCAGTCCACCGTGGCGAAGATTTCGGGCGATTCGCCTGCGGCGGCTTCCGCGGCCACCTTCAGCGGGAGCGTGATGTCGAGCGTTTTCGGGGGGGCGCACTGCTTGTCATTGCAGGCCTGGTAGCGCAGCGAGCCACTGAGTTCGTAGTCGCCCGGCGCGAGGCTGTCACCAAGTTGGAGCACCAGTCCGAGGTGGAACTCACGCTCGTAAACGGCGAGGGNNTCGGGGTAGACGACCTCGCCCACGGCAACACCCTTCGGCGCGTCCACCGACAGGACGGTAGGAATCAGGAACTCGTCGAGCGGCTCGTGTGCGTTTACATGCCAGCCCTCGGAAAGCGCGAAGGCGAGCACATAACGCGCTTGCGCTCCGGGTGCGAAAGCTTGCGACTCCGGAACAGCCTCGTACTCCACTTCTGGACCGGCGAACCCCAACTGCGCCTGCGCTGGGAGCGCACAGACCAGAAGGACCGTAGCAAACAGGGCTGTAGAGCGCAGTCTCATGCAGCAAACTCCTCTGCGGTTGTTGGGGATATGATGCTGGCGCGGCCCGCCGCGTGTCAACGCGTTGCGCCCGGGGCCAACGCATCGAGTTGTTCCGCGAGCGCTTCAGGCGTGGCCGCGGGCGCGCCGCAAACCCGGTCGCGGCACACATAGGCGGCCGCCTTGCCGTCGACCATGGGGCGGTCCTTGAGGAGCGGGAGCGCGCCGCCGTTGGACGGTACGCCTCCGGCCACAACGCGGTTGGGCAGGAAGCGGTTGTAGACGGTGCGGAGCAGCCCGTCGAAACCAGGGCTGTCCTCGTGTCCGGCCAAGGCGATTTCGAGGGGCGGATAGACCTTGAAATCGGCGGCGCAGAGCATGCGCAGGAAGCCTTGGGGCGTGGCGCGCATGCGCTCGGCGTGGGTTTCCAGCAGCTTCTCCGCGGCCTCCTGGTATTGCGTGCGCTCGAGGTGGTGGGCGAGCCGCTGCAAACCGAGCGCGGCGATGGAATTGCCGGACGGCTCGGCCCCGTCGAAGGAGGGGGCCGTGCGCACGATAAGGTTAGTGTGCGCGCTGGAGGTGAAGAAGAAACGGCCGCCGGATTCATCCCAGAAACGGGCGAGCAGCGCTTCGGCCAGCCGCGCCGCCTCATCGAGCCAGTCCCGGTCAAACGTGGCCTCGTAGAGGTCGACAAACGCGTTCATGGTGAACGCGTAGTCATCGAGATAGCCGGGCAGGCGGCTCTCGCCATCACGGTAGGTGCGCAGCAGGCCGCCGTCCTTGACCATGTTGTCGAGGATGAAACGGCCGGCATCGACGGCGGCCTCGGCGTAGCGCGGTTCGTCGAAGGCGCGGGCGGCCTGGGCGAGCGCGCTGACGGCCAGCGCGTTCCACGAAGTGAGCACCTTGTCGTCGAGGCCGGGGCGGACCCGCGTTGCGCGCGCCTCGCGCAGCTTGTCGCGCAGAGGGGCGAGCCGCGCGTTCGTGCCCTCGTCCAGGCGTTCGCTGAGGTGCAGAATCGACTTGCCGGCGTGATAGGCCTCGTGCGAATCGAAATTGCCTTCCTCGCGCACGTTGTAGTGGCCGCAGAAGAACGCTGCGTCTTCGCTGCCGAGCACCTCGCGGATTTGCGCGGGGGTCCACACATAGAATCTGCCTTCCTCGCCTTCGCTGTCGGCGTCTTCAGCGGAATGGAATCCGCCGGCGGGGTCGCGCATGTCACGCAGCAGGTAGTCGAGTGTCTCACAGGCCACACGCCGGAACGAGGGGTCCCCGGTCAGTTGAAACGCCTCGGTATAGGCCTGGGCCAGTTGGGCGTTGTCGTAGAGCATCTTCTCGAAATGGGGCACCAGCCACTGCGCGTCGACGGAGTAACGGTGAAAGCCGCCGCCGAGATGGTCGTAGATGCCGCCGTTCGCCATTTTGTCGAGGGTAAACGTGGCCATATGCAGCAGGTCATCGCCGCCGCTTGCGCGGTGCTGGCGCAACAGCAGCATGATGGCGCCGCTCGACGGGAACTTGGGCGCGGCGCCCCAGCCGCCCTGGGCTCCGTCGAAGCTGGCGCTAAGCTGGCCGGTGGCCTCGCGGAACAGGTCGGGAGTGATCTTCTTGCGCGGCCCGGCGGGACTCGCGGTGATGCGCTCGATGTGCGCGGTCAGGCGGTTGGCGCTGTTCATGACCTCGTCGCGCCGTTCATGCCACGCCTCGGCCACGCCGCGGAGCACGGTCTTGAACCCGGGCCGGCCGTACATATCCACCGGCGGGAAATAAGTGCCCCCGTAGAAGGGCTCGAGCTGCGGCGTGAGAAAGACCGTCATGGGCCAGCCGCCGGCGCCGGTCATGGACATGACCGCCGCCATGTAGATCTCGTCAAGGTCGGGCCGCTCTTCTCGGTCGACCTTGATGCTGACGAAGTGCTTGTTGAGGATGGCGGCGGTCTTTTCGTCTTCGAACGATTCCCGCTCCATGACGTGGCACCAGTGGCAGGCGCTGTAGCCGATGGACAGAAAGATGGGTTTGTCCTCTTCGCGGGCTTTGGCGAGCGCCGCCTCCCCCCACGAATACCAGTCAACCGGGTTATAGACATGCTGCAGGAGATACGGGCTGGTGGCCCCCGCCAGATGGTTCTTTGCCCGGGTTTCCGTGTGTGCCGTCGGATGCGTCATTCCATGCTCCTCGGCCGCGCTGTGCCAGGCGGCCGACATAATCGCCACCACCACCAAAACCCTCGCGGCGGCAGCACTTAAGGGCTTGGGCGCCGGTTCTGTGCGTGGTGGCCAGTCTGCTTTCAAGTTAATCCGCTTACACCTCACAGGAAACAAGCTTACCCGGAAAGGCATTCCGAGATGTCGGCGGCAGGATTGGAGTGTGCGCAGGGATGGACCGCCCCGGGCCTCTCGGGAACAGCGCCAAAAACCGGCCGGGATGCCACGCCGCGCCCTATATCCCCCCCACTTCCTCCATGGCAATGGCGGCCCATTCCCAGAGGTGGGTGGGTTTGTAGCTGACCGTCGAGACGTCTTTCATGATCAATTCGACGTGGCACTGGCCTTCCGTGGCATCCAGGAATTTTCGGATGTTTCTGCGGGCGAGACCGGGGTCCCACTGGGATTCGGTGAGCACGGCGGGATTGGGTTTGTGGCTCATGACGTAGTCCTGCCCGATGGCATCGACGGCCCGTGCGGCATCGCACCAGGGGCTGACGGACAGCTTGCGCAGGTTGGGAATGCGGCGCAGGACATCGAGCTTGTTGTCGAGCGGCTCGCAGCAGCCGTAGTACGTCAGTCCCCACCGCTCGAGCCAGCGTATGTCGTGCGCGATGGCGAAATCCCAGTGCATCTGCGAGGACACGCCGGAGAAGGCCTGCGCGTTCGAGCATCCCCACATGTTGTGCGGCCTCACGTGCTCCGGGGTATAGTCTTCACCGGGCAGGGCGCTGCAGTAGCCGTAGCCGCCCGAACCGATGCGCGTGTTGTCGCAGTCCAGGGAAAGCAGATTCTGCTCCTCGAACTGGTCCAACTCGACCATCCAGGCGTCGACCATGCGTTCGACGGCGGCGTGCACCATGTCGGGCCGCACCACCAGGTCGAGCATGGCCTCCTGCACGCCCCACCAGCGGATGAGGTAATCCCAGGGCGTGAACCAGATGTGCGTCTGGCCCACCTTGCGCACGGGCAGAATGCCCCGGAAGACCTCGCACATGGCCTGGAAACGGACCGCGGTCGCTTCTTCGTTGTGGGTGACCACCGGCATCTGGATCTTCTCAATGTCCGCCGGTTCTTTGATCTGTATCTTGAAATGGCGCGACACGATATCGCTGTCTTCATCGGTTCGAACGATATCCACGTCTTCAATAATGCCGAAGTCGGTGCTGTGCACGGCGAGGGGGCAGGCGATGAAATCGTTGAGCACCATGTCGCCCGGCAGGTGTTTCCACTGGTAGAGCGTCCTGCGCAAGTACCGCTCCTGGTCCCGGGCCCAGGGGTGTTCGCAGCGCAGCGTCA
>NPIG01000427.1_pt5 | contig 10603 bp, 10 predicted proteins | sample 8637441 | NCBI WGS metagenome assembly NPIG01 (sample SAMN07420675, study PRJNA396082) | bioreactor metagenome | isolation source: sample BR6 brine-fed electro-methanogenic bioreactor BR | place: Japan: Kochi | collected 2016-06-14
TTGACCACTTTTTGCTCTGTTGCGGTATCTAAAACTTTTTGATCAATTTCATCCCGCAATTCTTCGTTGTTTAAGCCTTTTCCATATTGTTCAATGACCGTAGGTGAACGTACCAACCAAATATCGTCAATATCTTCAAGTGTTCCAATTTGTTCTAAAAAGATTTTCCGATTATCCATCACCCCATTAACCATATGAGAAGTTAAGGAGTGCTTAACCACTTCAGCAACGATTTTTGCTTTGCTTTCTATACTGGTCANNTCTCTTGAAAACAAGTTTTTTTTTTTTTTTTTTAATAAAAACGCTATTTAACGAATAAACGTGTTCTGGGTTAAGTTTGTCTGGCCGAGCAACGATTTTTTTTTTTTTTTTTATACTGGAAAATCCATAGTTTCTGAAGTTATAAACGACATTCGAAATGAGTAAAACAAATAGAAACGACATAATGGCAATGAGTAAAAGGGATATTTTTTTGCTGGTGTCCAACTTGGCTCCTTTAGATGAGATTAGAGTATCAAAGTATAATAATAATCTAAAAAATATATAATCTAGTATTATAAAAGTAACACTTATAAAAACAGCTTAAACAAAATTGTAACTTTGGCATAAACAAGTGTAAATCAATTATAATGTAAAATCCTGTATGAAAAAATATTTAGCCCTAAAAGCCAGTGCAGGAAGTGGAAAAACTTTTGCTCTGACCGTACGATACATCTGTTTATTACTGCTTGATGCCAAACCCAATGAGATATTAACGTTAACTTTTACCAATAAAGCTGCCAATGAAATGAGTGAGCGAATCTATCATACTTTGTTACATTTAGGTGAAGATGAAGCCTATTTAGAGGCCATTATGACTCAATCTCAACTTTCACAAGAGGAAATTTTAAATAAAAAAAGTCAATTAATTTACCATTTTGTTAACTCTGAAATTTCTATTTTTACATTGGATAAATTTATCAATAAAATTTTACGAGAGTTTTGTGGTTATGTGGGTTTAAGTGATGATTTTTCCATAAAACAAGACAATGTTGATGAATTGAGTTTAAAGTTTTTAGAATCACTTGATGCCAAAGAGTTCGACCAATTTGTAGAGTTCTTTTTATTTGAAAATAAGAAGTTCAATTCCATTTTTGATCTCTTTAAACTTTTAATCGAAAAAAACGAACGATTTGAACCACTTGAAATCAATCGAAGTTTGATTGCCTTACAAGAAGAGGAGATTTTAACCATCGCATTGAAAATTAAAGAGTTTGTTTTAAATGCACCACAAGCCTCTTCTTCTGCTTTGAAAAGTGTGGAATTTAATGATTTTGAGACGCTACTTTCAAAAGGCAAAACTTGGCTGAGCAAAGAACGAGCGGCTGATTTTTCTTATTTTAAGAAATTTGCCAATGAGACGTTAGAAGAATATTTTGCACATATTCAATTTGAATTAAAGCGTTACTATAAATTACGTTCAAACTTCTCTTTAAACAATTTGTTAAAACTCTTTTTAACGTTTGTTCACTTTAGAAGCCACTATATCAAAACTAAAAACTATTTGGAGTTTAACGATATTTCCAATTTAGTGTACGAACTGTTGCAAGAAAAAATCGATAAAGAGTTTTTATATTTCAGACTTGATAGCCAATATACCCATTTGTTAATAGATGAATTTCAAGATACCTCTTTATTGCAATATAAGATTTTAGAACCCATCATTGAAGAGATAACCGCAGGATTTGGTACGCAATTTAAGACATTTTTTTATGTGGGCGATACCAAACAATCGATTTATCGATTTCGAGGAGGTAAGCGAGAACTTTTTGATTATGTGGCAAAAAATAATCCCTTAATTGAAGTCGAAGCATTGCATACAAATTATCGAAGTGCCCAAAATATTGTTGAGTTTGTCAACACCATTTATCTTAAATTGCCTACATATGAATATTATGAACAAAAGTATATTAAACCCGATGGATTTGTTAAAGTCATTGAAGATGAATTTGAAGAAGAGGATAAATTTTTAATTGTATTTAATACCATCAGTAGCTTATTGCAAGNNCCTACACCAATGACGATGTTTTGAATCTTTATACTTACTTACAAGAAAAACTTCCCGAAGTTAAAATATCCACAGAAATGACGTCAAAATTGATTAATCAAGCCAATGTTAAAGCCGTGATTAATGCCATTAAATATCTCTACTTTCAAGAAGATATTTATAAAAGTAATTGCAATGCGTTGATGGGAAACGCATTAAATACCCCCTTGGAATTAAAAAAAGAGTGGTTATATTTTAAAATTCCACACTTGATTAAAGAAGTGGCACAAACACTAAATGTGTTTGATGAAAATGTTATGAGTTTGATTGAAGTAACCTCTTCATATTTACATATTGTTGATTTTATTTATGAAATCAATTTTTTAGAAGCCTCTATGCAAAATAAAGAGCAACTGGGGATTCAAATTTTAACCATTTTTAAATCCAAAGGGTTGGAGTTTGAAACGGTCATTTTACTTGATCGAATTAAACGTAAAAACAGTGATAAATCTTCTTTGTTATTTGAATATGAAACCATTGATTTAAAAAATATTTACTATAAAACTCCCAGTTTAGAAAACTTTGATAGAGAGTATCACCATGCTCTACAAAAAGAGAAAGCCTTAAGCTTAGAAGATGAAATCAACATTTTGTATGTGGCATTAACAAGGGCAAAGAGTAATTTACTGGTCATCAAAAAAGTTAAAAATTCAGTCTTTGATTGCTTAGCAATGACGCCTACAATGATTGGAAAACTCACTATTAAAAAAAGAGAGTTTATTGCACAAAAAAGTGTTGAACCGCTTGTGTACACTCCTTTAAATCTTGGAAAACAAGAGCAAAAGATTAGCCAATCTAAGCATGAGAGTAACTACTCTTTACATGCCAAATATTTTGGATTGGCAACGCACTATTGTTTAGAGATGATGAAAGATTTTGATGAAAAGAGTTTACGGTATGCTCTTAATTTATCAAAAAGTCGATACAACACCTATTTAAATGCCAATGATTTTGAGGATATAAAAAACCGAATTTTGCAATTGATTCAACATTTACCATTTCAAGAAATTCTTCATAATAGACATTGGGTAAAAGAACAAGCGTTGATGTATAAAAATGAAGTACGCATTATTGATTTATTGGTGTATAGTGAAAATAGGTGTTATATTTTTGATTATAAAACCACACAAGAAGAGCACGAAGAGCATACGCTTCAAGTGGGGCATTATAAAAATGCCATTAAAACAATATTGCCAACGCATGAAGTGTTGGGATATATTATCTATTTAAAAAGCAATGAACTTTTTATAAAAGAGGTGTAGCGTCATGGATAAAATATCGAATTGAGGCAAACCCTTTGGCTTTGGCTTTTCGTATTTTTTTAATCTCTTCTTCATTGATAATTCCACCTAATGCAATAATATCAATATCATAAAGATGGGTGGCTTCTTTTAACAAATCAATCCCTTTGGCATCTGCTTTGTTGGGGGTATCAAAAATCGGAGAAAAAGTTACGGCATTGGCGTGTAAATTTTGAGCTTTTTTAATTTCATCAAAACTGTGGCAAGAGATAATAACAAAAAGATTTAACGCTTTGGCTTCTAAGATTTTATCGAATTGTAAAGAGGTCAGATGCACACCTGTGGCTCCGAGTTTAAATGCCAATTCATAATCAGAGTTAAGTAAAATCGTCTCCACACCAAAATCTTCACACGTTTGAACAAAAATTTTTGCCAACTCTTCAAAATTACTGGATGTTTTATCCCTAAAACATGCCATATGAACTTTGGTGGCATCAAGTGTTTTAATAAGTTTTTCTCTGAATCGCTTGGGGTCGTTGGTGTAGTATTTTGGATCAGTAATTAAATACGATACAAATTCATTCTCCACAAAAAATCCTTTTAAATAAGATACGTTATTTTATACTAAATTGGTTTGAAGTGCATTAAAAAGGCATAAAAAAAGGGAGTAAAGAAAAATCTTTACTCCCTTTTAAATGATTAAAAAACCAATTAGTGATGATCCTCTTCTGCCATCATAACAGAACCTGCGATATACACATAAGTTAAGATAGAGAAAATAAAGGCTTGTAAGAAACCAAATGCCGTTAATAAGAAGAAACCTGGAAGTGGCAATAACCAAGGCACTAACATTAAAAGAACCATTAAGAACATATCATCTCCTCGAATTGATCCGAAAAGTCGAAATGACAATGAAATAATTCTTGAAATATGAGAAATGATTTCAATAGGGAACATCAATGGAGCAAGAACTGGCATTGGACCCATAAAGTGTTTGAAGTAATTAACAAATCCATTTAATTTAATCCCAACATAGTTGTAGTAAATAAATACAATTAGGGCTAAAGACAATGTAAAGTTAATGTTACTTGTAGGGGCTTCAAATCCTGGAATAACTCCAATCATATTGCTTATAAAAATAACAATAGCCAATGTTCCAATTAATGGTAAATATCTTCGTGCATTTTTCTCACCCATGGTATCAGCACCCATGGCAATGATTCCACCAATGAATGTTTCCATAACGTTTTGTGAACCTGTTGGCACTAATTGCATCTTTCTTGTAGCTGCTCTGCTAATCATAAACACAATCGCAATTACTAAAATAAAGTGCGATAATATAATCCATTCTTGTCCGTGCCCACCAATGGCACCTAAGAACGTAAATAATCTACCTTCCATTCTCTTCCTTTTATATTTTTTTATTAATTATTAAGTTACAAGTTGAAATGATATACAAACTTTGCTTATATTTCTTTGAATTTATATCCATTTAAGCCGAGTTGTTCCCTTATGTTACATTGATGCGCTTCACCTTTGGTTTCAAGGGCAATGGTAACATTGGCTTCACCAAAATCGAGCTTCACTGAATTTCTGTCATAATCAATTTGAACAATATTGGCATCACACTCTTGAAAAATCGTTGTTAAGTTTTTCAAAGACCCAGGCTTATCAATGAGCGTAACGATTAAATTCATTTTACGATTTGATTTGACCAAACCTTTTTCTATAATCAAAGAAAGCATAGTAACATCAATATTTCCACCACTTAAAACCGCAACGACCTTTTTATTTTTAAAGTCAAACTTTTTGTGCATGATTGCAGCAACGGATACTGCACCCGCACCTTCCACGACCAATTTTTGTTTTTCCAATAAAAACAAAATGGCATTGGCGGTTTCATTGTCACTGACTTCAACAATTTTATCCACAAATTCCATTACGTAATTGAGCATTTTAGGTGTAACATCACGTACTGCAATACCATCAGCAATCGTTTTAACAGCAACCGAGTCAATCGCTTTTTTGGCTTCATAGGATTCCAGCATGGCTCTTGCACCACTTGCAACAACCCCAATAATTTTAATGTTGGGGTTGAGTGTTTTCGCTGCAATTGCTGTTCCACTGATTAATCCCCCTCCACCAATGGGTACAACTAAAATATCAAAATCATTCATCTCTTCTAAAATATCTAAAGCAATGGTTCCTTGCCCTGCTATGACTTCATTGTCTGCAAAGGGATGAACAAAAACTTTATTGTTTTCTTTGGTATATTGCATCGCTCCTGCGTAGGCTTCATCGTAGTTTTCGCCTTTTAAAACGACATTGGCATGGTACGCTTGAACCCCTCTAACTTTCGTTAATGGGGTAGCTTCAGGCATAAAAATCGTGGCATTACAACCAAAATGAAGTGCCGCAAAAGCCAAACCTTGGGCGTGGTTTCCAGCACTTGCTGCAACTACTCCTGCATCTCTTTGCTCTTGGCTTAACGAAGCCACTTTGTTAAAAGCACCACGTATTTTAAAACTTCCCGTAATTTGTAAATTCTCTTTTTTTAAATAAATCTCAGCTTGGACTTCTTTACTCAAATTTGGGGCGAACGTTAAAGGAGTGTTTTGAATAATCTCTTTAAGATTTGCTTTGGCTTTTTTGATGTCATTTAGGGTTATCATGCTATTTTTTCTCATTTTTATTTTTCGTATACTAGCTAAAAATAGGTTTTATCATAATTAAACAGTTATGATAAATCTATTTCCAGCTTAAAGTGATATTACTTCTCCTTTTTTACAATTTTTACGGCTTCAACCATNNCCATTTTCTGGTTTTTAACCCACAATCAGGATTAATCCACAATTGTTCTTTGGGGAAAACTTCAATCAATGCCTTAATTTGATTGACCAGTTCTTGAACACTTGGAATTCTTGGGCTATGAATATCATAAATACCTGGACCAATTTCTTGTTTATAGGCGATTTTTTTAAATATTTTTAAAAGAGTATTGCCACTTCGTGCAGTTTCAATAGAAATAACATCAGCATCCATGGCTTCAATGGTTTTAATAATATCATTAAATTCACTGTAGCACATGTGTGTATGAATTTGGGTATTAGCTTTTGCACAACTTATGCTTAATTTAAAGTTTTCAACTGCCCAATTTTCATAGGTTTTGATATTTTCATTTCTTAAGGGATACCCCTCTTTAAAGGCTGCTTCATCGACTTGAATCATTTTAATTCCAGCATTTTGCAAATCATTGACTTCTTTATTGATTGCCAAAGCAATTTGTTTTGCAACTTCATTTTTAGAGATATCATCTCTGACAAATGACCAGTTTAGAATAGTTATAGGTCCTGTAAGCATCCCTTTCATAACTTTCTTTGTTTTGCTTTGAGCATAGCATATCCATTCAACAGTCATAGGATTTGGTCGTGAAACATCTCCATAAATTAAGGGAGGTTTGACGCATCTGCTTCCGTATGATTGAACCCACGCATTTGATGTAAAGGCAAAACCATCCATTAATTCACCAAAATACTCAACCATATCATTTCTTTCAGGTTCTCCATGCACTAGCACATCCAGTCCAATTTCCTCTTGAAATGCCACACATTCATCAATATATTTTTTAATTTCATTTTCATAAACCTCTTTTGAAATCAGATTTGCTTTATAGTTTTTTCTGTTTTCTCTGAGTTCAGGCGTTTGAGGAAATGAACCAATAGTTGTTGTCGTAAGAGCATCGTAGTTGAAAAACTCTCTTTGTACTTTAATTCTCTCTTCAAATTTATCTGCTCTTTCAAAGACGTTTAAATGTTTGATTTCGTCTTGAACTTGTTGATTATGAATTTTTGAAGATACTTTTCTTTGTTGGTTATTTTTGACATTTTTTTTGACATCTTCACAATCTTCTAAGGTTAATTCCAAATCAAAGAACTCTTTTGAAATCAGTTTTAACTCTTTTAATTTTTCAGATGCAAAAGACAACCAAGATTTAATTTCAGCATCAAGCTTCTCCTCATAACTTAGAGTAAAGGGCACATGTAAAAGAGAACAAGAGGTTCCTACTACAATATTGTCTTTTAAAACTACACTTGAAATGTGATTAAGTAGAGCCAATTTATCTTTAAAATTACTTTTCCAAACATTTCTTCCGTCAATGACTCCAGCGATTAAAACTTTGTTTGAGTTTTTAATAACGTCTAACGATTCAAGGTTTTCCTTTCCATGAATAAAATCCAATCCTAAAGCCCAAATAGGAGTATTTACCAAGATTTTAGTGGCTTCATTTGAGTGTTCAAAATAGGTTGTTACAACTATTTTTATATTGGAGGCAACATTGCAAAGAGCGTCATAAACAGGTTTTAATAATGATAAAACTTTTGGCTCTAAATCTTTTACAAACAGAGGTTCATCAAACTGAACAACAATTTCATCATCGAGTTGAGATATCTCTTTTAAAAGCTGTTTGTAGACATCAACAACACCATTGATGTGCATAAAAACATCGCTGTTGTCAATACTTCTTGCTAAACCTAAATAAGATATGGCACCAATTAAATTTATTTTTGTTGTGATATTTAACGCTTTTGCTTCTTTATACTCGTTAATTACTTTTTTAGAATTTAAAGCAAATTGAGTATCGTTTGAAATTTCAGGAACGATGTAGTGGTAATTGGTGTTAAACCACTTAGTCATCTCCATAGCAACACACGTTTCATCTCCTCTTGCCATAGTAAAATACAACGCTTCATCTTTTAAGTGTTTAAATCTTTTAGGAATGGCACCAAGCAGAATCGTCGTATCAAGCATATTGTCATAATAAGAAAAATCATTGGAAGCAATAAAATCAATTTTTGCCTCTTTTTGATACGTCCAATGCCGTTTTTTAAGTTGATGTGCTATAAATTCAACTTCATGAAAATCACACTGTTTTGCCCAATATTTTTCCAGAACTTTTTTAAGTTCTCTTTTTTCTCCAATTCTTGGAAACCCAATAACATAATTTTTTTGCATAATTAATCCTTTTAAAGCGGTTCCTCTTTTTTAAGGAACCAAATATATTTGTCTACTTTTGAACAAAATTTATGAAAATTTTTAAAAGCAGTTTGTTGTTAAACTCTTTGTGAGTAAACCTAAAGGGCTTAAAAAATAAAGCCTTTAACGGATGGTTTTAACGTTTTGAAAATAAGATTAATTAGACAATAGGAGGATGAACACCGGTTCTTCTAAAGGCAAAGAAAGTATTGTAATACGGACATCGGGGAATAAATTTAAAAAGGCTAATGGCTAAAGCAGTTTTTCGTTTAAATAAACCATCACAATGACAAGGTTTTGTGTTTTGCAATAAACAAAACAGAAGTGTGTCTTGCAAAGTAGGAGGGGATTCTTCTTCTTTTTCTTCTTCTAAAGAACTGAGAGTTTTTCTGTGTAAATGGTTTTTTAAAGAGGTTATTGTACCGTGTAATTTTGGGGCAACACTGTGTGCTTGAATTGAACAAAGAGAAAAATATTTCTTGCCAAAACCCTTGAGTAATTTCACTGTTAACCTTTAATTGAATAAAGCAGAAGTGTAAGTTATAAATGCTTAATTATAAATAAATGGCACCTCTAAAATTAAATATGGTATCATTTCATAAAAAAGGAGAGTATGTTTTGATCATCAAAATATAAACGAAGACGTTTGAAATTTACATTTGTAACACTATTCCCAAATTTAATTGAACCTTATTTTCAAGACTCTATACTCAAACGAGCAATAGAATCAAAGTTTATTGAGTATGAATTTTACAATCCACGAGACTATACGTTAAATAAACATAAAAAAGTTGATAAAGAGATGATAGGTGGAGGAGCAGGAATGCTTTTAACTCCACAACCTTTATTTGACTGTTTAGATGCAGTAAAAAAGAACAATCCTGATGCATATATCATTTTTCCTTTGGCAGCTGCTAAAGCTTTTAAGCAAAATGATGCTAAAAGACTTTCACGGAAAAAAAATATTGTTTTTGTAAGTGGACGATATGAAGGAATTGACGAAAGAGTTATTGAAAAATACGCCGATGAAGTTTTTTGTATCGGAGAGTATATCTTAACAGGGGGAGAATTGCCCTCAACAGTTATGGCAGATGCCATTGCTCGAAATGTTGAAAATGTACTTGGAAATGCCGATTCTTTGGAGGTTGAAAGCTTTGAAAACAACCTTCTCGAAGCGCCTTCTTTCACGAAACCTGAAATTTTTCAAAATTTAAGTGTTGTTAAAGAATTCTTAAAGGGAAATCATAGTAGAATTTCCGACTTAAAATTCCAGATGTCCATTTGTAAAACAAAATATTATAGACCCAGTAAGGAAAAACGATGAAAAACAGATATATTGCGAGCTTTGAAGCAGCACAATTAGCTTCTAAAGAGATCCCTCAATTCAAAGCAGGAGATACTTTAAAACTTGGTGTTGAAATCAAAGAAGGTAACAAAACAAGAGTTCAAGCATTTGAAGGTGTTGTTATTGCTAGACACGGTGAAGGTACAGCTGCTACATTTACTATTCGAAAAATTGGTGCCAACAATGTTGGTGTAGAGAGAATTTTCCCATTATACTCAGAATCTTTAAAAGAGATTAACGTATTAAGAAAAGGTCGAGTAAGAAGAGCAAAACTTCACTACTTAAGAGGATTAACTGGTAAAAAAGCTAAAATCAAAGAGCTTAGAAAATAGTTCTTTAGAATCAAGGTATTTTACCTTGGTTCTCTTTGTTTGACATGGTGTCAAATTCTTCAAAAACCCTTATTCATACTGCACTTTTATGTGAAGCCCAACCTTTAATTCAATCACTTAAATTAACCAAAAATAAAACAGTTCCCCAAATGTATGAAAATGAAACTCATCTTGTAGTGGTTTCAGGTATTGGAAAAAAAGCAACACTAAAAGCCTTAAGTGAAATCTTTAAAATGTACTCTTTTCATAAAGCCATTAATGTTGGCATTGCAGGGTGCAAAGAGGAGCATATTGCAGTTGGAACACTTTTTTGTACCACACATACCAATACTCAAATGCCTTATGCTTCATTGTGTACTCATGACACACCAGTCGAAGACAAAAGTATTTTAAGTGCTACCTTAGTGGATATGGAAGCACAATATTTTATGCAATTATGCCAAGAGTATCTTCCCAAAGAGCAAATTTATTGTTTGAAAGTGGTTTCAGATTATTGCAATAGGGCTCTTCCTTCTAAGCAGTTTGTTACAAACTTAATTCAACAAAATATTTTAAAAATAAAAGA
>NPIG01001164.1_pt3 | contig 10592 bp, 9 predicted proteins | sample 8637441 | NCBI WGS metagenome assembly NPIG01 (sample SAMN07420675, study PRJNA396082) | bioreactor metagenome | isolation source: sample BR6 brine-fed electro-methanogenic bioreactor BR | place: Japan: Kochi | collected 2016-06-14
CCGTCCCGGCGGTCTGGCGCTTCGTTGACGTGGGCGCCTCGCTCCGAGGTTATCCGGATCTGGCCGCCATAAAGCGCTTTGAACCCCTGCTGCAGCGCCAGCCCACGGTCCGGCGCTTGCGCGGCTAGGTCTATGCATCAGGTGCGGCCCCTACCGGTCGTCGCCGTGTTCGCCGCCGTCATCCAGCATGTCCTCGTCAATGGCGGCCTGCACCGCACCCACCGCCGCCTGTTTCTGCCCCGGCGCCACGGTGTCTGCCTGGTCCTCGGCCAGGCGCACGGTGACCTCGCGATGGGCGAACTTGATGCCCTCGCGCTCGAACAGGTCGCGGATGTCCTGGAACACGCGTTTGCGCACAAGCCACTGATCCCCCGGCTTGGTCATGAACTTGACCCGGATGATCATGGCGCTGTCCTGCATCTCGATCACGCCTTGCGATTTCAGCGGCTGGATGAAGTTCTCGCCGATCACCGGATCGTCCAACAGCTCCTGCCCCAGCTTCTTGATCAGCTTGCGCACCTTTTCCACATCGGTGTCATAGGTCACCCTGAGCGGCAGCTTCATGATCACCCAATCGCGGGAATAATTGCTCAGCGTCTTGATCTCGCCAAACGGGATGGTGTGCAGCGCGCCCAGATGGTGGCGCAGCTGGAAGGACCGCACGGAAATCTTCTCGACCGTCCCCTTCACGTCGCCCAGGTCGATATATTCGCCCTTGCGGAAGGCGTCGTCGAACAGGAAGAACGCGCCGGAGAAGATGTCGCGCACCAGCGTCTGCGCGCCGAAGCCGACGGCAAGGCCGACCACCCCGGCGCCGGCGAACAGCGGGCTGACGTTAATGCCCAGCTCCATCAGCGCGATCAGCGCGACCGAAACCACCACCACCGCCAGGATCGCGCCCCGGAACAGCGGCAGCAGCGTGGCCAGACGGCTCGCCCCCGTCGCACCGCCCTCATCACCGAGTTCCGCCGCCTCGCCGTCGCCGCCTTCTTCGGCGATGCGGGTGTCGATCCAGATCCGGAACAGGTGATAAACGATATAGCCCAGGAACAGGATCACGATCACATCCAGAAGGCTGTCGACCACCGGGTGCGTCATCAGCCGGTGGTCGGTATCCCAGATCAGCACCAGCGCATAGATCCCCGCCACGAAGGCCAGGATGCCCGACACCCGCCGCGCCAGCGCCTCATAGGTGGCGATGGCATGTCGCGGGCGCTCGGGCCACTCCTCGCCCCCCGCTTCCTCGGCTTCCGCCTCGGCCATCTCCTCGTTCAGCGCGTCGCGGCTGCGGGCACGGGCGAAGTAATGCTCGATCGCATAGTTGATCGCGCCGTAGACCACGATGATGGCAACGAAACTGGAATACGCCGCGGCAATCGGCGGGATCCCGGTGGGCTGTTCCAGCACCAGGTCGAAGGCCAGCCGCAGCCAGCCATAGATGAAATAACCGATCATCACCGGCGCCCAGGCATAGGAGACACTGCGCATCAGCCAGGGCACCTCTGCCGCCGTTCGCCCGCCGCGGATCGCGGTGGTGATCGCCCGCCCGTTCCAAACCAGCATCAGCACATTGCCCAGCGTGGCGATCAGCGTCAGCGTCCCGTACAGCAGCGCGTAGACGTTGTAGTTCAGCCCGAAATCGTTGATCCAGGTACTGAACACGATCGAGACAACGTTGAAGGTGATCAGCACGGTGGCCCAGTAGTACAGCCGCTGCGCGTCCCGGTCCGAGAAATGCGGCATCCGGTACTGGCTCAGGAAGGGCGACAGGATCATCCGCCACAGGTCGGACACCGTGCGGGCGATGAAAAAAGAGGCGAAGACCGCCGTCACTGTGAACTCGATCGACAGATCGTCGGGGAACCTGGCCAAGACACTGCCCAGAACCAGCGCAATCACCAGGACGCACAGCGATCCGACCCCCCCGGCGGAAAAGCGAAAGACCAGGAACGGCATCTTTTCCAGGTACCCTTGCGGGTTCTCTTTCACCCGCGGGATGACGAAGCGGCCGGCGATCTTCGGCCCATAGACATAGCGGGCAAAGAGATAGCCGAAAAACAGGAACAGCAGGTTCCACAACAGCACCTCGACATAGGTCATGATGCGGCCGTCCGGGCTGGTGACGCGCAGAACATAGGCAACCTCATTCAACGAATTGGGTAACGCTTCGAGGCGCTGCCGCAGGGTCTGACGGAAGTTCTTGACCTGCGCCTGCGCCTTCATCAGGGACGACGCCCCCTCCATCATCGGGTCGTCCGGCGCGGCCGTTTCGACCGGACCGGGGCCCGGCGCAGTGCCAAGCACCTTACCGGCGCCATCCACGATCACCACGCTGACGCCGGCATCGGCCGCTTGTTTCAACGCCTCGGCCAGAGTGCCGGCCTGGTCCTGCGTGGCCGCAGGGGCAGTCGATCCAAGCGACAGCACGGATTGCGCATTGCCCGGCGGCGCGGCCAGGATCAGCGCGCAAAGGGCCAAAACCAGGTGAAACAACGTCTTGATCATCGATACAGGCCCCTGCGAGGTGGTTTACAGAAACGCTACAAGACGCCTGCTATCGTGGCAAATGCGCAAATTCCGCTATTGATGCCGGGCAGAAACCTGTTTGCAATCAGACACGATTTCACTAGTAGGGGCTTGGCCCTGGGGCCATGAAACACTTGCGGACCGGCGGCCCGCGCGAGCGGACGGATTAGAGACGGGCGATGGCCAAGCAGGGCAATACGGACAGGATCGCGGTGCTTGGCCTGGGCTATGTCGGCCTGCCGCTGGCGGTGGCGCTGGCACGCGCCGGCTGCGACACGGTCGGGTTCGACACCGATGCCGCCCATGTCGCCGCCCTGTGCGAGGGCCGCGACCGCAACGGAGAGGTCTCTGAGACCTCGCTCATCGCCGCCGGAACGCGGTTTTCCGCCGACCCGTCCGATCTCGCCGATTGCACCGCCTTCGTCATCGCCGTGCCGACGCCGATCACCGATGCCAAGACCCCGGATCTGGAGCCGCTGCGCGCCGCCTGCCGCACCATCGCGCCGCATCTGCGCGCCGGATCGCTGGTCGTGGTCGAAAGCACCGTCTATCCCGGCGTCACCGAAGAGGTCTGCGGCCCGGTTCTGGCCGCCGAAAGCGGCCTTGCGCTCTACGACCAGATCAAGCTGGCCTATTCGCCCGAACGGGTGAACCCCGGCGACGCCGAGCATTCGCTGGAAAACGTGGTCAAGATCATCTCGGCACAGGACGACGAGACCCTCGACCGGGTCGAGGCGCTCTATGCGCCGGTGGTCAAGGCCGGGCTGCACCGGGCCAGCTCGATCATGACCGCCGAGGCCGCCAAGGTGATCGAGAACACCCAGCGCGACCTCAACATCGCGCTGGTCAACGAGTTTTCGCTGATCTTCTCCCGGCTCGGCCTCGACACGCTGGAGGTGCTGGAGGCGGCGGGAACCAAGTGGAATTTCCTGCCGTTCAAGCCCGGCCTGGTCGGCGGCCACTGCATCGGCGTCGATCCCTATTACCTGACCTACCGGGCCGAACAGCTGGGCTATCACCCCGAGGTGATCCTGGCCGGGCGCCGGATCAACGACCAGATGGGCAAGCATGTCACCCATGAGCTGATCAAGGCGCTCTTGGCGCGGGGCACCGACCTGTCCGGCGCGCGGGTGCTGGTGATGGGCTTCACCTTCAAGGAGAACTGCGCCGACACCCGCAACACGCGGGTCGCCGACATCGTATCTGAACTGGGCGCCTATTCGATGAAACCGGATGTCTATGACCCCTGGGTCGACCCGCGGGCGGTGCAGGCGGAATACGGCATTTCCCCCGTGGCGGAACCGGATGCCGGGGCCTATGATGCCGTCATCGTGGCCGTGGCGCATAAGGAGTTCGTCGATATGGGCAGTGCGGCCATTCGGGCCTTGGGCAAACCGGGGGCGGTTCTGTACGATATCAAGGGTATCTTCGGCAAATCGGGCGCGGACCTTAGGCTTTGACGGCATGACGAACGGCGGGACATTTCAGGGCCAGGCGCCCCGCGGCGGTCGCGCACCGCGGGTGATGCTGTACAGCCACGACACCTATGGGCTGGGCCATCTGCGCCGGTCGCGCGCGCTGGCCGGGGCGATCACCAGGGCGCATCCGACCGCCTCGGCGCTGATCCTGACCGGCTCGCCGGTGGCCGGGCGTTTCGCCTTTCCGCGCCGGGTCGACCACGTCCGCCTTCCCGGCGTGACCAAGCGCAGCGATGGCTCCTATGTCGCGCAGACGCTGGGCATGGATATCGAGGAGATCACCGAGCTGCGCGCGGCGCTGATCGAAACCTCGGCGCGGCAGTACGACCCGGACATCCTGATCGTCGACAAGGAGCCGTCGGGCTTTCGCGGCGAGCTGTTGCCGACGCTGGACTGCCTGCATCAAAGCGGGCGGGCGCGGCTGGTGCTGGGGCTGCGCGACGTGCTCGACGACCCCAAGCTGCTGGCCGCCGAGTGGGAGCGCAAGGGCGCAATCGAGGCGACGCAAAAATACTATGACGAGATCTGGGTCTACGGCCAGCGCGAGTTCTACGACCCGGTGGCCGGACTCGATCTGGGCCCGGATGTGCGCGCGCGGATGCACTGGACCGGTTATCTGCGGCGCGAGCTGGGCCATGCCGAGCCGCCAGCGGGCGACGATCCCTATATCCTGATCACCCCCGGTGGCGGCGGCGATGGCGAGTTTCTGGTCGATCTGGTCCTTTCGGCCTACGAGCGCGACCCCAACCTCGCGCCGCGGGCGGTGATCGTCTACGGCCCGTTCCTGTCGGGCGAGACCCGCGCCGACTTCGAGGCGCGGGTGACCCGATTGCAGGGGCGGGTCACGTCGGTCGGCTTCGAATCCCAGATCGAGCCGCTGTTCGCCCATGCCCAGGGCGTGGTCTGCATGGGCGGCTACAACACCTTCTGCGAGGTGCTCTCCTTCGACCAGCGCGCGGTGATCGTGCCGCGCACGGTGCCGCGGCTGGAACAGTGGATTCGCGCCAGCCGCGCCGAGGAACTGGGCCTGGTGCGGATGCTTGAAAACGGCCGCGACGGGCTGACCCCCGACGCGATGATCCGCGCCATTCGCGAGTTGCCGAACCAGCCGCTGCCGTCGCAGGCGATGCGCGCGGGGCTGCTGGGCGGGCTCGACTACGTGACACGCCGGGTGACCGCGCTTCTGGCCGACCGGCGCGGACAGGCCGCGGAATGAGCGACGCGCCGCCGCTGGCCGTGCTGGTGAAGGGATGGCCGCGGCTGTCGGAAACCTTCATCGCACAGGAGTTGGTGGCGCTGGAACAGGCCGGGCTGCGCTTTGACATCTGGTCGCTGCGCCACCCCACCGACACCAAGCGTCACCCGCTGCACGACCGGCTGCAAGCCCGGGTGCATTACCTCCCCGAATACCTGTTCGACGACCCGGACCGGGTCACCCGCGCCCGCACCGCCGCCCGCGCCCTGCCCGGCTATGGCGAGGCCTACGAGATCTGGCGCGCCGACCTGCGCCGCGACGGCACCCGCAACCGGGTGCGCCGGTTCGGCCAGGCCTGCGTTCTGGCGACCGAACTGCCCGAGGGGACCCGCGGTCTCTATTCCCATTTCCTGCACACGCCGTCCTCGGTGGCGCGCTATGCCGCGATCATGCGCGGCTTGCCCTGGAGCTTCGCCGCGCACGCCAAGGATATCTGGACCTCGCCCGCGTGGGAAAAGCGCGAAAAACTCGCCGGTCCCCATGCCGCTGCCTTCGGCGTCACCTGTACCGCCTATGGCGCGCGGCACCTGCGCGACCTGGCCGGCGATCCGGGCAAGATCGACCTGATCTATCACGGGCTCGACCTGTCGCGCTTTCCCGACCCGCCCGTGCGCGCGCCGCGTCGGCCGGACGTCCCGTGTCACATGCTGTCGGTCGGGCGGCTGGTGGAGAAAAAGGGCTTCGACCGGCTGATCGCCGCGCTGGCCCTGTTGCCGCGGGATCTGAACTGGCGCTGGACCCATATCGGCGGCGGCGATCTGCGCGCGGCGCTGCAGGCCCAGGCGCAGGCCGCCGGCATCGCCGAGCGGATCGACTGGCGCGGTGCCTGCGATCAGCCCGAGGTGATCGCGGCGATGCGCGCGGCCGATCTCTTCGTCCTGCCCAGCCGGATCGCGGCGGATGGCGACCGCGACGGGCTGCCCAACGTGCTGATGGAGGCGGCCTCGCAACTGCTGCCGATCCTCTCCACCGAGGTGGCCGCGATCCCCGAATTCATCGTCAGCGGCACCCACGGGCTGCTTGCCGGGGACGCGCCGGAAGAGCTGGCTCAGGCCATCACCACGATGGCGCGCGCGCCCGACCGCGCCGCCGCAATGGCCGAAGCGGCCCGCAAGCGGCTGGTCGCCGAGTTCACCATGCAGCCCGGTATCGACCGGCTGGCGGCCCGGCTGCGGCAGATGATCGGCGCCAAGACGCCATGACCCGCATCGCCTTTTACGCGCCGATGAAATCGCCCGACAGCCCCACCCCCTCGGGCGACCGGGAAATGGCGCGCAACCTGATCGCCGCGATCGGCGCCAACGGCGCGCAGGTCGATCTGGTCTCGCAGCTCAAACTGCACGAGAAGGCCGGCGATCCGGCGCGGCAGACCGACCTGCGGCAGGCGGCAGAGGCCGAGGTGGCGCGCCTGACCGAAACGCTCGCTGGCTCCGGCATCGCGCTCTGGGTCACTTATCACAATTACTACAAGGCGCCCGATCTGATCGGCCCGGCGGTCTGCGCCGCGCTGGGGCTTCCTTACGTCCAGATCGAATCCACCCGCGCCCGCAAACGCTTGACCGGCCCCTGGGCCGAGTTTGCCCGCGCCGCCGAGGCCGCCTGCGACGCCGCTTCGGTGATCTTCTACCTCACCGCCAACGACCTGATCACGCTCAAGCGGCACCGCGCGCCCGGCCAGCGCCTGGTCCACCTGCCGCCCTTCCTGCCCGCCGACTGCCTGCCGGCGGCATCGGACAGCTCCGGCCCGATGCTGACGGCGGGGATGATGCGGGCGGGCGACAAGCTGGCCTCTTACGAGATCCTCGCCGCCGCGCTGGCCCACCTGCAAGGCGACTGGCGGCTGGAGATCGCCGGTGACGGCCCGGCCCGGGCCGAGGTCGCGGCGCTGATGGCCCCCTATGGCGACCGGGTGCGGTTCCTCGGGCTGCTCGACCGCGACGCGCTCGCCGCCGCCTACCGGCGCGCGGCGCTGTTCGTCTGGCCCGGCGTCAACGAGGCCTTCGGCATGGTCTACCTCGAAGCGCAGGCAGCGGGCCTGCCGGTGGTGGCGCAGGACCGCCCCGGCGTGCGCGACGTGCTCCTGCCCGGAGACTACCCGGCCCCCGAGGACGGCCCCGCTGCGCTGGCCAAAGAGATCGCCGCCCTGCTGGCCGATCCGGGGTACCGCAAGACACGCGGCGCGCAAGCCCGCGAGATGATCGCCCGGTCCCACCTGCGTCCGGCGGCCACCGAGCGGTTCTGGTCCGCCGTCGCGCCGCTTCTGGAGGGGGCGGCATGATCCGCCTCGCCCTTCTTCGCCACGGCCATACCGAATGGAACCGGATGGGCCGCATCCAGGGCGCCAGCGACATCCCGCTGGACGAGGCGGCCCGCGCCGAGCTGTCCGGGTACCGCCTGCCACCGCCCTGGGACGCCGCCGACCTCTGGTCCAGCCCGCTCAAACGCGCCGCAGAGACCGCCGAACGGGTTGCCCGCCGCGCCCCTCGCCTGGCGCCCGAGCTGACCGAGATGAACTGGGGCGACTGGGAGGGCAAACGCGGCCTCGACTTGCTGGCCGAGCCGGACAGCGGCTTTCGCCATATCGAGGACTGGGGCTGGGACTATCGCCCGCCCGGCGGCGAAACCCCGGCAGAGGTCTGGGATCGGCTGCGGCCCTGGCTGGCCTGCCTCGACCGCGACGCGGTGGCGGTCTGCCACATCGGCATCATGCGGGTGCTGCTGGCCCGCGCCCACGGCTGGAATTTCTCCGGCCCTGCCCCCTTCAAGGTCAAGCGCAACCGCCTTTACCTGCTGACCGTGACGGGCGATACCCTGACCCCGGAGGATGAGACCCCACGCCTGATCCGGGCCGAGGACGCGCCATGAAGACGATGATCGTGGTCACCCACCTGCTGGGCACCGGCCATCTCAGCCGGGCGCTGACGCTGGCGCGCGCCTTCGACGCCGCCGGGCACGAGGTGCTGCTGGTCTCCGGCGGCCGCCCGGCACCGCACTTGACCCCCGGTCACCTGGGCTGGCTGCAACTGCCGCCGCTGGCCTCCGACGGCACCGATTTCACCCGGCTTCTCACCGACACCGGCGAAGAGGCCGGCGCCGGCTATCTCGAACGCCGCATGGTCGCGCTGCGCCACGCGCTGACCGAATTCGCCCCCGACATCCTGATCACCGAGCTTTACCCCTTCGGCCGCCGGGTGCTGTCGGGCGAGTTCCTGGCCCTGCTCGAGGCCGCGCAGGACCAGCGCGACCGCCCCGTGGTCCTGTCCTCGATCCGCGACATCCTGGCGCCGCCGTCGAAACCGGAAAAGGCCGTGCGCGCCGACCAGATCATCGCGCGCTTCTACGACGCCGTGCTGGTGCATTCCGACCCGCAGGCGACAAGGCTGGAGCAAAGCTGGCCGGTCTCCCCGGCGCTGCGGGCCAGGCTGCGCTATACCGGCTTTGTCGCCCCCGCCGCCCCCGAGGCGCATCCGCAACGGCTCGGCCAAGGCGAGGTGCTGGTCAGCGCCGGCGGCGGCGCGGTGGGCGGCCCGATCTTCCGCACCGCGTTGCAGGCCGCCCGGCTACGCCCGGATCTGCGCTGGCGGCTGCTGGTGGGCGGCGGCGACCCCGGCCTGCTGGCGGCGCTGCGGGCCGAGGCCCCCGCCAATGCCATTGTCGAGCCCGCCCGCCCGGAGTTCCGCCAGATGCTGCCGCTGGCCGCCGCCTCGGTCAGCATGTGCGGCTACAACACCGCGATGGACCTGCTGCAGGCCGGCACGCCCGCCGTTCTGATCCCCTTCGACGCCGGCAACGAGGTCGAACAGGGGCTGCGCGCCGAGAGCCTCGCCGCCCTGCCCGGCCTGACCGTCCTGCGCACCGCCGAGCTGGATGCGCCGCGGCTGGCCGCGGCGCTTGACCGCGTCCTCGCCGCCGGGCCGCGCCGCGAAAGCGCGCTGCGGTTCGACGGCGCGGCGCAAACCGTGACAATCGCCGAGCAACTGGCAGGGGAACGCGCATGACCTGGGACTGGACCCCGCTCGACCGCGAACTGGACCATTGGGCGCAGGCCGGGCTGACCCTGCCGCTGTGGTGGCGCGACGATGATGCCGTCGCCCCCAGTGCCGCGCTGGACCGCCTCATCGCCCTGGCCGACGAAACCGGGCTGCCCGTGCACCTGGCGGTGATCCCGGCCCATGCCGACCCCGCGCTGGCCGGGGCGGTGCCGTCCGATCCGCGCCTGATCCCGGTGGTGCACGGCTGGGCCCATGTCAGCCACGCGCCGGAGGGCGAGAAAAAGGCCGAGTTCGGCGCCCACCGCCCGCTGCCCGCGATGGCGCGCGAGGCCCGCGACGGGCTCATCCGGCTGCGCGCCCTGTTCGGACCGGCGCTTCAGCCGATCTTCGTACCGCCCTGGAACCGGATCGCGCCGGAACTGCTACCGGCGCTGCCCGGGCTGGGCTATCGCGTGCTTTCCACCTTCACCCCGCGCAAATCGAAAACACCGGCGCCGGGGCTGTTGCAGGTCAACACCCATCTCGACCCGATCGACTGGCGCGGCAGCCGCTCGCTGGTCGAGCCCGCCGCGCTGATCGCGCAGGTGGCCGCGCAACTGGCAGACCGCCGCCAGGGCCATACGGATGCCGACGAACCCTATGGCATCCTGACCCATCACCTGGTGCATGATGCGCCGATCTGGGCGTTTACCACGGCGCTGCTGCACCGCCTGATGGCCGGGCCGGTCCGCGCCTGGACCCTGCCCGCCGAGACCGACACGAAGGACACAACCGAATGAGCCGACTGGATTCCATGCTGCGCCGCCTTGCCGCCCAGCGCGACGGGCTGAACTGGGCCGCCGAACAGATCGCCGGGCTGGAGGGCGACGTGGTCGACCTCGGCCTCGGTAACGGCCGCACCTACGACCACCTGCGCGAGATCCTGCCCGGGCGCCGGATCTGGGTGGTCGACCGGGTGCTGCAATGCCACCCCTCCTGCACCCCGCCCGAAGAAGACTTCCTGCAGGGCGAGGCCGAACCGATGCTGGAGAAGCTGGCCGGAACAGGCGCACGCATTGCGCTGGCGCATTACGATTTCGGCTTCGGCATCAAGGAAAAGGATGTCGCCGAGGCCGCCCGCCTGTCGCCGCTGATTGCCCAGGTGATGCAGCCCGGCGGGCTGATCGTCTCGGGCCAGCCGCTGGTCGGCTTCGAACAGCTCAAGGGCCCCGACACCATCGCCCCCGACCGCTACCTGTTCTACCGCGCCTGAGCGGGATATTTTCGGCCAGAAAAAGACGCGGGGCCGAAATCTGCCGTGTCTTCCAGTGTCTTCTCGTTCCAAATACTCCCGCCGGAGGC
>NPIG01001657.1_pt1 | contig 10591 bp, 9 predicted proteins | sample 8637441 | NCBI WGS metagenome assembly NPIG01 (sample SAMN07420675, study PRJNA396082) | bioreactor metagenome | isolation source: sample BR6 brine-fed electro-methanogenic bioreactor BR | place: Japan: Kochi | collected 2016-06-14
GATGCCGGTGATGGACGGCCTGCAGGCGATGAAGATCTACCGCATGATGCCGACCCAGTCCGGGCACCTGCCCTTCATTGTCCTCACCGCCAATGCGACCACCGAGGCAATGCGCGAGTGCGAGGAGGCCGGCGCCGACTCCTATCTCACCAAGCCGATCGAACCGCGCCTGTTGCTGGAGGCGATTCGCCGCCTGACACCGGAAAAGGAAGAGAGCAGACCCGCCATGGAGAAGCTCCCCACGTCGCCTGTTCAATCGACGGACAAACCGTCGGCCCCCGTTGCGGGCGGCAGCCTCAGCCCGCAGACGCTCGAGCACCTGGAACGGCTGGCCCAGGGCAGCGATTTCCTCGAGGAGCTCATCGACGGATTCATCAGCGACACCGAGGATTTGCTGGGACGGCTGCGCCCGGCCGTTGACCGCTGTGCCTTCGAAGAGGCGCGCGACATCCTCCACGCCATCGCCGGGAGTGCCGGCAGCCTCGGCGCCGATACCCTCTACGAAGCCTGCTCCCAGCTCTCACGGGCCACCCGCCTCGGTGACCCGGGGCTGATGCGCCAACGCCTCGAGGGGCTGTTCCGCGAGTTCGAGCAGACCCGTGAAGCCCTGCGCGAGTATCTGCGCCGGCGCAACGCCGCGCACGCCTGATCGCTCCCGCCCGGACCTGCCCGCGCCACGCAGGTGTCATGCTCTCACCACGAAGGCACGGAGGTCACGAAGCCCCGCCCAACCGACCGGGCCTCCGTCGGGATCCCAGGGCGCGATGAATGATTCGGCGGCCAGACCCCGCCGGCCGCCGAACCCGCACCGGCCGGTCCCTTCGTGATCGGCCGCTTCGTGTACTTCGTGACTTCGTGGTGAATTCGGGTTCCAGTCCGCCCGCGTGTTCTTCAGGCCACCTCGTGGGCGTTTTCGCCCTTCTTCTCGTCGCTGAAGGCCTTGTCCTGGGCGCGGACGAGCCGCTCCATCACCTTCAGGTCCTTGGCTTCCAGCTGCATGGCCGCGTCGACCCAGATGCGGGTGATGTCCATCAGCTCGGCATGGGTGACGGGGTTGTAGCGCTGGCGCACCCGCTGCATGGCCAGCTGGCCGATGCGGGAACGGCTGTGCTTGCGCACGTAGCGGTAGACCGCCTCCTCGCCCTCCCCCTCCTCGGCGAGGATGTCCACGACGCCCATCTCGAACAGCTCCTCGGCGGTATGAATCCGGCCGCCCAGGATCAGCTGCTCGGCACGGATGGGATCGATGCGGCGCGCCAGCAGGCTGTAGGCGCCCATGCCGGGGAACAGGTTGAACAGAATCTCCGGCAGTCCCATCTGGGAACCGCGTTCGGCGATTACCACGTTGCTGGACAGGGCCGCCTCGAAGCCGCCGCCGAGGGCCTGCCCCTTGACCAGGGAGATGGTGGTCAGGGGCAGGTTGTAGTTGATGGCGTTGGGGAAGAGAACGTCGATGCAGGCGGTGGCGTACTTCAGCAGGCCGGTGCGATCCCGTTCCCGGATCAACGACATGAACAGGCTGAGATCCCCGCCGAGATTGTAGACGCCCGGAACGTCGGAGGTGAGCACCTGGTAGTTGACGGGGAGGAGCTCACCGTTGGCCGGGAAGCGGCCGCCGTGGTTTTCCAGGATGCGCTGGTACTTGCGCAGGTCCTCGAGCAGGCGCGGGGTGAAACAGGGTCGCGGAGCGGCGTGCATGTAGAGCCAGATGATGCCGTGCTCCATGTCGAAACGGGTGGTCAGCTGCTCGTAGTAGGCCTGGACACTGCCCTGGAACTTCTTGCTTTCAAAAGACATGGCGAACCCCCTTGGTACGCTGGTGACCCATTGAGTGAACTGGCAAAGATCAAAAAAAATACATCTGAAACAGGCACATAGAAGAGCCTTTTTGCCTTGACCCAAGTATGGGCAATAGGGGGTTAAAAGCAAATGTCCACGCTCTCCGATGTGACGCGGTTCACAAAACGGATGTCCGGAAGCCATCCCTCGCCGGAGAGCGCCGCAACGGAGTCCGCCGCAGCGACCGCGGGTGGGCAGATCAGCGCATGGATACGGGGCGCGGGGCATCGGCCCCGATGTGCGGTGCGAAGCCGCCGGGAGAGGAGGAATCCGGCGCTTGCCCGCCCGGCGCCGGAGTCAGACCAGGTCGAGTGACTGGGGTGGTTCGAGTCCGGCCACGGCGTTGACCGCCTGCTTCCAGGCCTGGGACTGCATCAGTTCGGGACGCAACGGCGCGGGCCGGCCGTGCAGCCGGACCAGGCGCAGATGCGCGGTGGGGTCGTCATGGTTGCGGAGTCGATCCAGCACCCGGTGGGTGGCGGCCCGGTCGTTGCAGACCAGCACCATGTCGCAGCCCGCCTCCAGGGCGAGTTCGGCGGCGGATTCCGTATCGCCGGCCACCCGGGCACCCTCCATGGTCAGGTCATCGCTGAAGATGACCCCCTGGAAGCCGAGTCGCCGGCGCAGGATCTCCTGCAGCCAGTGCCGCGAGAAGCCCGGCGGCATGGGGTCCACGTGGGGATAGACCACGTGGGCGGGCATGATGGCCGCGAGTTCGCTCCGGCACAGCCGCTCGAAGGGCACCACGTCCTCCAGCAGCAGCTCCTCGAGCCGGCGCTCGTCGCGGGGAATATCCACATGGGAGTCGGCGGCCACCGAACCGTGGCCGGGAAAGTGCTTGCCGGTGGCGGCCATGCCGGCCCGGTGCATACCCTCGATCCATGCCTGGGCCAGCCGGGTGACCGTGTCCGGCAGGCGATGAAAGGCACGGTCGCCGATGACTTCGCTGAGACCCCGGCCCAGGTCGAGAACGGGTGCCAGGCTGAGATCCACCCCCACCGCCCGCAGCTCCGCGGCCATGAGCCAGCCGCCGGTTTCCGCCAGGCGCAACGCACGCTTGGGTTCCTGCTCGAACAGCGCCCCGAGGCGGGCGGCGGGAGGAATCCGGGTGAACCCTTCGCGGAAACGCTGGACCCGTCCCCCCTCCTGGTCCACCGCCACCAGGAGCCGCGGCTCGCGCAGGGTGTGGATTTCCGTCACCAGCGCCTGGATCTGCTCCGGATCGCTGAAGTTGCGGCTGAACAGTATCACGCCGCCGACTGCCGGGTGACGCAGCAGTTCGCGCTCCTCGGCGTCCAGCTGCAGTCCCTGCAGGTCCAGCATCACGGGCCCCAGTGACATGGCGTCTCCCACCCCCTGTTCCATTATTGTTGTGCTGTGCACGGGATGATTACGGATTCATGACGGGGGAGCAAGCGGAACGGCGCCGGTCGCGGACCCCATCAGCGTTTTCCGGGTCCCTTGTCCGGGGGCGGCACGGGAAACGGGAACGGGGTGACCACGGCCGAATCGCCGAGCTCGATGACCTTGGCGGGACCTTCACGATCCACCTCGTCGATGCGTACCACCGAATGCAGCGGGATGAAGGTGCGCGACACGCCGAGGAACTCGGTTTTGAGGCGTTCCTCCACCGGGTCCACCAGCAGCGCGCTCTTCTCGCCGAACACGAGGTCCTCCACTTCGACAAATCCGAACAGCGAACCCTGGGTAACCTTGCGCGCATAGATTTCGTACAGGGAGCCCTGGTTGTGGAAAAGGACCTTGAAAAGACGTTGCTGGGTGGCCATCGGACACGGTTCCCGGCTGCCGGAGCGGACCGCAAGAATAGCACAGCCCGCGCATCCCGGATGGCCTCCGCCGCTGTCCCGCCGGGCGTGGCGCCGCCCCGGGACTACTCGACGATGAGAACCCGCGTGCCCACCGGCGTGCGATCGAACAGCTCCACCAGGTCGCGGTTGCGCATGCGTATGCAGCCATGGGACAACGGCACCCCCATGGGCAGCTCGTCCGGACAGCCATGGATGTAGATGTAGCGGCGCATGGTATCCACGGACCCGAGGCGGTTGAGTCCCGGTTCCAGGCCGCTCAGCCACAGGATCCGGGTCAGTATCCAGTCACGGTCGGGATATCGCGCGCCCAGCTCCGGAGTGTAGATCTCCCCGGTGGGCCGACGGCCGACGAAGACGGCGCCGGGCGGGCAATGGCTGCCGATCCGGGCGCGGACCTGGTGCAGCCCCCGCGGTGTGCAGCCGCTGCCGGATCGCTCGCCGGCGCCGTTGCGGGCGGTGGACACGGGATACTCGAACCGGGCCCCATCCTGCTCCAGGATCAGCCGCTGACGGCCAAGGTCGACAACAATCCGTGGCATGTGTGGTAGCTCGCTGTCTCTGTGCAGGGCGTTCCCGGGTCCAGTCCCCGCCCCGCCGGCGATCGGCAGTCGGGGGCTTGCGTCGCGTCAGTCTGGCATACCCGACCGGCCCCGGACAAAACCGAGCCCGGGATCTCACCCAGCGGCCCCTGGGCAAGGTGCGGTGGACGGTGGGGCGAACTGCCCCTTCGAACAACGCAACACCGGCGCGGCCGGCGCTTAGACCCGCTCCTCGCCACCCCGCCTGGCGCGGTGCGGCCTGGATGGGGGGTGGCCGCGCCGGCGGGGTCACCGAACGCTTGCAATCCGCCGCAAAGACTCCTATTGGTAAGGTACGTGGACCGGGAGCGCGCCTCGCGGGCCCGGAATCAGCGGGTGATCTGCCGCCGGCCGCGGCCGCCCGTTGCTGCTCATCGCACCATGCGTCGGCGCCGACAGGGATGATCGGATGTGCTTCCAGGGGCGACGCAGTACACTGGGTTACAGGGGGCCACAGGATGATGGAGGATGCAGCCATGGCCGAAAGCTACCGTCCCGTTGTGGGTGAATGGTACTGCAACCTCGAGACGGGTGACCTGTTCGAGGTGGTCGCCCTGGACGAGGACAGCGGCACCATCGGTATCCAGTATTTCGAGGGCGAGGTGGAGGAGATCGATGCCGATACCTGGACCGAACTGATGCTGGAGCCCAGTGCGGAGCCCGAGGACTGGTCCGCACCGTTCGATGACCTGGAGCCGGAGGAGGTCAACTACGGGGAAGCCCAGCGTCCGGAAAACTGGTCAGGTCCCTTCAACGACATCGATCGGGAAGACTGACACCCCCGCCCTGTCCTGCAACGTCCCCGCCCGGCTGGCGCGGCTGGTGAGGTCACGGGTCGGGCGTCATGTTCCCCGTTGCCCGGCGCTCCACCAGCGCCTGGTGTCAGCGTATCAACAGGAGCGAACAGCTCAGCCCGCCCAGCAGGTGCTCGGTGAGTTCGAGATCGGAACTCATGCCGCGGGTGGGGGCATGGGTTACGAGAATCCGGCCCTGCTCGGTTTCCACCGCGCGCTGCAGCATCTCGGGTGAAGCACCTTGGATGAACAGGAAGCGCGCCTGCACCCCCTGCTGTTCCAGCCATCGTCCGGCCAGCTCGCGCAGGGACTCGGCTTCCGCTCCACCGACCCTCGGTATCAGCACCACCAGCCCGTCCCGCTCCCGCCGCGCCAGCTGAAGTGCCGCGGCGAGTGCGCGGTACGCGGGTTCACCGCCGTCGAACAGCACCAGCACCGGGCGTCCGGGCGGAGCCTTCCGCCCGACCAGCAACGGCGTTTCCAGTGTGGACTCCAGGACCTGTCGCAGGTTGCTGCCGATGATGCGGCGGTGGGGATTCCCTCCCCGACCCAGCACGACCAGGTCGGCATCCCGGGCCGCAACCAGCAGTTCCGTGACGATCCGCCCGCGCACCACCCGGAGCGAACCCGCGATCTGCCCATGCCGGAGACTCTGGCGCAGCAGCTTCTCTATCAGCCGGACCTGGGCCCGCAGGCTCTGTTCCAGCTGCAGGGCGTCCAGGCGCCGGGGCATGCCCGAGGAGAGACCCACCTCGCGGGTGAAGGGCAGCTCCGCCAGGCGCAGGAGATTGGCATCCTCCACGAACAGCCCGAGCAGCTCGGCCCGGTAGCGTACTGCCAGCTCGACGGCCGCCTCCAGTGCTTCCCGGCTGTGGGGCGAGGCGTCCAGGGCCACGAGTATGCGGCGGATCACATGGGTATTCCCCGGCTCCGGTTCAGGAGGTTTCGCCGCCGGAGTCATGCTTGTGCTCCATCAGCTCGAGACGCAGGTGGTAGAGTTCATCGAGGCGATCATCCACCCGGCGGTTAAGGCTGCCCTCGGGGTATCTGCCCTCGCTGTCGGCCTCTCCCGCAGGCAGCCCGGTCAGCAGGGCGGCGGCCTGGTCCACCGTATCCAGCGGGTAGACGTGGAATCGACCCTCACGACAGGCTGCGACCACATCCTCGCGCAACATGAGGTGGGGAACGTTGGTGCGGGGAATCAGGACCCCCTGCTCCCCGGTCAGGCCGCGGGCATTGCAGATGTCGAAGTAACCCTCGATCTTCTCGTTGACACCGCCGATGGCCTGCACCTGGCCGTGCTGGTTGACCGAGCCAGTGACGGCGAGGGACTGCTTCACCCCCGCGCCGGCCAGGGCCGACAGCAGGGCGCAGAGCTCCGCCACCGACGCGCTGTCGCCTTCCACCATTCCGTAGGACTGCTCGAAGACCAGGCTGGCGGAGAGGGACAGGGGCCGGTCACGGGCATAGCGGGCGGCCAGGTAGTGGGACAGGATGAGCACGCCCTTGGAATGGATGGAACCACCCATTTCCACCTCGCGCTCGATGTCCACGACCTCTCCCTCGCCGAAGCGGGCGGTGGCGGAGATGCGCGAGGGCTGGCCGAAGGCGAAGTTGCCGAGATCGATGACCGACAGTCCGTTCACCAGTCCCACCTCCACACCCTCCGTCCGGATGTTGATGGTGCCGCGCTGGATCTCGGCATAGATGCGTTCGCGCAGCCGGTCCGAGCGGTGGATGCGGGCGTCGATGGCGGTCTGAATGTCCGGTCGCGTGATGACCTCGCGCCCGGCCTCCGAGGCATAGTGATGGGCCTCACGGAGCAGATCCACGATGTTGCCCACGTGGGTGGAGAGCCGCTCGCTGTCACCGGCCGTCCGGGCACCGTGCTCTATCGCCCGGGCGACGGCTGCACGGTCCAGGGGCAGCAGCGAGTGCTCCCGGGCCAGGGTTCCGATGAGGCGCGCGTAGCTCCGGGTGCCCTCCGGGGTGCGGTCGATATGCTCCTCGAAATCAGCCGCCACCTTGAACAGCTTGTCGAAGTCCGGGTCGTACTGGCTGAGCAGGTAGTAGAGCAGCCGGTCCCCCACCAGGACCACCTTCACGTCGAGGGGGATGGGTTCCGGCTCCAGGGAGACGGTGCTGACCAGGCTGAAGAACTGGGCTACCGATTCGATCCGGATCTGCCGGGAGAACAGCGCCCGTTTCAGGCCCTCCCAGGAGAACGGCTGGGTCAGTACCCGGCGCGCATCGATGATCAGGTAGCCACCGTTGGCCCGGTGCAATGCGCCGGGCTTGAGGAGGGTGAAATCGGTAACCAGGGTGCCCATCTGGGCCACATGCTCCACCCTTCCCACCAGGTTCTGGAAGCTGGGATTATCCTCGTAGACCACCGGTGCCTCGCCGTGATCGGCATTCTCCACGATGAGGTTCACTTCATAGCGGTGCTGGAGCGAGCCGCGCAGCCCCTTCCCCTCCTCCTCCTCGCCCGGACTTTCCGCCATCTTGCGGAAATTCTCTGCGTTTTCTATGACGTCCTGCTCCAGCTCCTTCAGGTGCTCCAGCACCTCGGGCAGCGCCACGTAGGTTTCATGCAGGTGCTCCATCAGGTGGCCGACCGCGGAGAAGGTGATTTCGCGATTGAGCTCACGCACCTTGTCGCGCACCTGCTTGCGCCACTGGGGAATCTTCAGCAGGATGCGCTGCAGGTGCTCCTGCAGGGTGGAGACCACCGCCTCGACCCGCTGCTGCTCCTCCTCGTTCAACTCATGGAACTGATCCGGGGTGAGCACCTCACCCTCGCGCATGGGTGCGAAGGCAAAGCCTGCCGGGGTCCGCAGGAGCGAGATGTCGTGCGCCTCCGCCTCCTTCTGCAGCTCGGCGAGCGCCGCCTCCTGCCGGGTTTCGAACTCCTCCTGGATCTCCTGCCTGCGGGTCCGGTACTCATCGCTCTCGAAAGCGGCGGGAATGGCCCCGCCGAGCTCGTCCACCAGTTGCTTCACATCGTCGCGCAGCCGCCGGCCCTGGCCCGGGGGCAGGCTGAGGGCCCGGGGCTTGTGGGGACTGGTGAAGTTGTTCAGGTAGCACCAGTCGCGTGCACGGAGCTCCTGCCCCGCGCGCTGTTCCAGGAGTCGGCGCACCAGGGTCAGCTTCCCCAGACCGGATGGGCCGAGGACGAACAGGTTGAACCCTTCGGCCCGGATACCGACGCCGAAATGGATCGCCTTCCGGGCCCGGTCCTGGCCCAGCATCTCCTTCATCTCCTCGAGCTCGGCGGTAGTCTCGAAGTCCAGCCGGCTGGTATCGCAGGACTGGTAGAGAGCTTCCGGAGCAAGGGGCTTCAGCTCAGACATGACACTCCTTGGTCGGTTCTTCGACGGCCGTTCCCACGTCTGCATCATAGTCCAAGCGGCGGATGGTTGCCGTTGCCTGTCGGCGTCCGGAAGGCATCAATCCCCATTTGACCGCCCCTCTACCCGCGGCTATAATGCGCGCCATTCCGAAATTGGGGCGATTAGCTCAGCGGGAGAGCACTGTCTTCACACGGCAGGGGTCGCTGGTTCGAACCCAGCATCGCCCACCATTAAAAACAAGGGGTTAGGCTTCAAGCCTAGCCCCTTTTGTTTTTCGGGGGTGCAATGGGGGTGCAAACTGGTCTGGACGGCACCGAACGCTGAAAAGTCCCAGACAAAGAAAAACCCCGCCAAGGCGAACCGCGGCGGGGCTGGGTGTGGTGGTTCTGTCGGCCAGCGTCAGGCGGCCGCTGCGCTCTTCTTCTTCGCGGTGGCCACTACAGGCCCACCTCGGATCTTACGTTCTCACATCCAAGGGGGTGGGCTATTCGTGCTGGAAACGCCCGATCCAGGTGTCCGGCCGCTTTGCCGCCTGATTAAGCTCGGCAACGGCCTTGCTCTCGAAGGGACCGGCGACAAGGTCAAAGGCTACCGGCACACCATTGATGCGCCGGCAGGTCGGCCCACAGACATAGAACACGGCCTTGAATGCCTCATACCCGGATAGAATGGAAGCATCGATTTGTATCATGATGATGATCCTCGTGTGGTTCTGATTCGCTTCTCTGAGCGCAGGACTTCAATTACTTCACCACTCGCAGCTCCGGGCGCTGGTCTTGGCCTGCGGCTATCACTCGGGCCTGCATGATGGTGTCCACCAGCTGGTGGCTCAGGGATCGAATGCGCTCCAGATCCTTGTTGCAGAACCGGTGCGTCCGGTGACCGTGGACCTTCTCCTCTATTCCGCCGGCCGCCTCGAGCTCGAGCACCCCAAGAAACCGTACCGCGGAGTCGGCGAGGTCGGCGCGGAACCCCATCGGATTCCATTTGGCGGGCAGCTGGGGGAGATCGCGGTATTCGTGGAACCGCTGGACCCGGTATCGGTTGCCCTTTAGCCGGTCGGTGGCCCAATTCTGGCCCTTGGGGATATCAGGCCCAAGATGCCACTTCTTGCGCTTGCGGCCCTCGGGGAACATGGATGCCGTGGCCACGCCGGCGCCGATCAGGTCGTCGCGTGATCCTTCGTAAATCGCGAAGGTCTCGGTTTCGGAAACTACGAATCTGGTGGGGCTGTTCATCGTCTGCGCCTCCTCCTCGTTTCTACATGGTGGCGGTCTGCTCAAGAGGGTGGCAGGCCGTGAGGGGGTGGCAGTACCGGCCCACTAGGATGCCGGCCCTCCCGGGGGAGGCCCCGCACGGCCCGCCATGGAACAGGCAGGAGGTGCGCCCACGAAAAAAGCCGCGCGGAGCGGCCTTCGCGCCTAGTGGTTTCCGAGCTGCCACACCCGGCCCCGGATGCGTCCGGGGTACACAGGAACGGTAGTCCACCCGCTCTGTGCAATCAAGCGCTGGGCCGTGACAGGCAGCTCGGCAGGGTTCGCACCGTGCGGCCGTGGCCGGGGAGGTGCGCTCGCCGGGCAGCCGCCCGACGCCCTGGCCGGCCATGAACCGGAGGTCTGGGCGCCCAATCACCGAGTCCCTCCGTCTATTCAGCCTCGCCGCCTATGGCCGGCCTGTCTCGGCGGCGGACTGCCCAACCAGGCTCTAGTGCCGGGTTTAACGAATGTTGTATGTGCGCATCGTCTGCGCGAGCATTCCAGCCATCTCCTGGTTGATCTCGCCCATCCGGCTGAGCAGGTCGCGGGAATCGATCAGGTTGTAGCTGGGCGACAGGTGAACCTGCACACCCCCAAGGCCGTCATTCGGAATTACCGTGCCGCTGCGGCCAGGCATGAACAGCTCCGGGCCCTTCTCGCCCACCAGGTAGGCGCGACCGCCTAGCACGTCGCCGCCGCTGGCCCGGGCGCCGCCGAACAGGCTGCCGACAATGCCGCCGATATCCCCCGTTGAACCGAAATCACCGAGCAGAAATTTCATAAGCTCCTGCGCGGCGAACTCGGCAGCGATTCTGCGCAACCCGTCGATGAAGTTGTTGACCGTGTCGTCCCAGTCGCCGTTGAGGTTGTAGAAGAGGTCTCCGAATGCGTCCTGCATGTTCTTCGCGGCGGCCTTGGCAAACTCGTCCATGGTGCTGCCCG
>NPIG01001660.1_pt1 | contig 10588 bp, 11 predicted proteins | sample 8637441 | NCBI WGS metagenome assembly NPIG01 (sample SAMN07420675, study PRJNA396082) | bioreactor metagenome | isolation source: sample BR6 brine-fed electro-methanogenic bioreactor BR | place: Japan: Kochi | collected 2016-06-14
GATATGAATTATTTAAAATGGCACTTCGCGATATAATTTTATTCATCAAATCGACTTTTTGATTAATTTGAGTATGAATTGAGGCAAAACTCTCTTTGAGCAGTTGATTCTTTAAACTTATAAATAAGGGGTTTGAAATAATCAAATCAATGTTGGTTTCAATCAAATGAATATCGTTTTGAATGGTGTCATAGTTATTGTAATTTTTACTTGAAGACATAAAAATATCAAAATTCTTATTGAGATTAATAATATTGGATACACGTTTATGCAAAGTAAAAAAATCTTCTATCTTTTTATTGGCATTATTGGTGTTATAAATTAACATTCCTATAATAAATAAGAAAAAAAGAGATACTATAATTGAACGTTTCAATCAATCTCCATTATTTTTGGTTTATTTCCTGTTAATGTACGTAAAAATGCCATAATGTGACTGACATCCGTAGTATTGGGCTCTACCCCTATTTGATACTCCATCATAAATGTTACGGCTTCTTGTAAGGTTTTTATCTCTCCACTGTGTAAATATGGTGCCGTTAGCTCAATATTTCGAAGTGTTGGGACTTTGTAAAAATATTTATCTTCTTCATTTTTAGTCACATTATATCGCCCTAAATATTTATTCTCGTAGCTCATTTGTTTGACAATACCTACTCGTTGAAAAAGATTTCCACCCACATTAACACCATTATGACAAGAGATACAGCCATACGATTTAAAAAGTTCAAATCCCTTTTTTTCTACATGAGATAAAATATTCATTTCTCCTTTTAAATAGCGGTCAAATTTTGAATTGGGCGTAATTAACGCTTTTTCAAACTCTACAATGGCATCAATAATATACTCTTCTTTTATGGTATCGTTATAGACTTTTTTAAATAAGGCTCTGTACTCTTCACTTTTTTTCAGTTTTGAAACAACCTCATGAATGTTGGAGTTCATTTCATCAGGATTATGCAAAGGAACCAGTACTTGTTCTTCTAAATCTTTGGCTCGTCCATCCCAAAATTGCACAAAATTGTATTTGGAATTAAATACAGTGGGAGAGTTAATGTTTCCTACTTTATTATTCACACCAACAGAGAATTGTCGATTGTCATCTCCTCCTTTATCCAAATGGTGACATGAAGCACACGAAACGGTGTTATCATGACTGAGTTGTGGCTCCATAAAGAGTTTTTTCCCTAAAAGTGCTTTATTTAAGTCCACATTTAATTCATCTTCAATGGGAGAGATTAACTCTAATGACAACAATGGAAGTATCAAAAAAAGAGGTAGTATTAATTTTTTCATAAGAGTATTTTACTAGAATAATAGTTTATTTTATATGAAGAGGAACAAAATCGTGTCAAAGAGACTCTACTGCATTGCCAGCTTTAAACCCAAAGAGGGAAAAATGGAAGAATTGTTATCAACCTTACAAGCCCTTGAACCCAAAACCACACGAGAAGATGGTTGCATTCAATATCTTGTCACCCGACATATTTCACACCCCAATGCCCAAGGTTCATCATTTCCCATTGTTTTTAATGAAATCTGGAAAGATCAAGAAGCCTTTGAGTTGCATTGTGCTAAACCGTATATTGTTGATTTTTTTCAAACACATTGTCTGAGCCCAGAAGGCTTGGTTGAAGAGTATAATGTCTGCGTTTACAGCGATGAGTAATGAGATCATATAAAAGCATTACTCAAGCACTCATACATACCACAATTGTTCATACTCCTTTAGGAGATATGTTTGCAGCAAGCAGTGCCAAAGGCATTTGCATGCTGAGTTTTTACGATAAATTTCACATTGATGCTCAACTTAAAAACTTAAAAGAGAGATTCAATGCCCAAGTTGTTCCCAACACCAATGACTATTTTATTCAACTGCAAAAAGAACTGGATGAGTATTTCCAAGGCAAAAGAGAGTGCTTTACGTTGCCTTTACAACTCTTAGGTACCTCTTTTCAAATCCAGTGCTGGAAAGTGCTTTTGGGTATTGAATATGGAAAAACCATCTCCTATAAAGAAGAGGCAAAACGAATTAACAATCCTAAAGCATATCGTGCCGTTGCCAATGCCAATGCTCAAAATATGATTGAAATAGTTGTACCTTGTCATCGAGTTATTCAAGAAAATGGACAATTAGGCGGTTACAGCAGTGGTATAGAGAAAAAGAAGTTTCTCTTAAATTTAGAAAAAAGCACCATAAACGATAAACAATCAAACTAGCAATAAGAACCACTTTTTTACTACTTTTCTTCTATAGACTTCTTTCATAAAAAATCCAAAGGAGTCATTTTTATGTCATACCAACAAAAAAGAGTTCTGACCTATGTTGTCATAACCATTTTTACCCTAACCTTACCATTTGTTACCATTAATGGTAACCATATGCTACTTTTATCATTTGATAAAATGCAGTTTCATTTTTTAGGTTTTGCCTTTGCCATGCAAGAGTTATATCTGATGCCTTTTTTATTGATGATTTTATTCATTGGCATTTTTGTTATTACCACCATAGGAGGAAGAATTTGGTGTGGATGGGCATGTCCTCAAACCATTTTTCGAGTCATCTATCGAGATTTAATTGAGAGTACTTTATTAAAATTACGACGAATTAAAAACAAACAAAAAGAGCCTGATTATAACAATGCCCAAAATGCTTCAAAAAAAGTTGTGGGAGTAGTTCTTTGGTCAATTCTTTCATTAATAGCCGCATCAAACTTTATGTGGTATTTTGTTCCACCCGAAGATTTTTTTGCTTATTTGCAAGACCCCACCGAACATATGTTTTTAATTGGAATTGTATTAAGTATTGCCGCTTTTTTAATTTATGATGTTATCAAACTCAAAGAGGATTTTTGTGTATATGTCTGTCCATATTCACGAGTACAATCGGTTTTATACGATGATGACACACTTCAAGCGATTTATTCAACCCAACGAGGTGGGAATATTTACAATGAGCACAAAGAGAAAATTATTTTCAAACAAAAAGATTTGAATGAAAACGATGAATGTACTGCTTGTGAATCTTGTGTCACCGTCTGTCCTACACATATTGACATAAGAAAAGGTTTACAACTAGAGTGTATTAACTGTTTAGAGTGTGTGGATGCCTGTACTAAAGTCATGGGAAAATTAGGAAAACCTTCACTGGTTCAATGGTCAAGTACCAATCAAATTTTCAATAATACTCCTACAAAAGTCGTACGAAAATCTACTATTATGTACACCGTTGCCTTGGTGATTATTTTAGGATTATTGTTTATCATGGGTGGCGAAAAAGAGCATATGCTCTTAAATATTAATAAAACCACACAGTTATATAAAATTAAAGAAGACAACAAAGTCAGCAACAACTTTTTGTTTTTATTCCAAAATACAGATTCAAAAGCACATACCTATGCCTTAGAAATTGTTGATAATCCCGATATTGAAATTGATCGATTTGAGCCCTTTAAATTGGGTGCAAAACAGTTAAGCAAAAAAGTTGTGATTTTATCAACCAATAAAATGTTGGTCAATGACAATACCAAAGATACGCCAATTACAGTTACAATTAAAGCTTATGCCATTGATGACCCTGAGCGTGTTGTGGTGTACAGAAAAGCTGTTTTTATCTTTCCAAGAGCAGATAAACTGTCTCAATAAACGCAAAAATATTACAGTTGATGGTTTCAAAACCATCAACTGTTCTTCTTAAAAAAATTAACCCCTTCTTAACCAACACTTCGTTATAATCGCGAAATAATTATTTATCAACAATAACGGAGTATCAATAAATGACAAAATTTATATTTGTAACGGGTGGAGTTTTAAGTTCTTTAGGTAAAGGCATAACTTCTGCTTCTATTGCAACTATTTTAAAACAGTCGGGGCAAAAAGTCAGTATGTTGAAAATTGACCCTTACTTAAATGTAGACCCAGGAACCATGAGTCCACTTGAACACGGAGAGGTCTTTGTAACAGCAGATGGGGCTGAAACCGATTTGGATTTAGGAAACTATGAGCGATTTATTGATACAACCTTAAGTGCAAAAAACAACTTCACAACAGGACAAATTTATCAAACCGTTATACGAAGAGAGCGAGAAGGCGGATATTTGGGTAAAACCATTCAAGTCATACCTCATGTTGTTGATGAAATTAAAGCCCGAATTTATGAAGCAGGAAAAGACTACGAGTTTTTAATTGTTGAATTGGGTGGTACAGTTGGAGACATTGAGGGTTTACCTTTTATGGAAGCCATTCGTCAAATGCGACATGAACTTCAAAAAACCAATACCATGAATATTCACGTTACACTCGTACCTTATATTGCAGCGGCAGGTGAACTTAAAACCAAACCCACTCAACACAGCGTTCAAGAGTTGCGAAGAATTGGTATTACTCCTCACATGATTGTGTGTCGAAGTGAAAAACCTCTTCCCAAAGAGCTTAAGAAAAAGCTTGCCATGTCATGTGATATTGACAACAATGCGGTGATTGAAGCAGGTGATGCTCAGTCCATTTATCAAGTGCCTATGAACTTCTTAAAAGAAGGGATTTTAACCCCTCTTTGTGAGCATTTCAATATCAATTTAAAACCCAACATGGAAAAATGGGAAACTTTAGTTAAACACATTATTTTACCACAAGATGAAATTACGATTGCCTTTGTAGGAAAATATTTGGATTTAAAAGAGTCATACAAATCACTAACTGAAGCACTCATTCACGCAGGAGCACACTTAAACACCAAAGTCAAAATTAATTGGTGTGACAGTGAACGTATTGAAGATGTAGGTGCATATGAAATTATTAACAATTCCGATGCCATTTTAGTTGCAGGTGGTTTTGGACACCGAGGTGTTGAAGGAAAACTCAAAGCCATTGAATATGCAAGGGTCAATAAAATTCCTTATTTGGGAATTTGTTTGGGAATGCAATTGGCTGTAATTGAATATGCTCGAAATGTTTTAGGACTTGAAGATGCTAACTCAATTGAATTTGATGCTGAGACAAAAAATCCTTTGATTTATTTGATTGATGAATTTTTAGACCAAAGTGGCAATAAGCAACTCAGAACACATGCTTCTCCAATGGGAGGAACCATGCGTTTAGGAGAGTATCCTTTTCATCCAAAAAAAGGAACCAAACTTCAAAAAGCGTATGGAAACAATGATACCTACTATGAACGACACCGTCACAGATATGAAGCCAATCCTGCGTACAAAGAAGCCTTAGAAAAAGCAGGGATGATAATCTCAGGAGAATCCAATGGATTAATTGAAGCCGTTGAGATTGCTGATCACCCTTGGTTTGTTGGTGTTCAATTTCACCCAGAATTTACATCACACTTAGAGACACCCAACCCAATTATTTTAGAGTTTGTAAAACAAACGATTAAATAGTTAATGCATAAAATTACCAAATCAAAATTAAGTGAACTATTAAACTTACGGCATAAGGATAACCCTTATGCCAAGCTCTCAACACTTCCTGGTCCTGAAAGTTTTAAGGACATTCATCTTGCTACAAAAAGAGTTAAAGAAGCCATTTTAAACAATGAAAAGATTACCATTGTGGGGGATTATGATGTAGATGGCGTGATTTCTACTACGATTATGATTGATTTTTTTAACACCATTGGCTATGAGGTCAATTATATTATTCCCAACCGATTTGAGCACGGTTATGGGCTTTCTCCTAAAATTACCAAACTCATTGATGAGGGTTTGGTGATTACAGTAGACAATGGTATTAGTGCCGTTGAAGCTTCAAAGATTTTACATCAAAAAGGGATTGATTTAATCATCACAGACCACCATACCATTCCCAAAGAATTACCCATTGCTTTTGCCATTATTAATCCCAAACAAGAAGCATGTAACTTCGAGTTTAAAGAGATTTGCGGAGCACAAGTGGCATGGTATTTTTGTGCTGCGATAAAAAATGCCATGAATCTTAACGTCAATATGGCAAACTTCTTAGACATATTAAGTATAGCAATTATTGCGGATATTATGCCAATGACCAGCTTGAATTATACCATGGTCAAACATGGACTTAAAAAAATCAAAACCAGTTCTCGTCCTGCGTTAATTGAACTCAATGAACTAATGCAAAAATCGAATTTCACTTCCGATGACATAGGTTTTTTTATTGCCCCTAAAATCAACAGTGCAGGACGAATGGAAGATGCCTCAACGGCTTTATCATTTTTATTGGCAAAAACCCAACAAGAAGCACAAGAAGCCCTTGAACTGTTAAATGAATTAAATAATTATCGTAAAATCTTACAAGAAGAGATCAGTCAAAAAGCCATCAATGAAGTTCAAGAAAAAGACCATGCAGTGATTGTTTGGGGAGAAGATTGGCATGAGGGGGTTATTGGAATTGTGGCGTCAAAGCTTTCCAACAAATTCAAAAAGCCTGCTTTTATCTTCTCCATTACCAATGAGATTGCCAAAGGCAGTGCCAGAGCCAATGGAGATATTAATTTACACGCCATCATCTCTCAAGCCAGTGATTTGCTCTTAGGATTTGGCGGACATAAAAATGCCGCAGGATTGTCTTTGAAAAAAGAGCATTTGGAACAATTTAAAACCACCATCAATCAAGCCATCAGTCAATGTCAAGAAGCGTTGCATATTGAACCTCATACCTTAGGGGAATTAGATGTTGACAGTGTGGATTTAGAGTTTATTGACATTATTGAACAGTACGAACCTTATGGCTTAGATAATTTGAAACCCATTTTTAAAGTTTCAAATGCTCAAGTCGTCAACTCCATGCTTTTTGGAAAAGAGAAAAATCATTTAAAGTTAGTTCTCAACTCCAGTGGCTTTATTTTTGAAGCCATTAAGTTTAATACCCGCACAACAGTAGTTAAAGAAGAGATAGATATTATTGTTTCATTAAATAAGAATGAATTCAGAGGTGATGTTAAAGCACAATTTTTGGTGCATCAAATTCTTTAAGTTATAGCACCATTGGGGTATAAATGGTGTGCTGCTTAGGCACTTGCTCCAACTTCTCTATTTCAGATGTCATAAAGGTTGATTCACTGGCACTGCCTAAAATATGTCCTGTGTAAATATCAATAAGTTTAATAAAAATTCTTAAACGCTTATCCGTAATTGAATACGTCCCTACAACAGCAAATCGCTCTTGATAAATGTTTTGGTCAATTTCATTGTGTTTTCGACTTAAGACATTAAAACCATGCTGACCCAACTTAAAGTTTAATCCTAATTCCACTTCACGAATAATAATATTTTGATTTGACAACACATCTTTAAGTGTTTCAGACAAAAGAAAACCCAATTTTGAATGATTTTGAAGTTGGTCAATATTGACAAAATCAGAGACCAAAATCACTTCATCTTGTTCAATATTCATTTTAAGTTTTTTATAGGAGGATTCTACCATAGAGGCAAGAAGTCGTTCAAAGTTGCTTGAACCGTCAATGTTCATATAGACACACCCACTAAAGAAAGTGGCTAAAATAAGTGAAGACATAAGGAGTCTCAATTTTTTTAGCCAACTGTGCTTAAATATCATGGGTTAATTATTCTTTAACAATTCTGATGCTTCGTCGAGGCTGGCAATCCTTAAAAATGATACAATCATCTCGTAAATTGTGAGCAAAAGTTGATCGTGAAGTTGAAATTATTTGTCCTGAAATATTATCAATAACTCGAGCATTCAACATAATATTTTTATATTGTCTTGAGTATGTTCCCACAACCACATAAGTATTTTCAATCGTATCTTTTAACTTATTGGTATCTCGAGTAATAAAATACTCACCTTGTTCATTAATAGAAACACCTACTTGTCCTCGAAATTCAATCACATTAAAACCTCGATTAGAGAGTTCATTAATTAAACTTTCGCTCAATACTCGTCCAAACTCTGAAGTCTTTTTCAAGTTATCAAGTCGTACAAAAGTAGTAATTAATACGGGTTTTGTGGTGTGCATTTTTTTATTTTGCATCATTTGTGTTGCTAAACTTGCAATCGTACTTTCAAGCGTGTCTTGCGTTGTTACAATTTTTTGAACATTAGCTGCAACATCCAGTCGTTGTTTGGCCGCTTCAAGTTTATGGGCATCACTTTGTGCAACAGGATCTTGTGTAGGATCGGTTTTAACGGGTTGTAAAACCTCTTGTTGTGGTTCAAGATTATGGACAACCATGGGTTGCTCTTGAACTTTTTTTGGCTGGTCTAGCACTGGTGCTTCTTTAGTTTGTAACTGCTGTGCATGTAAAGATAACAGACCCGTTGCCAGTAAAAACAAGCAAGAGTTTTTCATTAATTTAAGCATCTAATTCCCCTTATACAATATGGTATTCGATTTTATTTAATATTTGCTTATAAACTCTTGAAAAGATTTGCTGTAATGACCTTATAGTGAGCTTTTAACTCCTCATTGCCTAAAGCAGAGACCACTTTTCCTGTGTCGCACATTTCTGCGATAACAGGTTCAAGAGGAATATCTCCTAAAAATGGAATATTATATTTTTTGCACAACTCTTTTCCTGCTCCATTTCCAAAAATATCATAACGTTTTTTGGTATCAGGTGCAACAAAATAACTCATATTTTCAACCAACCCCCCAATAGGCACACCAATATCTTTAAACATCATAATGGCTCGACTTACATCATCTAAAGCCACTTGTTGGGGTGTTGTCACTAACACAGCTGCACAAATGGGTAACTCTTGTGCCATGGTCAATTGTACATCACCTGTTCCTGGAGGCATATCAATAACTAAAAAATCCAATTCACCCCATTCCACATCTTCCAAAAATTGAATCAACGCCGAAACCGCAACCGAACTTCTCCACACCAAAGGAGTATCTTCTTTTGGGGTTGTAAGAGCAACAGACATAATTTTGATTCCAAAGTTTTCACTGGGAATAATTTTATTGTTATCATTCCATTGCATTTTTTCTTTTTCTACACCTAAAAGTCTAGGAATATTGGGACCATAAATATCTGCATCTAAAAGACCTACTTTATAGCCCCCTTGAGCCAAACACACCGCCAAATTTGCACTGACTGTACTTTTACCCACGCCCCCTTTACCCGAAGTGATTGCAATGATTTTTTTGGCATATTCTGCTCGATTATTGGGTTTTGAAGTCGAACCGAAATTCATTGATTTTCGTTGGGTATGAGATTTCTTTTGAACCTCAATACGCTCAAAATGCTCTTTTAAACTCGATTGCTCAATGGCTATACTGGTTTGTTCAAACATCGCTTCATCGTGTATGGATAAAACAATTTCTAGCCCATTTTTCTCAATTTTTATACTCTCAACAAGTTTCAACTCTATGATATTTCGATTGAGTCTTGGATAATTAATTTTTTCTAAAAGTGCTTTAATTTGATTTTCATTCATATATACTCACTTTGGTGTGTTGTTGCAAAAGTTTAATCATGGTATTGGCTTTTTGTATCCACAAAGCCGATACTTCACAAATATTGGGATAATTATGCGTTAATGTTTTATATTGCGTAACTCTCTCTTGCAATAGCTGAATTAGTTTTTGCATTAATTGTGTCATTTTATTTTCAGCTTCACAATGGACAAACAGACTTTTCAAAATCAACTCTCGATTTTTACTGGGGTATTCATATCCCAATGTTTTAGCCATGTGTAACATGTCATATGAGCTGATATATACACCCGAAAAGAAAAGTGTTAATAACTGATTGATACTATTTTGATGCTTGGATACTTCTTCATATTTTCTTTTCATTTTCTCTCCTCTTGCGATGCTTTTTTTCTGAGATTGGCTTGTGCTGCCATACGGACATTCTCCTCTTTATCATTTAAAAGCTGTTCTAAAATTTCTTGAGAAGTTGCAGAATTATCAGCTACTCTTAGACGTACCATTTTATCGTTGTCTTTGCATAAAATCTTTAATAACCTTATTGAAGTATTGGGATTACCCGATAACCCATCTCGTACAATTTTTTCATCATTAAAAAACGTATCTAAAATGGCACAAGGCGTATTGCTGTTTGTTGCAACTAAAGCTCGAACCAAATTAACTTCATCCCGTGCTAAGGTCTCTAAAACTGCCACGGGAGTATGCGGATTTTTTGCCACTGCCCAACGAGCTTCCATTGAACTGGATAAAGAGAGTTCTTCCAATAAATATATTATGGTTTCACTCTTTTCAAGGGTTTTATCGTACACTGAGGTTCGTAAACTTAGATTCATGGCAATCATGGATTCAATCTCTTTATTATTTTTATACATTTCATAAAGCGTTTGAACCTCTTTTATGTCCAATGTTTTATCTTGTAATTTTTCATAAATCTCTTCAGTTGACATCAATTTCCTTTAAAATTATGGGAAGGATAGTATCACATTATTTTTAAATTTTGACTAAATTTATAAATATAATTTTAACTTATATTTTTTATAAGTAGCCCTATTGGTGGGAATTAACTAAAACTCTTTACACTCATTTTACATTTTCAAGTTATAATAATTGCTTATATTAATTTCATCCCAAGATTGATATAAATACTAAATCTTTAAGTAGGAGTAGCAATGAAAAAAGCTATTAAATTGGTCTTATTTTTACTCT
>NPIG01001573.1_pt2 | contig 10584 bp, 6 predicted proteins | sample 8637441 | NCBI WGS metagenome assembly NPIG01 (sample SAMN07420675, study PRJNA396082) | bioreactor metagenome | isolation source: sample BR6 brine-fed electro-methanogenic bioreactor BR | place: Japan: Kochi | collected 2016-06-14
AGACCGACGCGGCGCCCGCCGGGTCGCCCTCGCAGGTAACCTTGCCTTCGTCCTGCGCGTGGCTCGTCGCTTCGCAGCTTTCGCCGGTATAGACCATGGTCAGCACGGCCGGCTTGCCGGCATCGCAGAACGTCTCGACAATCGGGTCGTCCGGGTCGGGCGGCAAGTCTTCCGTCGGGCAAAGCAACCCACCGTTGCGGCTCGCGCCATCCACGATGAGAAACAGGCTTTGCTGAAGACAGGGCCCAATAGGCTGCGAGCAACTGGTGTGAAACTTGGTCATGGCGAAGCCATCGGCATACACCGTGATTTCCGTCCCGAGCGTGCCCTTCTTGTCCTGACCCACCACCGTGAAGATGGCGCCCGGCTGCACGGTTTCGCTGAAGACCATGCCTTCCTTGCGCTGGGCCACTTCAATGAGGGCCGCCTCGGCACCGAGATACTGCATGTCGAGCCAGGTCACTTTGCCGTCACAGGGCGCACAGCCGTCTTCACCGGGCGGCGTTTCCACGGGACAAAGCAGTCCGCCAATGCGGCTGTAGCCCGAAATAATCTCGAAATCACCCGACACAAGCCCCGGTCCGATGGGCTGGGAACAACTGGTGTGAATCCTGGTATTCTCCAACGTATCCACATAGAGTTTGATCTCAGTTCCAAGCGTACCGTGTTTGTCTTGACCGTACACCGTGAACTGGTCGCCGGGGAATGCCTCACCACTGAAAACCACCCCTTCCTTCTTCTGTTCAACTTCCACACAGGCCGGCGCGTCACCCAGGAATTCGAGGGTCAGCTCGGTCACCTTACCTTCACACGGGTAACACTCCTCGTCCTGGGGTGGGTCATGGATAAGGAGACCGCCCATAATCCATGCCATGGACGCCGGATTCCGGTCGGTGCCGTCTCCCGCGGAAAGAAGGTTCACGGTCACGTCGCTCACGCCGGCCGGTATGGTGAGTTCGATGGTCTGGGTGTCCCATTCCGGGCCGTCCAGACTGGTGAAAATGTTGTAGAGCACTTCGGTTTCGCCGCCCACCGTGACCTCGGTCACGTTCGGGCGCTGGTCGCCCACGCTGCCGACGATAATGGGTATCTCGGCTTCGCGGTCGGCGGGCGACGGGGCAAATGTGAAGGTCTGCGGGACCACGGCATCGAGCGGCGGCACAAGACGCCAGTACGCCAGGTCGAGGCCGTCCCGAATGTCCAGATGCGCGCCGGAACCGTCGTCATAGATGACCATGACGCTTGCGCCTGTCGTTCGGAATGAGAAATCGAAAGCGGAAACCTGCAGCACATTGCCGCCATTGGTCACCAGGTCCAGGTCCGTGATGTCCGCCCGGTAGGTCTGGAAGTCCACCACGGAAAAGAAATTGGTGGGGCCGCCAATCGACAGGCCTTGCACGTCCAGGCCGTTGACCTGAATCCAAGGGTCGCCTACGGTCTGGCTGTAATGCTCGCCGTTCCAGTAGAGCAAGACCTGCGTGATGACCACATCCTGGGGCACGGCGACAAAGATGTCCCCGGAGTCTACCCCGATGAGTCCAACCCCACCCAAGGCCACGCCGGTGCCCGGCGCGATGGCAATACCCGGCGCACCGAGCGCCTCCGTTCCGTCGGCATGTGCAAGAGCGCACACGCCAACACACACCGTCACTAGACACACTACTCCCTTCCACTGAATACGCGTAGACATCCTACTCCCCTTCTTTGGCGGGCACAAAAATGCCCTGCCTTTGCCAAGTAATGAAGAACCCTGACAACCGCAGTCACGCTTTCTGCCCCTGGGCAGACCGTGATACTCCTGGTCTTTCCCTTCCGAGAAACAAGTACCACAAAAACTTCAAAATTGCCAAATGGTCAGCAGAAAAAGTGTGATTCCCGAGCCTTGTGATATATCGTTAACTCATTTCTTTTCAGTATCTTAAGTCCCACCAAAGTGTCTCAAAAAAAATTTGCATATATAGGGGATACGGTGGTCAAAGAATACACCAGAAAGCAAACCGGCCCGGTCAAAGTGGACCGGGCCGAAGCAGGCATGGACGCCGTCTGTTTTATTGCTTACCTGCGGTTTGCAAGCAGGATCATGCGCACCAGTTGCAGGATGGCCATGGCGGCTGCGGCGACATAGGTCATGGCCGCCGCCTGCAGCACCTTGCGCGCACCCTGGAGCTCGTCCTGCGAAAGGTATCCGCCGTCGCTCAGGCACCGCAGCGCGCGGCTGCTCGCGTTGAACTCGACAGGCAGCGTCAGCACGGTGAAGAACACCGCCAGGGAGAAGAGGATGATGGCGGCTGTCATCAGCGTCTGACCGAGGGCGGGGTTCACAAAGAACCCCACGAAGAAGAGCGGGAAAGCCAGCGTGGAACCCAGAGAGGTGACCGGATAGATCAGGTTCCGCAGCATGAGCGGTGAGTAAGCCCGGGCATGCTGAATCGCATGGCCAACCTCGTGCGCCGCGATACCGAGCGCGGCAACGCTGCGCCCGTTGTAGACGCCTTCGGAAAGACGCAGCATGTGCGAGCGCGGGTCGTAGTGATCGGTCAGATTGCCCGCGATGGGTTCGATACCCACCGTGCCCTGGCCGCCCCGGCCGTGGGCAGGTTCAATGCCCGCGTCGCGCAGGATCCGGGCCGCCACATCGGCGCCGGTGAGACCCCGCCGGTTTCCGACCTCAGAGAACCGCTCATACGTCGACTTGACCTTGTACTGTGCCCACACGGCCAGAATAAGCGCCGGGATGAGCAACAGAAATGTCCAATCTGGAATCAACATGAACGGCATGGTACGTGTACCTCCTCAAGTTCGCCGCGTCAGGATGGACCGAATCCCTCCCGACCGGGTTTCAACCGCAGCGCCAGAACCGCCGTTGCATTGGGAGCAGTTCCCGTGCCAATTCTATACACTGCCGGCCGGCATCTCCACTGGTCCGCCCAAGCATGCCTTGCCCATATATTTCTGTCAACTACCGGCCGTCCTGCGGCGTTTCAGCCCCATGCGGGAATAGACGGGAAGTTGAATCACGCTTCATATTGACACTGCCGTGTCACTATGTGAAACACTCCACACCCGAAAAAGGCTTCCAGGCACCCCAAATGCGGTGCTTGCAAGAAACAGTCGGGCCGCCGGAAAGTGGAGAATTACAGGGTATTGCACCCGTTCAATGCGGGTATTCCCTGACTTACGGCTTGTCCTATCCGGATTGGCACGGCGATTGCTCGAACCAAGGCAGAGCATGCCCCGGAGGGCCGATAGCGAGTTCCGGGCGCATGAGCACATAGAGCGGGTTGGCCCGGCGGCCCAGACGGCTCCGGGCAACCAGACAAACAGTTCGGTCGATGGAACCGATGCGCATAGAAAGGTATTAAAGAGGAGAGCACAACAAGAGTTTTTGCAGCGTTCCCCCAAACCCTGCACCCGTGCGAGAGTCTCCCCACCTCACGCATGGGCTCTCCCCCAAGCACGGTTCCCCTTGCCGTGTAACGCGCGTGCGCGGGACTCTCCCCTGACCCCGCGCCCGCGCGCCCTCCCTCTATCAGCACCCAAGGCATATCACGTTTTCCCGCGCGGAATCAATCCTGCTATGCTGGCCAAAAGACTGACCGGTCACCGGGAGAGGCGCATGCTGAATCACCTTCGCACACACCTTGCCGCACTGGCGCTCTGTTGCGCATTTCTTGCACAGACCCAGGAACCCGCAGCGCAAGAGTTGCATGTGGGTCCTCCCTTCTATGCAGGAAAGATACAACCCGAACCCCGGAACGCGGTCTACCATGACACGTTCGCCGTGGTGGCAGTTCTTGGGGAGGAAGGGCCGGCATTCGACTACGAAAGCCATGCTTTCGGGCCAGGAGCACCGCTGGCCAGGCGGCTTCTGGAGGCGCGCATGGCGCGGTACGCGTCGTGCGAGCCGGGCCCGTCCAGGGCGCGCCCGGTTCAGATTCGGGCCGGACTCCTCGGTGCACTCGCTCCCGCCGAATCAGCCGGGTTGCAGGCACAAGGCTACTATCTGGAAATCACTCCCGAGGGCATTGTGTGCGCGGGCATCGATAACGCGGGGACCGTGAACGCCGTGGCGTCGTTGCTGCAACTGACGCAGGTGCGCGACGGGGCGCTGGCGGCGCGATGCGGGGTCTTCCGCGACTGGCCCACGTTCACCACGCGCTATATTTCCGAATATCATCTGCCCGGACCGGACTTCTTCGACTGGATGATGTCCGAAAAAATCAACGGGTTCGCGGCGTCGTACCGCGCGATGGACTGGCGCGGGCACAGTGACGCCGCGCGGAAGGCCCTGACCGCGGTGGGCGAGTATGCGCGGGCCTATGGAACGCTGCGCTTCATGGCCCAGTTTCACATAGGTGGACGGCAGGGCGTGGTGCTGGACTGTGGCGACCCGGCGCAGGTGGAACGCCTGTGCGAGACGGTGCTGGAGACAATGCAGCTCAGCAACGCGCAGCACATCATGCTCTGCTATGACGACATCGACCCAACGCTGCAACCGCAGGAGCGCGAACTGTTCGCGAGCCCGGCGGAGGCGCACGGCGCGGCGGTGCGGCAGGTCTGGCACGTGGTGAGGGCAGAGGCGCCGGAGACGGTAGTGAGCTTCTGTCCTCCCTATTATCAGGGGCGTGGCCATCGCCGTTGGTTTGACAGGAAGCAACGGGAGAAGGGGCTGGCCTATCTGCGCACCACCGGCGAGTGGGCGGGCGAGGACATTCCCGTGGTGTGGACCGGCCCGGTCACCGAGAGCCGGCGCATCACGGAAGAAGACATCGCCTCGTACCGCGACTGGCTGGGCGACGCGGCACTGCTCTTCTACTGGGACAACACGTGGCACTACCACCAGCCCCTGCGCAATTTTCACGGCGTGTATCCCGAGGGATTCGCGGAACACTGCGCGAACCGGGAAAGCTATGTGAACATCAACGCAACCAGGCCCATCGGGCGCTTCTTCGCGGTGACCGCAAACGATTACTACTGGAATCCGCAGGATTTCGACGCCGAGCGGTCGTGGCGCAACGCCGTGGCGCGATACGCCGGACCGGAGGCGGTGGACGCGGTGGCGGCCTTCTATGCGTTGCGGGGGGACAGCTATTACGTAACGTTCGTTCGGAATGTGGACCTGGAGGCGTTTCGCGGGGTCGTCGAGCAATTCGAAGCCGCCAGTTGGGACGATGCGCTGCCCGCTGTGATGCGCGCGGCCTGTGAGGAAATCGCGGCACGGCGCGCACGATAGCCGGCACACGGGAAGGAACGGGGACGATGCGGAAACCGAAGCTGGGCATGGTTTTTCTCGCGGGAGACTCCTGGTGGCAGGCTGGAGTTTGCGATGCCACCACGGGGCCGTATGCGGGTTTTCTGGACCGCGTGCAAGACGATGTGGACAACGCACGCGCGGCGCTTGCGCAAGCATGTGAAATCATCTCCTCAGGACTGTTGCACACTGAAGCGGAGGCCGCGGCCGAAGCGCGCCGACTCGCCGCGGCAAGGGTGGACGCGGTCGTGCTGTGCCCCATTATCTGGACGAATGACCAGCCCGTGGTGGCCTTCCTGCGCGAAGCGCCGGAGGCGCCGCTGCTGTTGTGGGCCTATGACCCCCACGCCGGCTTTCTGGAGTACTTCTCCGTGCCGGAATGGCTGCGTGCGAGCGGGCCGGTGAGCGTGCAGCAGTGCTCGAATATCCTGCGCCGGTTCGGGCGCCACTACGACGTGGTGCACGGCAATGAAGGCGACCCGGTGGCATGCGGCGAACTGCTGGCGTTCGCGCGGGCGGCGACGGTGAAGCGAAGCCTCGAGGGCGCGCGCATCGCGATGCTGCCGGCACCGTCCCAGGTGGTCATGGGAAGCTGGGTAGACGATTTCCACCTGCGGGAACGCTTTGGCGTCGAACTCGTGTACCTCTCTGTGGAATCGTACGCAGAGCGGGTCCAGGAGATTGCCGACAAGGACGCGCGCGAGTACGCGGCCTGGCTCCGGGAACGGTGCCGATGCGAAGGCATAGACGAAGCGCAACTGGCGCGAAGCGCCAGGGAGGCCGTTGCCATGGCGCGGCTGGCGGAAGACGAGGGGCTGTGCGGCATCGCGCTGGAGGACTTCAACGAGGCGTTCACCCGGCTGCTGGGCGCGCGGCCGCACCTCTACCATCCCCGGCTGGGTGAACTCGGCTGCACGGTGGGACTCGAGGCGGACGTTCCGAACATCCTTGCGACGGTTGTCCTGGCGCGGCTGGCAGGAGGGCCCGCCATGTTCAACGAGTTGTTCAGCATTGACCGGCACGCGAACACGGTGCTCATGGGGCATCCCGGCATGGGCGAGCCCGGACTGGGTGACCCTGATTCGTATCTGCTGACGCCGGACCTCGAGATTGACGCGTCACAGCCGCGGGGCGTCTGGTGGTCATACCGCGCCCAGCCCGGGCCCATGACCTTCCTCAACTTCACCCCCGAATACGGACAATTGAAGGCGGCGGCGTGGCACGGGTCCGCGCTGGAAGGCAAGCGGATGATGGAAGGCTACGCGCACATGCTTGTCGCGCCGGAGCACAACGCGCTGGATATGTTCAAGCGGATTGTGCGGCTGGGCCTGATTCAGCACTGGGGGACGGTGCACGGGGAACTCCGCGCCGAATTGCGGGCGTTTGCGGGGATGTGCGGATTGGATTTGGTGGAGTTGTAGCCAGGCAGCCGGAGAACTGGCGCGGCCGGCATCTGTTATGATGGGGACTAGGAGCTATAGACCGTGGCCGAGTCACAGAAAACCATCCTGATCACGGGCGCGAGCAGCGGCATTGGCCGGGCCACCGCGCTGCGGCTGGCTGAACCCCGCGTGCGGCTCTTGCTCAACGGCCGGAACCGCGAACGGCTGGAGACCCTGGCCCGGGCCGTGCGTGACCGCGGCGCAGAAGCGGAAGCGCTTGTGGCGGACCTGGGTGCAGAATCAGGGCGGAACCGCCTGTGCGAAGCGGTGCTCGCGCAGACAGACCTGCTCGACGTGCTCGTGCACAGCGCGGGCATGGCGGCGTGGGGCCTGCTGGAGGAGGCGCCGGTCAGCGGCTTTCTCGACATGTTCGAGATCAACGTGCTCGCGCCCTATGCCTTGACCCAGACCTTGCTGTCCGCGGTGAAGCGCGCGCGAGGAGACATCGTGTTCGTCAATTCCCGTGCCGGTGTGACGCCGGCCTCGCCCGGTTTCAGCCAGTACGCGGCAACCAAGTACGCCCTCACGGCGGTGGCGGACGCGCTGCGCCAGGAAGTGCGCGCGGACGGTGTGCGCGTCGTGTCGATATACCCGGGGAAGGTGGCCACGCCCATGCTCGAAGAACTGCAGCAGGTCCGGGGGCGCCCCTATGCGCCTGAAACGCTGGTTCAGCCGGAAGACGTGGCAAACACGCTGGCCTGGGCGCTCTCCATGCCCCGGAATACGGAAGTGACCGACGTTACCGTGCAGCCGCGCGACGAGACATCGTGAGCCCATACAAGCAGAAGGGGAAGACATGAGCATTGACGCACTGAGCGCGCCGCTGGTGCCCGACAACCGGGCGGCGGGCGCCTGGCTGTACGAGCGCGTCGCGGAGTGGTATCCGCTGGACCGGAGCATCACGGGGAACGGCCTGCGCAAGACGCTCGATTGCATTGGCGAACACATTCCGCTCACCACCTGCGAAATCCCCACCGGAACGGCCGTCTTCGACTGGACAATACCGCGCGAGTGGAACGTGCGCGAGGCGTACATCAAGACACCGTCCGGTGAACGCATCGCCGACTTTCGCGAGCACAACCTGCATGTGCTCGGGTACAGCGTGCCGGTGCATGAAAAGGTTTCGCTCGAGACTTTGCGTGAGCACGTGTTCACGCTGCCGGACAAGCCGGAATGGGTCCCCTACCGAAACAGCTACTACAAGGAGAACTGGGGCTTCTGCATGGCGCACCGGCAGCTCGAATCGCTCGAGGACGGTGAATACGAGGTGCACATCGACAGCACACTCGAGGACGGAAGCCTCACCTACGCCGAGTGCTATCTGCCGGGCGAGCGCGAGGACGAGTTCCTTCTGTCGGCGCACGCGTGCCATCCGTCGATTGCGAACGACAACCTTTCGGGTCTGGCCATCGCGGCCTGGCTTGCGCGCGCGTTGCAAGACCGGCCGCACCGCTATTCCTACCGCTTTGTGTTCGCGCCGGGCACCATCGGGGCCATCGCGTGGCTCGCGAGGAATGAAGCGGGCGCACAGGTGGTGCGGCACGGTCTGGTGCTGGCGTGCCTCGGCGACTCCGGTCAGAGCACCTATAAGCGGTCGCGGCGCGGCGATGCGGAGATTGACCTCGCGGCGCAGTACGTGCTCAGCCAGAGCGGCCAACCGCACGCCGTGCTGGATTTCTCGCCTTACGGCTACGACGAGCGCCAGTATTGCTCGCCCGGTTTCGACCTGCCGATGGGCTGTTTCATGCGCACGCCACCCGGGCACTATCCCGAGTACCACACTTCGGCCGACAATCTGGAACTCGTGCAGGCGGACTGCCTCGCAGATTCGCTGGCGAAGGTGGCGGCGGTAATCGCCGTCATCGAGGGCAACGGCCGGTACCGGAATCTAAACCCGAAATGCGAGCCGCAGTTGGGTAAACGCGGACTCTACAGCGCCATCGGCGGACGCACAGACACCAGGGACCTCGAGATGGCGATGCTGTGGGCGCTCAACCTCTCTGATGGCGGGAATTCGCTGCTCGACATCGCGGTGCGTTCCGGCTACCGCTTCGACCAGATACACGCCGCCGCAGGTGCACTGGAAGAAGCCGGCCTGCTGAGTCCTGTCTGAACACGGAGCGCCTCGGCGAACCCTGTGCACGCGAATCCCGGCAGCGGCGCCGGAACTGGCCCGGATATTTTGCTTCGACCGCCGCTGTCACTTTGTCGTGGCATATTTCACCTTGCGGCTTCACCGAGGCTGAGACACGCGGGCTATCGGTCCAATTTCTTCGCCGGGTCGAAATGCCGTTGGCGGGCGGCCTCGATGGCATCGCGCCGGGCGAAGCAATGCGCGTAGATGGTGAGCGCCTGCCACGCGCCGGCGAACCACAGGCAGCGCAGGTTCTGGAAGCTGGTCTTCAGCGCGTACCCCGCGGTGCGGCGCAGGTTGGCGGACAGCGACCGTTCCGGGTCTTTCATCATGAACAGGTAGCGCGCCTGAAGTTCATTGCGCCATTTGCGCAACCGCGCCGCCTTGGGCATTTGCTTGGGGGACACACCGAGTTTGCCGTGCGCGTGGAAGAGGTGTGCTTCCGGCACCAGCAGCGTTTCGAGACCGAGCCAGCGCGCACGGGTGCAGATGTCGTCATCCACGCCATAGAACCAGAACAGCTCGTCGAATTCACCGACCCGCTCCCACACCTCGCGCCGGGCGAACATGGCGGCGCCGATAATGGTCGGCAGCGGGTAGACGTGCGCAAGCCGGCGGCCCATGACGGCGTCTTCGACCAGCGGGCGCACACACAGCATGTGCTCGTAGGCGCTGTCGTCGAGATGACGCGGCTCGCGGTAGTTCAGCTGCAACGGCGTGAGAATGCTGTCCGGGTGTTCCTCGCAGGCCGTGACCAGGCGGTTGAGCGAGCCGGGAGTGAACTGCGTGTCCTCGTTCATCATGATGATGTACTCGGCGCCGCCCTGTTCAAAGGCGGCGCGGAATCCGCGGTTGATCACCGCCACGACATGCTGGTTGTCCTCCGTGCGCAGCACCTGCACCCGGTCCGGGTCGACCTGGCGCGCCACGTGCGCCGTGTCGTCGGCAGAACCGTTGTCCATAACGAGCACCGACACCTCGAGTTCGGGATTCGCGGCGTCGAGGACCGAGCGCACGCAGCGGCCGACAAAATCGGCGCGGTTATACGCGGTCACTACCGCGACAAGCTTGGCCATAACGCATGTTCCCCAGTGTATGGACACGTGTGCTGCGGGGAGTATACCCAAGCCAACGCGCGGTTTGCACAGGTGAAGGGAGCATTGTCCTAATTAGAAACAGTCACCGTTTATCTCGGGCTGTTTGCCGTGCCTTGCTCTCCTTGCCCGCTTTCTTCTTCCGCCAGNNCCGCCCAACGGGCAGCGCCCGGACGCGGCGGCCGAGCGCGTGTTCGAGCTTGCTGAGGAAACGGTCGCTGCCGAGCGGACGCCCCGTGTGCGTACTGCGCCGGATGCGCTCCAGCATGGCCTTGTCGCGGAGGACCTCCTTGAGCGTGGCCTTCCAGTCCTTTGCGCTCGTCTCCCTGAACCAGGCCGCCAGGTCGAGGAAGGGCGAGTCCGCTTCCACCCCGCAATGCGCCGCCGCGCTGGACCAGGGGTAGTCCCACGCCTTCTTCACCATGCCCGCGCGCACGGGGTTCAACTCGGCGTAGCACAGCGCGCTGTGGGCGTAGGCGTCGTCCATGGCGCACGAGAAGAAGCGGTTCTGCCACAGGTGCCCGCTCCGGCCATGCATCCGGTTCACGTATTGGGAATAGAGGAAATGCGTCCGGCCGACGGCCTTCGCGAGCGACGCTTCGTGCTCTGGCACGCCCACCACGTGCACGTGGTTCGTCATCAGGCAGTAGGCGAGGATATGCA
>NPIG01001061.1_pt2 | contig 10572 bp, 12 predicted proteins | sample 8637441 | NCBI WGS metagenome assembly NPIG01 (sample SAMN07420675, study PRJNA396082) | bioreactor metagenome | isolation source: sample BR6 brine-fed electro-methanogenic bioreactor BR | place: Japan: Kochi | collected 2016-06-14
TACCTTACAAAGTCAAAAAACGTTTTTGATAAAAGACATTAAAGCCATTTTAAAAAAGGAATTATCCAATATAAAATTCTCAATTAATCTCAAAATTGTTGATACCATAAAAACTTCCGCTGTGGGGAAAAAACTTGCCATTCAATAATTTATTTGCAATTAGCTACAATATAAAAATTCAAGCCAAAGTGAACTAATGTCCATTTCTATCACAAATTTAAATAAATCATACGGTCATACCCCCATTTTAAAAGACCTCTCTTTAGAGATAAAAATGGGTTCTATTTTTGGATTATTAGGACCCAATGGCGCAGGGAAAACTACTTTGGTTTCCATTTTAAATCATTTGGTCTCAAAAGATTCAGGCACAATCAAAATTGATGGGTATGACTTTGAAAAACAAAGCAATAAAATCAAACAAATTTGCAGTTATGTTCCTCAAACCTATGCTTTTTATCCCAAACTCACAAGCTATGAAAACTTGGAATTTTTTGGGGCTTTGTATGGCTTAAAAGGTCAGTTACTTAAAAAAAGTATTCAAGAGTGCATTGAAGCAACATCTTTAGAATCTTATGTGAATAAACAAGCCCATACGTATTCAGGGGGATTAAAACGACGATTAAACATTGCCATTGGTCTTCTAAATGAGCCTAAAATTTTATATTTAGATGAGCCAACAGTAGGAATTGACCCGCAATCAAGAAACTACATTTTAAATGTAATTAAACGCATTAATCAAGAAAAAAATACCACCATAATTTATACCTCACATTATATGGAAGAAATCGAATTTTTGTGTGATGACATAGCGATATTGGATCATGGGAAAATCATCTTACATGAAAGCAAAGATGACCTTATCCAACAAAACAATCAAATTACCATAACGTTACAAAACAATGTAGAAAAAACCGTACCCATTCAAGAGGGGTTTAGTGGTTTTATTGATTATTGTTGTGAACTTAAAGCACAAAATCAATCCATTAAAGCCATTGATTTTGGCAATAAAAGCTTAGAGCAGATGTTTTTACACTTAACGAAACAGGATTTAAGAGACTGATGTTTTTTTATTTACTCAAAAAAGAATTTACTCTGATATTAAGAGATGTCCACGCTTTAATGGTTTTATTTATTATGCCAACTTTGTTTATTTTAATTATGTCCTTGGCACTTAAAAACAGCTATTCCAATAATGTCGATGTAAAACTAAGCGTTGCAATTATTGCAGTAAATCACGATGCCAACATGGATAAACTCATTGACAAAATCAATGAAAACAGTTTTTTTAGCGCCCAATTTCAAACCGCACAAACGGCAAAAGCACTTTTACATCAACACCATTTTGATTTTGTTATTGAACTTCCCACAGCATTTATGGAAAAACTGAAACAAAATGGTGATGATTTTCAAATCAATATTTTCTCAAAGCCTGATATGCAACCACAAAAAAGTACTCTTTTACACAGTTTAGTCCAATCCTTTTTAACCCAACAAACACTCCAAGAACTTTTAAATGCACAACAAATTAAAAATGATGGACTCAAAACTTTGGATGCAAAAATCAAACTTGAAACACTCTATAAAGATGAAAGCTTTACCATAAAACCCACTTCAGTGCAACAAAGTGTTCCAGCTTGGCTTGTTTTTTCAATGTTTTTTATTTTAATTCCCATTTCCAATACCTTTATCAATGAGAAGAATTTTGGCACAATAAGTCGAATACGAAGCATAAATGTATCGCTTCTACCCATTTTAATCAGTAAAATTTTTCCCTATTTTATTATCAATCAAATCCAAATGGTCTGTATGATTTTCATAGGCATGTATGTTGTTCCATTATTGGGCGGCGATACGTTGGAAATTTCAAACAATTACGGCTTGATTTTATTGGTTTCTTGTGTGGTGAGTTTGGGTTCAATTTCATTTGCCTTACTCATTGCCAACATAGCTAAAACCACGGAAGAAGCGACTACTTATGGGGGGATTTCAAATATTATTTTGGCGGCTTTAGGGGGAATTATGGTGCCTAAATTTATTATGCCCAAATTCATGCAAGATGCCACAGAATTTTCTCCTATGGCTTGGGGCTTGGAGAGTTTTTTAGAAGTTTTTGTGCGAGGGGGAAGCTTTGCGGATATTTCTGATTATGTATATCAAATGATAATTTTTGCTATAATCTGCCTCATACTTGCCTATATATTATTACAAAAGAGGAGTTAGATTGATTGGTTCAAAAGATGAAGCGTTAAAGTTAGCATTAAAAGAGTTAATTGTAGAAGAGTGTGATAAAGAGATTGAACCAGAACAAATAACCGATGACGAAGTTTTATTTGGAAGTGACTCCCAATTGGAGTTGGATTCTATGGATGCGTTACAAATTTCAATGGCATTGCATAAAAAATATGGTATTAACACCAATGACAGTAAAGTTTTACGAAAAATAATGACCTCGATTAATACTTTAGCCGATTATATTCAACCTCAATAGTTATGTCTGCTTATATTATAGGAACTTCCCTTATTTGCAATTTGGGCAATACTCGGCAAAATATTGTACGTAAGCTTAAAAATCTCAATCAAAATAACTACAAAGCACATTTACAAGACACCTTCAAAGAACGCATGTTTTATGGGATTGAGTTGCCTTTAACTTCACAAATTGAACGCTATTTTTCTGTTTTAGACAATATTATATTAACCGCCATTGAAAATGCCAATTTAACGCAAGATGAACAAAAAGAGTTGCATATTTTTATTGGTTCAACTTCAATGGAAATGGGAAGCAATGAAGAGTGTCGAGCTTTATACCACGCCAAACAAGATGAAAATCTCTTTCAAAATATCGGAAGTGGTTCCATTGGAGAGTATATTGAACAACGTTTAAACTCAAAACATAAAGCCCTTTTATTTACAACGGCATGTACTTCCAGTGTTAATGCCTTAGCCTATGCGGCTAAAATGATTGAACACAAACATATCAAATCCGCCATAGTTATTGGGTTAGAACTCTTTAATCAATCCACATACGGAGGATTTTCTTCTTTAATGCTTTTATCCAAAAATCAAGTGTACCGTCCTTTTGATAAAAACAGTGATGGCATTATTTTAGGAGAAGGGTGTTCTGCCATTGTTTTAAGTTCAGAACCTAAAACTCAAAACGATTTTAAATATTACAGCAGTGCGAATATTTGTGATAACTATTCTGAAACGACCAGTGATCCAAGTGGAATTCCTATTTTTAATACCTTAGATAAATGTTTGTCAAAATCAAATTTTTCACTCCAAGAGATTGACTGCATAAAAGCTCATGCCACAGGAAGTGAAAACAACAACTCCTCTGAAGCCAAAGCTCTTAAATGCCTTTTTGAAAAGCACCATGCCACTGCTTTGGTCACCTCACTGAAGCCTTATTTAGGACATACTTTAGGTGCTTGTGGTACCAATGAAATTGTACTGATGCTGTATGCTATTCAAGAGGGATTTTTACCTGCAACGCTAGGGTTTGAAACTCCCGCAGAAGATCTCATTTTCACCCCTTTGACCCAGCATACACCCATTACACCAAATGCCACCGTGCTTTTTAATTATGTCGCTTTTGGGGGCAACAATACGTCCATAATTTTGAGCAATAAAGAGTTATAATGTATTTACACTTCACCTCCAATATTCTTAATACAAATCGTTCTGTTAAAACTTACAGAGAACTTTTAAAACCTCTTTCAACCATCAACTTACGTCGTTCAAGTAAATTCAATATTTTGGCTGTTTATGGGGCTTTATTGTGTTTACATCAAAAAGAGATCAACTTAGATATGGCTATTTATGTTGCCACGGAGTATGGACCCATTATGGATGTCAATCATGTATTAAACACCATTAACAGTGAAGATAATATTATTATGCCATTTGATTTTCTGAATATTAACAGTAACAATGTCAGTTTTTATGTCTCCAAAGCAATCAATGCCACGGGCAAAAATATGGTTTTAACCAGTAAAGCTCTCTCTTTTGAAAAAACCATGCAGTTGGCATTTTTTGATTTACATACCAATGAAGTCGAAAATGTTCTTATTGGTGCAGTTGATGAATCCGTAGAAGAGATTCCAGAATATGACAAATATACACCCAATCTTTTCAATCAAATAAGTTGTGATGGAAGTTATTGGTTTTATGCCAACACTTGCTCAACCAATGCTTTTGCAACTATTCACAGCATCAAAGAGTATTCAAGCTATGACGATGTGAAAAAGAGTCTCACTTTTTGCAATAAGTTAATTTCACTCAATCAATATGCCACAAGTGACACCATTTTGCAAAATCTCATAGAATCTGAAGCAGGAAAAATAATACGAACCAAGGCTTTTTTTGGTTGCGATGGAGCATTAAACTTTCATGCCCTACTTAAGCATAAAGGAGAAGCCATTCATATTGGAAAAGATAACAGTGGGAAATTCATCGTCATTGAATTAACCCTTTAATCACACTTTTTATTTAAAGTTTTTTAAGCAACAAAGCCGCTTCTTGTTCATAAAATGAAGCTTCTGTAAGTTTATTGGCAATGGTTTGGGAATCAAATCGTTCCAATTTTTTACTCGATTCAACACACAATAAAGCAAACTCTCTTAAAGCATTACCCGATTTTATAAACAATTCAGAAGCCTCTTGTAAGATGCTTTCATCTAAGTCATAGGCTTTGGCTTCTTGTAAAAAGGCGGCATATAAAAACCGAAAGCCACCGCCACCAGTTCCAATCTCTTCTTGCATTCGAACAATGTGTGTTAAAAAGTTTTTAATATGGCGTTCATTATTATCCACTTTAAGTTTTGAAATTTTTGTAGCCAATTTTCGCATACCTTTCACACCCGCATACGGAAATGGAGTTAAAAGGGCTTTAGCATTTTTAATAATGGCTTTTTTAATGCCTTTACTTAAATTAATATCTTTGGGAATATATTTGGGATAATACAAAAATCCTTTGGGGGCAAAAATTCCTCGTGCAAAGCGAGCTTTTGTTAATTCATTTTCATCACAGCTCATCAGCGTTTCAAATACAGGGTCTGAAATGGTGTAGTTATTCTGTTCTTTTCCTACAACTAAAAGATTATGTGCATTAAAATGAAACCGCATATCTTTGGGAAAATAGGGCAAATAAAAAACCGACGTTTGAAGTCCTACAAGCTGACTGTTTTGCACAAATTGAGTTAAATCCTTATTGGCTTGTATGGGGTCTTTATACTGTTTTTTAACCATCTCTATGCCCAAAACTTTGGAAATGTTATTGATAATATTTTTGGGTAAATTTCGGTACGCAATTAAGGGCATGTTGCCGATTTTAACAATGGGCATATAGACAAAAGAAAGCGAACTTGTGATTCCAAATGCCATGGGTTCACTGATTTTAAGTCCATAACTGCTGAGAAGTGTTGAGACAACTCCACTTTCACAGTGTGCAAATTGGGCATGTTCAAACCGTTGGTTCATATGTTAAAATCCTTTAATTCGTTTATATCAATATTCAATGCCTCTGCGTATTTTTGTAAGATTTTGTCATTTAATTTTTTAAAGTGTTTCATTTTTAAATGTCGTTTAACTCGAAAAGAAAACATCCCCACCACACTTGATAAAGTAGGTAAATCCATTCGATTTTTATACATAAAATACTCAATGGGTGAACTGATTTCTTGTTGAATACGTTCTAAACTCTCACGACTCAACTGTTCAAACTCTTCAACTGCGGTTTGTGTAGCAAACTCTTCAGTACTGCTGGCATAATTGACTCTTTCAAATTTTCCACTCTCATTGATGCCATACATCACTTTTCGTTGCCCATTTAAAGTAGCATTACTTTCTTGAGGAATATCAAATTTTTCCACTATACCACTTCTAAGGAGATAAACGCGGTAGAAAATCTTCCACTTTCAGGAACATAACAAAGAATTCTTTCGCCTTTTTTTAGTCTCCCACTGTTAAACAGTTCTTCCAGCATAATATACATAGAAGCACTTCCTGTATTGCCATGGGTTTCTAAATTTGTAAACCATTTCTCATACGGAATTTTACAGTCAGCTTTGATTAACCCCTCATACAACTTCTCTCTAAAATAGACCGACGAATAATGAGGTAAAAAATAATCATATGTTTCCGTATTAAGACCTTTTTTCTGACGTATCTCAATCAACGGTTTTATGACAGTATATTCAACGATATTTTCATTGAGCAACTTAACATCTTGTCTTACACTCAAAAGTGATTTTGCCATCACCTCTTTTTGTTCATATGCTCGCCATGACTTAATGGAGTTATCTTCTTGTATCTCTAAACCGCTGTACATGCATACAGGCATCTCTCCTGCGTAAGATAACACTTCAATAAATTCAATTTTTAAAGATATTTTATTGTTATTGGGTTTGTTTTCGACTCGCATCGCGCCTGCACCATCAGATAACATCCATCTTAAAAAATCTTTTTCAAAGGCAATGCCTGCATTTTTTTCCAACTCTTTGTGATTGGACTCTTCGGTAAAATTTCTTGCGCATAAAATGGGGGAAGATGCCTCTGAACCACAGGAAACGGCTTTGTTGATTTCACCTGCTTTTATTCCATAATAGATATATTTCAAGGCATTAATACCACTTAAACAAATCCCCGAAGCAGTTATGGTTTCTATGGATGAAATACCCAATTCTCCTTGAACCATCAACGTATGCCCTGGCATTAGTTGGTCAGGAGACGTTGTACCACATGCCAAACACTCTATATCGTCTAATGCAAAATCTTCATCAATGAGTTTTTGAATCGCATTGGAACACAATTGTGCATTGGTAAATAAAGGGGTTTGAGTTCCCTTTTCTAAAACATAAAATCTGCGTTTAATCCCATTACTACGTAAAACAATATTTTTTGCTTTGGATTTTTTTCCGCCAATATATCCCAAATACTCCTCAATATTTTTATTATCGACAGGTTCATTTGGCATAAATTTTTGAATATTGTTAATATACACACTCTTCATTATGTTAAAAATTCCTTCATTCTTTCCTCTCCATTTCCAGAAGGAGAAGCGTAAAACTCTTTTTGTTTTTTCATTTTATCTTGATTAATATTCCGTAAAAAAGTTTGTATCACCATGTTAATAGGAACAACCGTTACAATCATAAGCACAAGAAACAGAACATACAACAGTACAAAAGGACGCCTTTGTAAACTTCCTTGTGTTCCAATTTTACGAATAAGTTTTCCCCAAATTAAAAAACTTCTTCTTCCTATTTGTTCACTTCGTATGAGTTTTTCATTGACTTCAACGGCTTTTAAACCATAACAAAGTGAGTTAAAGCTTTTCTCTTCATTGTGCAACAAAGCTTTAACAATAGCTTGCCCAAATCTTGATGAATTTTCTATATCTTTTTGATGGATTCCAGCTTTGGGAAATATACCTAAAAAACTCTCTTTTTTTCCTGTAAGCATCCATCGAGGTGTTGTCACAAACGTTGCCAAGGAATTACCTTGATCAACTAACACAATATTATCAATTAATTTTGCTTCAATATCATTTAATAACATTTTGACTTTTTCTTGAGCCATTATCCACATATTTCTGCAACCAATAACAGTAATAACGGGTTTATTTTTCAATTTCTTTTTGGCATAATCACTTTTCAAAAATGCAGTTATGGGTAAAGAAGGCGATAAAAACCAGACTTGATAGGCTAATATTATTAAATCATACTCTTCATTATCTTCTTTGATTTCTTCTATTTCACAAGGGTCTAAGTAGACCGATTCTGGAAAACAATCCATAAAAGAGATAAAATCCCATGGGAAAGGATAAGGTTTTTTGGGTTTAATTATTGTATGAACAACTTGTATATCTTCGCTTTTTAAAAGAGGACAACTCAATGAGTTGATAACTTCATTAAGTTGTCCTGTTTGCGAATAGCTGACAATTAATACTTTTTTCAATGGAATTCTTATAGCAAGCCTCTTGGATTGTTATAACATTGATAATTCAACTGCAATGGCATTCTCTAAATTTTGAATCCAGCCATTGTAGTTTTGATGAATAGTTCCTTTTGTTGAATCATAATTTAAGTTCATACTGTTTTTGTAAACAATAGAAAATGATTTTGATGAATATGGAATTTCTACTGTTGCCATATGTTTTCTCAACGCAATTTTTCCTTCTGCTAATCCTGGTTTAACTTTTGTAATAATCCAACCTTTAGCATATCCTGCTCTTTTAATTGCTTCAAAAACTTTATCCTCTGTTGTTTTAGCTGCAATTGAACTTTTCTCAACATTATACACAGCCGATGTTCTACACCCTGATAACACAAAACCAACCACAACTAAGATAAACAGACTCTTTAACAACGTTTTCATTTTTTTCCTTTTTGACAAAATTTTAAGTATATTATCCAATCCTTTATTTAATTTTTCTTAAAATTATCATTTTAGCGTGACATAAAAAAGTAAAGAGTTATTCGTATTTCAGCCCTTTAATTCATATTTCTATTACTACTCCAATGGTTTGATACGGATTGTATAAAACATTGGCTCCTTGTTGAACTTTGACATTTCTTCTTTGCGTATAATCCACCAAATAATTGCCAGAAAAATCGACTGAAAAACTCGCACACAATTGTGCAGCTTTTTCTATGACCTCATCGGGAAGTGTTTTTTTACTGTTTTGTACAATAACATGACAAGAGGGTCTCTCTTTTAAATGAAACCAAAAATCACTGGCTTTGCTGTTTTGCAACAAATGAATATTTTCTCGTTCATTTTTCCCCAATAAAGTTTTAAACCCTTTAAAAAAGAAACTCTCATAATTCTCTTGTTTTTTGGTTTTAGTTTGATTTTTCTCTTTTTTAGGGGCTAAAAATTCAATTTCATCGATGCTTGATGCCATTTGAATATGATGCACCATTTTATTTAAAAACTCCAATTTTTCTTCTAAATTGTTTTTTTCAATGTACAAAAACTTCGCTTTTTGTTTTGCTTTTTTAGCTTTTGTAAATAAATGATTAGCAAAAATTGAAGCGGTTGGATAATTTAAATCCAATTCAATTTCAACCGTTTTCCCCTCAAAATCAACCAAACTGATTTTCTTTTCATACGGTTTAATCTGATAAATATTACTCAAAATCAAATTGGCTTTTTGGTACAACTCTTGGGACTCTTTTTCAAGTATTTCCTTGCTTTGAAGTGAAGTTAACAGTTTATTTAATTTTGAAATCTCTTTTTTGATACTTGACAATTTTTGCTTTTTACTCTGCTCAAGTTCATGCTGCTCTTTTTGAGCATAATTTTCATAAAGTAATCTTTCAATACACTTCACTTCTTGAATCACAGGTATAAAATTGGCTTTGGGAACAGCGTTGAGTTTTTGCCCCACTTTAACCACACGACTTGAGGCTTGTTCATCAATATGTCGCAGAGCTTCTAGTACCATATCCTCTTCATCAACAATAATTATATTGGTATATTTTCCTGTAAACTCCAAATGTAATTTGGTTTTAAGCTGTTTATATGAAGAGGGACTTAATACTTCAAAAAGGATAATTTTATCGTCATTTAAAAGTTCAATATGTTCAATTTTACAGTTGTTAAATCGTTTACTTAAGACCACATCAAAAGGAGCATTGTACTCTCTTTTTGCATGACTGACTTGCTCTTTTTTATACACCAAAGAGTTCCCCTTAGACATGTCAAAATAGATTTTATTTTTATCATTAAATTCAATTACTATGGTATTATTATCCATTCGTTTCACAAATTTTATATGGGTACAACTTTGTTGTAAATGTTCTACAAGTGCTTTTAACACATAATACTTCATGGATTCTCTTAATTTTAATTTATTTTTGATACTTATATTTATCATAGAGTTTAGTTATATAAGTTTTTTTTATACAATTACTGTCATTATTTCAGACTTATTTTATATTCCTAAGATATAATTGTAGCTAAATTATTATTTCTAGGAGAATAAATATGTCAAAATTATTGAAAATCGTTCTTGCAAGTTCTCTTGCTTTAGGTATCGCTGCGACAACTGCGTCGGCTGATGTTGTTAAAGGTCAAAAGCTTTTCACAAAATTGTTAAAAAACCCATGCGATATGACAGGTGCAAAATTTGCTGCAACACACTCTCAAGATGAGTGGGAAAGCATTAAAAATGCCGGTAAATTTGAAGAAGAAGTGATTAAAATTTGTCCTAAAATCAAACCAGGATTTTTAAAAGAGTCTATTCAAGAACACATTTATGATTTTTCATATGAGTATGCAAACGACTCTGGAAATGTTCCTTCTTGTTAAGAACAGACCATTTTCTTAAAAGGGCGATAGCTTAGGTGCTATCGCCCTTTTTTAATTATAAATATTATAAGAAAAGTTAATACAAGATTAAGATGCTATTAACCATTATGGGCGTATAATCGAAAAAAATATATAAAGGAGAGTTATGAAAAAAGGATTCTTATCGCTTTGTTGCGTTGCTGCACTGGCTTCAAGTTCATTTGCCTCTACGGATATGATGAAGCAACTCGAAGCACTCAAAGCTCAAATTGCTGC
>NPIG01001318.1_pt4 | contig 10559 bp, 9 predicted proteins | sample 8637441 | NCBI WGS metagenome assembly NPIG01 (sample SAMN07420675, study PRJNA396082) | bioreactor metagenome | isolation source: sample BR6 brine-fed electro-methanogenic bioreactor BR | place: Japan: Kochi | collected 2016-06-14
AGGGGTTATCGCTGGCTTCAAGTTCCTCTCGAAGGAGGGGCATGATGGCGGTGATCGTTACAGTTTTTTCGTGTGAAAGAGTTTCATCTCTTTTCCCTTTTTCGTAAGTCGGTACCGCTGCAAGGGACTTGTAGGTTTGTGGGGCAGTGTCTGCTCGACAAGTTCCTTATGAAGGGCTGGAAGGAGATATTTTTTTCGAAAGTGCTCATCGTTTTTGAGCCCCATGGCCTTTTGCAACTCCCGGCGACTCATCTCTCCCCGAAGGACGAAGAGAAGCTCAGCTTCCGTGGTAGCTTCCGTGGTGACTTCCGTGGTGGTTGGTAGTTGACCTCCTCCCCTCCCTTGGACCAGGGGATTCCTACGATCCCTCAAGCAGAAACGAGTTCCGTTTGGGGGATTTCGGTGGGTTCCTGCTTCATCGAGGCTGCCGGGGAAATGCTTCTTCCCGGTCTTACATCCTCTCCACAGGCTGACACGGCAAGCCCTGCCGCCAGGATATTTTGTGCGGCGTTCTCGTCGGCATTTGCTTCATATCCGCAAGATAGACAGCAAAACTGTGCCTGAGAAGGCCGGTTATCCTTATCTGTGTATCCGCAGGAAGAACATCTCCTGCTGGTGTTCTGGGGTGGCACAAGGATGAGACATCCTCCCCTCCAGGAGAGCTTGTACTCCAGTTGCCTTCGAAACTCGTACCATCCCTGATCCAGTATGGCCTTGTTGAACCCGGACTTGGCTTTCACGCATCGTCCGGGGTTTTCCAGGGTTCCCGAGGCGGATCCGGACATGTTCCTCACCTGCAAGTTCTCCAGAGCTACCATAGCGTGTTTTTTGCTTATGGTGGTGCTGGTTTTATGGAGGAAGTCCTTTCCTACATTGGCGATACGCTCATGGATCCGGGCTACCCGTTTTTTGGCCTTGTGCCAGTTCTGGGAGAATTTCTGTTTCCGGCTCAAGGCTTTTTGTGCCCTTGCCAACTGCTTTTCATGCTTCCGGAAGCTATCCAGGGGGAGATAGAAGGATCCATCTGAAAGGGTGGCAAAGCGCACGATACCCATGTCGATTCCCACGGAAGAGGAGGAAGGATGTACGGGCTCAGAAACCTCCCGTTCCGTCTGGATGGAGACATACCAGTGATCATTTTTCAGAGACACCGTGACGTTCCGTATCTTCCCAAGGACCTCCCGGCTCTTCCGGTATCGAACCCATCCGATCTTGGGAAGGAAGATCCGCTGATTACCCTCATCAAGCCTGTACCCCTGAGGATAGCGGAAACCCTCCTTCCTCCCCTTCTTGCGGAACCGGGGGAAACCACTCCTGCCATGAAAAAAATTCCCATACGCCTTATCCAGATCCTTCAAAACCTGTTGCAAAATTTGGGAATGAGACTTCTTCAAAAAACATGTCGCAGGTTCCCTCTTCCATCGGGTCAGCTCGGAAGCCAGGTCGTAGTAGTTCAAATTCTTCTTTTCGTCCTCCCAGGAATCACACCTGAGAGCCAGGGCCTTGTTCCACACGAAGCGGCAGCACCCGGCAAATCTCCGCATGAGTGCTTCCTGTTCTCCCGATGGACAAAGTTGAAATTTATACCCTTGAAGAATTTTCATAGATTAATTATACTTGGTCTATGAAAAAAATCAAGGGTATTAGGCAAGGAAGAAGCTGTGCGTTTGAGCTGTATGTCCACTTGGTCTTTGTGACCAAGTACCGCCGTGGTGTTTTGACGGAGAGCATGCTGCCCTCCCTGGAACGCTATTTTTCCAAGGTCTGCGGAGACTTTGAAGCAGAGCTTCTGGAGTGCAACGGTGAGGATGACCATGTGCATCTTCTCATCTCCTATCCTCCGAAAGCCAGCATCTCCAAGATGGTAAACAGCCTTAAGGGAGCCTCCAGCAGATTGCTCCGGAGGGATTTTCCGGAAATCCAGGAAAAGCTCTGGCAAAACGCTCTCTGGTCCCCAAGCTACTTCGCCGCCAGTTGTGGGGGAGCCCCGCTGGAGAAGATCCGGAAATACATAGAAAACCAGCGAGATTAGCCGCCTTATATCCCCGCCCTTACGACGGGGTTTTACGGCGAGAGGGATAAACAAGGGTCGTAAAAACGTCGCCCAAGGTGGTAACAAGATCTTTTCGTATTTGCGCCACCGCTTCTGGCACGATCCCCGAAATTTTCCCTGCGTCATTCACCCCGAGAAGGAGGGTGCCCCCGGAACGGTTAAGAAAAGCACAGAGGGTTTGAAAAACACTTTTGCTTAACCCTTTTCGGGATTCTTTGAATTCTAGCGCAACTCCCTCTCCTTTGCGGAGGAGGGCGTAGAGCGGATGTTTTCCTGTTTCCATAAGATTACGCTAATCTCCCTTCGAGGCCTCTCATAAAAAAATTTTGTTAAATTGCCCTCTTTTTGCACGTGTTTTTCTTGCCCCCAGTGTAGCATAGAAAAAGGTCTTTACGATGTTTGGTAAAAACCCAGTCGAAGGGGATTTTGCAAAAAGGGCGGGATCGGATTTTTTTGCTCCCCTGATTTTTTCTCTGATTTTTTGGGATTTCCATGGAAATGTTGAGCCCCCTCTTTCCTCAGGGTATAATCCACTTTGAAGATACTTGAAACAGAGGATACCCCAAAGCCCGTTCAAAACCAACCCAGCGTAATATCTACGAAGAGCGCATGAAATGGCTCCGGGATGCGGAGAGCGCCATGGAGAGCAGAGGAGGGAAAGGACGACAGGAAGGTTTTGAGGAGGGATTTGGGCAGGGGATAGAACAAGCTAAACGGAAGGATGCCTAGCAGGAGAAACACAGAACCCCACATCACCTGTCTTCTGGGAGGATATCAGTACCCTCATGATCTGCAGTACATGTGAAGGAGCTCTTTATGAATATACAGGAACTCAAAACTCTTATTGCCAAGGGCGAAAGCCTTTACGTGGAGTTCAGAGAGGAAAGCGTACGAGCTAAGGACCTTGCTGCGGAAATTGTGGCTTTCGCAAATTGCGAGGGCGGCATGATCCTTCTCGGCGTGGATGATGGCGGGAATGTGACGGGAATCGAAGAAGAGATGGTGGAAGAAAAAATCATGAACATCTGTCGCACGAGCTGTATTCCTCCGGTGGTTCCCGGATTTGAAACACAAGAAGTAGAGGGGAAAAAAGTTGGAGTGATCCGCATAGAGAAGGGAATTCATAAACCCTATTATACGCTGGATAACAAGTATTATGTCCGCGTGGGAAGTACCAAACGAATTGCTTCGAGAGAAGAACTCCTGAGGCTTTTCGAAAAGGCTGGGAGTTTTCACTTCGATATTTCCCCGGTGGTGGGCACTTCTGTTAAGGATTTGAACCTTGAACGTATTCGGGATTATTTTTTGCAGTACAATGCCTTTGACCTTTTTGAAGAGTCCCCGGAATCCATGGAGAGAGTGCTGGTGAACGCAGATATTCTTACAGAGGCGGAAGGCGGTGTGGCGTGCACTTTAGGGGGGCTCTTGATTTTTGGGCTCCACCCGGAAAAATTTCTCCCTCAAAACGGTATCAGTTTTGCCCATTTCAAGGGGATTGAGCTGACGGACACCTTGATAGATAAGAAGAATGTTTTGGGCAGGCTTCCGGATATGGCGGAGCAAATCATGGTTGTTTTGCAGAACAACATGCTGCGTCCTTCGGTGATTGAGGGAGCCCAAAGGATGGAGCGGGAAGAGTATCCCCTGTTGGCCTTGCGGGAGGCGGTGGTGAATGCCCTGGTGCACAGGAACTACGGCATAGGGGGATCGAAGATTCGGATTTTTATGTTTGAGGATAGAATAGAGTTTCGGAGCCCCGGCAGATTGCCCAATACGGTTTCCGTGGAGAAAATGAAGGTGGGGGTTTCCTACGCCCGAAATCCCTTTCTGGTGAAATATATGGAGAATTTGCGTTATATTGATCAATTGGGAAGAGGGATCCCCATGATCTTTTCTGCCATGAAGAAGATGGGGGCGAAGGAGCCCCTTCTGATGGAGCAGGGGGAGGAGTTTGTACTCGTGCTCTATAAGGCAGATATAGCAAGGCTGAGAAAGTAGCGTCCCCTGCCTTTGCGGTCTCCCCGGGGAGAACGTATAAGCCTGATTATGCTTCATGAATGCTATACTTTTTCCGAACTATTTCGGTAACCGAAAAGGGGACCACCCCGTAGCGTTTCACCTTATACTGAACCCTATAACGAGACAACACTCTTGACATAGGGAGTTCCGAAAACAGCAAAGAAATCCTCATGGATCTCATCAACGCCATAGTCTCCGAAAAAGACCGGTCTATGATTTGGCAGAGATGTCCCCTGGAGAACAGGCGGTTTTTCCTTTGATCTGTGGGTGGCTGTTCCGGCAAGGCGACATCCATTATGACACATAGACACATAATGGGGTGTCACTGTGTAGAGGGGGTTTTTCTTAATGTATACACGAATTAAACCATTTCCTCCCCCAGGCACCTATCCTTTTCCAGAACTTCGAGCTTTGGTTTCTGTTTGGCAAGAAAAGAAAATGACCCTTGAGAATGATGATATTTACAAGGATTTCTTAAAAAAACTACAGCGTGAATGGGCTATAGAGACAGGGATTATTGAACGTTTATACACTTGGGATCGTGGTGTGACTGAAATTCTCATCTCCCAAGGGATTGAATCGTCCATCATTTCCCATCAAGGAGGAGTGTCGCAGGATGACGCTGAGCACATTCAGAAAATAATTGGCGATCATCTGGAAATTATTGAAGGATTGTTTGGTTACATAAAGGGAGAAGAACCCCTTTCCGAATATTTTATCCGAGGGCTACAGGCAAAATTCACATCACATCAAAACTATGTGGAAGCTTTGACGGAAACAGGAATGATTGTTAGAATTCCAGCTCTTAGAGGAGACTATAAAACATCTCCGAATAATCCCAGACGACCAGATGGCGATATGCATGTGTACTGCCCACCGGAACTTGTCAAAGAAGAGATGGAAAATTTGGTTCGTATCTATCGAGAATCTGAACACTCCTATTCTCCTGAAGTAAAGGCTGCATGGCTGCACCATAGATTTACTCAGATTCATCCATTTCAAGACGGAAACGGACGTGTGGCACGAGCCCTTGCATCGTTGGTGTTTATACGGGAGGGATTATTTCCACTTGTGGTAAGAGATTCGGATCGTAAAGAATATATAGGCGCACTCGAAACTGCTGATGCCGGCGATATCGGAAACCTTGTTCGTTTTTTTATGCGCAGACAAAAAGATGCTCTTTTGAAAGCCCTTGGTTTGGAGCAACAGGTTCAGCAAAGCAGGTACGCAGAACAGATCGTTGACTCTGCTCTTGAAATTTTAAGGTCGAAATTCAGTGAGCAGAAAGTGATAGTTTCTGCAGCTTATGAACATGCAAATAAATTACTTGCTGTGACGGAGGAAAAATTCCAGGAACTCGCTGAAAATCTTGATGCTAAACTTCAAGAGATTACTCCTCCGGAAGGAAGGCGCTTTTTTGCCCGAATTACTTTTGCGGACAGTGCTTCCCCCCAATGTCATTATTTCCAAAAACAAATTGTGGAGACCGCAAAGATTTTTGATTATTTTGCAAATCTAGAGAAGTATCGAGCATGGGCCAGAATGACCCTCACAACGGATCAACAATTCGACTATGTAGTGAGTTTTCATGGTTATGGGCACGGTGATACCGGGATTCTGGTTGCATCAGCCTTCACATACGTCAAGGCTCTTTGCGAAGATGGCGGAACGGAGTTCATACATTTGCGTCCTGCCGCAGTTGACTTTTTTCAATTTAACTATGCCGAAGATTACGATAGCATAGCGGATCGTTTTTCTGAATGGCTTAAGGATTCCATGGTTATCGCCCTTGGGGAATGGAAGCGGGTTTTGTAGATGCAGTACATGCGAAGGAGCCCCTTCTGATGGAGCAGGGGGAGGAGTTTATGCTGGTGCTCTATAAGGCAGATACAGCAAGGCTGAAAAAGTAGCGTCCCCTGCCTTTGCGGTCTCCCCGGGGAGAACGTATAAGCCTGATTATGCTTCATGAAGGTTATACTTTTCCCGAACTATTTCTTCCATTTTTCTTAACTCGTGATCTGTGAGAAATGCAAAATGAGTTTTTCTTTTCTTTGCTGAAAGAAAGCCCTTCCCCTGGAGGCAGAGACGAATAAAGAGGTCTATCAAGCGATCCGGCATATCTAGAATGTCCCGAAGGGCTTGCTTGGTTTGGTCATACTTTGCGAGAAAATCCAGCTCTTTTAAAAGCTCCTCTTCTCCCGTACGCTTTACGAAATCGTATAGAGCTTCGACTTGGGCTGTCATATCCATGTATCGGTACCAGGAGGCGGTTTCCCCCTGCACTGTCATCTCTCCCGAATCATCCAGATGGTATTCCATGAGGCGCATCAGGGGCTTTGAAAAGCTTTCCAGGGATTGGTCATAGAGGGGCATGTTTTTCAGCATGGTGGCGGAGATGGGGAAAATGAGCCCCCTGGGAGTAGCTTTCCGCAGGGCTAGAATGTTGTGAATGAGAAAACGATGAATCCTGCCGTTGCCATCCTCGAAGGGGTGCAGAAAGACGAATCCGTAGGAGATAATGGCCCCATGCACAAGAGGGTGTAGCCCCTCTTTTTTCATAATTTTATGACATGTAAGCAGCCCTTCCATGAGTTCCGGCAGATCTTCCGGTTTGGGAGAAACATAGTGTACGATCTGTTTGTAATGAGAAGAGGTTTGGGCTATGTAGTTTTGATTTTTTCTGTAATCCCGATCCTGAAACCGGGGATCCACCAGTTGGTTTTGCAAGTGAAGAAGCAGCTTTTTTTCACAAAAATCCTGATGCTCCGCCATTTCCAGGAGCTGTATAAATCGTTCTATCCGGGATGTGCTGGGTTTGATATGCTCTATCTCGAAGGAAGATGTGGTTTCTTTGTTGTAAAGATAACCCAAGGCGCGTTGGAGCAATTCCGGGGAGTAGGAGATCAGAAGGTTTTCGAAATATTTCTGGAAATTTAACGTGTCCATGGCTTTCAGCTTTTCGGTACGCCGGATGATGGGGCAGAAGGAAGGCTCCCCGAGAAGGTTGTTGATGATCCGTTGGCGTGGAACACGCTTTCCCGAGGGGAGGGCGTAGTATTTTGTATCGTCTAACATGGAGATGTAATTTCCCTTGGTCATCTTTTGCAGGGGAAGCTCTTCTCCGGTCAAAAATTCATAGAGGAACCAGATGGTGCGGGTATATTTTCCCGTGGGTTTTAGGGCGATCCACCTGGTAAGCTCCTCTTTTGAGATTACCTTAAAAAGGGCCGAAAGGACTCCAAGATTAATTCCATCGTATTTTAGTGCGAATTCCAGGTGATCTCCGGTTTTTTCTCCGGGCCAGTAGGATGGGGGATAGGAGGTTTGCACCTGGGTTCCTTGGATGACGGAGCGTAAGGTGCCGGAAGAGCGTACCGAAGAGGCATGCCAATGTGGCAAAACCTTGAGTTGGTGTTGCTCAATCAGAAAAGAGTATCCCGCCGGGCGGTAGGATGTGAAGGGCACCATGATCACCTCAAAAAATGGGTATTCTCCTCGAAAAACAGTTACTAGTAGCTATAAACACCAAAATAAACGTATTGTCAACCGAAAAGATGGCCCTCTTGGCATCCCAAACCTGTTCCTGCCCGGCTTTTTTGACCGGGGTTTGCTTTCCATGAGTCTTCTCCCGGGAGCAGGGGGAGGCAAAGCCCCCGACGCACATGTCGGGGGCTTTATGATGGCAGTTTATGGGGGAAAGATCAGCTTAGGAACTCCCTCCCGACCAATTTGCAAAGGTCTGGGTCATGGAAGAGAGCTGGGCACTGTAGAGTGCGATACTCTGCTCTGCGGCGGCGTATTGATTCCAGAGGCGTACCTCTGTGAGGGATATCTGGCGTTCGTAATCCTCAATACGCTTGTCGATATAACTGATTTCCTGCTGCATAAAGTAGATCTCGCTGGCAATTCTGCCGTCTGGAGTAGAGGTTCCTCCCCCCACGTTTACCGGCACTGCGCTCACCAGGCTTTTCACATACTCTTCAAGATTATCCATGCTTTGGGTCATGAGATCCGCCACGAAGTATTCCGTCCCCAAAACGTGGTGGGCGGAATCATCCGGTAGGGTGACATCCAACCCCAAGCTCTTGAGTACCCCGTCGGTATCCTGAATGTAGAGATCGTCATCCAGATCTTCGCTGATAATGGCCAAGGTGTTGTTTACTATCTTGGAGCGTACCGGGGCGGGAATATCGAAGTCCGGGCTGCCCACCTCCGCACGGATCTTGGCGTCGTTGATCTTCTGGGAGAGGGTGGTGAGGGAGTCTTTGTCTGTTACGGAGATGGTGGTGGTTTTCCCCCCCACGGTGATGGAAAATTCCCCACTTTGAAAACCGTCTCGGATTTCGCTTAAGGGATCTGAAGAATTGGTGAGGGCATCCGTCATCCACTGGTCGTAAAAGGGAACCTCTCCGGGGGTGAGGGCTTCCATGAATTTGGTTTGGTCAAATTCAAGTTTGCCGCTCTTGCCGTAATCCGCTTCTTCCGTGGTGATCCCTATTTCGGAGAGCATGGAGAGGGGGCCCAGGGTGGTGACGGGATCCGAGATGAGCTGACGGAGCCTGTTTTTGGTCTGCCACAGCACGGAGTTGCCGTGGAGAAGCCCAAATTTTTTGTTGAAGTCTTCGGAGGTTTGCCAGTCCTCGGAGCCCTGTTCTACCTGCTGCTCCTCCGAGAGGCGAATGTTGATCCAGTCCATGGCCTCATTATAGGCTTCTACGAAGGTTTCGATGGAGGTGATGGCCTGTTCCGTGTCGAGAACGATGTTCATCCCCACATGGCCGATGTTTTTCAGCTCTAGAGTGGTATTACCCACGAGATCATCAATGGTATTGCTGGAGCGACGAACCTCCACGCCGTTGAGATCGAGAATGGCGTCCTGGGCCTTCACCCAGTGAGCCCCTTCCTCGGTGGCATCCAGATTGAAATATCCAAGAATGTCATCTCCCGTACCCGCCTCAAGGGTGAAGACGTTACTGTGGTAGGAGAAGGAGTTTCCGGTGCCCACGTTGATGGACATTTCCACTCCGGGATCTGCTCCCAAAGGAGCTGTTCCCGTAATCCAGTCGATAACTCCCGTGTCTCTATTAAAGGTGAACTCGGTACCTTCGGTATAGGTGCTCCCCCCTGCGGTGATCTCCAGAGGTTCCGCGCTGGGATATCTTGTTGATGTTAGTAGTGGTGGTGGCCCGATAATCTCGGTAACATAAGTGGAAATATCCGTGGTGGGCGCCCCGGTACCGGAGACGTTTACGGTATTCGAAAAATAAACCGTGTATTCGTCACCCTCCGAGGGATGCAGTCCCGGATCGTTCCAGTGGATGGTGCCATTAACGTTGTCGTAGTCGAAGTCGATTCCCACCCGGTAGGTTCGGTCTCCCGCTTTGATCTCCGCTACGTAGGGGGGATAGTCCCACTTCACCACGTATTCATCCCCCTCGGTGAGGGCTCCCCAGGAGAGCTCTCCCGTGGTGGGATCGTAGCTGTAATCCGCTTTATCTACCGGGGTGGTGCCGTCGGATTCGTAGATGGTTACCGAAGGCGGCACGGATCCCGTGACGGGATCGCCGATGGTGGTGCTGGTGCTGGCGTCTTTCACAAGCCGCTCTTCCGGAGTGCGGGCGAGATAGTCCGTTCCTCCCACTCCGGTGGTGAAATCTCCCCTAAAGGCGGTGACATACCGGGTTGTGGTAGCTCCAAGGCCGGATTCCAGGCTGGAGAGTACCATGCGGTTGTCGATAATTTGGGAGTCTATGGCGAGATCTTGCCCGGTGACATCATCTGTGGCGTTGGCGATTTTGTAGCTTATATCCAGGAGGCTGTCCGTGGTCTCTACCTCAATGGTTCCCCGGCCTCCTCCCACGTTGACGGTAAAGGTTCCCTCCAGGCCGAGGGCCTCGGAGCGGTCGCTTACCCGGGTGGAGATACGGCTTTCGTTCTTGGCAAGCTGTTGGATGTCGATGTCCCAGTTCTGGAGCAAAGCATCCGTGGTGGGGGTGGCGGTAATAATACTGGAAGCCTCTGCTCCCGAGGGGCTGTAGACGGTGAACTGCGCTTCTTTTTGCTTATATGTGGAGGGTTGGGTGAGGCTGGTCAAGGATTGCTGCACCGCCTTGAAGCTTCCGGACATCTCCTGAAAGAGACCGATTTGGAGTTCCAGGGTTTCTTTCTTAGTCTCCAGAGGTTCATACTGCTTGCGTTTTGCCGCAAGGATAGTATCCACCATGGAGCCCCAGTCCATGCCAGAGCTTGCTCCGGTGGACATTTTGAACATAGAGTTATAGTTGTAAGCCATAAAGATCCCCTCCTTGGGAGAGTTGTTTGTAGAGATAATGCAGATACACACCATCGGTATCGGTACCAGAAGGTTTTCTCTAAAGGGAAGAGAAGAGCGAAGAATGAAGAACAAAGAATGAAGAGGGAAGAGGCTTTGCAACTATCCTTTTCGCCATGATTTTTTTGTGCCAACCCCAAATCCACAGGTTGGATT
>NPIG01000932.1_pt1 | contig 10558 bp, 15 predicted proteins | sample 8637441 | NCBI WGS metagenome assembly NPIG01 (sample SAMN07420675, study PRJNA396082) | bioreactor metagenome | isolation source: sample BR6 brine-fed electro-methanogenic bioreactor BR | place: Japan: Kochi | collected 2016-06-14
CATTCCGGGCAGCCGGCTGGGATCTCCCTCCGTATTTGGTGCCGGAGTTCGTAAACGATTATGTCCGGGATATGATCGACGGCGGCCTGGTGCTTGATACCTGGAAGGAGATCAACTCCAGGCTCAACGATTTCGGCATCACCGAAGAGGCGGAGGCGATCCCATGAGCCGGATCAGGATCGTGGATGCCGAGTCCGGCCGTCAGGTCCGGCACACTGTCCGATCAATGGAAGAGGCGGATAAAGCACGCGAATACTACGAGAAACAGACCGGACGCCGGTTTAAGGTTGTGAAAGAGTTTGCCGGGGGGGGACGGCTTGATATCTATCTGTAAACTCAGGCTCTCCGGAGCTCTCTCCACAATCACTACCGGCATCTCCCTAGAGGATCCACGGACCTGGGCTAAACCCATCGCAGTGATCCTCGGGATCGCAGGCGCTGTCCTCGTGGCATCCGCATCCATCAATCACCAGTACTGGGGCTTCTCCAGCTGGCTGGTTGCCAACTCTCTCTGGGTGTATCACGGGATCCGGATCCAGGACGGCTGGCTCATCATCCTGTTTGGGATCTATGGGATCACTGCCGCGTCCGGCTGGTGGAGGTGCCTGTGATGGTAGCAAAGCCAGAACCCTACGAGAATCAGGGAGAAGAAGTTCTCTCTCCTCAGTACTTGCTGCATGATCTGATATGGATTGTCTTCGTCATCGGGGCAGGAGTTGTCCTGGTATTCATCTGCTGGGATCTGTATGGCCCCACCCAGGAACCTGTCATCTCCCAGGCCTCGAATGCCACTGCGTTCGCAGAATGGATTCTGATCCAGCGCGGGGGTGATCTCTGATGACCCGGAAATTCGCCCTGGTATTTGTCACCGGAGAGGCAGCCGATCTCAATGAAAAATTCGTCAGACCCTATGGGGCTGAGGTGGTCGTCGAGATCTCCGAAGACACATACCAGTTCCTGTACAATACCGTCCTGGAGCGAGCGGTCGAAGAGCAACGGGGTGATGCCTGATGACCCGCCTCATCATCGCTAGGAATGTACCTCATCGAACTCGCATAGGTATCCTGCATTTTGATCTGAAGATCAGGCTCTGCGACTATTGCGGCAGCCAGGTAGTAAAGGGGAGGTTATCACGGGGGTATCGCACCTGCAGCCCCGAGTGCAATCAAAAATACTGGGCTCGGGTTAAGGAGCTGGATCGGCTCTCGGGAAAGCGCTCCCCGACATTCTGGCCCTTATATCGGGAAGAATGCCTTAAACGGGATAATTACGAATGCCGGGAATGCGGTGCTGAAGATCAACCAGGCAGATTCCCCCTTGAGGTCCATCACATCACCCCTCTTTACAGGGGAGGGACAAACCAGCTGGAAAATCTTATCACTCTGTGCCATAAATGCCATGTGGCACAACACGCCACTCGGCCCCCGGTGCTGGATCCGGCACAGAAAACAGTGGAGGAATGGGTATGACTCCAGTTGCTGGCACTCGCAACCCTACTGCTGGAGCCACATTAACAATCCTCCTCATAACAACCACTCTACTTATTCTCTCTCAATACACTCCGCTTCCATGGCTGATGTCAGATCTCTCAGGTTTGGGAATCCTCCTTAAAATGTATCTTATACATTTTAGCCATTTTGGGATATTTTTTGCCTTGAATAACATCATCTGGTTCCTCCTCCTTTCCGGCACCCTACAATATTGTATATTAAAACCAAAAGCACTCATTAATCTCTATCTCGTCCTTTTTTTGACCGTCCCTCCGATTATATTTACTTTCAAACTCTTCTTATACGGATCTTTTGACGCAATACCTCTGGCACTTGGGTTCTCCGCGCTCAATTATGCTCTCTATGGGATGCTGGTAATATTTGTATTGCAGACCTTATTCTATAGTGTTATAAAAACAGAATCGTACAAGCTCATTCTCATCATTCTCCTCACCATTGTCGCAATTCTTGCAATGCTCCCTCTTACAACTCTGTCAGTAATTCCTAAGAATTATGGCCTTCTCAGGATTGATACTGTAGGTCACTACCTGGGTTTCATCACAGGGGCTACACTCGCCACTATCCTAATGAAACGAGACATCTTCAACGAACGATATCAGAGAGGATATGTTTTAGGGCTGTTGCTGGTCGTGATGTTCTCCCTTATGCACTTTCCTTATTGGGGGTAATGGAAGTGAAAGAGCAAACAGGATGTGGAGATCGATCATGCCCTTAATGTAAATGATAAATAACTGGGGTGTATATTGTATATACAGTGGTTCAAATGAAACATTATCAAGCAGTCATTGAAGAAAATCTATCGGCCATACAAGAAATGGTTAAAATATATAATTTTAGAGCTGCTTTCGAAATTGTATCTGATCTTACAAAAATATGCACCCTTTTCGATGATGAGGATGGCATATTAATTATGGAAGTGTTGGAGGGGATTTTCTCTCAGGTAGGGCCAATATTTGAAAATTATGAACTATCTGAGGATTTAAAAAAGGAAATCGCCTCAATTACTGTTGGAGAATTGGACAAAATAATGGATAATTATAAATCAAAAAATCAAATTGAGATATATAAAAATTTAAGATATATTCGATCGATCTCGACCAAACTACAAATTGATCAAGTAAGAACCGGAATTCAATTAACCCAACAGGATCGAATTAAACTACCTGAAGTGATGAACAATCTTTTATTGAGATGATTGAGATGCTCGCTCAACGCAAAAAGACACCATCAATAAATCAAGAAATCACGCAAACGTCAATGCATAAATATGAATCAGATTCTGAACTATATCCACAATTGACACACTCCACTCTCAAAGATTTGACGTTAGATTATCGGATTGGTGATACACCACAAAATACCTTTCAACAGTTATTAGAATCGAATCGTGCAACTACAGAGTTTTGTCAGGTAATATATAAGAAATTACAGATTATTGAAAGGCAAAACCAGATGATACTAGATAGATCTCAAAACGAAATGGGATGTGAAGAAGTTTCTGTACCATTCGCCGATGAAGGATTGACAGACGAGCAGGTAAAGGAGCGGGTGCTCACATATTATCAAACCAAAGGTGAGTCCTATCCTTCCGATGTTGCAGTTGCATTAAACTTTGACCTTAAACGTGTGGTTAATGCTGTTTATCAGCTTGAAGAGGAAGGAATTTTGGAGGGATAGTTATTTTGAGACTGCCATATCGTGAAAAGGGCGATGCTCTTGAAGGTGAAAGAATAGCATGTCAAGCGCGCAAGATCATTAATAAACCCCCTCGTCATGGATCATCCTGTCATAAAATTCAGGCAATAACCTTAGAGAGCAATGCATATTGTATTATTGAAAAGTCATTTCGTGTAACCAATCAGGCCTGAGCGGGGGATCTCAGGTCTGACCGCTTAGGGGGCAGCTGCTCATCAACTAGATCTTCTACGAATGTAAGAATGCCTATTACATTTTCTTGAATGGGTATTTCCTCAAAATCCCCAAAAAACCATCCTCATATTTCCCCTCTGGCAGCCGATCTCTTCCCTCCCTGTGTATTCCATCCTGTGAAAAACAGCCCCGCTCAAAACGCCGGGAGAGATGCGGCATTATCGCTCTGATTTGAAAAATAAGGATATATATCCCTCTTTTCAGAAAATTATAACTGAGAGGTTATTGAGGAAGACCACTCCATACACTGCTACACACCCGGCCGCCAGGACAGCTCCCCCGGACCGGTGCTGCAGCTGGCCGGCAGCTGCGATCGCGATCGCCAGGATCATATAGCTCATCTTAATCACCAGGTGTAGCAGCGGCAGCTCGACGAAACCCACCATAAAGGGATTGAGCTCCACCCCTCCGGACAGCAGCACATACTCGGTGGTGGCCACATCAAGGCCTACCAGGAAGGCCAGGGCGAAGAGGCAGATCCAGGTGAGCCGATCGAGCCCGAGATCCAGCAGATGCCCCTGGCCAGCTGTCACCTGCATATCGGCACCACCTCGATCTCCGGCCGCACCATCTGCTTCACTGCTGCAATGTATCCGAGGAACATCAGTTCCTTCTGACCGTCCGGATACTCCCGGATACTTTCCATATAATCCCGGATCCGGTGGAAGGTCTGGACGGACTTCACCTTGACCCGGTATTGCAGGCCTCCAACATCAATCACCTGACCGGCAGCTCGAGCCGGACAATACTTGAGATGAGCCTTCAGTTTCTGCAGGGCATACTCTCCCCGGATCTCCTTTCCACAATATTCGCAGGTATAGCTGCCGGGTTTCGGAGTCATCAATATCAGATGAGATGCTTCTCTTATTTATACGACTCGTCCCTCTGGACCTAGGTGGCTGGATATTACTCTTTCTTCTGCTTACTACCAGAAACATCTCCCCCACGAAAACAACAACTCCTGACACTCCCTCCCCGGATCCCAGTCTCCCCTTCCCGGCAGGGCGGTAACAGCAAAACCAAAGGGGAAGTCGGCCGGGAATTTCCACGGGCGCACCTCACGACGCACCCCATCATCCCCCGTTGTAAAACTCACTCCTCTCAGCAATCTATTGATACAGACGATATATCTATATATAAGATAGTAATTTTACGAACCCTATATAATCACAGAGAAACCTCTATAGAATTGATGATCTTTCCCAGGAGGTGTAGATAAGTTATGATCGGGGATCTCCCCAAGATTGTAATCACGCTCGCGATCGTCGCGGTCGTGGGTATGATCGGGCTCGGCATCTCACAGCAGGCATCCGAGACAGTGCAGTTTGAGGAAGGCGATGCGTTCTACAACACATCAACTGACTTCATTCAGGCCATCGCGGATGGATATAGCTGGATACCCATGCTGATCCTGGCATTCATCGGCGGTGTCGCTATCGCATATGTGGCACGCTTCATGGGCTGGATCGACTTCGGCCGCTGACCAACTCATCCCATTTTTGGAGTATAGGACACATGTCGAACGAATCCTGCAATACCAACAATTTTATGGGCGCTGCGGCCGGCAGCTCCCCGGTGAGCTATCCGGTCCAGCCACCTACCACGATCGCAGAGAACGAACTCATCAACCTGGTCAGGGACTTCGTCCTGGATGAGACGTTGAAGAGCCGGCTTGAATACTATCTCAAATACAACCCTCTTACTCCCAAAGCGACGCACAAGCTCATTTCATTCCTCTGTTTCTCGATCAATGTCGCTGTCACCGTATCGAATATCCCCACCCGTGAGGATGCCCGCAAGCTAAACGCCCGCTACAAGCTCCAGCGGGCACTGCTGCCAAACGGTCTGACCAAATTCGACATGACCGACACCTACCTGCATATCCTGGCAGGTATCGATCACTGCTACACAAACCAGCTCTTCCGTGCAGCCCAGGGCTTCACGATGAAACAGATCCACACCCACACGCTTGAACAAAAAATATCAGATAGCAGGGCCACCTCCCCCCCGTCAGAGGAAGAGGGGAGAACGCTCAGAAAATTGATTCTATCGAGGTAAACATGGCATCTGGCATCGTAGTTCCCCCGGCAATTCTCTTCGGCCTGATCTGCCTTGTGGTCATGCTGATCATCATCCTGCTCCTTCTCCTGCTCAGCGGGAAGCAGGTCCCGAGCATCCAGAACATCAAGACTGCATTCCGAAAGAAGGTCCCGATCGTGAAATTCGATTTCCCTGAGGGGACGACCCGTATCCTGATCCCCGGCATTGAGCACAAGGCTGCCAACTTCTTCAAGGTCGAAGGCCTGCTGAAGTTCTGGGACTCTTCGGGACAGAACTCGCAGCGGCTGGACGGCTATGTGCCGATGTTTAACGTGCTCATGAACTGCCCCGAGTCTGTCGCGCCCAAATATGCAGCCCTCATGTTCGCCCTGGAAGACGAGCTGAGGAAACTGGGTCACCCGCTGGACGGTATCCAGGACCTCTTCTTCTACGTGCTCAACGAGATCGACCGCTCGAACAAAGACCGGGAAACTGCACTCCAGAACGTGCTCCGGATCATCGGGGTGACTGATGCCGGCACAGTCAACCGGCTCCGGGCAGTCGTGAATTTTGTATGGGAGAATGAGAACCTCATCAACGCCCGCATCTCCCGGCCCATCCAGTATGATTATACAACGATTATCCGTGGCTGGGACTCGATGCAGGGGATGACTTCCCGCAACACCGAGCAGATCATGGTCTGCGCAGAAGAGATCGCAAACCTCGATCACGAAAAGAAGGACACATCGATCCTCATGTATGCGCTCGGTTTCGTCATGGTGGTCGGAGTCCTGTTCTTCGTGCTGAAAGCAGGGAATTTCATATGAGGTGAGACAGATGGACGAGGGAACCGGATCAGATGCCCAGATTACCCAGGGCACGTTCTCTCTGACAGATCTCATCTACCAAGACGTGGCAATCCTCTCCCGCCATTGTGCCCGGATCGAAGCAGCCCGGATATGGAAAGGTGACGTCAGCCGGGATGAGTTTACAGAGTTTTACAAGACGTTCCGGGCACTCTTCACCCTCTCCCGCACTCTCCTGGATCCCGGCCGTGCAGAAGCGATCAGCAGCTGGCTGGATCATGTCACCAACGAACGCCTGGATAAGGCGCGTGGGGTTGCGCTGGCCGAATCCATGATCGATGATATCCTGCAGCAGCTGGACGATCCCGCCGCCCCTCCGTTCATGCTCTGGCCCGAGGAGGTATCTGATGCTGAAGAATAGCCAGGACTGGGCCTCGCTCGATTTCGAAAAGGTGCTGCTGGTGAAACTCCTCAAGTTCACCGAGTCCCTGGCATTCTCGAGCAACAACCAGGGAGTAAATGCCATCTACAACCAGGCGCTGGATATCTGGCTCTACGCCTACAGGAAGCTGGATCGCCAGGCGGTGAGAGAGCAGGATGCCAGGGTTGCAGCATATCAGGCAAAGTTCCTCGAATACAAGAACGACACGGCCCGCAGCATCTTTTCCTCGTCTGAGATCTATGTGAACCGGCTCACCATCGATCTCGCGATCCGGACCGTGGGATGTGTGGTCCAGACCCTGGTAAGGCTTGGGATCCTGATGGAGCACTCCGCGATCGCCACTGCCGGGGAAGCATATGTAGAGATACCGGCAGCTGGTGCCGGCCTCCGGGAGGGATCTGATGACACTTTCTGATACCACCTTCCCGATATGTCAGGCAACGCTCACCCTTCCCGGCCGCGCCAGGAAGCTGATCATCCCGTTCGATATCCTCTCTCTCCCCCGTCGCCGCCTGGAGAACCAGCGGAACGCGATCCTCGTCCATACAGGCGACCCCGGATCCGGAAAATCATATGCTGACCTGTACATGGCAGAACAGCTGGATCCTGATTTCGGGATTGACCAGGTCTGCTTCGGCCGGGACGACTTCCTCGAAGTATTCCCCGAGCTCCGCAAGGGCCAGATACTCCTGTACGAGGAGGCGGGCGCGGAATTCGGCGCACGGGACGCGATGACCGGTCAGAACAAGGAACTGTCAAAGATCCTCCAGGTCTACCGGTTCAAGCAGATCCCCACCATCTTCAACCTCCCCCACCTCTCGATGCTTGATCGGAACGGCCGGCGAATGATGAACTACTGGGTCAAATCCGAGTACGTCGACTTTGCCGAGGATGTGGGGGTCGGAGTCTGGTATGTGATCAAGCCTGATGACTGGGAAGACGAGATCAAGCGGTACAAGGTCAGGCTTCGAGATGCAAACACAGGGCTCTTTGCCCGCCTGGATCATGTGAAGTTTCCCAAACCATCACCCCGCCTCATTACGGAATACGAGAAACGCAAATCCGAGTATTTCTCTAACCTCTTCGGCGGCTACTACGAACGCTCGCAGGGAAGGATCGCCCATCTCCAGAAGAAGCAGCAGGCCTCTGCAGAACTGACCTCAGGCGGCACCCCGGATATCGCACTCAGAGAGTTTATCAAATCTCTCAGGAGTGATGACTGATGGGTGGCCAGCTGCCCCGGCCCGGCACCCCCGACGCCTCCGGCACGCCACTTGAGGCAGCCGGCCGGTTTGTCGGTGAAGGCATGTCAGCCATCCAGGCAGCCGCATTCCTCCAGTATGCGAGAATGATGGGATGGCTGACTGCCCAGGGGCAGCTCCGTCTCAATCCAAACGATCCCCGCGCCCAGCAGATTCTGGGTGCGATGCGGGCAACCTCTCCGGCAGCCGCATACTCAACCATCCAGGGAGTGTTCGATGCCATGCGGGGGTATATCGGCACCACCCACCGGGCGGTCCAAACTCTCCCCTCAACAGTCGTCCAGACAGCAAAAACCTCTCTCACATCCCAGAACATCCTCAGCACGGGATCGTCATTGCTTATGTCCTCTCCGATCTGGGCGCCTACCTCGACGGCCATTAAGGCAGCCAGCGGCATATCTTCAGGTCTCGCTCTCTCGGATCTTGAACGCAAGGTATCGGATGCTCACGGATCTGTTGCATCACTTGTGGAGCAGGAGATTAATGCCGGCAATATCAGGGAAACGGGCGGGCGGTATGAATGGATCGGATCAGATGCAGCATACACTACATTCCAGTCCGAATTTGATTCAAGGCTCCAGGCAGCAGAAACCCTTGAACAGACATATGCCCGGCAGACGGAGTCCAGGTTTAGTTTCCTGGGCGGCCAGACTCCCTTTAGCCTGATGGGATCGCTGGGACTGGAATCCACAATCGGGCAATACAACGAGAATGTGCAAAACGCCTCTCCAGGTATGGGCATCATCGGAGACGGTCTGAAAGGGCTGGCCGGATTTGGAAGTGTGCTTGTCAATGCGTTCGATACTGTAACCAGCCCGCACAAGCTGCACCAGTACGGTCAGGACCTGACGACAGATTATTCCGGCTGGGTAGATCAAAATACCCGCTTCTCAGACGGAGTGTGGGGCTCTGTGCAGGCCGGAGCGTATGACATCCCGAAATATCTCGCTGCTTCGCTCAGCCTGCCGTACGGGGTCGAGATTGCTGCAAGGGATTACCTGGACTCTCCATCAACTCACACGGAACGCTTCAGCCAGATGGCAGCCTATGGACTGGTCTCCCAGTATCATGCAGCAGCCGAGGATCCGGTCAGGTTCGGAACCGCATTTGTGGGTTCGGCGATCGTCACCGCTGGCGCCGCGAAAGCCGGGGGGATCGTCTGGAGTTCTCTCCCGGTCCGTCCAGGGATCGCATCAGCCACAATAGGGGATACTACCGTCACAGCGTTTGGCACCGTCCGGAAAGCCGGCAGCGTCGAACGATTCGAGCCGCTGATATCCGGTAGCAAAGTGTCCGGGGAGAAATGGGCATTCCAGAGAGGCACTCCGACCGTCAGGCTGGATACAATCCCAAAAAAGATGCAGCCATACCTGCCAAAATCTCCATTGGAAACCCGGCTCGTCCAGCAGGTTGTCGGGGCGGAACGGCTGAAGATCCAGTATGCGCTTGATGTCCGGCAAATCACCCAGAAAGCGCAGCTGAAGCTCCGGAAAGGATCAGATGCTGCCTTGGAAGTAGTTGAAGCCCACGGGATCCCAAAGGCCCGCACCGTCGCAGACGAGGTTGTCCGGACGCTGATCGAGCATGATGCCCAGCTGTATGGATCAGTGGTGCAGCGCGGCGTCGGTCGCGAACGGGGCCAGCCCGGCCTGCTCCGTACACCCAGGGATTTTGATGTACAGGTCCTGACCCGTGATATGATGATGCCGTTGAAGCGGTCCCTTGTGGAACGGGTGAACCGCATCGCCGGGACAGACACACTGATCCTGCAGAAGAAGAGTGTGGTGGTGAAGAAAACCGGGGAGAAGCTGTTTGATGTGCATTCGATGGACACCCCGGCCTATGGGCCGCTGGATGGAGGATACCTAGGATACGGACTGCGTGCCGAACGGGCAGCCCGGACAACCGAAGGCCTGAAGACGATCACGATCAGCGAACAGGCCAGCCGGAAGCTCCGGGGAGCAATGACCGTCTATCCCGACGTGCAGGTATTCTCCAAATCCATAAAAGTGGGGGGACGGCAGCTGGAGTACAAGGGCAGGATTGCCCCCGAACACAAAGGCCGGACAAAAGATATCGGTGATTTCTATCTGGCAGAAAAGCTCGGGATATCCCGGCTCGATTCATCGCTCAACCCCCTGTCCCGGAGGGCAGGCCGCAGAGCCGATACTGCTCTGGAGAGCTGGCTTGACCAGTGGGGTGACGTTGTGGCAACCCATCTCCGTGACCAGCTCAAAACAGCAAGAGAGGCCGGTATAAGGATAGAATACAATCTCCGCGATCCTATCTCTCCTCCATCCAGATATCCGGTAGGAACCACTCCACTGACATCTCCCGGAGTGCTGGTATCTCTGGGAGATGCGGCCCCGTCACGATACCCTGGCTACCCTACCACCAGGGCGCCAGCCACACCCTCCACATACCCGATCGGCACGTATCGGGTGTCCGGGCCTGCCGTCAGATCCTACCGGCTGACAACCCCTGCCTACAGCCCCGATCCAATCACCGCTACGGGCTATGTGCCGGACACTGTCCCATACAGGCCGGACATCCCGCCGTATAAGCCAC
>NPIG01001663.1_pt1 | contig 10554 bp, 8 predicted proteins | sample 8637441 | NCBI WGS metagenome assembly NPIG01 (sample SAMN07420675, study PRJNA396082) | bioreactor metagenome | isolation source: sample BR6 brine-fed electro-methanogenic bioreactor BR | place: Japan: Kochi | collected 2016-06-14
TCTTCTACATATCTAGTGATTCAATCAGCACTATCTAAAAGGGTTAGGTGACTTGAAATATTAACTGCAATCTTTTGAGCATTTGCAATACTTAATGCAATTGAAATAGTGAAAAGTTTAATGAAAAATCTTTTTTTCGTTTGACTTTTTGCTTTTTCTGCCTAAAAATTAAGGTACGATGTTTATTTGTCATTACCAAAGGGCGCAAAAAACCCAGATTGGCAAATAATCTGTTTTTTTGCAGTACTAAATGCAATCACTGTAATTTTGTTTACTATTTCTTGTTGGTAAACAGTACGTGTTTGGTTATTTTTACTGTTATTTTACTAGACTTGGGCGAAGTACAACTTCATCTGGGGAAATAAAAGTTATGCCCAATTTGTTTAATATGGATACTCCATACATTCTTTCAAAGATTTCGTATGGAGTATTATTTCCTAACTTTCCTCTTTTGTAAGAATTGATATGACTCATCATAAGATTTGTATTCTTTTGATCTAAGTGATTTATTTATTGATATTTTGGGATTACTCTTCTAAGTAATTCATGATTCACTTCACAGGAGCCCTTCAACCAGCTAGCCATAGGATTACAAAAGAAAACTTTTGTTCTAACAATCCCCTCTTCTGTTTCTTCAATCTGTTTTGGAGCTGAAAATTCACTTCCATAATTTCCCAAACACAGAGGAAATAATATTTTAAAGTCTTCATGACCTAGTTTTCCATACAAATCATTAAAGATATCAATAACAGATTGTGCTGTGTTTCTCTCTCTAATAAAGGCTAACATAAAAGAACAATTAACAAAGTGAATAGTAAGTAATACTTTACCTCCTTTAGTGCCTTCAACACTATCCATTTGTACAATAGTAATATCGGGATAATTATCTAAATACTCTAAGTAATCATCATAAGACCTTCCAATGCGACATTTCTTTTCAATTAACCTTTTAGATTTTTTTGTGTTAACTCTCTTTTTAAATCTAACAAGACGAGGATGTTTAAAATTATCAACTTCAAATAATTTTGAATGTTGATATGAATAAAGAGTTCTTTCACAAATAGGTATTTCATATTTATGTGTTTCATAAATATGATGAAAAGATTGTCCTTTCTTCACTAGAGGTGTAATCAAATCATTAGTAAATTTAAATTCAGCTTCATTAATAGCAATACCAGATCTTTTATCTACTAATACTTCTTTATACTGTTTTTGTGCATAAATACTATCATAAAATCTTTTTTCTAAATCACATCTGAATTCATTTTTACATCCATTACAAACATAAGGTGGTTTATCTAATAAAGAACATTCCTCTTTTATATAATCCTTACAAATATAAATGCACTTCCCACAAGTAGAACATCTTTTACCTGGACAATTAAGATTGTCACACATGTAGACTTTATTACAAGTTTTTCTAAATTTACAGTCATTGAAAAAATGGCTCCATTTAGAACCTTTTCTTTTAAGCTGCATATGTTCTCTAACTTCTTTAGAAACGGTAGAAGGTGATCTATTAATTCCTTTAGCTATTTGTTTAAATGATAAAAAATAATTTAAACAAATGTGATAATTTTAAAGTACTATATACAATTCTTTAAAACTCATCATAACAAAAAAGGTTATGATAGCAGTTATATGAGTAATGATTGCTCTCTTGAGGATTGGTGATTTATAAACCATATATACATGATAATGGTGATGAGTGCGATAGAAGAAATCTCAAATATTGGTGAAAATCAAAAAATTACTTTGGATGCTCTAATCATCATTCTTAGAAAGAAAAAGATTACGAAAATTTGAGATATATGGTATTTATCAAGATTTACAAATCGAGTAAAGAAATTATGCAAAATTTTAGATATTAAGTTCTGAAGTCAAGAAATTCCCTGTTAAAATAAATGAGTTCAAAACACTAAATGATAATAGATATGACTAAACTCTTAAAATTAAAATGTAATGAAATAATCCTTTTGTTGCATTGTTTTTTTCACTATTTCTATTAAAAAAACAATAAAAACTTAAAAATTTATGGTAGTATCATAAAAAAAACTATAAAATTTATGATAGCATCATAAAAAAAACTATAAAATTTATGATAGCATCATAAAAAATCAAATTATTTATTTCTTTTATGATAAAATATGGTATAATATACTATATAAAAATATTAAGGATTAAATATATGTATATTAATAGAGCTATTGATTTATCAAAAATACTTAAAAACAAATCTTTATTTTTATTTGGCCCTAGACAAACAGGAAAAACTACATATATAAAAAATCAATTAGCAATAAAACCGGTTTTAAAATATAATTTATTAGATTCTAATATTTTTTTAAATCTATCAAATGATCCTGGGCTAATTAGAAAGACAGTAGAGGCTTATGATTATAAAAATTGTCTTATAGTTATTGATGAAATTCAAGAATTGCCAATTCTCCTTAATGAAGTTCAATTAATGATAGATGAAAGGAATATTAAATTCCTTTTAACAGGATCAAGTGCAAGGAAATTAAAACGAAATTCATGTAACCTTCTTGGAGGTCGAGCTCGTTGGCGAAACTTTAATGCCCTATCTTATTTTGAATTATTAAAAAATGAAGAACCTTTAGATTTAAATTTAATTCTAAATAATGGATTATTACCCAGTATATATTTTTCAGACGAACCGGAAGAAGACTTAATTTCTTATACGTCTTTATATCTTATTCAAGAAATAAAAGCTGAAGGATTAACTAGGAAATTATTAGATTTCTCAAGATTTTTAAAAGTTGCTGCATTATCAAACTCACAAGAAATAAATTATTCTAAAATTGCAAATGATGCACAAACTAATAATCAAGCTGTAATGCAGTGGTTTCAAATATTAGAAGATACATTATTAGGCTTTTTCTTAGAGCCATTTAAAAAATTAGAAACTAGAAAATCTATTAACAGAAAAAAATTCTATTTTTTTGATACAGGTGTTGCTAGAACTCTTAAAACTGGTAAAAGAGTTACCTCATCTTTAGATACAGATTTTGGTGAATACTTTGAACAATTTATTATTTTAGAAATTAAAAAATATCTTGATTATAACAAGCCAAGAATAAAAATAAATTATATTAGAACAAATACTGGATTTGAAATAGATTGTCTATTAAATGAAGAAATTGCGATTGAAATAAAATCATCAAATAATATAACTGCTCGACATTATAAAAATTTAAAATTATTGACAGATAGTTATGTAAAAAGAAAAATTATTGTTTGTACAACTGAATACTATTATAAAGAAAATAATATAGAAATTATGCCCTATAAAATTTTCATTAATGAATTATGGAATAATGAAATAGTAAAATAGTATTAATAAATAATTATACTCATTGGTACAATAAAAAAAGAATCAAAGCTTCACTTGGTTATATGAGTCCAGTAGAATATCGAAAATCCCTTGAAATTACAGCATTACTGTCCAATAAAACGTTTGCACTCCCTGATTGGATAATGTGGTATACTAGATTAAGTAAAATTTAATTTGGCTAAAATGGCTGATCAGTTTATTAGAGTTGGTTTAATTAATATTTTATGAATATATTCTTTTTTTAACAAAGCAAAAACAAAGTCCCCTAATAATTCTTCAACAGAAATAAAAATCACATTTTGTGCTATTTTGTGATTAAGAAACTCATTTAATTGAATAAACTCAAAAATTTTAAATTTTAAGTCAGTAAATTTCTCTTTAATCTTTTCATCAATTTTTCTGCCTCATCAGATAATGTAAATGAGAAGATTGATTATTTAGTAAATAAGTCACCACTAATAAGTGCTTAAGTCACCACTCTTTTTAGTAGCAATTAAAACTGAATAAAATAATAAGTCACCACCTACGAGCTTTTAAGTCACCACTTTGAATAATATTGATTTACAATATCAGTATTATTTTTTTATGGAGGTAGCTTATGGCTAAAATTATTGAGATTAAAAAAGTTTTAGAATTAAATTCTAATAATATTTCTCAAAACTCAATGGAAAAGAATTTTCATATTAGTAAAAAATCTAGTAGGAAAATTCTTTTACGTGCTAAAGAACTCAATGTTTCTTATGAAGATGTAAAAGACATTGCTTATGATGAATTGGTTATGATATTTTTCCCTGAAATCGAAGATAAGCAAAAACTTTACGGAAAACCTGATTACGAAAAATGTCAAAAAGAATTAGTGAAAACTGGAGTTACACTAAAATTATTATGGCAAGAATATTGTGACGTTTGTGAATCTAAAGAATTAATGCTGATGCTGCCTTAGTATCTATTGAAATTTATAATTGGTAAATTCATATAGAGAGTATTGCCAATTATTATATTTTTTTAGATTAGATAAATTTATCAATATTTTCTGTGGTATTAAGCTCACAATCTCATTTTTTTAAGTACTAAAATATCTTATGAATTTGATTTAATTAGAGTATTTATTTTGATTCTATTATAGATGCTAATAAAATTTTTTGTTTAGATATAAGTGTTTTTACTGATACTTGAAGGTATCTGTACAGATGTATGATTGGTAGATAATATTAGCATTGTAGTTATATGGTGGAAGTTAATTGTATATATTGTAAGTATTTATTTTGATTATCTGCATTTATCGAATTAAATATACTTAATTGTTGACATAAGATGCGTCATAATGTATAATTTTTTTATATGAAAACTATTTAATTTTTAAGGAAAACAAAATTATGAAAAAACTATTAACAATATTAACATTATGCACTTTAGTTATTACATCTGTATTTGCAAAATCTGCCCTTGTAAATCTAGTTACAAATGTTGAAGAAGTAGAAGTCTCATATGATCTTTATTATAATGATTCAAATATAGCAGATGGAACAACTGATTTCGCAATTAATATTTTAAGTCCTTTGAACGAAGGCGGAAACACAAATCCATTTAGACTTGTTGCAACAAGTAACATGAATAAAGATTTAGCAATAAATGTTGATGTAACTCCTCATTCATTTAAAACTACTATTAATGAAGGTTCAGAAGTTGTTGATTCTGCTATTACTCCTGAAGTTAATGTTTTACTACCAATGAGTATATTACCTGCTGGTAAAAATGATAATGAAACAGTTTATGTTTTTGTTTTATCTTGGACTGGTAAAGATAATCTTGTAGCTGGTGATTATGTTAGTAATGTAGATATTGAATATACTATTAACTAAAAAAAATAATTAAAATTATATGATACAGTTTTGTTGGTACTAAAATATCAATAAGGCTGTTTTTTTTGTTGAAAAGTTAAATTTAGGTGATTATAGCTATTTAACTCCATATTTTGTTTTGTTTTTTAAATACATGTATATCGTCAATGAAGTTTTGATTTATTTTTGTATAATTCATAAAAAACCTTTAAAATGTATGATAATTAATTTAATTGTATTCTCTTTAGATACCGCTTCAAATTTTTACCAATATATTTAATCATTTGAGAAAATATATTTTCATAGTGGACCCTTTTTTAGTTGAAAATTTAAGAAAGCTAAAGTGCTTTTTGAGATTAATTTACGAAAGATAGCTATTTTATACATAATAATACTTTTTTATATTTTCAATTTACATATTAGTAATTGTTATGCAATAAATAACTCCTTAGTATAATCTAGTAATTTTTAAAATGAAATGGAAATAATGATAATTATAATAAAAAATTTCTATAATTATTAATTAACCTACCTTGAATTGACACTATTTAAAATAATGGTAAAATACAAAAAAGAAATTAAGAAAAATTTAAGAGATAGGGAATTTGAAAGTGTTAAAAATTGTTTACCCTTTCTTTATGAAAAAAAACTATATGTAAAATGAAAAATGGATTTAGAAAATCTAATTAAGTAAAACAAAATTTTTATAAATATATATATATAAATTGTTATGGTAATCTGATTTTTAAAAAGGAACATTAAGTGTTAAATTACAACTCTATAGTAAAATGTGATAAGAAATCTTCAATTGAATATAAAGAAATGTTTAAAAAGTTTGAAGAGAGTTTAGAAAATCATAATATTGAACTTCATAGTTTTGCTTTAATTAAAGATGATAAATTACTTTTAGAAGAATATACTGAATTTCAAAATGAAAATGACTTACATAGAATGTATTCTATTACAAAAAGTGTTGTAGCTATTGCTATAGGATTTTTAATTGAACAAAATATAATAAAACTTGATGATAAAATTTATACCTTTTTTAAAGATAAAATAGATGAAAATACTGATAAAGAAATTTTTAATATGACTATTGAAAATTTACTATCTATGAAGACTTGCTATAAAAGGACTTCTTATAAAAAAGATTTATCTTTTGATTGGGTGAAAAGTTTTTTTGTAAGTAAGGTTGATCATAAATGTGGAACTGTTTTTAATTATGATAGTGCAGCATCACATACACTTTGTGCATTAATAGAAAGATTATCTAATAAAGATTTTATTGAATTTGTTAATGATGTTTTTTCTCCATATTTTTCTTTTAGTAAAGAATCTTATGTTCTCAAAGATCCTTTCGGTGTATCTATGGGAGCAAGTGGTCTTTATTGCACCACAAGAGACTTAATAAACTTTTCACTATTTTTAGAAAAAAATTGTTATAATTTAATTGGTTTAGATTATTTCAAAAAGGCAACATCAAAAGTTGTTGAAACAAAAGATAAGGCAATAAATGAGATAGAAACGTACGGTTATGGATATCAGTTTTGGGTTTCAAAAAATGATGGATATTTTTGCTATGGATTGCATGGTCAATTAATAATTATAATTCCAAGTCAAAGTTTTATAGCTATAACAACAGCTAATACAAAAGATGTGCAAAATTTATTTGATGATATTTTTAATTATTTTCTATATCCTCTATCTACTATTTAGCTTTTGTAATTATATAGTATTTTTTATTCATTAAACTCTGATTTTCAATTGAAAATTGGGCACGAAATAAGACCTCTAATTATTAAATAAATAAAATAGAGGTCTTTAGGATATTATAATGTATATACCTTATTATCAGTTGATTTTATTTCTAGAATATAAGGGGAGGCTAAATAGATATTTTAAATTGAATTTGATTTTGTAACATTTCTATTCTCTAGCTTTTTGAGGAACTAGAAACAAATCTGATAAATCGTAGCCTTCTTTTATTGCAATATCTTTCATTTTTAAAAAAATCTCTTCATCCAAAGTAGGTTCTCTTGATAAAAACCAAATATATTTTCTGCTATTACTACCAACTAAAGCCCAATCATAATTTTCTTCATCTAAAGCAATAACTAGATAGTCAGCACTAAATAATGAGAAAAATTTGACTTTCAATGCTCCAGGGATTTCATCGTTTGGTCTCCATGCTATTGCTTTTACTGAAGTATAAGGACCATCTAAACTTTTTTTAAACCCACTATTTACTACTTTAATTCTACCATCTTCTCTTAGAGAATACTCTGCTGTAGCACCAAAAACATTCTTCTCAAATCCACTTTGAAATCTAGCTATTTCATACCATCTTCCCAAAAATTTTTCTAACTCAAGTTTTTCCACAGTGTTTAATGGATCATCTTTAAATTCATTTGTAGCACAGCTTACAAAAAATATAGAGCTAATAATCAATATAAGTAATAAAATTTTTATTTTCATAAAATATCTCCTATTTCCTTTATATATTATCACAAAAAACTCGGTGTAATGAAATAAAATTAGTTTTATTACATATTTAGATAAGATAACATAATTAAAAATATTCCTATTTTCTAAAGAACAAGGTGATGACGAATAAACTTGACTTTACATTTTGTACAACTTATTATGAAATAGCAATTTGTTATAAGATTTTGATTATCAAATTTGACAGGATTTAAATGTCTTATTATAAAAACTATAAGGAGTTATATATTCATTTATACTGCTTTCTTTTTAACTGTCATTTTTAATGCTTTAGTTCTCAAAAATTATTATGTATTTACAAAAAAAGTAGCTTTGAATTGATAAAACAAGTCAAAATAAAGAATTGAATTGAATTAAATTAAATTTAAATGATTAAAAAATTTTTAATCATTAAATGGAGAAATAATGTATAATAATATTCTTGAGGTTCCATTAAAAACAGCCTCTATCTATCCTAAAAGAATATCCCATAAATCAAATATTAAAAAAAATATTCCAAATAGAACTTATGGAGAATTTGTTAAAACTATAGCCTTATTAACAGCGGGGTTTGAACATTTTGGTATGAAAAAAAGCGATCATATCAGTTTTTTTGTAAACAATCGTTTTGAATGGATAGTAACTGATTTTGCAATTATGGCATTAAGAGCAATATCTGTACCAAGGGGGTCTGATACAACACCAAAAGAATCTCATTTTATCTATAATCATTCTGATTCGAAATATCTTATTGTTGAAAATGTAAAACAATTATCTGAATTAATAGAAGTATTTGATGAAAGCGATTGGAATAGCTGTAAAAGTCTTTTTATAATAGATGAAGGTGATATTTCTAATATTCCTGAAAATTTAAAAAATAAAATTCATTTTTATAAAGAAGTTTTAGAATTTGGATCTCCTAAATATGAAAAAGATCCTCAAATGTTAGATAAGCTTTCAGCAAAAATTAAAGCTGAAGATCTTTTAACTATTGTTTATACTTCAGGAACTACAGGTAATCCTAAAGGGGTTATGTTAACTCATTCAAATTTCCTTCAAAATATTCATGCGAATACTCCTCGATTAGGAGTTGATATAGATCGTCCTGAGGTTTCGGTAGTGATGCTTCCTTCATGGCATGTTTATGAAAGAGCCTTTGAATATTGTGCATATTCTGCAGGAATGACTCTAGTTTATTCAGCTCCAGGTAGATTTGGTGTAGATTTAATAAAAGAAAAACCTCAAGTATTAATTTCAGTACCAAGAATGTGGGAATCTATTTATCAAAAGATGCTTAAAACAATAAGCACGATGTCTGCTTTTAAGCGTACTTTACTATTATTGTTTATTAGATTTAATAAAACATATCTTGTTTCGAAGCAATATTTAAAAGGTGATTATATATCATTAAAGAAAAGATCTTGGATTAGGAAGGTTGTTGCTACAATTTATCATTTTGTTAGAATAATTCTTTATTTCCCAGGTCATTTTTTTGCAGGTAAAATTTTCAAACCTTTTATGGTAAAATTAGGAGGACGTTTACGTGTTGCAACTTCTGCAGCAGGAGCTTTGCCTAAATATATTGATGAGTTTTTTAATGCCTTAAATATTCCTTTAGTTAATGCATATGGAATGACTGAAACCGCACCTGGTATTTTAAGCAGAACAATAGAACATAATACTTTTAATACAACAGGAATTCCTTTTGATAATACTGAGGTTGAAATTCGACGAGAAGATGGATCTATTACTAAAATTGGTGAAAAAGGTGTTGTGTTTGTACGTGGACCTCAAGTTATGCTTGGTTATTATAAAAACAAAGATGCTACTGATAAAGTTCTCTCAAAGGATGGTTGGTTAAATACAGGTGATTTGGCTGTAAGAAGTGAAAATGGTGAAATTATAATTGTTGGTAGAATGAAAGATACTATTGTTCTTATGGGTGGTGAAAATGTTGAGCCAGAGCCTATTGAAGAAAAAATGAAAGAAAGTGTTTATATTGATCATGCAGTTGTTTTGGGTCAAGATAAAAAGCAACTTACTGCTATTGTTGCTGTAAATGAAGAAGAATTAATGAAACTTGCAGCAGAATTAAAGCTTTCATACGAAGAAATAATTCTTGAAGGTAAGGGCTCTATAACACATGAAGATATCATGAGACATTTGATGAAAGAAGTAAATTCTTTAATCAATAAAGAGCATGGTTTTAAAAATTTTGAATTTGTTACTAAAATTCTAGCAGTTAAGAATGATTTTCTTGTAGGTAAAGAGCTTACTCAAACTTTAAAAATAAAGAGAAAATATATCGAAGATAGATATCAAAATCTATTAAGCCATTTACAAGATGATATAAAAAAGCATCGTAAAAAATAATAATCTAAATTACTTATTTATATATTATAACTGCTATTTTTTTTAAAGTTTATTTTTATATCTTTAAATAAAGATAGCAGCTTTTTTATTTTAAAATTGATTTACTTTTTGCAATTTTGAAAAAACTATATTATATAATCATTATTATATTTGATCTAAAATCTATTATCGTTTTTAAATATTAATAAATAATTAAAGTATATATATATTCAAAAATCGTTAAAAAGCTTTATGGTGTTGACATTATTTATTTTAAATTATGGAATTTTCTTTTTTATATGTTTTATCAGTAAGTGTGTATGAAATTTAATATTGTTTAATTTGTTAAATTTTATAAATATTTTTACAATAAAGAAAAGCAATTCAAACTGAATTGCTTTTCTAATTGTTAGTTTTTAAATTTTAAATTTTTTTTTATATTATATCCATCTTATTGGATTGAATATTCAATTCTAACGTTACTTTCATGGTCCCCTGCAGGAAGGTCTTCATTACCACTCCAGC
>NPIG01000447.1_pt5 | contig 10553 bp, 8 predicted proteins | sample 8637441 | NCBI WGS metagenome assembly NPIG01 (sample SAMN07420675, study PRJNA396082) | bioreactor metagenome | isolation source: sample BR6 brine-fed electro-methanogenic bioreactor BR | place: Japan: Kochi | collected 2016-06-14
GCACGTGCTCCTCTTCGAAACGCTCCCGCAACGTCCCGAGCGCCTGCGCGGCCTTATCGGCGTCCGGCGCCTCGACCTCGGCGCCGTCGGTGATGATGCCGTCCTCGTGCTCGATCCCGAGCTCGTCGAGGAAGCAGGCGAGCAATGCCCGGCGGTGGACGAGGTGGAAGGACATCAGGAGCTGGACGCCCGTGTCCTCGGGGATTCCGCCCTCGGCGATCAGGCTCGCGCGGCGCGCCTTCGAGAGCTTCTCGAGGTAGGCGACGCGGACTCCGCGGGCCGCCATCCACGGCACGAGGGCCGCCGCCCGCTCGTGCCGGTCGAGACGCTCGTCCTCCCAGAGCGAGAGCGCGACGGTCGCGCGAGTGTCGCGGTCGAGGGTCTTCCAGATCTGCCTAGCGGTCCACTGCCCCATGTCGTCCTCCGATGCCGCTGACGCGGCGAGCGCCGCGAACGGGCGGACACGGTAGGCCGCGCCGCGCGAACGGTCAAGTCGGGGCGCCGGGCCGAGCCCGCAGCCCCCCGGAGCGCCGCGCTCGAAACGCCGCCCTCGAAACGCCGCGCTCGGTGATAGGCTCTGGCCGGCACCCCGCCAAGGGAGACACTCGATGCTGAAGCCGCGCCACCTCGTCCTCGCCGCCCTGCTCCTCGTCATGCCGTGCGCCGCGAGCGCCACGGACGGCCTGACAGAACCCGCCACCGGGATGACCTTCGCCGGAACGCTCGACGCGGTCGAGCTCGGCGAGGGCACGACACTGGAGCTCACCGGCGTCGGGGTCCGAAAGAAGCTCGTCTTCAAGGTCTACGCATTCGCTCTGTACGCCGACGCGGGCGCACTGCGCTCCGGCCTGGACGCCTACCGGGGGCGCGACGCGGACACCCTGCGCGCCGACGACGCCTTCTACGAGGACTTCGTCAACGCGAAGGTGACCCGCAGCGCGGTCCTGCGTTTCGCGCGCTCGGTCTCCGTCGAGAAGATTCGCAACGCGTTCGACGATGCGATCGGCGACTCGGTCCCGAAGGACGACCCGGCCCGCGAGGCCTTCCTCGCGCTCTTCAGCGGTGAGATCGACAAGGGCGACGAGTTCCGCATCAGCTTCGGCCCCGAGGGCGTGATCCACGTCGTCGGCAAGGGCACCGTGCGCGGGAGCGTCGAGTCGCCACCTCTCGCGATCGCGCTGATCGCCTCCTGGCTCGGCGAAAAGCCCGTCTCGGAGGACATCAAGGAGGGCGTCGTCGAACGGATCCCGGAACTCCTGTCAGCCTCATAGGCTCGGAGTCCGAACGCGGACGAGATCTCCGCGAACCCACTCTTGAACGGATCGCCTTGTTCTTCCTATATTTGGCCGGGGGGCTCACGGGAGATCCGAGTGGCCAGAGCGACACCGTGCACCGCCGAGTGCGGCGCGCCTGCGAACGAGGGCGCGCCCCTGCTTCGCCTGCTCGGCGACCGCTCGCTTCCGCGGACGCGCCTCGCCACGCTGCTGCGAAGNNTGGGCGTGCACTCGCCCAAGCGCGTGCCGCGCGTGCGGCGTACTCCCACCCGGCGATGAGCCCTGGACTCGCCACCGAGCTCGCCCAGGACCTGCCGTGGGGAGCGCTCGCCGACGCCGCCCGCGAGCCGCTCGTGTCCCCGGGCGTGCGCTCGGCGATCGAAGCGGAGCTCGCCGGGCGCTGGGAGCTTCTGACGCGGGGTGAGCGGATCGCCCTCGCCCGCCGGGCGACGACCGGGACCCTCCGCGCCGCGTTGCCCGGGGAGTGCGATCCTGCCGTCCGGGAAGCGGCCAGGGGCAACCCTTGTTATCGTCTAGGATTGGATGCCGCGCCGGCGGCGTCAGGAGCCGAAGATCATGGGGCGTAGATCGCGACGCCGGAAGGCGCGACCGGCCCCGCGCAAGGAGCGTTCTTCGAACGCCACGAGCGTCCTCGAGCCACCTCTCGAGGATGTGATGGAGCAGGAGGCGCCAGCCTTGACTCCCGATACAGACCGTTCGCCGAATGCCGATCCCACGGTGGACGCGGGCAACGAGACGACCTTCGGGGGCGAACTCCGCCGTCAGCGCGAGCTACGCAAGATCACTCTGCGCGAGGTCTCGGAGTCGACGAAGATCAACCTGCGCTATCTCGAGGCCCTCGAGAACAACGACTTCACCGACCTCCCGGGAGGCGCGTTCACGATCGGCTACGTCAGAGCCTTTGCGCGTTGCATCGGCGTCGAAGAGACCTCGACCCTCGACGCGTACCGCTAGGAGCGGCAGCGGCAGGCGGAGACGCGCAAGCCGGACGGCCTGACACAGCTCTACGACCACTTCGACATCGAGCAGCAGTCCGAGGATCGGAGGCGCCGCCGCGCGCGGGTCGCCGTCATCCTGCTCGGCGTCATCGTCCTGCTCGCCGCGATCGCCGGCGCCGCGTACACCGTGAACAAGTTCTTCACACCCGGCGGCGCGCCGAGCGCGACCGTTCAAGTTCCTCTGACGTGAGCAGCGCTCCGTCGCTCAGCGAGAGGCTCATCGAAGCGGTGCGCAGCGGGACGGCGCGCCGCGAAGTGCGCCTCGCTGCGGCGCGCGGCGCCCTCCCCTTGGGCGCCTCCGAGCTGATCACGCTTCAGGTCCTGCTCTACGCGGACGCGGACACCGAGGTCTCCTCGGCCGCGCGCCAGTCTCTCGAGGCCGTCACGCCGGCCGACGCGAACGAGCTCGCCGCGGAAGACGACGCCGGCCGCGACTGCCTGCACTTCCTCGCAGGCTGGGTCACGCGCTGGCCCGACGCCGGCCCGCTCCTCGCGCGCCGCGCCGACACGGCGCCCGAGACGCGGCAACTGCTCGTCGCGAGCACGGACCCGGCCACACTCGAGGCGCTCTCGTTCAATCAGACCGTCCTGAGCCGGGACGAAGGGCTGGCAAGACAACTCCTCGAAGCGGAACAGCTCCCAGCCCGCGCGCGCACACAACTGCTCGACTTCGTCGAAGAGCTCGAGAAGGACTTCGCGCGCGAAGAACGTGAAGAACGCGACGGCAAGGAGCAGGCGGAACGCGCGACAGAGGAGGAGGGCGAGGACGCGGAGGGGCTCGCCCCCGCGAAGGACCCGTTCCTCGCTGCTCTCGGCATCGACGCCGAGGTCGAGTCGATGCTGCCGAGCCTCGGCATCGACATCGAGGTCCTGTCCGAGCGCAGCGAGCTCCTCGGAGAAGTCGAAGACGACGACGATGAGACGCTGATCACGCGGCTAGGCAAGATGAATGTCGGCCAGAAGCTGCGCGTCGCCCTTTTCGGCAGCAAGGAAGAACGAACGATCCTCGTGCGCGACAGCAACCGCATCGTCGCCGCCGCCGTGATCAAGAACCCGAAGTTCACCGAGTCGGAAGCCGAGGCCGTCGCGAAGAGCCGCAACGTCAGCGACGAGGTCTTGCGCCTGATCGGCCGCCAGCGCGAGTTCGCCAAGAACTACTCCGTGCAGCAGAGCCTCGTGCTCAATCCGCGGACGCCGCCGGAGATCGCGACTCATTTCATCAACTTCCTCAACGACCGGGACATGAAGATGCTGATGAAGAATCGAAGCGTCTCGGATCGTATTCGACGTCTCGCGCGCAAGACCTTTCAGGTGCGGGAGGCCCGACGCTCCGGGAGAAAGCCGGGGCGTTGATTGCGACGCCCGCGGAGCGAGAGTGGCGCGACCCCACCCCGCCGCCCCAAGTTGCGCTAGAGTAGTGCGTCTGGGAAGACAGGGTTGGCGCGAGAGAGAATGTCCCATTGGAACGAGCCATGCGTGCCTTGAAGGCTGTTCGTCAGCAGCTGCGCAGCTACAACCTCAAGTCGGGCGTGTTTCACTTCTACCGAGGTGAGCACGGTCCCGCTGCGGAGTATCTGACGCGTGCCCTGACCGAGGAGGACGACCGCCTGAGTTCGGCGGATCGTCGCTCCGCCCTGTACTACCTCGTGCAGACCCGCATCGGCGCCGCGACGCGATTCGAGCAGGGCGGCGAGATCGAGCGCGCGATCGCCGAGTACCAGGTCGCGCTCGAAGTGATGCCGGGCTACCCCGACGTCCACATGCGCCTCGGCAACACCCTGGTCAACGCGAGGCGGTGCGAGGAAGCCGTCGAGCAGTACCGGCGCGCGGTCGAGATCAACCCGAACTACGTCGCCGCGCACGTGCAGCTCGGCTTCACGCTCCTCGAGCTCGAGCGCGCGAACGAAGCGAGTGAGAGCTTCCGCGCAGCGCGCGCCGCGCAGGAGGCGATCTGTGCGAAGAAGGTGGCCGAGGCGGAAGCCGCGATCGCCTCCGGTGCGACAGAGACTGCGCGCGACATCTACCAGGACGCGTTCTACGAGGACCGCACCCGCTTCCAGGGCCTGCTGCGAGACGGACTTGCGCAGCTCAAGGCCGAGAAGTGGGAAGATGCCGCCGAGGTGCTGCACGAGGCGACGCTGCTCTGCCCGCGCTACGCCGACGTGCGCAACTACCTCGGCGTGGCACTCGCCGAACAAGGCGAGACGGCTGACGCGATCGACGCGTTCGAGCGTTCGGTCNNATCTCGTAGGCTGGCTGAACCTCGCGTACGTCAGCCACGAACACGGCGATCTGAAGCGGGCGCGCCATGCGCTCGATCAGGTTCTCGCCCGAGAGCCGGACAATGCCCCCGCCCTGCACCTTGCCGAGGTGCTCGAGGGCGAAGCCGCGGGCAGCGGACAGAAGCGTGGCGGAGGCTCGTCCCCGCCATCGGCACAGGGGAAGTGATGAGCTTCGTCGCGTTCGGTACGAGCGACAAAGGCCGCATCCGGCCTCACAACGAGGACGCCTTCCTCGTCGACCAGGAGAGCGGCGTCTTCGCCGTGGCCGACGGCATGGGCGGTCACGCGGCCGGTGAGGTCGCGTCACGACTCGCGGTCGAAGCCGTTCGAGAAGTGTTCGAGAACGCGCACCCCGACGTGGAAGTCCCCGCGCTCGTCATCAGTGCGGTCGAGCGCGCGAACCGCCGCATCGCCGAACGCATTCGCGAACACCCGGAGTACGCCGGCATGGGGACGACCCTCGTGCTCGCGCGCATCGAAGCCGATCGCCTGATCCTCGCCCACGTCGGCGACTCGCGCGGCTACCGGATACGCGGTGGCCAGATCGAGCAGCTCACTTCGGACCACTCGTTCGTCAACGAGCTCGTTCGCCTCGGGATGTTGTCGAAGGAGCAGGCTGCCCGCGACCCGCGGCGCAACGTCGTCACGCGCGCGCTCGGCAGCGGCCCCTCCGTCGTACCGGATGTGATCCAGCAGCAGCTCGAGCCGGGCGACACGCTCCTGCTCTGCTCCGACGGCCTGAACAGCATGATCGCAGACGAGCTCATCCTCTCGACCGTCGAAGCCCACCGCGATCAGCTCGACCAGTGCTGCGCACGTCTCGTCGAGGCCGCGAATGCCGCGGGAGGCGAAGACAACGTCACCGTCGTCGCCATCGCCTTCGCGGGCGCGCCCGAAGCCGCGATCACGGCGGAGAACGACACCGAGGCCGTCGAGCAGCCGAGCGAGCTGCCCCCAGCGAGCTCGCCGGGCGACGGTTCTCCCGTCTGAGACACGGCCCCGAGGTACGCCGGGCGTTTTCTTGACCGCCCCGAAGCCGCCCCCTATAGTCCCCGAGTGCCTTGTCGATGGGCCTTGCTTAGAGGTAAGTGTCGTGATTCTGGCTTCTTACGCTCGCCGGCTGCTTCCCGCCCTCCTGCTGGCCGCTCTCCTTGCGAGCGTTCCGTGCTCGAGCGCCGAGGCCCCTCTGGCGAGGATCGGCCGGCTGGCAGAGCTCGAGACCTTCGCCACGCGCGCCGGTCTGCTCGGTGACGACCTGAGTACCGCGCTGGCGGGCCCCGGGGCGACGCGGGCTCCGAGCTGGATCCGGCAGCGTCCCCCGGAAGGCACCGCGCACGGGCTCGTCGCCGACGACCCCGCGCTGCGCATCCACATCGCACCCGAACTGCACGCCAGGCTCGCCGACCGCGACGGGGACGCTCTCCCCGACCGCCTCGAAGTCGCGAGGCGCCTCGCCGTGCGCACGCTGCGCACGACGCGCGCGCTCGGCCTCCCGTTGCCGACCGACGACGGAGACGGCGAGATCGACCTCTACCTCGTCGATCACGCGGGCATAGTCGCCGGCTACACCGTCTTCGAGCGCAAGGAGTTCACCGGCCGCGGTGCGGCGGGCTTCGCCGTCGTCGACGCCTCGATGGCCCACGACGACGCTGCGTTCGCCGGCGCGGTCGTGCGCGGGATCGCGCGCCTCGTCCTCGGTGCGCTCGACGCCGAAGCCCCGCCGTGGTGGAGCGAGGCCAGCGTCACGTGGCTGGAGGCGCGTCTCAGCGGCCCCCCGACGCGCATCGCACGCGCGATCGAGGCCCGCTGGAACCACCCTGAGCTCGGCTTCGACGTCACCGATCCCCTGCTCGCACGCGGAAACGTCTCGCTGTTGTGGTCGCTCAGGGATCGCGAGCTCGAGACCCGCCTGCTCGTCGAGAGCTGGCGCGCCCTCTCCGCGCGCGGCGACGAGCGCGACGCGCTCTCCACCATCGACAGCCACGCGCGCCTGACCACGGGTCTCGACCTCGCCGCGCTGCAACAGCGCGCGGCCATCGTCCAGCTCGTCGAGGGACTCGAGCCGAGCCGGCTCGGCGAACGCGTTCAGAATCTCCCCGTCCTCGAGCGGGAGCTCACGCTGCCGCTCGCGCGCCACGGGCTCGCCCTGATCGGCGTGTGGCCGGACCAGCGCGACCCGGAAGGGACCGTGCTCGGTCTCGACAGCAGCGACAGCCCGCTCGAAGCGCACCTGCTCGCCGAACGCCGCGAGGGCGGTTGGGACAAGGTGCCGCTCGTCAAGGGATCGACGGCGGAGCTCGAAGTCGCCGTCCCCTGGCGGGACTACCTCAGGGCCTACGTCCTGGTCACGCGCGCGGCGAGCGAACGCGCCGCACCGGCGAGCGTCACTCTGATCGCGGAGAGCTTCGGGCCCCGCGCGCCCGTCGCGCTTTCCTCGCTCGCCGCCCAACGTCGCGGCGATGGCGTCGTCGAGATCTCGTGGGCCAGCGCCTGGGAGGCGGGCATCTTCGGGTGGGTCGTCGAGCAGGCGCCGTCTCCGGACGGCCCGTGGACGATCATCAGCACGCTGCCTCTGCCAGCGCTCGGCTTCCCGGATTCCGGGAGCGGCTACTCGATGCTCGAGGAGCGGGCAGCGCGAGCCTTCCCCTCCTACTACCGCGTCGTCGCTCTGACCGAGACTGGGCTCCGCGTCACGGGGCCCATCGTCGCCGCAGGAGGCCTGGCAGGCCGCTAGCCTTTCGAGCCGAGCCCTTCCCCGGTGCAACGCCCAGCCCTTCGCGATAGACTCCCGCGCGGAGGTCACACCCGATCCATGCGTCTCCTGTCTTCAATAGCGCTGTCCTTCGCGATCCTCTTCGGTGCGCACGCCTCGTCGTTCGCCACATCCCCGACAGCTCCTGGCGAGACCAAGGCCGATCTCGTCGTCATCGACGAGGACTACGAGCTGAAGTCGCACGACGGGCTGACACTGCGCGGCCTGATCATCCGCCCGGAGCTCGCCGAGGCGCGGCCGCTCCCGACGGTGATCGTGCTCCACCCCCTCGGACGCACACACGCCAACGTCCTCGACTTCGCCGACCGGCTCGCCAACCGAGGGATCGCCGTCGTCGCGCCCGATCTGCGCGGTCACGGCGACTCGCTGGCACTCGCCGACGGACGTTTCCTCTCGTTTTTCCTCAAGGACCTCAGCGCGCTGCACGACGCCGTCGGTGATCTCGAAGCGATCGTCGACGACATCACACAAGACGCGCGATTCGACGCGGAGCGCATCGCCTTCGTCGGGATCAGCCAGGGTGCGCTCGTCGCGTTCGAAGAGGCCGCGCGGGACCCGCGGCCGCGTGCGATCGCCGTCGTCGATCCGCCCCAAAGCGCAGGGGGTTTCGACCCGCGACGCGACCTCTCGATCATTGGCGCGCGCCCCGTGCTGCTGCTTTGCAGCGCGCTTCCCGCATCGAGCGGCCAAGCCGCGCTCCTGGCGGAGTACGGTTCCGGGGAACGGAAGGTTCACTGCGTCGACAGCTATCTGCTGCAAGATCGCCTGATCAATGGCAACGACGCGGCAGCGGAGGAGGTGGTTTCGTGGCTCGCTCGAACACTCGAGGTCGAAAAGCTCCCATCACGCGACTGATCCCCGTCGCGAGCGCGCTGCTACTCGCACTTGCGCTCCTTGCAGGCTGCACGGGGGGCGACGCCGCCGCGAAGCCCGAGGGCGTCGTGCGCTTCCCGATCTCGGGCGAGCCCGACAGCCTGAGCTACGTCGAAGACCGGGATCTGAACTCGCAGGTCGTCCTCTCTCTCGTCGGCGATGCTCTGTTCACGTACGACGAGAATCTCGAACTCGTGCCACGCATCGCGAAGTCCTACACGTGGAGCGACGACGGCCTCGTGCTCAGCGTCGAGCTCCGGGACGACTTCCATTGGCATGACGGCCCCCCCGTCACGGCGAAAGACGTCGTCTACACCTTCGAGACCTTCAAGAAGCAGGATGCCGGCCGCACTCCACGCGTCGCCTTCTTCGAGCCGATCGTCCGCGTCGAGATGGAGAGCGACACGCTCGTCCACATCCACCACGAGGCACCCTACGCGTCAGCTCTCGGGACCTGGGCCGGCCCGTTGCTGCCCGCGCACCGTCCCATCGACGACCCGGAGGTCGTCGGATGCGGCCCGTGGAAGCTCGGTCAACGTTCCGCGGAGCGCCTGGAACTCGTCGCGAACAGCGAACACCCGGTCTCCCCGCCGAAACTCGAGCGCCTCGTCTTCGAGGTGATCCCGAAACCCGCGACGCGCTTCATGGCGTTACGCTCCGGCAACATCGACATCGCGTCGCTCCATCCGAAACAGTGGGCAGAAGCCTCGGCGGACGAAGAGCTGATGAAGCGCTTCAAGCCGCTGTGGTACGACATGTTCTATTTCTATTACATCGCGTGGCGTACCGATCGCCCCGAGCTCGCGCTCTCCGACGCGCGGGTACGACGCGCGATGGCCCACGCGATCGACCGGCCCGGCATCATCGAGGCGCTCTTCGAGGGTTCCGGCTCCGTCCCGGCCACGACCTTCCACCCCGACTCCTGGGCGCATGCCGGGGAGGTCGACCCGTGGCCGCTCTCCCCTGGCACCGCGCGCGAGTTGCTCGAAGAAGCCGGCTGGGTCGATCGTGACGGCGACGGCATCAGGGAGCGCGACGGCAAGCCGCTCTCCTTCTCGATGCTCGTCGTCGACAATCCCGTGGCGATCTCGATCGCGGAGCTCGTCCAGGCCCAGCTCCGCGAAGTGGGAGTCGAGCTCGTGCTCGACGCGCGCGAGTGGTCGCGCATGCTCGAGACGATGCGCAGTCGCTCCTACGACGTCGTGATGTCCGGCTGGAAGCTCGACGCGGATCCGGACCCGTTCGACATGTGGCACTCCTCGCAAGTCGACGGGGGCGCCAACTACTCCGGCTACCAGGATCCCGAGCTCGACGCGTGGCTCGAGGAGGCTCGGCGTACGCTCGACACCGAGGCGCGGCACGCGATCTTCGTGAAGATCCAGGAGCGCCTGCACGAGCAGGAGCCGATGACCGTCCTCTACGTCCCCCGCGTCGTCACGCTGGTCGACAGCCGGCTCGAGGGCGTCACGGCCGGCCCGCTCGGCGTCGTCCTGACGCCTCCTGGGCCGAGCGGGTGGGCCTGGAGCGACAAGGCGCCGTGAACCCTGAGCGTGTGTGGCTCGGGTGGGCGCTGCGACGCGGGGCGAGCTCGCTGCTCGTCCTCGCTCTCGTCACCGTCACCACCTTCGCCGCGCTCGCCGTGTTGCCGGGAGATCCGCTCGCCAGCGTGATCGATCCGAGCGATCGAGCGGGCATCACTCCGGAGCAGGAGGCGGCGCTTCGCGCGCGCTACGGTCTCGACGCCCCCCTGCCCGTGCGCTACCTGCGCTGGTGCGGCGCCCTCCTCCGCGGTGACCTCGGACACTCGATCCGCACGGGGCGTCCCGTCACGGGAGAGATCGCGAGGCGTATCGGCCCCACCCTCGAGCTCAACCTCGCTGCGCTCGCGCTCGTCCTCTCGCTCGGCGTGCCCCTCGGCTGGTGGCTCGCTCGTCGCGCGGGCTCCCGTGCAGACAAGGCTGCGACCCTCGGGCTGCTCGCCCTCTACGCGGTCCCTGCGTTCTGGCTCGCGCTGATCCTCCAGAGCTGGATCGCCGTCCGTCTCGGCCTCCTCCCGCTCTACGGCCGCACCCCCCCCGGTGGCGACACGGGGCTCGGAGTTCGCCTCGCGCACCTCGCTTTGCCCGCCGCATGCCTCGCGCTGCAGCAACTCGCGTTCTTCGCACGCTTCAGCCGCGACACGACACTCGAAGGCCTGCGCTCGCCCCGCACCCTCTTCGCGCGCGCGTGTGGACTCCGCGAGGGGCGCATCCTGTGGGCCCAGGGCATCCGGCCCGCGCTCGTCCCTCTCGTCACGTTGCTCGGTCTTCTGCTGCCCTCGCTCGCCACCGGC
>NPIG01001667.1_pt1 | contig 10514 bp, 10 predicted proteins | sample 8637441 | NCBI WGS metagenome assembly NPIG01 (sample SAMN07420675, study PRJNA396082) | bioreactor metagenome | isolation source: sample BR6 brine-fed electro-methanogenic bioreactor BR | place: Japan: Kochi | collected 2016-06-14
TCCGACCCCCTGCTCCCGAAGAAGGCGCGCCGGCCTGTGACACTTGGCTGAAAACTGAGAAAGCGACTGCAAAGAGTCGCTTTTCGATGAACTCGGAAAAGTGGTCGGGGCGAGAGGATTTGAACCTCCGACCCCCTCGTCCCGAACGAGGTGCGCTACCAGACTGCGCTACGCCCCGACACTAGATTTTCCTCTTGAGTCCGGCCGGTATTTCTATCACGGTCGAAGCGGAATTGCAAGGATAATTCTCCGTTGCTGCCGGCATTTTCTGGGGGTCTAAGGCCGGCGAACAAGCCGAGCCTTTGCACGTGTGAGGCTGTCGTGACGGGTGTGAGTTCGGGGGAGAAGAGGGACCCCAGAACGCGATAGGGTATTGGTAAAACTGTGGGGAAAAAAGCAGACCACCCCCGGCGTCCGATTTCGGCACCGGTATTTCTACTGCAACCAAGCCGACTCCATTGCGACCGTACGTTGACCGTAGAGGACTGGGGTAGCGATTCGCGCTAGCCGGATTAGCAGGGTTAGCATGATTAGCAATGTGCCCCTGGCCCTCTATGTTTGTCCTTCCAAAGGAATCATGGCCCCCTGCCTCGCATGAGAGACAGGGGGCTTGGTTCTACATCGTCGCCCTGGCCATTTCCTCAGCGGCCTGGTCTGCGGTCTTCTTCAGCTCTTCGTTCATATGATGGGCGTACCGTGCCGTCATGGAGGTGTCGGAATGCCCAAGTACCTTCGAAACGCTGTGAATCCCTGACCTGATCGCGGCGAAGCTGGCGAAGGTGTGCCGCAGGTCGTGCACGCGGAAGTCCTCGATTCCCGCCTCCCTGAGCGCCCGGTCGAAGGGCTTGCGGATGTCCCGCTGGAAGGTGCCTTCCTTCCCGGGGAAGACGAACTCGGACTCTCCCGCCCGCTCCATCTGCTCCGCCAGAACTTTCTTGGCGATCTCCGACAGGTGGACCGTCCGTGATTGCCCTGTCTTGGTCTCGCCAAGGAAGATCGTACCCTCGTCGAGGTTGACATGCTTCTTGGGAAGACTGAGGATTTCGGTTTTGCGGCAGCCGGTGTAGAGCAGAAGGCGGATCGCCGAGACCGAGCCGGTGTCCTCGATCTCGTCCAGCGCCCGGAGAAACCGGCCCAGTTCGTCCCGCGACAGGAACCGCTCCCGGGCTTTTTCCCGAAACTTCTTTGGCATGGTCGGTACCACCTTCAGGTACTCCCACTCCTGGGCGAGCCGGAGCATCCGACCAAGGAGCCGGACCATGTGGTTAGCGGTGGTTCCCGAGGTACGTTCCTTTTCTGCGGTGTGGAATGCCGCTATGTCGCGGGAGGTGATCTCGTCCAGTCGCTTGTTACCGAACTTCTTGATGTAGGCGCGCTCGATTTTCCAATGATCTTCCTTCCAACTCTTCTTGTGCTGCTTGGCGTAGGGCAGGTAGTGCTCCCGGGCGAACTCGGCGAAGGTGAGCATCCCCTTTTTCTCCTTCTTCTCGTCTCTCGGATCGAGTCCATCCATCAGCATCGCCTTCTGCTGGTAGACCTTCTTTCTGATCTCGTCAATGCTGGTGACACCGGGCAGGTACTCGCCGAGGGAGACGGAGCCTTTCCGGCCGTAGGGCGTGGTGAAGCGGTGCAGGAAGTGGACTCTGCCCGACGGCCCCGCTATGGCTTTCAGGCCGGCGCAGGTGGCGTCGGTGTACTCCGTTCCGTTGCTGCCGCCTCGACTCCTGTCGTGGGGCGGCAGTGACTCCAAGGACCGTCTGGTGAAGACGAACCGCTTGTTCTGTTTCGATCTCAGCTTCATCGGCAACCTCCTTTGCTTGCGCTCTGCTGTGCCCCATTTTCGTGGTCCTCCTTCTTGGTAGGTCTTTGCGCTGGGGGAGCGGGGCCAGGTCCGCCATCACTCAAGCCTACAATAGATTGTTCTACGGTCGACTTACGGTCTTTCGTGGCGAAATTGAGGACGGAATTGCATGACCGAGCCTGCGGAATCGGCACTGGCTAAGTCGGTGGCGGAATGGTTCTGGCCCTCAGGTGGACAGCGGAAACGGGAAGGGTAGTCTGCCGGCCAGTTCTCCGGGTATGAACAGCACTTCCGTGGTGTAGACAATGCGATACAGGCAGCGACTTTCTCCTCTGGCATAGATGTCGATGCGGACGAATTCCTCGGGAGTGGTCAGACTTTCCAGGAAAGGGCGATCTTTCTCACTGAGGACTTGGAAGTTGAAATCGTGCTCGGCCAGTTCCTCAGCGTCGGCGTACTCCAGGAACTCGGCGACGCAGACACTGAGGTAGCCGTGGACCTCTCGCCACAGCTCAGGATCGGATGCCAGGACGTCAGTGCTGTCGAGGTTGGGGATGTGGATCATGGGAATCTCCTTCGTTCGGTTTCTAGCTGGTCAAGGAAGGCGGTCAGGCGCGGATCGAGTCCGTGTGTCTCGGAGAAGATGACGGCGATGGTACGCTCCTCGTCGATGGCGATCGCCATCTCCCAGACAGTGCGCCCGTCCTCCTCGTAGGCTTCGAGGAACTCATACCCCGGGCACTCGGGGTCAAGGACTGCCAGCAGGCCCGAGTCGGAAACCTCCGACAGCGTGACGATGTCGTCGCCCGCCCCGAGGACCACGATGTGGCCGTGGCGCTCGGGATCGTAGCGGCCGTCACACCCTTCGAACTGCTCCATCCGGGTGATCGCCAGCGAGGGAATCTTCCCGTGTAGCGATCTGGCCTGTTGGGCCGATGTCAGTCGGATCATGGTCGTCTCCTTGCAGGATCATAGGAAGTGGTCAGATTAGGCCCCGGTCGGCGAAGGACAGGTGCTCGCCGCCAATGATGACGTGGTCGAGGACCCGGATGCCGAGCAGTTCGCCGGCCTCTTGCAGTCGCTTGGTCAGCTCCAGGTCCTCACGGCTCGGGGTCGGATCGCCCGAGGGGTGGTTGTGGACGAAAACCATTGCCGCCGCCGACGAAAGTAGGGCAGCTTTGAAAACCTCTCTCGGGTGCACGATCGCGGCGCTGAGGCTGCCGATACTGACCGTCTCGACACACAACAGGCGGTTCTTGCCGTCGAGGTGGATGGAGGCGAAGACCTCCCGCGTCTCATGACGGAGATGGGCGAAGAGGTCAGCGACCTGGGACGAGTTGCTCAGCGGGGTGTCGGGGCGAACCCAGTCCTGGGCTTCTTCGGCCACGGCCTGGGTGGTGTAGACCGGCTGGATGACCTTGAGCCGGTAGGTTTTGGTTCTCGGCTTGCTCATGATAATTCTCCAGAAATGAGAAAGGCCCATCCCCCGCATTGGGAGATGGGCCATCAATGTGTGCTTGGTGGGGCTAGCTAGCTTTCAACTCCCTCCGCCTCATCGCACAGGGCGGCGGGCATCCTTTTTACCTTCTTGCGCACACGTCGCCGAATATCCTCAGTGACCATGCCATCCAACTGAGCCAGCACCAGACCCAGCAGGGCGATGTCGTCTAGGTAGCCGACGCCCGGCAGGAAGTCAGGGCAGGCGTCAACGGGGCTGATCAGGTAGAGGATGGTTGAAAGAGCTGTCAGCCTTCCCCACAGGGGTATTTCGGCAGCGAACAAGAGTTCTCGCAGGAGCAGGGCCTTTTCGAGAACCTGGCCTACGACGTCTCTGGGCAGCGTGCGGACCTTCGCCCAGAAGTCCTCATCACGGTAGTGTTTGAGGTGTTCTTCGGTGCTTGGCGGAATGCACGAGCCGATGGTTTGTTTGGGACCTTCCATGTGTCATCTCCTCGATGGATAAGAGTTTCCGTTGTAGTGGAATAGTCGTGGCTGCCGTTCATAGTTGAGAGGTCAGGTGCTCATACCACGCCAGAGGGAGCCAAGATTTTGATGGCACGATTAAGGAGTGACAAACCGAATTGGCGACGGCGTAGAGGCAGACGAAGCAATCTCCTTCCTCGTCGTAGATCACGCCGTCGAATGACAATTCTGTGAGTGGCTTCCCCAGCACGGCGGAGACCGTCTCGTCGGTGTCGGTCGCTTCCAGCAGCCAGATGCGGCCCTGCCTGTCAGGGTCGTAGAGTTCAGGGGCGGCGATCTCTTGCTCGCCACGCAGTACCCTGAGCACGGCTCCGAGCGAACTGCTGTCCAACTGGTAATTGTGGACTTCTTTCAGTGTGGTGAAACTTTTCATGATTGTGCCTCCTTAGCGTAAGTGGTTTACATCACTAAGGAATTCATATCTTTCCAAGGGTGTCATAGACGCGTTTTGTGCTTTTATGCTCAAATACTTATTGACTTATATTATTGTTTGCTTATAATCACAATAGTTCAATAGTGAACTGAGGGTCCTATGAAAGGAGGACGGTGATGGTGAAAAAGATGGTCACGATGAGGGCATTGCTACAAAGGATTAACAGGGCGCTGGAAAAGGAGGGGGAGCAGCTAAAGACTCTCAGGGGAGATGCAGAGCTAGCCGAGCTTGGCCGGTACTACGTGGTGGACTACAACACCAATACAATTACCGCCCAGCATGTCGATCCTGAGGCATGGGGCCGTGAACTTGGGGTTCTGAAGGCCTACGAGCAAGTACGAAAGGACTAGTAATGCCCGATGAAAACATGGCGAGGAATGGATCGAAAAGCCCCGCGTCAGATGCCGGGGCTTTCGTTTTTCTGCTTTTTGCAGTGGGGTAGTGGGTTCTGGTGACAGCACAGTAAACTGGCCAACTGGCCACTGTTGTTCGTTCTGTCCCTCTTCAGATTGTCCGGGATGGGGCTTCTTTTCTTGGTCGTCTTTCCCGTGTGACCATGGGACGCGTAGGGAGGAAATGAGACCCTCTGGGCACCGTGTGCCCCGTCAATTCACGAATTGGGAACCTCAGGCCAATCGAGTTCGTCCAACTGGACCTGGGGTATTCGCCCGTGCACGGAGAAAGCCTCCTCCAGCTGAGTGTTCAGCCAAGCCAATCCTTCCGAAGAAAGCCTGACGGCCGCCTGCTGCATGTAGGCTCGTCGAGGATCAGTATTCTTCGGCTCTTCATGACCCTTCCTATTGCGGTTGTATATTGCGTTCTCTTGTGTGATAGCGAAGGCATTCTCCTCTAACGTTTCCATCAGCTCGTTCAGGGAGACTCCGTTCGCCATCGTTCCTGCGACGAATTCCGGATGGTGGACTCGGATGTAGTGAGGCCACTTCTCCTTGAAGTCTCTGAGTTGGATGTCCGGTTGCGTCGCATCGTCGCGCCCCGGCACGTGGGCCATCGCTACGGCTCGGCCGAAGATGATGATATCGTTCGGCTCCTTGGCCAGTCGTGCCATGAACATGAGAGCACCGTCTTTTACCTGCCTCGGCCGCTTGTTCTTCGGGTAAGAACACGCCCAATGGCAACCCGCACGTTTGACCTCCGCCATCACAGGCAGTGAACGTTCCGCACGAAGGCTGCTAATCCCAAAGAACTTGACGAACGCCTGATCGGCGTCTTCAACCCAGGGGGGAGTGCCACCGGGGGGAACAGTGACACCCACGTCAACTCCCTCATCCCCGAGACCCTTCATCCTACGCGTCTTGCCTCCTCTTGCGAGGCACGCAGCAACTCTCTGTTCCCATTCTTCCAGGCGGTCCATGGTGAGGTTTGGTCCTGCCTTGCTCCAGAGGTCGGAGATGTAGTCGGAGCAGCAAGAGATGATTTCTGGATCATCGGCAACGAACCCGAACTCTTGGTTCCTCGATAGCGCGGCCTCTGTGAGGTTCGCAGAAGTCACGATTGCTCTGCTGGTACCGAAAAGATAGACCTTGGAGTGTAGGCTGCGGATTCCCCGAATCTGAGCTCCGCACTCCAGCAACATCTTCAGTGCTTCGATATCACTGACGCCATTGAAGAAGTCCATGAGGTTGAAACGGGTAATAACTTTGATGTCTTTGGTCTTGGCCAGAAGCAACCGTTTGACGGGTTTCTTCTTGATGAACGGGCAAACAATCTGGAGGCTGGTGCCGTCAAATAGAAGCGCCTGCTCAAGAACCTTCCTCCACTCAGAGTCCACTAGGCGAAACTTATTATTCATGCTCCCCTATCTCTCTACGCTTGACTCCACATCGCCGACAGGGCTTCCGCCTGCTGCAGCACCGTCTGCACGGCAGCGTCCTGAAGGTCGGGTGGGTAGCCGTATCGGCGCAGGATGCGCTTGACCAGAACGCGCATGCTCGCCCGGGCGCTTTCGCGGTGCGCCCAGTCAACGGTGAGGTTGCTCTTCAGACTCTTCAACAACTCGTGGGCGATGACCTTGAGCTGGTCGTTGCCCAACACCTCCAACGCACTTTCGTTCTCGGCCAGGGCGTCATAGAAGGCGATCTCGTCCGCAGAGAGGCCCTCGTCCTCACCGCGTTTGCGAGCCTCGCGAATCTCCTTGGCCAAAGCGATCAGTTCCTGCAGCACCTCAACCGTACTGATAGCGTTGAGGTGGTAGCGGGCGATAGCGTTCTCAAGCCGCTCGGAGAAGCGTTTAGTTTCGGTCACGTTGGAGCGGCTGCGTGAGCGGATCTCGTCCCCTAGCAGCTTGCGCAACGCCTCCAAGGCAAGGTTCTTCTTATCCATCTGCTGAACCTCGGCTAAGAACTCGTCAGAGAGGATTGAGATATCCTGCGTGGCAAGACCCGCAGCCGCCAGGATGTCGACAATCTCAGTGGAGACGACGGCGCGGTTGACGATCTGCTGGATGGCCAACTCCCGCTCGGCGATGGTCTTACCGTGCCCACCAGCGGACTTGACCAGGGCCGCACGAACTGTCTGGAAGAAGCCGACCTCGTCGCGAATCTCCCGGGCCTGGTCGCTGGCCGCCGCAAGGGCGAAAGCTTTGGAGAGAGAGAGCACGGCGTCCTGGTAGCGACGGTGTGCCCGTTTCTTCCCTTCCTCAGTCTTCTCTTGCGCCGCCCATTGCTGCTGCCGTTCGAGAATCCACTCGATGGCCTCAGCCATGACCTGTAACCGCTGCGCTGGCGTACCAGCAAGCCCCCCCTGATAATCGAAGCCGTGGAACATGCTCTGAACGACCTCGAACTTCTCCAATAGCACGGCAACTGCCTGCGCCTCGTCGATTCCGGCTTGGCGTTGATCGGCGGCGGAATACTGACCGAGAGCATTCTTCAGGTTTTGGGCGATGCCGATGTAGTCAACGACCAGCCCCGCCGGCTTGTCACGAAAGACTCGATTGACCCGGGCGATGGCCTGCATCAGACCGTGGCCACGCATCGGCTTGTCGATGTACATGGTGTGCATCGAGGGTGCANNGCGTCGAAGCCGGTTAGCCACATGTCCCGCACCAGAACCAACCGTAACGGGTCTTTGGCGTCCTTGGCCCGCTTGGCGAGCAGGTCGCGACGTGTCTTGGTGCCAATGTGCGGCTGCCACACCTGCGGGTCAGAGGCTGAGCCGGTCATGACGACCTTGACCACCCCTTCTTTGTCGTCGTCGGAGTGCCACTCGGGGCGCAGGGCGACGATCTCGTTGTAGAGCGCTACGCAGATGCGCCGGCTCATGCAGACCACCATCGCCTTGCCGTCCATGGCCGCGACCCGATCTTCGAAGTGCCGGACCAGGTCGGCGGCGATCATTTTCAGCCGCTTCTCCGCTCCGACCAGCGCCTCAACCCTGGTCCACTTCTGCTTGATGCGCTCCTGCTCGGTGAGCGCCTCGTCCTCGGTCAGCTCCTCGATCTCGNNCTCGATCTCGGCGTCGACCTTGGGCTTCTCGTCCTCGGGCAGCTCGATGCGTGCCAGCCGGCTCTCGTAGTAAATTGGCACCGTCGCGCCGTCCTCGACCGCCCGGCTGATGTCGTAAATGTCGATGTAGTCGCCGAACACCGCCGGGGTGTTTACGTCGTCCTTCTCGATGGGTGTGCCGGTGAAGCCGATGAAGGAGGCGTTGGGCAAGGCGTCGCGCAGGTACTTGGCGAAGCCGTAAGCGACCTCGCCTGTCTTGCGCTCCATCCTCGCCTTGAAGCCGTACTGGCTGCGGTGGGCCTCGTCGGCGATGACCACGACGTTACGGCGCTCGGTCAGCACCGGGTAGGCCGCTTCGCCGGTAGCCGGGGCAAACTTCTGGATGGTGGTGAAGATCACGCCACCCGAGGCGCGGCCTAGGGCCTTCTGCAGGTCCTCCCGGCTCTCGGCCTGGACCGGGGTCTGCCGGATTAGGTCCCGACACATGGAGAAGGTGCCGAAAAGCTGGTCGTCCAAGTCATTTCGGTCGGTGATGACGACGATGGTCGGGTTCTCTAACTCAGGCCGGCGCACCAACTGCCCGGCGTAGAAGACCATGAGCAAGCTCTTGCCCGAGCCCTGTGTGTGCCAGATGACCCCGACGCGACGGTCGCCCGGCTTGTACCCCTGAACCCCTGGCAGACCATAGTCAGCTGGATCCTCGGCCACCTTTGGTTCCTTAGCAGGAGCGATGGCCCGCACGGTCGATTCGACCGCCCGCTTGACGGCATGAAACTGGTGGTAGCCGGCGATGATCTTGTACAGCCCGTCGTCAGCCGTGCCAAATACTGTGAAGTCACGCACCAGGTCGAGGAAGCGGCGCTTCTCGAATACCCCCTCGATCAGCACCCCCATCTCCGGGCTCCCCTTAGGAGCAATGTCCTTGCCGTCGGTGGTGCGCCAGGGCATGAAGCGTTCCTCGTTGGCGGTCAGTGATCCGACCCGGGCGCTTAGACCATCCGAGGTCACCAGCACGGCATTGGTACGGAAGAGGGCACTGACTTGTGTCTTGTAGGTCTGAAGCTGGTTGAAGGCGGCTGTCAGATGGGCATTCTCTTGGCCGGGGTTCTTCAGTTCGATCAACCCCAGCGGCAGGCCATTGACAAAGACAACCACGTCGGGGCGGCGGTTGAAGCCGTTCTCGACGACCGTGAACTGATTGACTGCCAGCCAGTCGTTGGCGTCCGGGTCGGAGAAGTCGACCAGGTGTACTTTGTCACCCCGAATGGTACCGTCCTCGGCGTAGTACTCCACGTCGATCCCTTCGACGATGGCCTTGTGCAGACGACGGTTCTCCTCGACTAGGGAGGGCGTCTCGGCGGCGATCACCTTCTTGAGAGCGTCGTGGCGGGCTTCGCTCGGGATGTGGGGGTTCAGTTGATCAATCGCGGCTTGCAGGCGAGGTAACAGGATGGCATCGGAGTAGGCTTCTCGCTCGGAGGCTGAACCATCGGGACCTAGGACAGCGTCAGTGGCTCTGGTGTAGCCTAACACGGCCAGTTGTTCAAGGAGCATCTCCTCGACCTGTGATTCAGTAAGAAAAGCCATTAGTCCCCCTCTTCATCAATTTGCTCTTCCCCTATCAATTGGGCCTCTGTGCAAGCATTCAATGCGTACTTGTACGCTTCTCGATCGACACCGAATAGAAGTCGGGATGGCTCGATGTTTAACGGAATCTCATCCCCATCAGGCAGTCGGACTTTCGCGACCAACAACCCATCTTCGTTTGTCTCGGCCTCAATGGTGGTATGGCGGTCAATGACCGAGTTGGGTCGAGCAAAGCGTTCGTAAGGCTCCAGCGAAAGAACGGGGTCTGGTTCGCGTTCAAGGTAGGCTGCATGCAAGAACGTTACGATAGCATCGGCGGCCAGAAGCGCCGAGCGTCGATGATGAACAGAAAGCTTGGTAATGAAACCATCCTTGCCGTGGCTGAGGGTCCCCGCCTTGTTGCGCAGACCGCCAAGGGTCTCGGTCAACTTGTGGTGCTGAGAAATAAGCTTTTTGAATGCTTCATCCCGAACCTCGCTAAGTTCGAGGACGCGAACTGCCGCACTGACCCAAGCTCCGAAGTCTGGGTTTTCATGCGGCGGCTTGATGGGGCTAATCGGGTCATCAAGATTCTCTATGATTACCCGGCATGCGCATTCAACTATGCCCTTAGCGGCGTCGATACAGGCATCATTATCCTCAGTGAACTCACGCTCCAGAGTTTCCAGCGTCTGTTGGAGCATGGGGGCATGGCTCCAATGTCCGCAGAATGCCTTAATGCCAGGATACCAGTCGGCGTTCATGTCGCCTCCCCCATATTCTTATCTTCCTTCTTCAAGATGAACTCGCCAGATATTAGTTTGGGTAGAAGCAAGTCTCGGGTTTGGGCAAGAGTGCGGGACTCTTCCACATTCGCTCGCATTCTTTGTCGCAGCGGCCATGCAATTTCATCAAAGGACTGCCGAACCTTGTCTGTTGACCAAGCCACTGGCAAACGATAGACATTGTTCCTGTTGAGACCCGGAACGGCAGCATCTGTATTCATTTCAGCCAACCCTAAGGTCTGCAAGAGGTAGTAACAATAGGTCAGATGTGTCTTGGGTTTCACATAGAATACAGTATCTATTGGGAAGAATGGCCGATCCTCCCAGTAGAGACTCCCAACAGTGCCCTTGCGACCAATAACTACCGACGGACCATCGACTAGAGCAGTATTGTGATAGCCCGTGATCCCCCCTGAACCGTAAACAGGGACAGAGCCACTAGCCCTTTCTGATGCTTTGAGTGTTTTGCCTCAGACGGAAAC
>NPIG01001668.1_pt1 | contig 10507 bp, 9 predicted proteins | sample 8637441 | NCBI WGS metagenome assembly NPIG01 (sample SAMN07420675, study PRJNA396082) | bioreactor metagenome | isolation source: sample BR6 brine-fed electro-methanogenic bioreactor BR | place: Japan: Kochi | collected 2016-06-14
TTTCTTGCCCCGCCTATTTGGTAGTTCCCTTCTTGCCTGCAGCGCCATTTTCATGTTAGCTTAAACTCTTGTTTATTACAGACCCAGTGCTTTATTGTGAGCCACCTGCATGCGAATCCCCCGTCATCTCGCCATTATCATGGATGGCAACGGCCGCTGGGCCGAACAACGTCACCTGCCGCGAATCGCTGGTCATCACCGAGGAGTGGAAGCGGTTCAATCCATCGTCGAAGAATGCCGCAACCTTGGAATCAAGTACCTGACCCTCTATGCCTTCAGTTCTGAAAACTGGGGGCGTCCGGATGCGGAGGTCAGTGCCTTGATGGGATTACTCGGTCGCTATCTGAAAAGTGAACTCAAAACGATGCTGAGTCAGCGGATTCGGCTCAAGGTCATCGGCGACACTCGGCGTTTGCCTGCGGAGGTCGGGAAAATTCTCGCCGAAACTACCAGGCAGACGGCAGAAAACAAGGAAATGGTGTTGACTCTGGCCCTCTCCTATGGAGGCAGGGACGAGATTCTGCGGGCCGCCAGAGCTCTTGCTGAACAGGTGCTGGCCGGGGGAATGACCTCTCAGGATATCGATGAGCAGATCTTTGCCCAGGCCCTGGATACCCAGGACCTGCCGGAACCGGACCTGCTGATTCGCACCAGCGGTGAAATGCGCATCAGCAATTTTCTCTTGTGGCAACTCGCCTATACCGAGCTATATTTTACCGACGCGCTCTGGCCCGATTTCAACCAACAGGAACTCCAGATGGCTCTCCGCGAGTTTGGACGCCGACAGCGGCGCTTCGGTCTGACAGGTGCCCAGGTGGCCAGAGGCGGAGATGATGGCGAGGAGGAACATCATTAAACAGCGAATTCTTACCGCCCTTGTGGCCCTGCCTCTGTTAATCCTGTTTGTCAGCTATGCCAATACGTTCTTTTTCGGCCTTCTGATTACCGGGGTAGCCCTGCTGGCGCTTGTTGAATTTTACGGCATGGGGTTGCCCCCCGAAAGGAATCGGGAACGCCTGCTCGCCATCGTTGGCGGAACCTGTCTGGTTCCCCTTCTCGGGGCCGGATATCCACTGGCTTTTCAAGGCTGGCTGGTCCTGTTGGTGTTTTTTTTCGCGATTCACTTTCTCTTCCGCTTTCGGGATCTTGCCACGGTTGTGGCGCACTTGGCTCTGATTGTCTTTGGCTTTCTTTATCTGCCTCTGATGCTGGGTCATCTGGTGCTCCTGCGCGAGCTGCCTCTGGGCAGGGAGTGGATTTTCCTGGTTCTGCTTATCGTTATGGCCGGTGATACTGCCGCCTATTTCACGGGCGTGTCTCTAGGAAATCGCAAGCTATATCCGGCGATCAGTCCCAACAAGAGTGTTGAGGGCGCAATTGGCGGTCTGTCCGGGAGCATAATCGGGGCCATCCTGGCCCGTGCTTGGTTTTTCCCCGAGCTGAATCTGGGCGATTGTCTGTTTCTCGGTTTAGCCCTCGGTGCTCTTGGTCAGATTGGCGATCTTTTCGAGTCGATGCTTAAGCGCAGTTTCGGCGTCAAGGACTCCGGGGCCATCATCCCCGGCCATGGCGGCATCCTTGACCGCCTGGACAGCCTCCTGTTTGCTTTTCCGCCCGCCTATTACTACGCTCTTCTGAGGCTTGGGGGATAGGGGTTAAGTGATGAAAAATCTTGCTATTTTGGGGTCCACCGGATCTATCGGTGTCAGTACCCTGGAGATTGTTGCCGCCAATCCGGATCGCTACCGGGTTTTGACCTTGACCGCCGGGAGCAATCTGGTCCGCCTCGCCGAACAGGTACGTCAGTTCAGGCCCCTTGCTGTCGCCGTGGTCAGTCCTGCCGATGCAAGGCAATTAAAAGAGTCCCTGGGGCCGGCTGCGCCTGAAATATTGTCCGGGGTCGAGGGGCTGATTGCCTGTGCGGCCTATCCCGAAGTGGATATGGTGGTCTCGGCGGTGGTCGGGGCAGCGGGCCTGGTTCCCACCATGGCGGCTATCGAAGCGGGCAAGGATGTCGCACTGGCCAACAAGGAAACCCTGGTCGCTGCCGGTCCCCTGGTCATGGAAGCGGTGGCACGCAAAGGTGTCAAGCTTTATCCCGTTGACAGCGAGCATTCGGCTATTTTTCAGTCGCTTGAGGGGCATCGTAAATGCGATGTGCGGCGGTTGATTCTAACCGCCTCGGGAGGCCCGTTCCGCAATCATTCGCATGCGGAATTGAAAAAAGTTTCTCCGGCTGATGCCCTTAATCATCCCAATTGGAGCATGGGGAGAAAAATCACCGTCGACTCGGCGACCATGATGAATAAAGGCCTCGAAGTGATCGAGGCCAAGTGGCTGTTCGATTTGCCCGCTGATCGAATTGCAGTTCACATCCATCCCCAGAGTATCGTTCATTCGATGGTGGAATATATCGACGGCTCGGTGATTGCCCAACTGGGTATCCCGGACATGAAGGCCCCCATTGCGTATGCGCTTTCCTATCCGGAGCGGTTGTCTCTCAACCTTCCTCCTTTGGATCTTTGTTCCCTCGGAACGCTGACCTTTGAAAAGCCCGACTTCGGTCGGTTTTCCTGCCTGGCTCTGGCCTATTACGCGCTACGCGAGGGCGGGACGGCGCCAGCGGTACTTAATGCCGCCAACGAGGTTGCCGTAGAGGCTTTTCTGAATGGCGAAATTTCCTTTCTTGATATCTCCACCACGATCCGTGCAACCCTTGACGGGCATCGTAACGAAACGCTGACCCATATCGATGGTGCTTTGAGGGCCGACCGCAAAGCACGGGTTGCCGCCCGGCGGGTCATCGACGCCGCCCACTGACCGGAGGATACATGCTGACCGTCCTTGCTGGCATAATCATGCTTGGCATTCTGGTTTTCATCCATGAACTCGGCCACTTCTGCGTTGCGAAGATGGCCGGGGTCAAGGTGTTGAAATTTTCCCTCGGCTTCGGCCCCCGCCTCGTTTCCAGGCAATGGGGGGAGACCGAATACATGATTTGCGCGGTACCGCTCGGCGGCTATGTCCAGATGCTAGGCGAAGGCGGCGGTGAGGAAGGGGAAAAGGCCGAGCTGACCGAAGAAGAAAAGGTTCGTTCGTTTGCCCATAAGCCCGTTTCGAGCCGAACCGCAATTATCGCCGCCGGGCCCCTGATGAATCTGGCGCTTCCCTTTCTGGTTCTGCCTCTGGCTTTCCTGGTCGGGGTCAATCTTCCCGCGTTTCTCGACAACGCCCCCTGTGTCGGGTATGTCGTTGCCGAATCAGAGGGTGCCCGTGCCGGGTTCAAGCCCGGCGATTGTATTATCTCCATCAACGGGGATGAGGTTGGCTCCTGGTCTGATACCAATACGACCATCATTGCCCATGCGGGTTCACCGCTCAGTATTGATCTTGAGCGCAATGGCAGCCTAGTCGAACTCGTAATGAGCCCGGAGGGCGGGGGGGTCGAGGGGCTGCAATCGCTTGGCCTGCTCCCTGTTCAGGAGGCTGTTATCGGCAACCTTGCCCCGGGAATGCCGGCCCTTGCCGCCGGCATGGAGGTTGGCGATAAGATTGTTGCGGTAGGCGAGGCGCCCATTGAATCCTGGTACGATCTGAAACCCACGATTCAGGCTCAGGGAGAAAGACCGCAAACCTTCACCGTAGAGCGGGATGGGCGCACTGTTGAATTGACCATTCAGCCAGTCCGTGAGCAGACCAACGGTAGCGATTATCTCATCGGCGTATCGCCTCATCAGGATACGGTTTTCAAGCGTTTCGATCTGCTGCCGGCAATTCGTGCAGGCGCCGAGCGGGCTGTGGAGCTGATTAAACTGACGCTGGTCTTTATTCAGAAGCTGTTTGCGGGTCACGTTTCCTCAAAAAATATCGGCGGACCGATCACGGTCGTCCAGATTGCCGGCCAGGCCGCTCAGACCGATTTCGCGAGTCTTCTGACCATCCTCGCCTTTCTCAGCATTCAGCTCGGCATTCTCAACCTGCTGCCCATCCCGATCCTGGATGGTGGGCACCTGTTTTTCAATCTTTTCGAGCTGGTCTTCCGGCGGCCGCTTTCCCTGCGCACCCGGGAAATTGCCCAGCAGATAGGCCTTATCCTACTGCTGCTGCTGATGGGGCTGGCCTTTTACAACGATATTGTCCGTCTCTTCTTCGGGGGGCAATAGTGAACGAGATCCTTCTTACGGTCGATACCTCCACCCCCGCAGGCAGTGTTGCCCTAACCCGGGGGAATCAGGTGCTGGGAGAAATCCTGCTTAACGTCAAGGGGACCCACACCGACCGGGTGCTGATTTCAATGGATCAGCTGCTAAAAGACGCTGATATGGCCATTGGGGAGGTTACGGCCTTCGGGGTGGTCCTCGGACCAGGCTCGTTCACGGGGCTGCGGGTCGGGGTGGCGACGGTCAAGGGGTTGGCCCTGGCCTGTGGAAAAGAGATTGTCGGGGTGTCTTCATTGCGGACCCTCGCTATGCAGGCCGCCTTTGCCCGATATCCGGTCTGCGCTCTTCTGGATGCCAGAAAAACAGAGGTCTATGCCGGACTTTACGACTGGGAAATGGGCCTGCCGGTATCCCGTGGCCCAGAGCAGGTACTGCCGCCGGAAAAACTTTTGGCCAGTCTGGAGGGGAGCGTCCTTTTTGTCGGCGATGGCGCGAAGGCCTATCAGACCTTGATTGTCCGCCGACTTGGTGCCCGCGCCCACTTTGTTCCCTGGCCGCTCAATGCCCCCCGCGCCTCCTCGGCGGCAGCCCTGGTTCTGGAAGATTTCCGCCAGGGCAAGGTGATTGCCCTTGAGCATTTGACCCCGACCTACATCCGTCCTTCCGAGGCTGAAATCATGTGGGCGAAGAGCCAGGGAGAAGCCTCGATTGAAGGTTGACATCGCGCAGGTCATCCGCTATCTTAAAATGGCGTTTCCACTCTCTTTTTAACCTTTTCCGGGGAGGTGCTAAATGGACGAGAAAGATCAGACGCTGGTTCAGGAACTGGTTGACAATAATGCCCGGTTTCGGATGCTTTATGAGGAACACGTTCTGCTCGAAAAAGAATTGGAGCAGCTTGATCAAAAAGTGTACTTGACGTCTGAAGAAGAAGTGGAAAGGAAAAAGGTTCAAAAATTGAAATTGGCGGGCAGGGATGAGATGGAACGTATTCTGAGCCAGTATCGACAGTAAGAACTTTCAGATTTGCGGTACCGAAAGGGTTTGGGTTTTTGCCCGAACCCTTTCGCAGTATGGGGAGGGGTTTGTTGGGCCCGAATGAACATTTGTCCGGGCCATACATGGTTGTTGCGTCTTCGGTTGCTCGCGCCAGGTTCTTCCAGGCGGGGGAGGTTGGCTGCCCGCAATTCTTGGCCACGGCACTACCAGAAGGATCGTCCCTCTTGGGGGCGTTTTTTACTTTTAGCACTTTGCCGATTCAACAGTTCACCAGGGACCTTGGACAATAAGGTCCAATTTACTTCCTTTTTTGCACAACCAAGGGAAATTCATGCCAAAATTCCGTTCAGCAACGACTATCGAGGGGCGAAATATGGCTGGGGCTCGCGCCCTCTGGCGGGCCACCGGAGTGAAGTCTGAAGACTTCGGCAAGCCGGTTGTCGCCGTGGTCAATTCCTTTACTCAATTTGTTCCCGGCCATGTCCATCTCAAGGACCTGGGTCAGTTGGTTGCCGGTGAAATAACCAAGGCTGGCGGTATTGCCAAAGAGTTCAACACCATGGCCATTTGCGACGGCATCGCCATGGGTCATGGCGGCATGCTTTACAGCCTGCCATCCCGCGAACTGATCGCCGACACCGTCGAATATATGGCAAACGCCCACTGCGCCGATGCCCTGGTATGCATTTCCAATTGCGACAAGGTTACTCCCGGAATGCTCATGGCTGCTATGCGTCTCAATATTCCGGCAATATTCGTCAGTGGTGGTCCTATGGAGGCGGGCAAGGCGACCATCGGCGGTAAGACGCTGAGCCTTGATCTGGTTGATGCCATGGTCGCCGGGGCAACGCCGGGGGTCAGCGAGTCGGATGTCCTCGAGTTCGAACGCAGCGCCTGCCCGACCTGCGGTTCCTGTTCAGGCATGTTTACCGCCAACTCGATGAACTGCCTCACCGAGGCCCTGGGATTGAGCCTCCCCGGTAACGGCAGCCTGGTGGCAACCCACGAATTTCGCCGCGACCTCTTTATTGAGGCTGGGCAGCGAATTGTTGAACTGTGTCGAAGCTACTACGAGCAGGATGACGCGTCGGTTCTGCCGCGCTCCATTGTCACGGCTGAAACCTTTGAAAATGCCATGCGGCTTGACATTGCCATGGGCGGTTCTACCAACACGGTACTGCATCTGCTGGCGGTGGCGCGGGAAGGGGAGGTCGATTTCTCCATGCGCGACATGAATCGCCTGTCCCTTGATACCCCACACCTGTGCAAGGTGGCTCCTTCGACCGCCGATTACCATATGGAGGATGTTCACCGGGCCGGCGGGGTGTTCGGCATCCTCGCAGAACTGGATCGCGGTGGTCTGATTCACCGTGATGTCAAAACGGTCCATAGCGAAACCCTGGGTGAAGCCATCCGCCGGTGGGATATCTGTACGACCGGAGACGACAGGGCGCTCAGGCGCTTTTCGGCGGCGCCCGGCCATGTCCCCACCATCGAACCCTTTAGCCAGCAGGTCTGCTGGGAGTCGCTGGACAAGGATCGTGAAGCCGGCTGCATTCGCGATTTGGCCCATGCCTACAGCCGAGACGGCGGGCTGGCGGTTCTTTACGGAAATCTGGCGCCGGACGGTTGCATCGTGAAAACGGCCGGGGTTGACGAATCGATCTGGAAATTCACCGGTCCGGCCAGGATTTTCGAAAGCCAGGAAGCGGCCGTAGAAGGAATTCTCGATGACCGGATCAAGCCCGGGGATGTCGTCATCATCTCTTATGAAGGCCCCAAGGGCGGGCCGGGCATGCAGGAGATGCTCTATCCCACCAGTTACCTTAAATCCAAGGGGCTTGGTAAAGTCTGTGCGCTGATCACCGACGGGCGTTTCTCTGGGGGGACCTCCGGGCTTTCCATCGGCCACGTTTCGCCCGAGGCCGCCGAAGCTGGTCCGATTGGTTTAATCCGCGAGGGGGATGTAATTCGGATCGATATCCCCGGCCGGACAATCGGGGTGGACCTTTCCGAAGAGGAGCTGGATCGCCGACGGCAGGCCATGGATGCCAAGGGGGACGCCGCCTGGAAGCCGGCCCACCGTGACCGTCCGGTCAGCAGGGCGTTGCAGGCCTACGCGGCCATGACCACCAGCGCCGCCAGCGGGGCGGTCAGGGATGTCTCCCAGTTAAAAAGCTGATTCCGGCAACCTTTTGGTGGGCCGGCGAACACTTCTGTTTCTGATCTGATATTTCTGGAGGAGTACTCGCGTGAAAATGACCGGTTCGAAAATTCTGCTCGAATGCCTGCACCTCGAGGGGGTAGACACGGTTTTTGGTTACCCTGGGGGCGCGGTCATCAATATCTATGACGACCTGATGGATTCACCTATCAAGCACATCTTGACTCGGCACGAGCAGGCTGCGGTACATGCCGCCGACGGGTATGCCAGGGCAACCGGGAAGGTGGGGGTGGCCATCGCCACCAGCGGTCCGGGAGCGACCAATACGATCACCGGTATCGCCACCGCCTACATGGATTCCATTCCCCTGGTGATTATCACCGGACAGGTTCCGACCCCCCTGATTGGTAACGATGCCTTCCAGGAAGCCGACATTGTTGGTATCACCCGGCCGATTACCAAGCACAATTTCCTGGTGAAGGATATCAGGGAGTTGGCGCGCATCATGAAGGAGGCGTTTTACATCGCTCGTACCGGGCGGCCCGGCCCGGTATTGGTCGATCTGCCCAAGGACGTGCAGGTGGCTGCAACCAAATTCGTCTACCCTGACCAGGTTGAGTTGCGGGGCTACAAACCGACCTATAGCGGTAATCCCCGGCAGGTCGAAAAAGCTATCAAGATGATTCTTAAAGCCCGCAAGCCGGTCATTTATGTGGGGGGCGGAGCGACCCTTTCTGATGCCACCTCGGAATTGGTGAGCTTTGCCGAAACCATCCAGGCTCCGGTCACGACCACCCTGATGGGGATGGCTTCTTTTCCCAAGAGACACCCTCTTTCTCTGGGGATGCTGGGGATGCACGGCACCTACTACGCCAATATGGCCGTTACCGAATCCGATCTTTTGATCGCTGTCGGAGCGCGTTTTGACGACCGGGTGACCGGAAAGATAGCCACCTTTGCCCCTCACGCCAAAATCATCCACGTCGATATCGACCCGACATCGATCAAGAAAAATGTCCGAGTCGATCTGCCGATAGTCGGGGAATTGAAAGATGTGCTCGACAAGCTCGTCAAGAAGCTCGTCGAAGCCGGCGACGAGGTGGACGAGTTGGTTGCCGCGACCGTGCCATGGCGCGAGGAGCTCGCGGCCTGGAAAAAGAAGCATCCCATGAGTTACAAGCCTTCCAGCAGCATCATCAAGCCCCAATTCGTTATCGAGAAAATACGCGAACTGACCGAGGACGATGCCATTATTGCCACCGAGGTCGGCCAGCACCAGATGTGGACTGCCCAGTTTTTCGATTTTGCCCGGCCTCGCACCTTCCTCTCTTCGGGCGGGCTGGGGACCATGGGTTTTGGCCTGCCGGCCGCTCTTGGCGCCCAGGTCGGCTTTCCGGGGCGCCAGGTTATCGATATTTCCGGCGACGGCTCCTTTCAGATGAATTCCCAGGAGATGGCAACCCTGGTGCAGCACCGCCTGCCGGTGAAGATAGCCATCCTGAACAACAACTTCCTTGGGATGGTCCGGCAATGGCAGCAGCTCTTTTTCGACAAGCGTTACAGCCAGACCTGCATGGAACTCCCGATCGATTTTGTCAAACTGGCTGAGGCTTATGGCGCGACCGGGCTGCGAGCCACCACCCCGGACGAGGTCGAAGAAGTTATCCGTACGGCGTTGGAGACCCCTGGTCCGGTGATTATGGAGTTCAAGGTAGCCAGGGAGGAAAACGTCATGCCCATGGTTCCATCGGGAGCCGGCCTTAACGAGATGGTGCTTGCTTCTTAATTCCCCAGCTGGGACAAACAATTTCAGGAGAAATATGCGATGAGACATACCATTTCGGTTCTGGTGGAAAATGAATTTGGGGTTTTGACCAGGGTGGCCGGATTGTTTTCCGGCCGCGGTTTCAACATAGAGAGTCTTTCCGTGGCCCCGACGCTTGATCCGAGCATTTCGCGGATGACTATTGTGACCAGTGGTGATGATCAGATTCTGGAGCAGATCAACAAGCAGTTGAACAAGCTGGTTTCAACCATAAAAATCATTGATTTCACCGGCCAGGATTATGTGGAGCGGGAGATGGCCATGATCAAGGTCACCGCAACCGAACATACTCGGGCCGAAGTCTTGAGGATTACGGATATTTTTCGGGCCAAGGTGGTGGATGTCACTCCCCGGACCTATACCGTTGAGATAACCGGCGCTCCGGCCAAGATCAATGCGATTGTTGAGCTGTTGACCCCTATGGGGATCAAAGAACTGGTCCGGTCCGGTCCGGTGGTTCTGGGCCGTGGTCCAAAGGCCTGGAAGGGCTCGGAATAGTCATCGTATGCAGGTTACCCCCCGTTTTCCAACCCGATTCGGTCTACAGGATGCCATGGGTTAAAATGGATTGGCATGAGCGATCGAGTCGTGTTATAAGGACGGGTCATTCAACGGGACAAACTCCCGATCCGAAGGAGGAACATCTGGCATGAAAGTTTATTACGACAAAGACGCCAACCTGGACGTGCTCAATGGAAAAAAGGTCGCTGTAATCGGTTACGGCAGCCAGGGGCATGCCCATTCGAACAATCTTAAGGACAGCGGCATCGATGTGGTGGTGGGGCTTCGCAAGGGGAGTGCTTCCTGGGGCAAAGCCGAAAAGGCCGGTTTGACTGTTCTTGAAACCGCCGAGGCCGCCAAGGTTGCCGATGTGATTATGATCCTGGTCCCCGATGAGCTCCAGGGCGACATGTATCGGGAGGAAGTCGAGCCTTTCATGAAGAAAGGGGCCTATCTCGCTTTCGGGCATGGTTTCAATATTCACTTCGGGCAAATCGTCCCGCGGAGCGACGTCAACGTCTTCATGGTGGCTCCCAAGGGGCCTGGACACTTGGTGCGTCACGAATACACCCGTGGCGGCGGCGTTCCTTCGCTGATCGCCATCTACCAGGATCCTGCCGGAAATACCAAGGATGTGGCTCTGGCCTATGCCAGCGCCAATGGCGGCGGCCGGGCCGGGGTTATCGAAACCAGCTTCAAGGAAGAGACCGAAACCGATCTTTTCGGCGAGCAGGCGGTTCTGTGCGGTGGGGCCAGCGCCCTGGTTCAGGCCGGTTTTGAGACCCTGGTTGAGGCAGGTTACGCACCGGAGATGGCCTACTTTGAGTGTCTTCACGAGCTGAAGCTGATCGTCGACCT